>Ga0335075_10000201_pt1 | contig 114581 bp, 82 predicted proteins | sample Lox_Sample_24_FD_206723 | JGI IMG/M metagenome (GOLD analysis project Ga0335075, IMG submission 206723) | Soil microbial communities from Loxahatchee National Wildlife Refuge, Florida, United States - Lox_Sample_2.4 | ecosystem: Environmental > Terrestrial > Soil > Wetlands | place: USA... | reverse complement strand
CGACCTGAAGATGGAAATCCTCGCGGGCGCGCTGACCCACGGTCAGAGTCACTGTCTCGGTGATGCTGTCGAATCCGGGCTGGTTCGCGGTCAGCGAATATTGTCCGATTGGCAAGTCCTGAAAGGAGTACAAACCGGCGCCGTCAGTCTGAACGGTGCGGGCATATCCAGTTGCAGGATTAGTAACGCTGACGGTTACGTGAGCAATGACTGCTCCGGTGGGATCGGTCACAAGACCGGAAAGATTTGCGGTATTCACCTGCGCCTGGGAAATGAGTGCGGATGCTATAAGTACAAGAAAAATAGATAGTTGTCGTAGTGGTGCGCGCGTCATTGCCAATTCCTCTCTTGATAAGGGGGGTTGGTTGTCACAAGGAATAAAGAAGCCGTACTGATGCACTGGCCCTAGAACGGAGGTACAGCATTTTTACTTTGCAGGGACGAATGTTACTGAGTGGTAAACGTATGGTGAAAGGAATAAGAAGAGGGACTAAAGGCAGAAAAAGACGCGTGAGTTGACGGCCGACAGGAAGTCCGCACGCTTTTTTGCGGAGATTGACGCGCTGCCGATGCGATGCGACGGCTAGTTCTTTACCAGATCCGGTAGGCGACAATCTCCGGAGGAGCAGGTTTGAAATCGACGACTCTCACACGCAAGACCACCTGCAGATTTTTGCCGGCCCAGCCTTTTCCAAACTGGCGGGTCATCTGGTAGAGATCTGCCGGACTGCAGATCAACTCTGCGGCGGCGAGGGTTCCGTATTGCCCCAGACCGGCCACACTCATGAGCGGAGCGTCTTCATTTCTCTGAATGAGCCGGGTGAGGATTGCGTAGTCCTCGGTGTCGCGCGAATCGACGGACGCGTGAAGCAGCCATTTGCGATTCGGGTTCAGGGTGTCATCAATTTCATTTCCACCCCGCATCACGAATTCCAGGTGCTTCGTCAGCTCCATGGTCATGGGATTATTGAATCCGCCGACCAGCACAGATGCGGTGTTGCGCAGCTCCGCAAAAGAGACGTCGTTGGGGAAACGCTCCTGAAATGTCTTGCCCTGTTTTGCGAGGCTTGCCACGATGTTGGAAACCGCGGCCACATCTCCAAGGGCGACAAAACTGTTGTAGGCCGGGTACAGTTCGCGACCGGGCAACATGTCGTCCTGCTTGAAGGGGATGAAAATTTCCTGCCCTGAAGTCTCCAGTCCATGTTCCTGAGCGTAGCGGTGAATATAGGCATCCTGAAACCGGTAGACGGCGTTGCTTCCAATCGAAATAATCACCGGCTTCTGGCTGCTGATCCAAGGTTCCCAGAAGGCTCGAAATGATTTCTTCTCGGGTTGATCGGCAGCACGCACCAGCAGTACTGCGACTGCTGCCAGGAGTACCAGTACGCCGACGGCAATAACGATCGCCAACGCTCTGGGTCTGGAAGGTCTGGGCTCCAGTGTGACGACGCCAGTTCTCTGCCCTTCGCTCTGATCTGAGCTTTCGAAGTGCGCCGGAGAGGCGATCTGCCCGGATGCGGGGATCGTGGACAATTCCGTGGCAAACGAGGTCTGCTCTTCCGCTTCCCGATGCGATGAAGGCGGCTCTGTTCGCGCATGGAAGACTGCCCGATAGCTTCCCGGAGGGACCTCGATCTGCACTCCAGCCGGATCGGGATCTGACTGATAATACTGCGCCAGCCGCTTGCGCACTTCGGCGGCTCGCAATCGGACGACGGGGTCTTCGCCGGGCTCGTATCCGGGTGGACGGCCAAAGACTTCACAGCCGATTACACGCTCCCGGAGGAGGTTTTCCTCTCCTGCCAGAGTGTGATCAACGATGTAGCGAAGGAGCGTGCTGCATTGATGGGAGTTCCGAAAAGGGCGACTGGCCAGAATCTGATCGAGCGCACAACGCACTCCGACCGCGTTGATGTGGCCGTCCCGATGACTCTCGGATTCAGGAGAGGCTAAAGAATTGGAAATGCCCACTCACCGTCTCCCTAAGAGGTACTGTACCTTCTCGTAACCTGCTTTGTCAAAGCTTTGTTTTCAACGACTTGAGTGGGAACGGAACAGTACAGCGCCTTGCGGGTCGTTTCATTGAGAGAGTCTTCTTTTCCGGGCTGCAAAAAGTTGATCCGCAGGTTAACGAACGGGACTGAGAGAGGAGCCGGTTCGAGGCGCCGGCCAACCGCGGTTTTCCTGCAACAGACTGTGACAACAGCTCGAGGAGACTAATGATGAACAAAAGATTTAAGGGGAGTCCGTTCTTTGCAACAAAGTTTCTGATAGGCATCCTTGCCTGCTTATCTGTTTTCTGTGGATTGGAAGGAGTTCGAGGGATAACCTATGCTCAGGTCATAACCGGCTCCCTATCGGGCACGGTGCAGGACGCCTCGGGCGCCGTCATTCCGGGCGCTAAGGTTACTCTGCGAAACACGCTCAGCGGTGACACCCGGACAATTACCTCCAATGGTGCGGGCTTCTTTACCTTCGCCGGCGTTATCTCGGGGGACTATGGCATTACTGTCGCCGCACCGAACTTCTCCACGTTCAGCGAATCCGGGATTCATCTCGATCCGGGTGACAGCCGCACTTTGCCATCCCTGACTCTGACTCCGGGGAAGACCAGCGAGACTGTCACGATCACCGCGGACAACAATGGAGTGCCGCTCGACACGGGCGAGCGCAGCGAACTGATCACGGCGGAACAGATCAAACACCTGTCGGTTGAAGGCCGTGACGTCACGGAACTGTTCAAGACGCTGCCGGGCTTCGCCATCACGAACCAGGGCGTGACCAATACCGCCTATGATCCTTCGCAGGTGAACGTGAACGGGGCGCTCGGGAACTACGCTGCCAACGGCAATCCCGTCGAGGGCATCTACCTGATGCTGGACGGAGCCGACATCACCGATCCAGGCAACTACGGAGCCGCGATTCAGAACGTCAATTATGACCAAGTCTCGGAAGTAAAAGTCCAGGTTTCAAATTTTGGCGCCGATGTTGCGAATGGACCAGTGGTGGTTGCCGCGGTGACTAAAGCCGGCGGGAACCAGTTCCACGGTGAACTCTATACGTATGCCCGCACCTCCCAGCTCAATTCAGCGGATGCGTTAGCGAAGGCGACGGATCAGGAGAAGGCGCCGGATCGTGAAGTCTATCCGGGCGGCAATATTGGCGGTCCCGTACTGATCCCGGGAACGAGCTTCAATCACAACCGCAAACTGACTTTTTTTGCCGGCGCAGAAGATTATGCGCAGCGCAACATCTATGCCTACGGAAACGCCTCCGGTGCCCTCGTGCATGCTCTGGTGCCAACGGAGAATATGCGCAACGGCAATTTCAGCGCGACTGAGTTGCAGAATTATCTTGGTCCGGAGCTTTACAGCAACTCAGCCTACCAGAACATCAGCGTTGTACCCACTTACGCCAAGGACGGGACGCCGATCGTTAACGGCCAAATCCCATCCAGCTACGCCGACCCGGGATTTGCTGCGATCTTCAAGACCTATCCATTGCCAAACGCGACGCCTACACTGGCGAATCCTTATAACTGGCAGTCAACCAACTTCATCAACGACGACCTCTGGCAGGCAGTCGGACGTGTGGATATGGCGATTTCGGATAAGAACCACTTCTTCGGACGCTACACGGTGGAGCGGGGCAACTCGGGTGTTCCGGGTGTGCCATATTACAACCATGGAGAGCTCAACACCCCGGGCGGGGGCCTGAGCACGATCAATTCGGAGAGCGCAGCCGCCAACCTCACGACCATCTTTTCCCCGACAACGACCAATCAGCTTTTCGGAAGCCTGGCGTATCTCAATCAGTCTTTCGTCAGCCCGGATCCGAGCGCGCTGACGGCTTATCCATATCAGGGAGCGTTCGCGAATGGACGTCACCCTCTTCCGGAACTGGGCAACTACGACGACCAGAGCGGCCTGCCGCGCAACCTCACCCCCGACTACTCATTGTCGCCGATCTTTGCGCATAAGTTTGACCCGCAGGGCGGCGACAATCTGACGAAGGTATGGGGAAGGCACACAGCGATATTCGGAGTCTTCATCGAGAAAGTCATCAACAATGGGCGCATTCCGTTCACACCCACCAATGGATCGATCAGCGAGTACTATCTGCCCGGAGCCGGGCAGACGATTACGGACGTGGATGGCAGCACGGCCACACTGTCCGGCAATTGGGTAGCTGACAACTATGAAGGCTATACGAGCAGCTACACGCAGCAGAATATCCTGCCCGCGAATAACCTTTATTTCTGGAACAATGCGTTCTTTGCGACCGATTCATGGCGAGTGAAGCCACGTCTGACGGTTAATTACGGGCTCCGTGCGCAGCATCTCGGACTGTGGAACGATTCTTACGGCAAGGGCGTCGCAGTGTTTGATCCCTCGCTCATTTCAAGTAGCGCGGCTGTTTCTCCCTATCCGGGCTTCCTGTGGCATGCTTACGATGCTGGACTGCCGCTTTCGGGTAACCACTCTGAGCCGTTCTTCCTTGAACCGCGCTTTGGCGCCGCATGGGACATCCACGGCAACGGCACAACGGTGCTTCGCGGCGGATGGGGCGAATACCGCGCGCACGATTCCTCGGCGGCAGCCGGCAATGCGGTACAGCAGACGCAGTTTGCGAATGTGCTGAATTATGGCGGCGGAGGCCTATCTCTTAAAGCTGTGAGCGGGCTCAACGTAAACGCTTCTGCCACGCCTGAGAATACAAACACGATCGGGGTGAACAGTCCGCCGGGAACCTACTATGGTCTTACTTATGGCGACCGCGAACAGCCTCTGACGGACACTTACAGCGTCACGCTGAATCAGCAGCTTCCCGCAAGGCTGAATATGCTGATCGGATATGTGGGCGACAACAGCCGCTTCCTGCTGAACGACGGCAGCAACCAGACGGTCTCGCTCGACAACGTGAACGCTATCCCGATCGGCGGACTGTACAAACCGAACCCGATCACCGGACAGGTGCTAACGCCGACCGGGACTACTCCAGCCAACACGACTGCAGGCGCAGGCACTGCGCAGGTAAATCAGTATCGGCCGCTGAATACGAGTCTGGTGCAGTATGGTGCGATCGACGTGCCTGACCACGTTCTCTTCGCAAACTACAACGCTCTGCAGCTTGGGCTCAGCCGCGCGACCGGGCGCGTCATGTTCAACGTCAATTACACATTCAGCAAAGCGCTGGGTATCCGAGGTGCTGACGGCACCGGAGAGCCGGGAGATCCATTCAACGTCTGGAACAATTATGGTTCAGAAAACTTTGACCGGCGCCATATCTTTAACGCGACTTATACGTTCGAAGTGGGATCTCCCCTCCGCAGCAGGTGGGCAGGCGCCTTTGCCAATGGCTGGGAAATTTCCGGTATCACTACCCTTCAAAGCGGTCCTGATATTCCGACGATCACAACAAACCCTGGTTTCGCACTAAGCGGCAACATCGGCCAGCAGAATTTACCAAATGGAAATGCGAATCCAAACTACATCACGATCAGCAATTCAGTGTATCTTGGAACGCCTGACGTCAGTCTTCAGCCAACCCTGAGCTGCAATCCTGCAGTTGGATTCAGCCAAAAGCATGAGTTCATCAATGGCAGCTGTTTCGGCACGCCGAATCTGCTGCAGAATGGTCCGTATCGTTATCCATTCCTGGGCGCGCCAGCCTACTTCGACAGCGACCTGAGTGCGCAGAAGTCGTTCAAGATAGCCAAGGAACAGAATATTCAATTCCGAGTATCGGGCTTTAATTTCCTGAACCATCCGTTGCATTCGTTCACAGGCAACTTTCAAAACGAATACCAGCTCAACCTGACGAATCCGAACGGTACCACGTTCAATCAGGGCGCGAACGATCCAGCACTGGGCTTCGGCCTGGCTCCCTACACAACGGGACGCCGAGTCGTGGAATTGATGGCCAAGTACAACTTCTAACTTTCAATCACGGGGAGTGGCGGACGGATCAGTCCGCCACTTGCTTCTGACGGGCGAGTCCGCTCTCGCGGCTCAATCGGTAAGTTTCTTTCACTAGTTTTTTCGCCCCGCCTCTACATCCAAATTGGAGCAACTTTTTTTGAGATTGGGACCACGGCATTTTTCGGGATTTATCTGCGCTCTCCTGACCGTTACATCCTGTCTATCTGCATTTGCTCAGCCGCAGAAGGCAGCACCGCGCGTCATTGTTGCAGATATTTCGAAGCAAGGCGGCCCGGTCGATCACTTCTTTGACTTGTCTGTCGGATCCGACTATCCGGGAACGTTGATCCGCGATGACAGCCAGGCGCAGCTCAAGCTGGCCGTCGATGAGCTAGGTTTCCGGTACTTGCGGTTTCACGCCATCTTCCACGATGTGCTGGGAACGGTTCGCGTTGAAAACGGGAAGACAGTTTACGACTGGACGAAGATCGATCAGCTCTATGACGACCTGCTAGCCAGGCACATCAAGCCGTTTGTGGAACTCGGCTTCACGCCCAAAGCGCTGGCGACATCGAACAACAGCATCTTTTACTGGAAGGGCAATACCTCTCATCCAAACCCCGCGGGGTGGCAGGCACTGGTGGCTGCATTCATCCGGCACATCGAAGAGAGATATGGACAAGAAGAGGTCCGCTCGTGGTACTTCGAGGTCTGGAATGAGCCCAACTTGTCCGGCTTCTGGGAGAAGGCGGACCAGAAGGCCTACTTTGCGCTCTATGACCTGACTTCAAAGACCATTAAGTCGATCGATCCTGCACTTCGGGTTGGCGGTCCAGCGACGGCGGGAGCAGCCTGGGTCCCGGAATTTCTTGCCCACGTAAAAGAGAGCGGGGCCGCGATCGACTTTGTCTCCACCCATACTTATGGAGTGGATGGCGGCTTTCTGGATGAGAACGGTAAGAGCGACACGAAGCTTTCGCCTTCGCCGGATGCCATTGTTGGCGATGTCCGGCGGGTCCGTCAGCAAATATCGGCGTCCGCGTTTCCGAATCTGCCTCTGTACTTCACGGAATGGAGCACCAGCTATACGCCACGTGACGCGGTGCACGATTCCTATATCAGTGCTCCTTACATTCTGAGCAAGCTCAAGGCGTGCACGGGGCTGGTGCAAGGAATGAGCTATTGGACCTATACGGATCTCTTCGAGGAACCTGGACCGCCTCCTTCATCGTTTCACGGCGGGTTTGGCCTGATAAACCGTGAGGGCATACGAAAGCCGGCGTTTTTCGCGTATAAGTACCTCCATGCCCTACAGGGCAGTGAAATCGATTCGAACGATTCGCAAGCGATGCTATCGACACAAGACGGAAACCTTGCGGCCGTGATCTGGGACTTCGAGCAGCCGGATCAGAAGGTCAGCAACCGGCCTTTCTACACCAAGGTGATACCCGACCACGCGATGGCGCCGGTACAACTGAAGATCACACACCTCGCCCCGGGCGAGGGCTATCGCGTAAAGGTCTATCGGACGGGGTATCACGCGAACGATGCGTATTCGGCTTATCTGGAAATGGGCGCACCGAAGGATCTGAACTCGACACAAATCGCACATCTGAATCAGCTCACCCGCGACTTGCCGGAAAAAGATAAAGCTGTCCGCGCACGAAAAGACGGCACAGTGGAGATTACCGTGCCCATGCGAAGCAACGATATTGTATTGGTTACTCTTTCTGCGCGCTTGAAATGAAGCTCCAAAAACAGCCAGCTGAACAACAACTACTCCAGAGGAACGTTTCACAGGTATGGCTTTCACCCGTCTTCGCACCATTGGCTGCCGCTCTCTGATGATCTTCTTGCCTCTCGCCACCCTATCGTCGAGCGTTCCTGCGCAGACGGCACGTATAGCCACGGATCGCGGAACCACTACCGTTCTCATCGAACCCTATGCGCCAAATATCGTACGCGTAAGTATGAGCCTGAGAAAGGACGACGCACTGGCCGCACCGGGCTACGGCATTGTTGCCGATCCCGACTATACCGGCTGGAGCCTGAACTCCGGACCGGGCGGAGACACACTTCGGTCCAGCGATCTAATGGTCACGCTGGCCCCGCAACCCTCATCTCATGGACCGCTGCCCGAAACTGCGAAGTTCTTTTCCGGCTCTACGGGCTATGTAGGGCTCAGCATCACCACGGCGGACGGAAAACAACTTCTGCACCTCAACGGCTGGCAGATGAGTGTCCCGAACTACAAGGACGGCAACCACGATCTGGAATACGATCGCCGCCCGACAGACCCGCCTTTTTTCACGGTGGGGGCAAGCTTTGCGGCTGCGGACGACGAGCATGACTACGGTCTGGGACAAAATCAGCAGGGATTTCTTGATCGTCGAGGGCACGTGATCGAATGCGCACACGACTACGACGCCCCTTCCGGTCAATCTGTGTGCGTGCCTTTTCTGGTTACGAACAAGGGCTATGGATTGATCTGGGACAATCCTTCAAAGACTACAGTCTCGCTCGGCTTCAACAACCAGAACACCTTCAAGTCTCAGGTCGGTCAACGGATCAGTTTCTTCGTCATCGCCGGGGACTATGACGCAATCTACCGCGGCTTTCGGCTGATTACCGGCGATGTTCCCATGCTGCCAAAGAGCGCCTACGGCTACATCCAGTCCAAGCAACGCTACATCACACAGGCCGAGTTGATGGCGGTCGCCAAGGGCTATCGCGAGCGCAAGCTGCCAATCGACGATCTGGTGATCGACTGGTTCACCTATACGAAGATGGGCCAGATGGACATGGACCCGCAGGCGTGGCCCGACCCAGTTGGAATGCTTAAGCAATTGCACGCCCTGAATTATCACGTGATGATCAGCGTCTGGCCGCGCTTTACGCCGGGGAGCCGTTACTTCGACTTCATCCAGAAGAACGGCTGGTTCATGCATCTGGCGGACGGCACGCCGACAAATGGATTGCCTTACGACAAGGCCGGCTCGGATATCGACACCACGAATCCAGATGCTGCGAAATGGTACTGGAGCGTCATCAAAGAGAACTACGTCGACAAGGGCTTCGACGCATTCTGGGCCGACGAGACAGAGCCGGACCTGCCTCCGAATGGCTCGTACTTCAAGGTCGGTCCGGGGACACAATACTTCAATGTGTATCCGCTCTTTCATACCGCGGCCTTCTACAACGGCATGCGCGCAGATATGAAGGAACGCGCACTGATATTGGCTCGCGACAGCTATCTGGGGGCGCAGCACAATGGCACGATCTTCTGGTCATCGGATATCAGTCCGAACTGGGATACGCTGAAGCGGCAAGTGCCCACCGGGATCAATTTCACAGCGAGCGGAATGCCGTACTGGTCGACGGATATCGGTGGATGGCAAGGGTTGCCCGCAAAGCATATACCCGCGCATCCGCCGCTCATTAATCCGGACGATGCACGCGACAACGTCGGTAACTATGACGACTATCCCGAGCTCTATGTGCGCTGGTTTGAGTACGGTGCCTTCCAGCCAAACTTTCGTACGCACGGAACCAGGAAGCACAACGAGGTCTGGAGTTATGGCAAAGAGGCTGAGCCGATTCTGGAGAAATATCTCCGCCTGCGTTACCAATTGATGCCGTACATCTATTCGCTTGGCTGGCAGGCGCATGAAACCGGCGCACCCTTCATGCGCGGCCTGTTTCTCGATTTTCCCAGTGATCCGAATGTTGCCGACATCGGGGACGAATATATGTTTGGCCCGGCGTTGCTGGTGGCTCCTGTAACAGACCAGGGCGCGACCACGCGCTCTGTTTACCTTCCCGCCGGATCGGACTGGTTTAACTTCTGGACGAATGAACGTGTCCATGGCGGCCAACGGATCACTGTGGCAGCTCCTATCGATACCATACCCGTCTTCGTTCGCGCCGGTTCCATCCTGCCTCTGGGTGCCCCGGTCGAGAGCACGAACGAAAAGCAAGCCATCGAGAAGATCCGAGTTTATCCCGGAGCCGATGGACACTTTACGCTGTATTCCGATGATGGGACTACTTACGCGTACGAGCAGGGCAGGTACAACACCACGGACCTTCATTGGGACGACGCGAGCCGTAAATTTACTCACACCGGCGCTGCTGCGTGGACGGAAAGAGACGCGCAGATCGTGGAGGTGGTCCAGAAGAATGAGGCACAGAATCAACGCTGAGACTCGTTTGCGCCGGCAATCTTTCAGCGCGTTGATTGTCCGGTCGGCATGATTGCTGAAGACAAGAACGCTTGTACTCGCAGGAGCTCAGTTGCCCTCGGTCAACGGCACCACATCCCGCGCCGATACGGCAATATACAGGCCGGCTCCGAGGATCAGCGTTCCACCCATCAGCACATAGAATCCCGGCTTGTCATGCCAGAGAAGGTAAGAAACCACTGTCCCGGTCACCAGTTGCGTGTAGTGGTACTGCGAGACATTCGCGGCCGAAGTATGCTTCACCGCAATGTAGAAGCACAGCGTGCCGAGAGCGCAGAACAAACCCATGGCGAATAATCCTGCCGTCAACCGCGGCGTCAGCGGCTCGGCATGCACGAGCGTCATCAGCGCGAACCCTACGGCCGCGGTCACCAAACCGGAAAACAATGCCAGACTCTCCGGTGGCTCCGTACGGGTCAGCACCCGCGACCACACCATATTCACGGAGAAGCACGCGACGCATACCATGCACGCGGCGAACCCGATCCAATCGCCTTCACGAGTGCTGCTCCAGGGGTGTACCGCAATGACCACTCCCACGAAGCCGGCGCCTATCGCAGCAGCCTTCTTCCACGACAGGCCCTCGCGGAGAAAGACCGCCGACAGCAGCGCAATCACCATCGGAGCCATGAAGATGAGGATGTAGAACAGCGTTAACGTCAAATGCCGCAGCGCAATGACGACACACACGTTGTTGGCCATATCCAGGCAGGCGCGCGCGACCTGACGGTTCAGGCGGTGCGGCCGCAAGGTGTGCACCTGACGGCGTCCCAACGCGTAAATCGTGAGAAAGACGGCCATGAACAGGCCGAGAAACGCGACCATCTCATAAGCCGGCAACCCTGACTGACCGACCAGCTTGATGGAGGTATCCGCCAGCACCCAAAAGGTGAAGCCCGCCAGGGCAAACCCGATCGCACCTAAATCAGAAACCTTCGCTCCGTGCTCCTGCATCTCCTTTCAACGTACAGGATCGGAAGCCTGCGGTCCTCGAATACGATCAAGGCAGGAAAGTTTCGTTCTTTACGTCGCGGCTTGCGCCACAAGAGCCACGGCCCCGGAGGCTGGGAGAAGCATCTCCGGCTCTATCCGCTCTTGACTGACTTCCCGACGGGCTGCTTCTTGACGGTATGCTGGCTGATGCTCCTGCGCAGGCGTTCGTTGGCTTGTGCCTGCTGGGCCTGTATCAAGAGAGATCGCGCGTCGATGAGATGGTCGCGCATGTGGCGCTCGGCTTCAGTCGGATCGCGCCGCTGGATCGATTCGAAGATCGCCTGATGAAAGGCCAGGGTATGGTCGCGGTCCACGAGTTGTGCGGTCATCATCATCATGTTCAGCAACGATCGATGAATGACCTGAAAAAGCCGTCCGAAGAGGCGATTGCCGGAGCTCTGGAGAATGGTGCGGTGGAAAAGCAGATCCGCCTCAATGATCCGAAATTGGTCATCTCCGGCGGCTTCAATTTCGGCGATGGTCTGTCGCAGAATGATCAGCTGCTCGGGAGTGGCAAGTTCGGCAGCCTTTGCTGCCAGAGTTGGCTCAACGATCAGGCGCGTCTCGATCAACTCCTGGGACGAAGTTTCATCGAGGAGAAAGAGAAACTCCATCGGCTCGGAGAGCACGGAAGAAGCATCGCTGCTGAGATAGGTGCCATCTCCCACACGCTGCGAAATCACGCCCATCATCTTAAGGACCTTCATGACCGGGCGGAGCGAGGTCCGGCTCACGCCGAAGGTGGCAGCGAGATCACGCTCCGAGGGCAGCTTATAGCCAGGCGTAAGAACTCCCTCGCTGATGAGCTGCTTGAAGCGCAACACCAACCAGTCGGTTAAATCGCCCCTGTCCGAATCGGTGAAAGAGTTGGCGTGGTTGGTGTCCATGGATTAGCCGGTTTAAGTGACTTCAATTTAGCCGATTCCAACGGTCCCCCTTGAGAAAATTGCGATTCGGGCAACCATTCTGTTGACAGCTGTCAGTTAATGGTACTACCATTCGCTCCGTTTTGAATTCCATACTCACCTGTTCACTAGAGGCAGCGGAGTTTATTCGAGGTTGCTATGCATGCAGTCCGTCGCACCTTAACGGTATCGGCCGCGATCGTAGGCGCAATTCTTCTGATGTCCGGCATGGGGTCGGCACAGGTGGAGTCCGGACGTATTGTGGGTACCGTCTATGACCAGAATAAGGCGGTCATCCCTTCAGCCACTGTCATCGTTACCAATGTGGCAACCAACACCAGCCAGAGAACGGCGACCAGCGCGCAAGGTGAATACGTGATTACCCCTGTGGATCCTGGCACCTACAACATTTCGGTGAGCGCGCCTGGGTTCAAGAAGATGATCAGGACAGGGGTGGAGATTCAGGTGGGGCAGATTGCCCGCGAGGATTTCTCCATGCCAATCGGTCAGTCAACGACGACCGTCGAAGTTACCGGCGCGCCACCCCTGCTCAACTCCGATAATGCGACAGTGGGACAGGTGATCACTAACCGGCAGATCGTGAATCTGCCGCTGAATGGCAGAGGGTTCTATCAACTCGCTCAGTTGACGCCTGGAGCGGCTCTTTTGCCTCCAACGGGAAATTCGGTGGCGGTTCGACCAGAATCGATAAATGGTAATACCATTAGTGGTATCCGAGGTTCGGCATTGTCGTTCCTTCTGGACGGTGTCGATGTGAGCGAACAGCACCAGGGGGGCACTTTTATTCAGACGTCGATCGATGCTCTCGAGGAATTCAGCGTGGAACAGAACCCGTACTCAGCGGAGTTCAATCGCGGCGGCGGCTTCTTCAACGCCACCACGAAATCGGGTACGAATCAGTTCCATGGCGACCTCTTCGAGTTCATTCGAAATGACATACTGGATGCGCGGAATTTCTTTGCCATCAGCCGTGAACCTCTCAAGCGGAACCAGTTTGGAGGGACGCTGGGCGGTCCGCTTTCCATTCCGCATCTCTACAGCGGCAAGGACCGGACCTTCTTTTTTGGCAGCTATGAGGGTCAGCGTCTTCGCCAAGGCATTGTCGAAAACAGCGTCGTGCCATCGCTGGCGGAACGGAATGGCGACTTCAGCGCTCCCGGGCTAAATACGATTTATGATCCATTGACCACCACGGGTGGTGCGACTCCTACGAGGACTCAATTCCCGGGCAACAAGATTCCCACAGACAGGCTCTCGAGCCAGGCTCTCTACCTGAATCAATTTATTCCCCTGCCCAATACCAATAGCGGGACCTTCTCCTACAATCCTTCTCAGGCAGTGGACCTCGATCAGTTCACGCTTCGCGTTGATGATCAGATCAACAGCTCCAACCGGCTGTTTGCACGGTGGAGTTTCAACAACAATCGCGAGCAGGACCCGAACTCAGCACCTGCGCTTGAATACGCTCAGCTCCATTCGCAGGGCGAGGACATTGCGGTAGGCCTGACTTCGAACTTCGGCTCCAACAAGGTGTCGGAATTCCGGGCGCACTATCTTTTCAGCCGGATTCGCCTGAGCGCATTTTTGCAGGGCCAGGATATCAACCTGCAAGCTGGAGTTTCGGGCTTCGAGCAGACTCTGCGGCCGGGGACCGGCGGGAGCTTCCCCGACTACTCGTGGAGCGGTTATTCGGGTATCAGCGGATCATCCTTCGATCAGCGTCCCAAGGGGCAAAACCGCAAGGTTTTCGAGCCCACATATAACTTCACCATCATCAAGGGCAAGAGCACATGGAAGTTCGGCACGCTGATCCGCTACTACCAGTGGATCGGCTACGACAGCGAGCAGTATGTCGGTGTGTGGACGATGTCAGGCATCAATACCCAGAACCCGGCCAGTACAGCCGGCACAGGTGACGCATTCGCAGACTGGATGCTTGGCTATCCGGCGAGTGTGCAGCGGGCGTATCCGGCTAACTTCTTCGGCGGCCAGAATACTTATTATCAGTTCTTCGGCCAGGATGATCTCCGCGTATCCGACCGGCTTACATTGAATCTGGGGCTTCGCTACGAATACACACCATGGTTGTCGCCGTACAAGAATCAGATGGGAACCTTTGATCCATCGCGCAGCAAGCCGATCATTGTAAGCGGCCATGGCGATAGCGTGGACCTGAGTTCGCAATATGCCGCGCCAGTAGCGTACCAATATTTCGGTTATCTGATTCAGACATCGAGCCAGGCAGGGATTCCCTATAACATCACTTACACCGACAAGACTCAGTTCGCGCCGCGTGTAGGCCTTGCCTACCGACCTTTCGGCGATACGACAGTGTTCCGGGCCGGTTACGGGATATTTTATGAACCCGAAAACGGCAATCGCGATAATTACAATATCCTTCCTTACAAGCTGGCGGAGACGGACTTCAACACTGCGAACACGGTACCAACGCGCACCCTCGGCGATTTTTTCCTGGGCGCTCCGCTTGGCTCGTCAACGACACAACCGACGATCGCTTCAAGCCCGGTGCACCTGAAGATGGGTTACGACCAGCACTGGAGTGTAGGCGTGCAGCAGCAGATCTCGAAATCAGTCGTGGCTGAGCTTGGATACGTGGGAAACCATGGCGTTCATCTGCAGGGCTCACAGGATCTCAACGATCCACCAGCGGGACCGGGATCAGTTGCGGCGAGAAGGCCATATTCGATCTTCGGCGGGGTCACGCTCTTCAGCTCTGAGATCGGCGACACCTACAACTCCCTGCAGGCAAAGATCAGCGGACATGCGAACAATGGGTTAACTTACCTTGCGTCCTATACGTGGTCGAAGTTCCTGCAAAGCAATCCTTCTCCGGCACTCGGCGGAAACAACGGCTATGAGAAATCGATCTCGCAATTCAATATCCCGCAGAACTTTGCGTTCAGTATGAGTTACGAATTGCCTTTCGGGCGCGGGAAGCGCTATATGACGCACGCAAACGGAGTAGAGAATGCGTTTCTGGGCGGGTGGCAGATTCAGAATATTACCGTTCTGCGCAGCGGCCTGCCTTATACCCCGATCACCTCCCGCGATGTGGCCAATACCGGGGTGGGATCGCAACGTCCTATCCAGGTTGGCAATCCTCAGCTCAGACATCCAACGCTCTCCGAGTGGTTCAATCAGAAAGCCTTTGTGCTGCCGGCACAATACACATACGGAACATCGAAGGCATTCATTCTTCAAGGAGACATGTATCGCCAGTATGATGTTTCCGTCTTCAAGTCCTTTCCGATCACGGAAGGTTCGAGCCTGCAATTCAGGGCGGAGTTCTTCAATCTTCCGAATGTGACCAGCTTTAATCCTCCGTCGCTGGCGGCTAATTCCACGGCCGCTCCCAGTGCGGCGGTCGACACCTCGACCGGAGCCAAGATCCTGAGCACCTCAACGAATCCACGGCAGATCCAATTTGCCCTCAAACTCTATTTCTGAGCCACGGAGCTGTGATTGATGCTGAAGAGTACCGTTCGTATCTGCCTCTTATTCGCCGCCGTTTCCAGCGGTCTGGCCCAGCCCGCTGTGAATGTAAACGTGGACCTGAACCACAAGGTGGGGAGCTACACGCCGATCTATAGCTGGTTTGGCTACGATGAGTCGAATTATTCGACAACACAAAATGGGCAGGCGCTGCTTCATCAGCTGCACGATCTGAGCCCGGTGCCGGTATATATCCGTGCGCATTTTCTGCTTGCTACCGGGGACGGGAAGCCGGAATTAAAGTGGAGCTCGTCCAATGTCTACAACGAAGACGCAAACGGCAATCCGGTCTATAGCTGGACGATCCTCGATCAGATCTTCGACGCTTATGCGGCGGCTCACGTGCGTCCTCTGGTTGAACTTGGCTTCATGCCGAAAGCACTGTCGAGCCATCCCGATCCGTACCACATAGGCTGGCCGCTGAAGAAGGGCGAGGTGGAAGGATGGTCGTTTCCGCCCAAGGACTATAAGCGATGGGAAGAACTGACGCACCAGGTCGCCGCGCACATGGTGGAGCGCTACGGCATCAAGACGGTTTCCACCTGGTACTGGGAAGTATGGAACGAGCCCAACGGCGAGTACTACTGGAAGGGATCACAGGACGACTACAACAAGCTATATGACTATGCGGTCGAGGGCGTGCGGAAAGCCATCCCCGGCGCGCTGGTGGGAGGGCCGGCAACCACCGGCCCGGGCCCGCGTGGCAACGCCTCCGCATACCTGGAGGCATTCCTGGAGCATTGTGCGAAGAACAAGAGCGATGCGACGGGAGGGGCGATTCCGCTGGAATTCATTTCATTCCATGTGAAAGGTAGTCCAAATGTCATCGATGGGCACGTCCAGATGGGACTCGATCATGAACTGGACAATGCCGCGGCCGGCTTCGCTATCGTGAACAAGTTTCCGCAATTCGTGAAGCTGCCGATCATCCTGAGCGAAGCCGATCCTGAAGGCTGCGCTGCTTGTTCGGCGCGGCTTTACCCTCCGAATGCGTATCGCAACGGTACGCTTTACCCCAGCTATACGGCGGCGGCGATGAAAGGTCTCTTCGAACTCGCGGATCGCGACCGCGTGAACCTGATCGCAATGTTGACGTGGGCGTTCGAGTTCGACGATAAGCCTTATTTCGATGGCTACCGCACGCTCGCAACGAATGGAGTGGATAAACCCGTGCTCAACTTCTTCCGCATGGCAGGGCTGATGAGTGGCGATCGCGTGGAGGTGAAAAGCAGCGGAGCCGTCCCGCTGAATACAATTCTGGCGAGCGGCGTCCGCCAGGCCCCGGATATCGATGCGCTTGCCACCAGCGCGCCGGGGAAGGCTGCTGTTCTTCTGTGGAATTATCAGGACGAGGATGTGCCAGCAGCGGGCTCGGCCGTTGATGTCTCGGTGAAAGGAATTCCGGCGTCTGTACACCGCGTGCTATTGCAGCACTATAGGATCGATGACAATCACAGCAACGCTTACACGGTGTGGAAGGAGATGGGATCGCCGCAGGAGCCGAGCGCAGAACAATACGCTAAGCTACAAGCCGCGGGACAGCTCGAACTGCTCGACTCGCCACGCTGGATTACGCCGGCGGATGGAGAGATAAAAGTAAATATGCAATTACCGCGGCAGGGTTTGTCGCTTCTGCGGGTGACCTGGGCGGAGCGCTAGATTCGGGTTTCATAGCGGCTGAGGGGCTCCAGCCAACAAGCAGAAGACGCCACACCCCGGAATGAAAGGAGGAACTTGCGACGATTCTCCCTGGCATGGTTTTTTGTATCGCTGGTTACGTTGGCCATCGCCATCAGCTACTTCGACCGGCAGGCTCTGCCGGTTGCCATCGCTGCCATCGAACGCACCATCCCAATTTCCGATGCTCGTTTTGCGTTACTCCAGGCGTCGTTTCTGGTCGCGTATGCGCTGCTTTATGCGGGCGGAGGTAAGTTTCTCGATGTCATTGGCACCAGAGCGGGCTTCGCGATCAGCATGGCCTGGTGGTCACTGGCATGCGCTCTCCATGGATTCGCGCACGGCCTGGGATTACTGATTGTGGCGCGTTTGCTGCTGGGAATGGGCGAGGGAGCCGCGTTTCCTGCGGCTACGCGCGTCATCGCCGAGTGGCTGCCCGCAACGCAACGTGCCACGGCGATGGGAATCATGAATGCCGGAACAGCGGTGGGTTCGGTGCTGGCGCCACCTGTGATCGGGCTGATTCTTCTGGCGGGAAGCTGGCGGAACATCTTCTTCTTTGCAGGTTCGCTTGGCATCGTCTGGGCGGTGGGCTGGGCACTGCTGTACCGTCCCCCTGCAGAAATCGTATCTTCCGATCCGACCAGAAGTGCGGCTTCGATTCCGTGGCTCAGGCTGCTCTCGTCAAGCAAAGTGATCGGCATGGTAACGGCCAAATTTCTGAGTGACGCGGCATGGTTCTTCTGCCTGTTCTGGCTGCCTAAGTATCTTTACGACGCACGGGGATTTGACATCAAGCACGTGAGCTACTTTGCATGGATTCCCTACGCCGCGTCCGGGGTCGGCAGCTTTCTTGGCGGTGTGTTTTCCAGTTATCTGCTGCGGAGCGGCCGCTCGCTCGACTTCTCGCGGAAACTGGCGCTGGGCTTAAGCGCGGGGCTGATGCCCGCGGTGATTCTGGTGCCTCACGTTCCGGTCAGCTTTGCTCTGCTGCTTTTCAGCGTCGCGTTTTTCGGCCAACAGTCGTGGTCGGGGCTGATCATGACGCTTCCCACCGATATTTTTCCGCTGGGTTCGGTTGGCTCTGTCGCGGGTTTGATTGGATTTGGCGGCGCGATCGGCGGGGCTATCTTCAATCTGATTGCCGGCCTGTTACTGAGTCACGGTGCGGGTTACGGCACACTGTTTGCCATCGTTGGGAGTCTTCATGCGGTTGCGTTTGTAATCCTTCTTATTACCCTGGGCGTTCTTCGCGCTCCAGGAGCTGACTTAATTCAAGAACAGGGAAGACTGGTTTCATTATGAAAATAAGCGAAGTCCGTACACGAGTTGCGCAGTGGTCTGGTGAAACGACTCCGTTGCCTCCGCATTTCTGCACCAACCCAATGGACCTGCTTAATCTGCCGCAATCGTCGATGAAGACCTTCACCTTTCATAGCTGGCTGGTTGTTGAAGTCATGACCGACGATGGCCTGGTGGGAATCGGCAACGCCGCGCTGACACCGATTGTCACCAAGCAAGTGATCGATCTTCATCTGAAGCCCTTGCTGATTGGCGCGAATCCGTGGGATGTCGAGTTCTTGTGGCAGCATATGTATCGCAAGACCATGGCTTTTGGGCGCAGAGGGATTGGCATGGCAGCCATCAGCGCGGTCGATATCGCACTGTGGGATCTGCTGGGTAAATCAGCGAAGCAGCCGGTCTATCGGCTGCTCGGAGGCAGAACCAAGCCGCGCATTCCGGTCTATGCGAGCCGGCTCTACGCGAGCCCCCTCGATCAGCTGGCGTCCGAAGCGAAGAACTACAAGGCCGAGGGATACAAGGCGGTAAAGCTGCGCTTCGGATGGGGTCCGGTGGACGGAGCAGCAGGAATGCAGCGCAACATCGAGCTGGTGCGCACGGTGCGCGATGCAGTGGGGGACGAGATCGATGTGATGGCGGATGCCTACATGGGATGGACCCTGGATTATGCGAAACGTATGCTGCCTCTGCTCGAGCCATTCAACTTGCGCTGGCTGGAAGAACCGGTGATTCCCGACGATGTGCGTGGTTACGCTGAGCTCAAAGCGTATGGCCGTGTGCCCATCGCCGGAGGCGAGCATGAGTTTACCTCGTATGGTTTCCGCGACATGCTCGAGGCGCGCGCCGTCGATTACATTCAGTTCGACACCAATCGCGTGGGCGGAATCAGCCAGGCCCGCAAGGTTTCTGCACTGGCCGAAGCATTCTCCATTCCCGTCGTACCGCACGCGGGACAGATGCACAACTATCACGTTGTGATGGCCAGCTTGAACTCGCCGATGGCTGAGTTCTTCCCACCGGTCGATGTCGAGGTCGGCAACGAATTGTTCTGGTACATCTTCACCGGTGAGCCGCGGCCGAAGGACGGCTTCATCGACCTCGACGATCAACTGCCGGGCCTCGGACTGGCGATCAATGAAGAGGGAATGAAGCGCTTTCAGGTAATCGAGTAATGAGCGGGGATGCGATGCGATTTGTGCAATTGAAGGCGGGCGATGTGTGCCGCCTGGCCGTGGTCGATGAGCCGAAGCTGCGAGTGATTCGCGGCTTCGATTCGCTGTATGCGCTGACGCAAGCGGCAATCGAGAGCGACGGGAAGCTGACAAGCCTGGTGAGCAACCATTTAACAGACAAGTCTCTCGACTATGAAGAGATATACCAAGGTAATTCAAGCTGGAAGCTGCTGCCGCCTATTGACCATCCTCTGGAGCCGGCGCGCTGTCTCGTTTCCGGAACGGGCTTGACGCACTTCGGAAGCGCACGAGATCGCCAATCGATGCATGTTGTCAAAGCGCAGGAAATGACAGACAGTATGAGGATGTTTGAGTGGGGGGTCGAAGCCGGCCGCCCTGCTCCGGGGGAAATCGGGATTGCTCCGGAGTGGTTCTACAAGGGAAACAGTTCGATGGTGCGGGCGCACAACGAACCTTTGCTCATCCCGGCCTATGCGGAGGATGGCGGCGAGGAGGGCGAAATTGCGGCCGTATATTTGATCGGAGTGGACGGGCAGCCGTATCGGATAGGGATGGCGCAAGGCAATGAGTTCTCCGACCATCGTTTTGAGAAAAAGAACTATCTCAATCTCGCGGGATCGAAGCTGCGCACATGCTCTCTCGGTCCGGAACTCTGCGTCTACTCTGAATTCCATTCAGTTCCGGGCAAGGTCAGCCTCGAGCGCGACGGCGTGGTGTACTGGTCACAGGCAATCGCAAGCGGAGAAGAGGAGATGGCACACAGCCTGCGCAACCTGGAACACCACCACTTCAAGTTCGAACTGCATCGCCGGCCCGGCGACGTGCACATCCATTTTCTTGGTGCGCATTCGTTGAGTTTTGGACAAGGTATTGAGTTAAAGAATGGGGACGTCATGTCCATCGCGTTTGAGGGCTTTGGGCGGCCTTTGCGCAACCCCGTCATCGCAACCAGTACACGGGATACGCCGGTGGAAGTCATCGCACTTACTTAGGCCCGTTGGCGCATAAAGCCGGCATTTGCAGGATGGAGAAAATGGCGCAGACAAAGATTACACTTCTAGGACTTGGACTGATGGGCTGCGGCATGGCCGGCCGCCTGCTTAGCGCGGGATACCCGCTTACGGTTTACAACCGGACTCCGGAAAAGGCGCAAGCCGTAGTTGAGCAGGGCGCCAGGCTGGGGCACACGCCGGCCGAAGCCGTGTTCGATGCTGAGATCGTTCTGAGCATGCTCGCAGACGACGAGGTTTGCCGGCATGTCTGGTTGGGGAAGGATGGGGCACTCGCTGCTGTCGCCCCCGGCGCAGTTCTCATCGAGAGCAGCACGGTCACGCCCGGATGGATCGAGGAACTGGACCGCGCAGCACAATCGCGAGACCTGAATCTGATCGATGCGCCGGTAACCGGAAGCAGGGTGCAGGCGGCTGCGGGGCAACTGCTTTTTCTTGCGGGAGGCGATACAGATGTGCTGGAAAGAGTCAGACCCGTGCTCGAAACCATGAGCCGGGGCATTGTGCATCTCGGTCCGACGGGGAGCGGCGCGAGGCTTAAGCTCATCAACAACTTCGTCTGCGGAGTGCAGGCTGCATCACTCGCCGAAGCACTGAGTCTGATCGAGCACAGTGGGTTGAATGTCGAGCAGGCTCTGCGTGTTCTGACAGAGGGCGCTCCGGCAAGCCCGCTTTTCAAGACATTGAGTGGCCGCATGATGACCCATGAATACGAGCCGCATTTTGCGGTAAAGCTCATGGCCAAAGATCTGCGCTATGCGCTGACTGAAGCGAAACATCATTCACAAATGCTGACTACAGCAACAGCGGCGTTGAGTGTCTTCGAGAAGTCCATCGCAGCCGGAGATGGCGAACGCGACATTTCCTCGATTGTGGAACAATTCCGCGATAGGAGGAACGATTCGTAACTAAAGGTGATACGTACTCTGGGCAGCTACCTGCTGAATATGCGGTTATTTCGCTGAACCGATCCGCTCAAGGACGACGTGTGGAGTCGACGCATTGGTGGCAACGTTGCCGGCGCTCACGAGCACTTCAAATGGCTGAAGGGTATCGTTCGGGGCCTTCGCCTCTTTAAGGATCGGCATCATAAGCCTTGGATCCAGTAGGAACGAAGTTGCGGCCTGAGTACCGGCCATGTTGAGCCCCGCGACAATGAGGACGTGACCGGTCCAGGTAAGGTTTGGCAGGTATGCGACGATGCCATACGTATCGCCATCCCCGCTATTTACGTAAATCTGCTTTTCCCCTACTCGGGGATGCGCATTAAAGATGACCTGCCGTTTCTCGGGACCGCAGTCGAAACAAAAACGAAAAGGTAACTGCTGCTGAAACAATTCAATCCACGGATTGGACTCGTCCGCACCGATAAGAATGGCATTTCCGCTGCGCAGATCATCGATGCGGAGATCGCGAGCGTAACGAATCATCATTCTTTCGGGTACAACCTCTCTGAGTTGCGCCAAATGCGCGACGAAGTCCAGATCGGCAACGCTGGTAAAGCGCCTTCCTCCAAGGACGAAGAGTCTCGCCGCCCCAGGCATGGTATTGAGGTCAGCGTTCAAGCGGTAGCGTCCATTCACATAATCCGCCAGAGGGGGAGGACGCGGCGTGAGCCCCTGCATAATGACCAGTCCATCATCGCTGGGAACGATAAATGTATCGCGATCACGGCTGAAGACCTGGCTCCAGAGCCGATGCGCGAGAGCATCTGAGGAGGAGAAGATGGGCCTTTTCGCAAGAAAGAGAAATGAGGCACCGATGCCGAGTAAGATGCCGAGTCCGAGCCCGACGCAAAGTAACAGACCGGACATTGGTCGCCAGTTCTTCCGCTGCGTCAGTGAGAGCCGCGGCTGGTCGGACGGCGGAGCCGACATATCGGATATGTTTTCCGGCGGCTCAGCCTCTCGTTCAGATTCCGGTTCCACCATGACCGCAAAGAAACTCGGGGTGTATCCCCCACGCGGAATGGTAAGCCGGAGTTCTTCATTTCGACCTTCCCCGGCAAAGTATTCGTCTACCCGCTTGCGGAGATTCCTGGCATAGCCACGAACGATATTATCTTCGCTGGAATCGTACCCCTCAGCTCTTCCGAAGACCAGCACTCCGATCTGCTGTTCTGTAATGTCCTCTGGGCGCCCACTCAGTTCGCGGTCGACGATGTACAACAGGAAATCCTGCAGCAACCGGGACCGACTGAAGCCGTCGCTCGATGCAATCCTCTGAGCCAGATGCCATCGAGGATCGTCTTCGTGCGCGCACTCGCCGATTAACTCTGCACGGCGCGCGGTTGGAGCAGCACCCGCAGCAGTCTTTGCTGTTGACTCCAGGATTTGCATGCTACGTATTTATTCGCTCGACTTTCCGAAAGTCTAATTCCCTTCCGTGAAGACCCGATGAATGCCCCGTGTACGAACGTGTGTTCTGACCAACTCACCCGTGTGCGCACCGTCGCGCAATGCAATGCCGCGGGCCAATTCAGCGCGGGAAACGGCGCCGAAGCATCAGATAACTTCTTCTCACGACGACACCCCTACCGCGGCATTCGTTTTGCCCCAATACTCGGGAGAGTTGAACCCCGGGAGATGCTCATACGGGGATTCACTCCCCGGCAACAACAGGAGAAACGATGAAAGGCTTAGACGCGATGCTGTATCGACTCCGGCAAGGCAGCGGCTGTTCGGGGAGCTCATTGACGGAGCGCACTGCTCTTTTCGCGGGGCTGATGCTTGTGTTGATCTTGCTTCCCAGTTCCTTTGGCCAAGGACTCACGGGGTCAATCTCGGGAACCGTAACCGATCCCAATGGAGCACCGATTTCCGGCGCGACGGTCAGCATACACCGGGCAGATACGAACGCAACCCGCACCATCACGACATCCGACGTTGGCTCCTATACGGTTACGCAGCTGACACCTGGGCTCTATAGTCTCCGAATCGAAAAGGCGGGCTTCAATGTTTTTGAGCAGGAAAATGTCGTACTTGCCATTGACCAGGTAGCGCAAATCGATGCCAGCCTGAATGTGGGGTCCGAAACACAAACGATCAACGTCACGTCTGAAGCCCCGGTTCTTCAGACGGAAAGCTCTTCCATCGGTCTCGTCGTCGATCGTCCTACGATTCAAAACACGCCGTTGAACGGACATCTCAGTATTCTGGGCCTATTGAACCTAGTCCCGGGAGTCCAGGATGTGGCAGCACAGGACCAGGTTCCCGTTCGCGGCGTTACCCTCGCGTTTGGTACCAATCAACGGAACTCCTATGGCGATGTGGGCTTCAGCTTTGATGGAGTTTCCAATATGGAGGTTATGCTGCAACGCGGCGAGGGAGAGGTGCCCCCGCTCGATACCTTGTCTCAATTCAAGGTCATCACCAGCGGCGCCCCGGCCGAGTTCAACCAGCCGAACCAGGTTATTATCGTCAGCCAGGGAGGGGCCAACCAACTTCACGGAGAGGCTCTGGAGTTCAATCGAAGCAAAGGCACCTCCGCCAAGCAATATTTCGGAGGTTCGCAGCCACGACCGCCCTATCAACGAAATGAATACGGCGGAAATCTTTCCGGCCCGATCTACATTCCGAAGATTTATAACGGCATGGGCCGCTCGTTCTTCGCCTTCGGATATGAAGGGTTTCATCTAACGCAGTCGGTCAGTCTGACCAGCCAGCAGCCAACGGTTTTGATGCGCCAAGGTAACTTTTCCGAGTTCAGCACGCCGATCGTCAACCCCCTTACCGGCGAGCCATTTCCGGGAAACATCATTCCCGAGAGCATGTTTAATTCGGTTGATGTTGACCTCCAGAATTTGCTTTACCCTTTGCCTACAGCATCCGGAACCGGCGTGAATACGTTTGAACTGATCCCCCATACTACGAATGTCAACCGCTACTTCTTCCGCATCGATCACAAGATCAACGACAACAACCAACTCCGTTTCTCTTTTCTGCGGGCACTCTACGGGCCATTCTCGGATGTTGCATCCCAAGGTAGCGGCTCCAGCAAAGCAGGGGGCGTGGCACGGGATGGCGAGCACAACACCATTTTTGTCCTGGGTTGGACTCATGCCTTTTCTCCCACTATGCTTCTCGACTCCTATGTCTCCTATCTGCATCTGCCGCTTTACCGGGACGCGCAGAACTACCAGACCGACTTTTCAGAGATCATTCCCGGTCTGGGTCCACAGCTGCTCGAAGGCGCCCCACAGCTGACGATTACCAACATTACGCCGGTGGGAGAAGCCGGGTCGAAAAATCTTGAACAGACCTACCAGGCAAACGTGGCACTCACCAAGGTTCTGTCAAAACACACGATCAAGACGGGCTTCTCCTATCTCTATGACAATGGCTGGCAGGACAATGCACAGTCCCCGGCGCGCGGCGCCTACAGCTTTAACGGGCGTTATACCGGCAATGCATACGCTGACTTCCTGCTCGGATATCCGAACTCGACGGGGAATGCTACACCTGGGGACTTCGTCACCCGATATCTGTCGAGCCAGTATGGCCTCTATGTGCAGGACGACTATAAGCCGATTCCGAAGCTGACCCTGAACTATGGCATCCGCTATGACCTGCAATGGTTCGGCGAAAATCCCTATGGCACGGCCTCGCTCTTCGTTCCAAGCGTCGGGAAAGTGGTTGTCTTTGCCAAGTCCTATCCTGCCGCGACCATCCCCGCTTTCATTCCGGACACAGTGCTGGCACATCAAGTCGGGCTGCCGTCGAGTCTTTATGCATATCTGGGACAGGCGACAACGAATGTTGCGCCGCGATTCGGCTTCGCTTATGAGGTCTTCCCAAACACAGTAATTCGCGGGGCGGCGGGTCTCTTCTATAACTTGATGCCCTCCTCTTATATTGACGGAGCCTTTGGAAATCTTCCCTTCGTCAGTTCCATCAGCTACTCGCAACCAGCTGGCTCTATCCCTCAGATCACGATGAACGCGCCTTTTTCGGGAATGGGGGCATACGGAGCGAATCCATCGGTCATTGCGCAACATTCAACAACGACGCCTTACACCGAGCAGTACAACCTTGCTATCGAGCATCAGTTCGGCAAGGGCTTAGACATGCGAATCGGGTATGTAGGGCAGCGGACAATTCACCAGAATAACTTTGGCGGTCCGGGTAACACGCAGAGGGATATTAATCTTCCTCCACCAGGACCCGGAGTCGTCCAAAACCGCCGCCCCTTTCAACCTTTTTCGACAATCTCGGAAAACTTCGGTCCGATCTTCCATACAACCGGCAACTCACTTCAGATCGGCGTTCACAAACAATACAGCCACGGCTTCATGATCAATGCCGAGTATCAGTGGATTCGAGTCCTGGGGGTGGAGAACTTCGAGAATCCCGCCAGCATCGGCGACTCTTATGGCAATATCTCCAACATCACTCCACAGACGCTTGAAGTGAGCTACGCATATGCGCTGCCGTTTGGACGCGGACAGATGCTCTTTCACGATGCCGGAACGCTGACCGACAAGATCATCGGCGGATGGCAGATTGCCGGAATCACCTCATTCCAGACGGGGCAGCCGTTCTCCATTACTTATACTGCCCCGGGAACCCCTGTCGGGCTCGTCAGTGGCCGGGCTAATCGCGTGCCAAGTGTTCCTCTCTATCCGCACCACAAGACGCTGAATGAGTGGTTCAACCCTGCGGCGTTCATTGCGCCTCCCCAGTTCACCTACGGCACCTCTGGATACAACATGCTCTGGGGTCCGCATTATCAGAACTGGGACATGAATCTGATGAAGAACCTCGGCTGGAAGGAACGGTACAACCTCCAGATCCGCGCGGATGCTTTCAATGTCTTCAACCATCCCAACTTCAGCGTGCCTAGCGCTGCCGTCAGTAATCCTTCCTCGATTGGCAAGATCACCTCGCAAGTCAACGAGAACCGCACTTTAGAATTTGCGGCGAAATTCAGCTTTTAGGAAAGTCTCTCCGCACAATCTCCTAACCCGTCAGAGCCGAAGCATGGCTCTGACGGCCCCAATCTCGGAATTAATTGAAACAGAGAAGGGCCGCGTTCCTGGCCCGGAAGCATGAGATGAAGATTCAAAATATCGTCGCGCCGTCTTTTTCTGCAGGAACATTTTCGCGCCGCTGGCTTCTCAAGGGAGCCGCTGGTTTCTCCGTCGCCAACATCGCTGAACTGTCTGCGCCAGGTCAGTCAACGCACAGCAATCCGTGGGCACCCGTTGAACTCGGCCCACTGCCACCGATCGCAAGTCTGACCGACGGCATGTGGCTCAAGGGTGATCTTCACCTGCACTCCCGGCACAGCAAAGATTCCAGCAATAATTCCGTTGCAAAGATCATTCATTTCTCTGAATCGATCGGAATGGATTACATCTGCATCAGTGATCACGACAATCATGTCAACGGTGATGTTGCGCACAACACGTGGACTGATCCCGAGTTTCACTCCGATTCCGTCCTGCTGCTGTACGGCGCAGAATGGACAACGACTCGCGGGCACGGGAACGTCTTCTCGGCCCGGCCATACGATCATCAGCGGCTCTACGATGCCCGTGATCAGCGCGATGTAATCATCGGGGCGATCAAAAAAGAGCTTGCCATTCACCTGTCTGCCAATCATCCGAGCGGGAAGGACCACTTCGGATTTTCTTATGACATCGTCGATTCAATCGAAGTCTGGAATTCCGCGCTTTGGTCGAAGAATGCCAACGCGATCATGATATGGGACGACATGTTGTCTTCCGGCCGCAAGCTTACAGGACGAGGCGGAAGCGATTCCCATCACGGCACTCCTGATACACCAGACCTGGCGACGAAAAATACACCGCAACGGCAGGCCAATTATGTTGGAACGCCCACGACCTGGCTTTTTACCACGGCGAGAACGCGACAGGCTGTCGTCAACACACTAACCAACGGCCGCGTCTCGGTGAGTGCAAATCCATACGCGCCTCGTGTTGAGTTTTATGCCGATCTCGACGATGACGGCAAGATGGACATGATGATGGGTGACAATGCAAACGCGACGGGCAGACCAGTCCGATTCCGCGTTCAACTGACTGGAAATACCGCTCCGGGAGCATCGTACACAGTCGATGTTGTGAAGAATGGCGATAAGTTCGGCAGCTTTCAAACCGCCGGCAGGACAATGGCGATCGAATTCACGGACACGCCAACCTCCATTGGCAGAACCTATTACCGTATCGAGGTTCACGGACCGGCGACGCCATACCCGCAGGTTCCAGACTCGATACGGTACAGCGGGGACATGGTCGGATTATCAAATCCAATCTGTTTCAATTTCGATCCGAATTTCTAAGTCTCGGGGAAGAGCGTGCTGAGGACAACCACACACGCCGATGACGACGTGCGGGAAACGGAGTAAATGTGCTGTCGATACGTACAATTGCGATCTTGATTCTTGCAGGAGGTCTTGCTTCTCTGGCAGATGGACAGGTACCTGCACCGGTGCTGCCGTCTCGGCCTATTGGTGAGGCAACCGAGCAGAACCCGAAACATATCGAGGGTGGATTTGACCTGCCGAATGGATGGCGAATCACCCCGGCAGGCACGCCGATTGCGACGACTGGCGATCTGGTGCTGAACGCAATCCTATCGCCGGATGGAAAGGTTGTCGTCGCGACTCACTCCGGCTATTTGCCGCACGGTATCGACGTCATCGATGTGAAATCTCGAAAGCTCATCCAGCAGATTCCGCTCAAGACAACATGGCTGGGCCTGGCCTGGTCATCCGATGGGCAAACGTTGTATGTCTCCGGTGGGAATGCTACCGGTGCCAAAAAAATCCCGTGGAGCATGGCACCCATATACGAGTTCACCTATAAAGATGGCAGGCTTAGTGAGCAACCCAGGGCAAACATGGTTGAAACAATTCCTCCTCAGAAGGTTTGGTGGGCTGGCGTTGCCTATCTGCCCGGAAGGCATTTGCTCTATGCAGCCAACCGAGGGACGAGCACGGGGCCCAGTAATGTCGTGGTGTTCGATGCCCTAAGCCGTGAGATATTGACCCGTATCCCGGTGGAGATCAATCCATACGCGACGGTTCTCAGTAGAGATGGCCGAAGACTCTTCGTTTCAAACTGGGCGAGTGAAAGTGTGAGCGTAATCGACACGGAGACAAATCGGGTGATCCGCACACTGCGAGTGGGGATGAATCCGAACGACATGAAGCTCTCAGCCGACGGCCGCCTGTTTGTAGCTTGCTCGAATGACAATACCATTTACGCTATCGACACAAGGACACTTCAAGTTGTGGAACGGCTCTCCACGACATTGACGCCATTTGCACCGGAAGGATCCACTCCCGATGCGCTCGAGATTGACGACCGGCGCAGACTTCTTTATGTCGCGAATGCCGACAACAACTCGATTGCCGTAATTCGGATTGCAGAACGTGGGCACAGCGCGGTGATCGGCTTCATTCCCACCGGCTGGTACCCGTCCGCTCTGACGCTGACTGATAACGGCAACACCCTATTCATTGGCAATAGCAAGGGGGAAGAAGGGCATCCCGATCTTAAAGGAGTTGGGAGTCCACTGGCTTCGAAATGGGATGGGGACGAAACGGTCAAGACACTTCAGAAGAGCAGCATCGAAGTATTATCGGTCACCGATCTGCGGCATAAGCTGCCCAAGTGGACACGCGAGGTCATTGAAAACACTCCGTACAATGACTCTCTTCTTTCAGAGGCTAGACCACCCAAAGAACCGACGATCCTTCCGCGTGAGGTTGGAGTAGAGACGCCAATTAAGCACGTGATCTACATCATCAAGGAGAATCGCACTTACGACCAGGAGTTCGGTGATCTTAAGGGCACCAATGGAGATGCCAGATTGACCATTTTTGGCGAAGATGTAACCCCCAACCAACATGCTCTTGCAAGGCAATATGTGATTCTCGACAATCTGTACTGTGACGGGGAAGTCAGCGTGGATGGTCACTCATGGTCGGATTCAGCTTATGCTACGGATTTCAATGAGCGCTACTGGCCCCCTACCTACTCAGGACGGAGCAACGCTCAGCCAACTCGTGCATACGTTCCTTCCGCGGGGCATCTCTGGGACCTGGCGGCACGTAAAGGACTGACCTACCGGTCCTACGGTGAATATGCTTCCCGCGCCAGCACCGGAACCACCATGGAAGCCGCTCCAGGATCGGGCGGACTGGTAGGTCATGTGGCCGCCGATTATCTGGGATCACGCCAGCGCGACACCGCTAATGTAGCAGTGTTTCTGAAAGAGTTCGGGGAGTATGAAAGGAACTACGATAGTCCTGATGCAAGCAAACGTCTTCCCAATTTCATTGTGATGAGTATGCCTGAGGATCACACGCACGGTACTGCTCCCGACTCGTTCACTCCCCGCGCCATGGTCGCCAACAACGATTATGCGATCGGCCAGTTGGTCGATGCCGTCAGCCACAGCCGCTACTGGCCGAACACCGCTATCTTCATCATCGAAGATGACGGACAGGATGGGCCGGACCATGTGGATGCGCGGCGGACCATTGGGCTCGTGCTGAGTCCTTACGTCAAGCGCGGGATCGTTGATAGCACACTGTATTCGACGAGTTCGATGGTGAGATCGATCGAGCTGTTACTAGGCCTGCCGCCTATGAGCCAGTATGACGCCGCGGCCATGCCCATGTACGCGTCGTTCGGAACCATGGCGCAAATAACTCCGTTCAACGTAATCGAGCCGAAAATTGATGTGAATGCAAAGAACAAAGGAGGCGATTACGGCTCAGAAGAGAGCCGCAGGATGGATTTCTCTGATGTGGACAGAGCACCGATGCACGCGCTCAACGAAATCATATGGAAAAGCATTAAGGGCGCCGACTCCCCGATGCCGCCTCCGGTCCACCGCTTCCGTCCGCTTATCGATGCCGGTGACATCACGGGTGATAACTAGCGAGACTGCTCCGCTTCATGCCGGTCTCGACAAAATAAGCTGAGCTCTCGCAGACGCGGCACAAGAATGCAGATGCTCCTGTTTTGACTGCAGGCATCGTCTCCGTCCGAGTCTTAGATGAGGCGCTACTGCCTATAGATCCAAATTGACTGCAGATTCTGGTGTTGAGCAGCAGAGCAAAGCATTGCCGACTGCTGGAGGGTCGAGCGGTTCTGGCTCGTAACGAAGCCTGCCATCCAGGAGCCCGCACTCACACATATGGCAAACACCTGTGCGACAAGACCATTTGACTGGGACGTCGCACGCTTCGGCAAACTCCAGGAGACTCTTGAAGCGGCTATCCCACGGAACAACCAGGCCGCTACGCGTGAACGATACCATTGGTCCCTCGCCAACAGAGCGAACAGGAGGATGCGGGATCTTCGTCTCTGTTTTCGTTATCCCTGGGTGCACAGAATTTTTGGCGCCGAACACTTCCTGATGTATCGCCTCGCGCGGAACACCCAAAGAAACCAGATTACGGTTCGTATCTATAAGGAACCCCGTCGGTCCACATAAGTAGAAGTCACCTTCGGTTGGGATACCGAGCTTTTGCAAAGTTGTGAGGTCAAGGCGCCCTCGAATGTCAAAATCCCTTCCGGCTTGATCTGTTGTGTCAGGGCTACTGTAGGCGATCACGGAATGGCTCCCTGGAATCATATCAAGGAGTTTCCGGGCTTCTTCAGCGAAGACATGCTCTCGCGCATTCCGCGCCGCATGTATCCACCACACTTCTCCAGAGGATCTGAGATGATCCGATGAAAGCGCATGCAGCATAGAAAGAACCGGAGTAACACCAATCCCGGCACTGATCAGTACGACGGGGCGAGCACTGGATCGCAACACAAAGTTACCCCGCGGGGCGCTGGTCTCCAGCAGGTCGCCGGCTCGAATCGAGTCAACAATGTACCTACTGCCTGGCCCGGCGTCGCGCTTCACGCTGATGCGATATTGTCCCGCGCCAGTAGCGCCCGATATGGAATAGCTGCGCACGATCACGCGTGCGTTTTTATCTGGATAAAGTCGCAGTACCAGGTATTGGCCCGGGAGTGAGGGCGGAAGAGATGAGCCGTCTTGAGCCTCCAATACAATTGAGGACACCTCGCTCGTTTCCTGATGCACTGCCGCCACTTTCAGTATCCGGAAACCATTCCATGCCGGTACGAACGGAATCGAAGATGTGAGTCCAGCATTTCCGTTGGGGCTTCCCTCTTCGTCGGCCTTGAGCAATGCTTCTAGTGAAGCCCTCCACCCTGCACTGAGTGCAGGTATGCGTGCGGCAATCGCAATGCGGTCGTGTTTGTGATTCGGCAGATACAGTAGCGAGTCGACTTCGGCAACTGTGATCTTTCCGGGCCCATCACAAATCTTGACTATTTCGTCGCCTGCCCCGACTTCACCCTCCTCGATTACACGGAAATAAAAACCCGGCCTGCCATGGGAGACGACCAGGGCGGCCATCTGTGGATTGTTCATTCGAATGCCGAGGCGGTAACAGGTGACGCGCGGCTGAGTTACCTCGAAGACCGCGCCGCCAATTCGGTAACGATCGCCGATACAGATCTCGTTATCGGGGAGTCCGTCGACAGTGAAATTTTCTCCAAACTGCCCATACTCAAAATCGTTCCGACCAAGATAAGAACCCCAATACTGGTAGGCTTCCAGTTGATAAACCATCACGGCACGGATCTCGCCGCCATGGCCCTGGAGATCTGCCTGGCCATCCCCATCGAGATTCAATCGGCGAGCAAATACACGGTGCGGCACGGAGCGCTTCCAGATTGCGGTACGCACAACTTTTCCCTGCCAATCGACTTCGCGTGGAAGGCCGACATTTACGGATTGAAGTCTCGCCATTGCACTCTCCGCTGCCAATTCGAAGGAAACGTCTAAGTTCGCCTGCAGCGATAATCGTCTCAAGGGATTCGCATTTATGTCGACTGAAGCCGCATCCTGTTCGTGGCACTGTTGATTGTTTTTAGCTTTGGCGCCAGCAACCTCTGCAACGTCGTTCGGGCCCGGTGCAGTCTGACTTTCACCAGCGAGGTACTAATGTCCAGGACCTGCGCCGTTTCATTCACATTCAGTTCTTCTATATGGCGTAGAAGGAACACCTGCTGGTAGATAGCGGGAAGCTTCTCGATCGCCCCCTGAAGTAGCTTCCTGATTTCTTGACGCTCGACAACGTCGCAGGGGAGTTCTCGCCAACTATACAGAAGAGCTGGAGACACTGGGCTATCTTCATTCTGAACTTCATCGAGAGATACAAAGCGAATGGTTGCCTGCCGCCGTAACCGGTTTCTCGCCTCGTTCAGTGCGATGCTGATAAGCCACGTACTGAACTTCGATTCGCGTCGGAAGGTTCCCAGACTTTTGAATGCCTTGATGAATGTTTCCTGTGCGACGTCCTCAGCGTCTTTCTCATTTTTCATGTAGGAGAGAGACATAATATAGATGCCCCGCTCATAAGGGTGAATCAGCTGATGGTAGACCTGTGTGTCTCCGGCCACAATAGCAGCGATCAGTTCCGATTCCCTTCCATTTTGGACCCTAAGATTCATTCTTTTGACGCAATCTCCAACAGTTTCCCAATAGAGTGCTCCATGCCGGCTGCAGAATCCGTCCCACGTCGAACCGGTACGTCGTGCTTTTGCAGCTGTCACTGAGCGTTATTTTGTGAGCATTCGGGGGTTCTGGCTGCAAATAGAGGAGCGCCGCAGAGCATACTAACCCAAAGACACAACGCGGAGATCTAAGCGAGACGAACATCATGAGAAAGAGTCCAAAGGCGGCGATGGGTTTTCGCGAGCTCCGTTTTGTATGTCGCTTTCAGCGTCTCTGATATTGAGGATCAGATGCCTTTGGTTTCACCGCCGTCCATCCGCACAGAGGTTCCAGTCATCCACTTCGCCTGGGGCGATACCATGTACGCCATCAGGTCGGCGATTTCTTCCGGCTTGCCATAACGGCTGATGCCCACATCTGCGGGGAATTTCTTCACGGCTTCTTCCACAGTGAGGTTATGCGCTGGTGCCCACTTTTCGAAAAAGGACTGCCTCCGCCCGGTCATCACCGCGCCCGGAACAACGCTGTTGACCTGGACGCCGTCTTTGATGCCCTGCTCCGCGAATGCTTTTGCGAGCGCAATGATCGCCGCGTTGATCGTGGCGACCGCCGCAAAGCCAGGTTTTGGATCGAGAGCGGCGCTCCCTGAGATCAGAACTACTGATCCTTGCGATGCCTTCAACGCATCCCAGGCTTTTACGGTCAAGCGCCGCGCACCGTGGAGTTTGAGCGCCATGCCGTCGTCCCACTGCGCGTCCGTCATTTCGAACAAATCAATCTGCGGCACGGCGCCGGCAATGTTGAGCAGCGCGTCGATTCTGCCAAAGCGACCGAGGGTCTCCTTGACAAGGATCTCAGCCGACTGAGGCTGGCACAAATCGATGGCGCAAATCAGAGGCTCTGCGCCGGCGTCAATCACAGCCGTGGCTGTTTTTTCCAACTCAGCTTTATTTCGCGCAGCCATCACTACAGCGGAGAAATCGCGTGCCAACCGTAGCGCCGTGGCACGACCAATTCCCTGGCTTGCGCCGGTAACGATAGCAACAGAGGTGAAACTCATGAACTCCTTTCAGGCAGCCATTGGGCGTATTGCTTTGTAGAGAAGAGAGGGAAACCAATTTCTATTCGCCAGCGCCTTCTCACCGGAGCGTTTGGCATGCAGCTTCCAAAATCACATCGACCACGAGATCCGGCGCCGTGAGCATTGGAGAGTGGTCTACCTGGTGCGACCGAATCTTCGCACCCATCCGGCCAGCCATGAAGCGCTGAGTCACAGGGTTTATCATGCGGTCCTCTTCCGCGAGAAGGAACCACGACGGTTTCGTTTTCCATGTGGGAGCAGGAGCCTTCTGCTGAATGCACTTCACGGCGATCGGCCGCTGCACCGCCGAGATGATCGTTGCTTGATCCGGCGGAGCCTTGTGAGCTACCGCATTGCGGAAGCCGTCCTCCGGCATCCAGATAAAGCCGTGCTCATCAGGCGCCAGGTGTGGTGCATCCGGATGCGGATCAGCGCGGTAAAACACATCCGCGACGGCTTCGCCCTCGTCGGGCGCCAACGCCGCCACGTAAACGAGCGACTTTACTCGATCATCATAGGGCGCGGCGATTACAGCGCCGCCATACGCGTGCCCGGTCAGTATTACCGGTCCAGTGGTTCTTTCCAGCACGCGCAGGAGAGCTGCTATGTCATCTGTGAGTGATGTAAGGGGAATCGGGGCACAAGTCACCCTGAGCCCCTGTTGTTTTAAGGGCAGAATGACTTTGTGCCAACAAGACCCATCAGCCCATGCTCCATGAACCAGTACAACCGTCGCATTTTGAAGAAAGGAATTCATCGTGATGCTCCGCTGCCAGGGGATATGCCATTCGCCCCTAAGAACTCTTTGATCGCAGCGGCGATTTCCACGAAGTGCGTCTCGGTTGCAAAATGTCCGGTATCGAGAAACTGAATACGCGCGTTTGGCAGATCTTTTCGGTATGCTTCCGCTCCAGCAGGGATGAAGAACGGATCGTTTTTGCCCCAGATCGCCAGTAAGGGCGGTTTCGACTTCCGAAAATACTCCTGAAACCTGGGATAAAGCTTCACGTTCGATGCGTAATCGAGGAACAGATCAAGCTGAATCTCTTTGTTCCCTGGACGCTCCAGTAAAGCATTATCCAGTGTGTAGGACTCAGGAGGCACGCCATCAGGATTCGAAACGCCATGCGTGTACTGCCAACGCGTTCCTTCCAGGGTCAGGACGTTCATTCGGATCACGTCCCTGTTCTCCGCCGTCGGCTCCGCCCAATATTTCCTGATAGGTCCCCACGCATCGCCGAGTCCTTCTTCGTAGGCATTGCCATTTTGCGAAATGATTGCGGTAACCTGATCGGGACGACTCATTGCGAGGCGAAGGCCGGTTGGTGCTCCGTAGTCAAAGATGTAAATTGCATAACGGTTGAGGCCGAGCACATCGGTAAAGGCCTCAATCGTTCCCGCGAGCGCGTCGAACGAATAGGTGTACTTTTGCTTTTCCGGCACTTCGGTAAACCCAAATCCGGGCAGGTCTGGCGCGATCACGCGGTACTCATCAGCGAGGCGTGTAATAAGATCACGAAACATGAAAGACGAGGTTGGAAACCCATGCAGCAAGAGCAACACAGGCGCAGCCGGATCGCCGGCCGCTCGATAAAAGACCCGGATCCCATCCACGTTAACTCTATGTACGGATGTCACAGGTGGGGTTGCCGCATTTTCTGAAAGAACCTGACTCATAAGAATTTCTCCTCACTCATGTTGATCTGGCTAGTTATGGATGGATTGCCGAACTCTTTCCTCGACGACAATACGATGCTACGCGCGCACTATGGAGAATATTCTTACTTGGCAGGCAGGCGATGTGCGGGCATGATCCACCTATGTACTTGCGCTCGATCACCGCGGCGCGTTGTCCTTTGCTGGCAAATGTCCATGCCGCAAGCGTCGGTACTGTGCCGCTACCGAGAACAATTAAGTCAGAGATTTCCAGAGTACGATCCTCGTCTGCCTGGGTTGAAGAAACTCTTTCGATCGCGAATGGATTCATGCGGATATCGAATTGCAACCTGCTGGCCATCGAAGAAAAGATTTCGTTGACAAGCTAACACTAACCTAAGAGATTCTGCTGCCAAATGTTAGGGTACGTTGGCAGACTGGCCGGGTTTTCTTTTGCGTGACGAACCTGCGACTAAAATTCGACACTGACGGGATTCGGACGCAGCAATTGTCGGCAGGACAAATTCTTGATCAGCTATGTTCTGCACTCCGATTGTGGCGCAGCCGCAAAAAATGACCAGACCGCGGAATTACGGGTTCACGTGTTGCGGAACGCATCGTCAATGTGCTTCTGTTCTCACCTTGTTTCGCAATCAGGTAACAATTGAAGTGAGGTTCCGAAGCCGCGGCTGTTATCGAATGCAGGTTGCAGCCATGGCACGATCCAGCGCGATAGCGTCACGTGAATCCGCTTTCAGCTTGTGGGCATCGAGATTGATCCGCCCTGTATGCGAACGAAACATTAGATTGCCAGACGAATTCCAGCGAACTGCCAACGTGTCGAGGGTTGAAAGAAATTGCGGTACGTGGCGCGCACATGATCCGCAGGTGTAACGCAGGATCCCCCGCGCAGAATTATCTGACCGGACATGAACTTGCCGTTGTATTCACCGAGTTCACCAAGGGGAGGCTTGTATCCCGGATAGCCGATATGGGGGCTGGCAGTCCATTCCCAACAGTCTCCAAAGAGCTGCTCAACGCCATCACCATTCGCGCTTGCAGGATGCAGCCTGCCGGTCTCGAGCAGTTCTCCTTGCGAGGGTGTTTGGGTCGCCACTGCTTCCCATTCCGCTTCAGTCGGGAGCCGGCAGCCGCGCCAGCGCGCGAAAGCATCGGCCTCAAAGAAACTTATGTGGCACACGGGCGTGTCGAGTAGTTCGGAAAGTCCATGCCAGCCCCTGAGCGTGAAGATCCTCCAGCCAGTTCTGTCGCCAGGATCACGTTCCCAATAGAGCGGAGCGTCCCAACCCATTTGACTTACAGCGTTCCAACCGTCGGAAAGCCAGAGTGCAGGGCGGCTATATGAGTCGTCGGCCATAAACTCCAGATATTCCCGGCACGTAACATTGCGGTTGGCGATCTGGAATGGTTCCAGATAAACCTTGTGGCGTGGAATTTCATTATCAAAGCAAAACTTCAGAGGCTCCTCCTCCGCGTTTGCGGCGTGGCCGATTTCCATCAATCCGCCCTTGAAGCTGTGCCAGCCGAGGTTCGGGATTGGATTCTCTTTGTCTTGAGTAAGGGGAGCTTCCTCATACGAAGGACGGAGAGGATTTGAGAAGAATGCATGCTTGATATCCGTCAGGGCGAGTTCCTGGTGCTGCTGCTCGTGGTTCAGGCCCAAAATGACGCGCCGACACGGTTCTTCATCAACCGGGCGAGCCAGAAACCTCTCCATCGCACGATCAACATGCGCGCGGAAGGCAAGAACCTGATCGAGTGTAGGGCGGGCGAAGGAAGCACACAACTTCTTCCCGGAAATCTTGTCACCGAGGGAGAGGTAATAGCTGTTGAAGAGGCGATGAAATTCTTCGCGAAAAGGTCTGTAGCCGACAAGAAAGGGCCGTAGCACGAATGTCTCGAAGAACCACGTGGTATGAGCCTGATGCCATTTCACCGGACTGGCCTCCGGGCATGACTGCACCATTTGATCCTCAGCGGACAAAGTTGCGACAAGAGAACGCGTCACTGACCGCACGGCTTTGTACTTCGAGAGAAGAATGGACATTGTGTTATTTCATCCACCGAGACTCTGACGCAGCATGAGTCGCGGCGATGCACCACAGAACTTCTTCGCAATTGATCTCTGCCAGAAACACTTCAGGCAAGCTGATTGCCAACAAGCGGTATCTCGAAAGCTATAGGAGAAGTGGAGATTTAAATGATTCTGCTACTGAGAGATACGCATTTATGGGGGTGACAAAATGGTTCACCGGAGTGACGAAATTTGTGACTGATGTCCGCCACTGGCGGGTTCTCGTCGCGGCAATCGTCTTGAGCATCAGCCCAGGCGTGTTTTCCCTTAGACAGCGCTATTTTGTGAAGAGTGCACCGGACGGATGATACGAAGCTTCCGCATTCTATAGACCAAGGACGTGCGTTTCATTCCAAGCCGTTCTGCGGCGCCATTCCGGCCTCCGATTACCCAATTGCTCGCTTCGAGCGCACGGAGGATATGGTCTCGCTCCAACTCGTCAAGTCCCGTCATCGGCATATTTGATTCTTTGCGGGCGCTGAAGGGTTCCAACTCGGATGTCGGAGCGCGTAAGACCGTGTGAGGAGAAAGAATCACCGCTCGCTCGATAAAGTTCTGCAGTTCCCGAACATTTCCAGGCCAGCGATATCGCACCAGGGCGTCCATCGTCTCCGAAGGAATTTCATCGATTCTCTTGTTCATTCGTTGCGCATAAAGTGCGGTGAAATGCCGGACCAACTTTGGAATGTCCTCGGTACGTTGGCGTAGAGCCGGCACGTTGAGCGGAAATACTTTCAGCCGATAGTACAGATCTTCGCGAAAGGTCGTCTGCTTTACCATGGTGCCCAAATCACGATGGGTAGCAGCGATCAAGCGAACGTCTACCCTGTGCGTATGATTGCTACCGAGTCTCTCGAATTCCTGCTCCTGGAGGACGCGTAGCAGTTTCGCCTGAAGTTCCAGTGGAATGTCACCGACTTCGTCAAGAAAGAGCGTGCCCTTGTTGGCGAGTTCAAATCGTCCTGTTTTTCGCGCGATTGCCCCAGTGAATGCTCCTTTTTCGTGGCCGAACAACTCGCTTTCGAGCAGGCCAAGCGGGATCGCTGCGCAGTTCAACTTGACAAAGGCGTGGTCGCGGCGGCTGCTCAGATTGTGGATTGCGCGCGCGATAAGTTCCTTACCCGTTCCCGTCTCACCAAGAATCAACACGCTGGAATCCGTAGGCGCCACTATGGACACCAGCTCCAGTGCGGTCCTTAACGCCGGGCTCTCCCCGACGATTTCTCCAAACTCGGCGCGGATTTCCTCTTCGAGATATAGTCTTTGTTTTGTCTCCTTGTCTCGTTCCTTTATCGCCTTTTCGTAGTCCAACGCGTTCTCAACGGCAATGGCTACCTGACGGGCGACTTGTTGCAGGAAGGCAAACTCTTCCTTCGAAAATGCTCTCTCCGAACGACTAAACGCTCCCAGCACACCGACCACACCTTTTCTGCCGGCAAGGGGCAGCTCGCACCCGGACTTCAAGCCCTCAGCGATTACTCGCTCAAAAAAGCTTCGTCCGTCATGACTGCCGAAGGTTTCGGGGTCGTCGCGGAGGTCTTCGAAGCGATTAATATGTTGATCCTTACCGGTAAGAAAGGCTTTACCACAGGTGGATCCTTTTAGCGGAACGAGAGTACCGTCGCATATCGCACCTCGAGCCTCAGGGTTATACAGGATCGTTACGCGCAATTGCCCGCTATCGGCATCCGGTAGAAGCAAAGAGCAAAAGCCGCACTGCGTAACGCTCAACATATCTGTCGACAGGGTCTCTACCAGACGACGGAGGTCCAGCTTGGATGTCATACTGCTTGTGATTTCCAGAAGTAAACGCAACCGGTCTCGTTCAATCCGTAATGTTTCTTCATTGAGGTGGCGCTCAATGGCGATTCCCGCGATGTGGCTGGCGTTTTCGATCAATTGCACGTCGGTTGCATCGGGTTTACGCGCTTCACGATAATGAATGGCGAAGGTTCCGAGAACTTTACCATCGCTCGCAAACAGCGGCCGCGACCAAACTGCGCGAATTCCATAAGGCATGAGCAGATGACGGTAGTGGGACCAGATAGGGTCCTGGAGGATATCGGTCGCATATACCGGCTCCCTTCTATAGACAGCTGTGCCGCAGGATCCTCCCTGCGGACCGATAAGCATTGATCCGACGTGAGCGCTGAATCCAGGGAGGCTGGGAGCGGCTGCACAATAAAGCTGTCTTTCGTCATCGTCGGGAAGCCAAATCGTGCACAATGTGCCGTCCCCTCGAGATTCAACAAGTCGAGCGATGATTGTCAGCACTTCGGGCAGGGGAGATCCAGCAAAAATCAACTTTAGAATATTCAGTACCGATTCGCCGGAAAACAAGGGCACCTCGTTCTGAGCCCCTTCAACACTCGACAAGGCCTTTGCGAGAGTTTGCGCCGCTTTCTCCATAAGGCTCCTTTCTGACACCACTCCGTAAAGGGAGCGCCCTCAATTATGTTGTACCTGAATGGGTGCAGCATGGAAATGTGCAGAAACCACCATGCAACGGCCCGCTCATAGTGGAGACGCTTTGACGAGCTTCCTGCAGGGTGAGGCTTCGGGCTGATCGTGCTTTGCTGTTATGTCGCCCTATCAGCGTGTGATTTTCTTCACAGTCGCGATGGTTGTTGGCCACAACTTCGATATCGCGTCCGGGGTGGGCCATTGGACGGATTCCGCGGATGTCCCTAGCTAAGGAACGTCCTTACTGTTGGCATTGTTATCGCCCCGGGCGTTCCTTGGTAGAACTTGAATGATGCCCATCATTCCGGCATCTTCATGCTCGAGCAGGTGGCAGTGATAGACGTAAGTTCCGACGGCGTTAGTGCCGCGGAAATCCATGCGCAGTGTGACGCTTGGATAACGATCGCTCTTGCCGTCCCAGTAGGGCACATTAACGGTGTCGCGGAGAAAGGGTTCGTCCACTGGTTCGCCATTCCAGGCGGTGAGCAAAAAATGGATCTGATGTATATGGAAAGCGTGCATTTCACGTGAGCGATTCTCAATCACCCAATCCTCAACATCCCCCTGATGGACGGTGATATGAGGCTGCGTGCGGTGAGGATCAAAGGGCGCGGGCGTATGTCCATCTTCGGTGATCATGAAGACTGTGGGACTGCCTGGGTCATGCGGATCAGAAGGCCGCTCAGAAAAGTAGAGCTTGCGTGTGCGGACTGGCCTGACGTCTCCGAGCCAAACCATTTCAGAACGCGGTAATGGAGCGGGCGACGCAGAGAGTGCAGACTGGGGATCGCCAGTTTGAGGCGAGTTGACGATTGCCGCCAAAGGCCGCGCCGGATCGTTCTCGCCGGCCGGCCCGGTATCGACACTTCGGGTGATGAGGCGGGCGTGCGAGCCTGCCGGAACTCCCGGGAAGACCCACTCGACTCGCGCTCCCGGAGGCAGGAAAACGTGATTGACCCAGAGGATTCGATCCTCCGCCATGCCGTTTTCGTTAATCGGGACTCCGTCGAGTGAGACAACGCCGATGGACCCGGGCTGATCGTTAACAACGACCTGCAAGTCAAGATATGTGATAGCCGAACCGTTCAGGACTCGCCAAAGTTGACGCTCCGATGGCCGGACGGCGATGACCGCAGGCGGATAGTCAGGATAAGGCACAGGAACGAAGTTGATGGAGAGGTCTTTGGCAGGCTTGCCGGTGCCTGTTCCCGTATTGAGTATGTCTCCTTCCGCATCGCGAAATACCGGCGGAGGCGGCACAGTGCCGGCTTTCGCCTGAAGGGCGTCAGGATGGAGCAATTCCTGATCGCGGATGATGAAGGTTCGTTCGGGAAGGCCTGCAAGTTTGCTGTTGGCTCGCTCGATGCCATCCACAATCAATGCCCCAGAGGCTCCTCCGAGGACCTGCGGATTGGTGAATCCGTGGACATGAGGGTGATACCAATAGAGGCCGGGCGGCTCATCGGCAGGAATACGCACGCGGTACTCAAAGGGCGCGTCTCCGGGTTGAATGAATGTGTGCAGCACGTCATCCTGATGGCAAGCCGGAGGGACGCTCATGCCGTGAAAATGCAGGTTCGTCGATAGAGCCGTCATCTGCGCGCTTGCGCAGGGCGCGCCGGTTACCGGCATTCCGGCGTTGCGGTGCAAGCCTCTGGTTGAAGTCGGGGGCAGCGCGTCTGGACGGGTCAACCGATTCCTGAGATGCAGAACCAGCAAGTCTCCCGGCTTTACGCGCAGCGTCGGCGCCTGACTTCCGTCGCTCGATTCGTAACAATACTCTTCCTGTCCGTTGGCGCCTTTGAAATTGAAATAGTCGAGATCAACGCTCAAAACGCCGTCGTGGGCACGCAGTTCGCGTGGCTCAGGAACAATGCTTCCCCGTACAGGCCGAGAACATACATTGGATTGCGCAGCCCAGCTTTGTCGTACAAAGGCGAGCGCACCTATTAACAGGAAAAGGGCGGCACACCGAAAGGGCCTAGATAACAGTAAGGACGCGATGGCGGAAAAATCTCTCTGCAAGGCTACGGGGTAATTGTGAACGGAGCATAAAAACGGGCGGTTTCGGAGATGCGTTCGTATTTCTGGCTCTCTCCGGCTACAACCACCAAGCGATGCAAGCCACCCGAACAAGCGCTACACGCACAAAGTTCTTTCCTCACGAAAAATTTATCTGCCGGCAACAAAAGAAGACTAGAGTGTGGTCGCTGCAAATCCCTCAGGGCGTTCCCATCTCCAAAGAATCCGTTGCCAGCGAGGTTGTCGAAAATGAAAAGGTGTTCTGCGCTTGTTATGTTCCTTGTTCTCAGCCTGCTCCAGAATCCATTGTCATCGCTCGCCCAGCATGCCGGCCCGAAGCCGACTGGCGCGGAAGCTTTCTCGACAACTACGCCCATCAAGCACCTTGTCGTGATTTTCGATGAAAACATTTCTTTCGACCACTATTTCGGCGCGTACCCCAACGCGGTGAATCCACCGGGCGAGCCGGCTTTTTTTGCACAGCCAGGGACTCCGGCGGTCAACGGTCTCACTTCGACACTGTTTAATGCCAATCCCGACTCGGTCGCGCCGTTTCGACTTGATCGGTCGGAAGCGGTGACCTGCGACAACGACAATCACTACACCGATGAACAAACTGCCTATAACGGTGGCCTGATCGACAAGGTTTCTGAACTGTTGAGCGGTACAGGGACTGACTGCACGCCAAACCTGGCAATGGGCTACTACGACGGCAACACGGTGACTGCCCTGTGGAATTACGCGCAGCACTACGCAATGAGCGATAACTTCTTCGGGACAACTTTCGGCACTACGGTCATGGGCCACCTGAATCTAGTCGCTGGACAGACACACGGCGCAACGCCCGATGCGGTCTCGGGCAAGGTCGCGAATGGCAGCGTGATCGCGAACATCGACCCGACAGGCGACGATTGCTCGGCAGGCACGACGATTCAGATGGCCGGGCCGTCAGTTGGCGATCTGCTGACTCAGAAGGGGATTACCTGGGGATGGTTCTACGGAGACTGGACACCGGCAAGCCTAACGGGCGGCAAAGCTACTTGCATCAGCCAGGAAGATCCACATTACACGCCGTTCCAGTACTTCGCTTCGACGCTGAATCCGCACCATGCACCCCCCAGTTCTGTCGGCGCGATCGGTTATTCGGATCAGGCCAAGCATCAATATGCCCTGACCGACTTCTGGAATGCGGTAAAAAATGGCAACCTGCCCGCAGTCAGCTTTCTCAAGGCTCCTGCGAATGAAACCGGACATCCATCCACTTCGAGCCCACTACTGGAACAAACATTCCTCGTGACAACGATCAACCAGTTGCAGCAAACGCCTTACTGGAAAGACACGGCTATCCTGATCGCATGGGACGACTCGGACGGCTGGTACGACCATGTTCTGGCGCCGATTGTCAGCCCATCGAATGATCCTGCGAACGACGCACTCCTCGGCTCCAACGGTCTTTGCGGCACGCCAAAAACGGGAGCGTTTCTCGACCGTTGCGGCTATGGTCCCCGGCTTCCCTTCCTCGTAATTTCGCCATTCGCGAAAGAGAACTTTGTTGCACACTCCGTTGCCGACCAAAGTTCGATCACCCGTTTCATTGAAGACAACTGGAAGCTGGGTCAGATCGGCGACCAATCCTTTGATGCAATTGCTGGATCAATACTGAACTTGTTCGATTTCGATCAACACAGTATCGGAAATCGGCCCGACCGCACCTTGATTCTGGATCCGGATACAGGCGAGCCAGTTCACTCGTGGTGAGTTGTTGAATAGAGGGATTCAGCAGAAGCGCGACGCGGCGGATTCGGTTTTGAGGCTCTTCTGTTGCTGAAGTGAGACTTCTGCAATCCGTTCTGGACCGTGACCGGGAAAGGCGCTGCAGCAGGCTAACGATTGCAAACCCTCGATGAGCGCAATGGCGGCCCACTGAATGGTGGGTTGAGAAAGACCGATCGCAGTTGTGTCGAGCCACTCCGTTTGTTAGTTTGGCGTAGATGCCGCCCCCGTGTGGCCGAAAAACTCAGCTGGACCAATGAGACTCTTTACCGGACCAAATCGGACCCGGGCTCAGGCTACGATGGTGCTCCTCTGCGGAGACTTGGACCGAACCGCATTCTGTTGCGATTCAGTCTCTGTTGTGTGCGTGAGGAATTAGAGCTTCCGCGGCCACTCATTCCGCGCGTTGGACGAAGAAGTGCAACGTTGCCCCTCCCGCGTTCCAGTTCTGAGGTATGCAGGTCGCACAGTGTTCTCGCCGATAGTAGGTCTCCAACATAAAGACCCGTTTGTACGGCAACTGGACGCCCGCTGTGTACCATTCCTGATCCCAGGAATGCTTTGGCACGTCATAGAAGACTTCTGCCGTGCCGTAGGGAGTGAAGCGGACGCCATGGACAAGAAAGTCCACCTCGCTCGACACCATATTCCGATAAGTTGTCGAGTAGTTTCCGTCAATCCAGCGAAGCTCCACCCAATTCCTGTCGCGTAGCAGGAGTCTTGCGAGCGGACGAATGCTGGGTGTCATGTCAATCGTTATGCGGTCTTCGTGCTTCACCTCTCCCGATTGGGTCGTGCGAAGAAACTCATAACCGCCGCCGAAGAGAAGGTAGTGTTCTTTGTCCGGGTCAATGTTTTCCCAGTGTGGTCTCAAAATGGGTTTGAACTGGCGACCAATCCCCGCAGCCACATACCACTGTTGGAAGGAATAGCCTGCTGCCTGCTCGAGTCCGACGAACGAAAGCACGCGCCAGTTTGACGGCATTTGCACATGGAAATCAGCTTCCGGCCACGCTTCATTTTCAGTGGTGGCGCTGGCTGACTGTCCCGCAGCGGCCGCCCAGCAAGTCATCGACAGCGACAATCCAAAGAAAACCCCAAACAACGCTGACTTGGCTGTCATCTACCCTCACAAAGAAAGCCGGAGATCGGATAGCTATATCAACGCCATGCAGTCCGCCATGATTGTCTGATCTTGATCGACACCTCAGTGCTGGTTGGGCCATTGAGTTCGCCATAGTCCCATCCATCGATTTTGAAAATGACCGTATTTTCGCTCACTCCATTTCCGGTCTCGGGTGGTACCGGCGGCATAAACTCTGAGGCAGGAGATCGGGGTTCATGTGACGGAGGAAGCAAGGCAGCAAGGGCTGGCGTGACCGCAACAAGGGTTGCACCCTGAATAAACGCCCGACGATCCATCATGCGGTTACCCTTCCAATCCTGATTTGTCCGTGCGAGTCTCAGCCAAAGGTGAAATTCGGAAGGCTCTCGTCGCTCCCCAACGATCTTTCGCGGACGTAAGAATTTCTTTTGCCTGCTCCGACTCCCTGGCGGCAACAGCAGTTTCATATGCCCGCTCGAAAGCGCGCAGCGTTGGACGATTCACGAGGTTAATGCTCGCGAGTTCAAAGGCTCTATGCGGATCATTGCCGCTGCCGGCATAGAACTCGGCACCATGGTCTGCGAATGCAAGTAAGTGATCTTTTAGGAGAACCTCGAAGCCAACACGGGCCGCCTGCATCTGCTCCTCTGCTTCTGCAAATCTCCCCATCGCGATCAGTACATCGGCGAGGCGCCAGGAGACTTCAGGGTCACCCCTGAGCGCCGCTGGGATGAGCAGTGCCTCGGCTTCCTGTGCCAGTTCTCTCCGTAAACAAATCTCGGCCAGATGCACACGTGCCTTCACGTAACCCGGCAAATAAAGAATTGCCTGCTGATACCAGCCTGCGGCCCGAGTCAGTTCACATTCGGGGACCAACTCTCCCCACAAGACTCCCAATTGAAAGCAGACCCACGCCACTGCGAAGGGAGACGTATCGTGGTATTCCCTGAGAGCTCGTTGATAGAGTTGGTCAGCCTCATCGAAATTTCGAAGGTCGGCATGCAAGGCGCCAAGCGGCACCAGATCCTCCAATCGCCCCGACTCCATCGCCATCCGCTGCCTGGATTCGAGAACGGCTTCCAGTCCGGCTCCGCATGCCTGATCGATGCTCAACAACAAGCGTTTTACTGCAGTAGATAATTCGGCGCAATCCGTAATCCGCTCAAGGTATCTTCGTGCTTTGGCAAAACGATGCTCCATCGATGCAACTTGTGCGTGAACGAGAGCACTTCGCAGCGAATTGGCGTCCACACGATTGAGATGATTGGCCAATTCCTGGAGGCGATCGAGTGCGCCCGGATCACCGACAAATTGCAGCGTCAATTGCTCCTGCTCGACGATGCTCTCCGCGATCCCTGGCCGTAACGGATCGAGCCAGAATCGGCTCCAGGAATGTCGGCGTACGCTATCCAGATTGTTGACGGCAATGCCTCCGTCTGTCAGCGAATACGCGAGATCTGTTTCCGGCACATCGATCATTTCAGGGCTCCAAACCGTTTCGTGAGGGCTTCGAATCCCGTCTTCATCAAAGTGGCCACGATAGTTTTCACGATCAGGGTTGGTTGATTGTCGGCAAGAAACTGGACCCGCCACTCGACGGAGCTCCCGCTACCCTTTGGTTTCAGATCAAACGTTCCCGTGTAATCCACAACTCCGAGTCCACTCACATTTGTGTAGCGATAAAGCCGTTGTGAATTGTCTATCGCTTCGAGTCGCTCAATGATCTGCTTGCCATCGATCGTTTCGATCAAGCGCAACTGGCCGATGCCTTCGCCGGTGAGCTTTATGCTGGCAATCAGAGGATGCCACATGCCGCCAAACTGTCCGACCAAAGCCCAAACCTGATCAGGCGAAACCGCAAGATCGACACCGTCGGCAACCGTCTGCAACTCCGTATTCGGCAACGCCTCGTAGGGAAACGTCTTTGTGCCTGGCTTTGTTGCACTCGTGGCTCCGCCTCGCATGAATTCCTTGTCGTCATTCACCATCCAAGTCATCATCATGTCGAAGACATCTGCGTCCACAGTGCGTCCCCCGCCCGTCTGGTAGGGCTTTCCACGAATTGTGCTTTTCTCGATCTCAAAGAAGCTGGCGTCGTTTATCGGCTTGGATACATCGAACAGTAAGAAGTCATCGAGATAGACATTAGCTGCAGCTGCGATTCCTTCAGGTGTCCAGTCTGCGTTGTCGTCGCGCATGTCCCAGGCATGCAAGCTGTCCACTAGCCGTTTACGGAAAACCGGCTTGAATTCCTCGGCAATCGCAAAGGGAGTCTGCTGATTCCACAAGTCCCGTAGATCATCCACGTCTTTCAAGAAACTATTGTGAAGGCGCATGTTGGTCTGTTCCGGGCGACCCACCCAGTCGAAACGCAGCGGGGGACGATCAATCGGGTTAATACCCGCGCCTGCAGGAGTGGTCTCAGCAATCACCCCAAAGAGCGAGCCTTCCCTGGGATTGAGCACACGCTGTGTGTCGAACTCGATCACAATGGCCAGCACATTGTCATACTGTAGAAGGTTCGGAACTTTTTTTGCTCCAACCCATGCTAGGAGGAATGGATCAGAGCGCAACCCCGCAAAAATGCGGTACACCCCGTCGGGTGTCGATGCGCCCTTTTCGTCGTTCACAACAAAACGCAACATCTGGCCATCAGGGCAAGTTAACGTACCTCGCTGAACCGTCTGCTCACCCTCGCGTTGGAGGAGATCAAACCGGCAGCTGAAACGAATTTCCTTATCGTCCGCTTTAAACGTCGCGTCATTCCCAGTCCCGGCCACAGTCACCCTTCGAACCGCGATCGAATGGTTTACCGCATTCGAGAACATCGCAGTTACTCCTGCAGAAGGAAAGACATTCGCAGCAAGCACCGTGTGGGATGGATTCTCCGGGCTGGTGAACGCGAACAAATCGGTGAGGTCACCCGCCGGGTCACCGATCTGCCGCGGGCCGTCTATATGGTCTGACATAGCCATGCTCCTCGGATCGATGCCCGCATCACTTTCCCGTCGGGCCTTCCCACTTAACGTGTCCGCTCTTCGCATCCGGAGGACCACCGAAGGGCGTAACTCTGCCTTCTTCCTCAGGAATGGATTTCAGATATTCGACCAAGGCCCAGCGCTCTTGATCTGTAAGTAATGGGCCGATGACGCCGTTCCCTCGCGGACCATTCTCGAACGAATGGCCGACGTTTGAATTTCCTTCCAGCGTCGTATCGAAGAGGAATTTGCCGGAGTTCCCCGACGTGTCGATTCCAACTTTGACCGGATCGAAGTCGGCCCCTACATAGAACTTCTTCGTGCGTTCCTTCGCGGGAATGAGGAGTTCGTAGAGATTGGGCACAGACCCGTTATGCAAATAAGGAGGCTCAGCCCAGATTCCATCGCGAGGCGCGGCCTTATAGCTGCGCTCGGGCGGGTGCGGCAGAGGATACTCCCGATACCCGTGCAGCTTGACCTCTTGTTCCGGTGTGAGATCGAGCTTCTTCTCGGCAGTTTCCAGGAGTGCCTTGCTGATTGTGATGCTAACAACTGGCATCGGAGCAACTGACTTCCCCTTGAATGGTTCTGGCAGATAGGGTGCCAACTGAGCAGTTAATACGTAGGGCTGGAAATCCTCAAACTGCATCGGATCTGTGCCTACGTAGGATTGCGGGACGATTCCGACTTCGATGAAGCGCTTGCCGTATTTATTAGGCTCTGTCCACGTGTAGGGATACGAATTGTGGCAACCTGCACAATATTGCGTGAATAGCTCCTTTCCCTTTGCCGCTTTGGCGCGGTCAATTTTTCCGAACACCTCCTCAGGCCACTTGGGGGGCGCCAGGTGATCGAGTAAATCTTCGATCTTTCCAAGATTAAGCAGGTGTGCGTTCGAATCGAAGAGACCCTCCTGTGGGGTCTTCGAGGTCAGATCCATTGGCATATAAACGCCTTGGGTTTCGCCATAGTTGCGCACGAGCGGATCTTGCTGAATCCCGCTCCACTGCGTCCATGATCCCTGTGGGGCATTCCAGAGGAAGGGCGGCTTGACAGGCGCAAGGGGTGGAAACCAGTTCTCAGGAACATCCATGGCTATCGTGAGCTTGCGATTGAGAATTAGATTGAGGGCGTCCATACGTCCCGGACCCCAGTCATGAGGCGGAGCCATAATGCGGGTGGTGTAGTAATGAATACGATTAGCTTCCCGTTCGAAGCGTTGACGCAGTTCGCTCTTCGCGTCAGAACTCGATGCGCCAATTTTCGACGCCAGACGGTCAAATTTTGCCTGATCATGCAGCGTCGCCTGCATTGCATCATCTGCGCAATGGAAAAGAGCTTGGACATCGAAATGACCAGCAAAATCGCCGTCGATGCGGATTCTCTTTCCCTGATAATGCAGTTCTGATTCGTGACACGCCGCGCAATTGATGCCAGCCTCCACTCCCTTCCATCGACCCTCTATGGTGACCTGTTTCGTGATTCCGATGGGCAAACCATCGGGATTGCCCTCCGGATCCGAGGGCGAGGCGATCAGTCCATACCGCTCCATATTTGCATCGGATCGGAAGAGTTCCTGGCTATCGGCAAGTTCGAGGTTTTGGTAGATGTCAAACGACATCATTACCGTTCCCTGCCCTATCCAGTAATATGTGTCCCGATCCGCTTTCGACCATCCCTGGTCGAGGTAGATCACCGGGTCAGATGAGGCCTGTGCAGCTACCGCTGCCCGCACCGGTCGTAGGTGCCAAAACACATAAGCAGCGGAAAGCAACGCCACGATTGAAGCGAATCCCCCGAACACGACCTTATTTCTCACCATCGAAACCCCCAAGAATAGAACCTGATCTACTGGCTCGCGCAACAACTCAGTACGTGATGGCTTATCCCGGCGCGTGAATAGCTGATTGCGGCCGCAGGTGGAGCAGCGAAGAAACTGCAAGCAGCACTTCTACAGCGGCCTTCACGACAATGGCCCACCTCGCCAAATCCAAGAGATCAAGAGGCAGCGCCATTTCAACGTGAAAAGAACTTAATGAAAACTGTCACTTGGGACAGTCAGAGCCAGTTGCAGGCTCGCAAGCAGCTGCGAAAAGAGTTTTGTGCTGGTCGAAGAAGGCAGATTAGGACCCGCGAGTCGGCACCGATTCGTCTCAATTGGCGCTAATAGATGGGATGAGAGACCGGTCGGTCTCCGGCAGGATGCGTTAAGCTCCCAAGTTATCGACGCGCTCAAGGCGCAGGAGACAGGGAGACCGGCAATGAAGAAGCCTAGTACAAGAACACTGTGTCGAAATGGACAATTAAGCATCGGGCTAGATCTGGGTGATCGGTCCACGGTGCACCCGGTGTGTAGATCGACAAGTCGATCCTCCAGCCCGGATTCATACTCTCCGCATCTCACGCATCGACTCCCTCCTGTTCTTTCGGCTCTTCGAAGCACGATAGCCGGCCCACGGGTACTCTGGTCTACGCTTCACAAGACACCTGACGATGTCACATGCAAGACTCGAGGCCAGGATGGATTCGCTACTTACCCTCCTATAGGGCTCTTTCATACCTTCAACGTCATTAAGGGACCGAAGGGCTTCCAAGCTGAAGACGTACAGATCGTCTGAGAAGAGCAAATATCAACCGGCAGGCATCTAGACTGCCCGTGTTGCTTTTCCTGTATGAAACCCGGTCTATCCTCTGAATTTCCCGAATTAAAGGGCGGAAGACTAGAATCGCCGTCATGACTTCCGGGCAGCAGTTTTGTCCCTTGTGCGATCTGCACCATACTCGCATGAGGCGAATGATGCTTGAGGAAGACTCAGAAGAGATTCGCTCTTATCACGCGTGTGATCGGTGTGATTGTTCTCGGGTCTTCCGCGATTCTGTTGGATATTCGGACTGGATCGAAGGTGACTTCGATGATTCGCGGGCCTCTGTACGAACCTGCCCCTTATCCGGAGAGGTTCTTTACCTGGCCGAGGTGGATCATTACCGCAAACTCGAGATATGGGAGTGTTCCGGCTCTCGCTGTGAGTTTTCCGGAGAGTTTCCGTCACCAGCCGCTCAGTGAGCAGTGCTCACACTCTTCGCCACAATGCCACGATAACCTCGACCTCAAGGAGAATCTCCGGCCAGACAAGCTGCAGAATGCACAAAAGAGGCCCACCTAGGCGAGAGAGCCGTCTTGCGGCTGATGAATATGCTCGATTTGGCTCTCTTCGTCGTACAAATGCCCAAACCTCATGAGGTCCGCAGGATCGCATTCGTGCCGCGATTCCACATCTGTCTCCATTTCAAACGGAACGAGTGGCGGACTTCGGATTAAAGGCCCCTACGGAATCCCTGCAATCCCATTGCTTAGATGTTATCTGTCCGTCTCTGTTTGTTAGCGCGTGAAGAATGCCTTCATTGGGACAATCCTCCGGGAAGATGGTGGCTGATAACCCACGGCGTCCACCCGCAGACGTCCTGGCTATTAGTGAGGAGCAGTACGTCTTCTTCCGGACGCTCGTTGGCCTCCGATTCACATAACGGACAAACCCTTGCCAACTATTCGCTGAATGGAACGCCCAATGCCAACAGGGCTGTTTTCGGTGGCCGATGTTGAGCGCCAATTAGATTTGGCTGTTTACCCATAGCTTTCCAGATACGAAAGGCAACATCATTCATATAGAGCAGCCTTACCTGATCTCGGTGTTCGCCCCGCTGGCTATAGATGCTAATGGTAGTTAGAGCTTCAGTGTATTTCGTCACGCGGCTTTCGAGTTAGCGGCGTGACCGCATACAATCGGAAGCCACCGCAGTGGATGCAAGGCGGCGCATTGAACAGATTCAGCACTCGGCATCCATTCCGCCGGAAATTAACGAAATGCGGGACCTTCCCGGCACTACTGGATTACTTCAGTGTGGGCGGTGATACGGGCGGAATCGATCAGCGGATCTTTTTCAGTGATGCCCTATTGTTCGCGTCACGTCGTTCCGATTATCCCTGCTGCCCGCAGGCAGCGCCGACTCCGGAATATCCCAGTACTGGAGCGCCGCCACTCTGAAGGCGGTAGTCGATTACGGCCGACAAAGCTGATCGACGATGTCCTGGAATTCGTGGCATATCACAGGGACAACCGGAACTACAAGAGCAAGGCGGCAATCGTCCGCGATGCCCTCGGCTGTCGCCACGCCGCCGACCTCACGCTACGCGCTGGCTGCGCGAACGCTGCAGGACTGCAGCCACCGCCAACTGCTATAAGGCTTTCGTCTCCTCTGTTATCGCGAAGGCGAGCGTAACGGCAAAGCGTCGGTCAATTCGGCGCGCTTGGTCCGCCAGCGGAAGGAAGGTGGAGGACGGTTGCGCTTTCTCAGCTGGGAGGAATACGACCGGCTGCATAAAGTGGTGGCCAAATGATTCCCTGAGCATCTGGCTGAGTTTGTGGTGAACGTGCACACCGGGATGCGCCTCAGCGAACAGTACACTTGTACGCGGTCCCAAGTGCATTTGGATCGCCGGACTATCGAAACTTACCAAAACAAAGAAACCGCTCAGCGCGCACAGTTCATCTGAACTCGGACGCGGTTGAGGCTATCGAGTCTCTTAGGAAACCGAAGCAGCACGCCTCCGATTCCGCCTTCCCTCGCGAAGGCAGCAAGAGCAGCTTTGACACCCGCTCATGGTTTCATCCCTGCATGGAGGATGCAACATAAGCGGCTATGTATGGCATTGCAATCTGGATACGTTCTGCTCATGCCTCGCAATGGCAGGGACGAGCATCAAGGAGATTCAGGAAGCGGCAGGACACAAGTCGATCACGATGTCGGCGCGGTACGGCCATCTGTCTCCCGAGCACAAGCTGTCGGTGGTGGAGCGCATCGCGTCCGGGTCGAAGTAGCCGCATTTCTCTTATGACATTCCCGGAGGTTTGAGCTGTGAGCCGAGACTCAGAGGCCCGTGTCAAGGCTCAACGACCGCCAAGCGGCGGGCCTTTGCGCGGCCTTGACACGGCCCTGCTCGGCTACGCTCTGGGAATCACGGGAAATGTCACGCTCTGCATCTCACTGCAAGCCCCGCTCAAGCACAAAACCGCCACGCGGTGACATATATAAACCAACCGCCACCAGAACAGCCACCAAACGATTGTGGCCTCTCATTTTCGAGAGACAAATTTACATGTAAGCCTCTTATTTTGTGGTGCCCGGAGGGGGACTTGAACCCCCACAGCCCTTGCGGGCCTGCGGATTTTAAGTCCGCTGCGTCTGCCGATAACGTGTTTATCTACAGCAATATATAAGCATACCAATGTTGATATGTGTAATAGAATGTGTAAACACTTCCTTTTTAAGCATTTCCTTTTAAGGCAATACACCTCTCCTTTGCGGTAATCCCAGGGAGCTAAATGTGAAGCCCTGACGCCAGTTTTAACTTGTATTGAAGGGGGGAGCGCTCTGATTTCGTACAGTTGACTTCTTAACACTGGCCGATTCCGCAGGAGGGAAACTGAATGAAGATTCTGGCACTCCGGCGCAATGAAGCTAGAGAGGCTCAGAAATGGATCGCATTTGGACCTACACGGATGCTCCAGTGAATCCTGGACGCAATGGGATTATGTTCGCCATGGCAATACAGCTACTAAGAGTGCTGATTGCGGTCGTCATCGTGGCGATCCTCATTTCCACCTTTCTTCTCCTGGCCAACCGTTGCGCGTTGTTCCAGCCAATTGGAACCGCGGTAAATTCGGAAAGACGGAAATCCTTTGTCGAGCTTCGCTGCTTTCGCCCTCATGCGATCCAGAAGCTCGATAAGCCCCATCGAAATTTCATGACCTTCAGGCGTTTGGAGACGAACCACGTCAGCAGCACCGACGCCAAACAGTTCCGTGCCGCCGTGGGTCATACGCGCGCACCCGCCAATCGCAAAACCGATGACTTTTCACGTGGGTAGCTGGTGCCCGGAGGGGAACTTGAACTCACAGGCACCATTTAGAGCCGCGGGATTCACCGACTCAAGTAACGAACCATTCTAACGTCTATGACTTGCGATTATCCACCAAGGTTAGTCACTGGATAGTCATTTGTTCGGTTATCTTGGCTTAGCCAATGTCCACCGAAATAGCTTTGCGCTTGAATTCCATCCGAAAAGCTGACAGTCAGCGTGAGGTTAAAGTCCCAAGTGTCGTTGCCATTTGGATCAATGTGCACTTCAACTGTGCAGTTGCCAACGAGTTGAGATCGTTGGCGCTGCGCGGTGATGAAGAGGTTGACATAGTTAGTGCTGTCGTTGTCCCAATGTCCGGTCACATTGTCCACCTCTGCGACAACTGCTCCCGCGGGATCTTTCAATGTGACACGAAGTAAAGTGTCATCATCCTTGTCGTCTGAGGTTGTATCAAATCGGGCGACCACCCCGACTACGTAAGCAGTCGGAGGAAGTGCCGAGTCAGCTGTAGCGGTAAACCGGAAGGCCGGCGCTGCGGTGTCTTTAGATGCTGGCATTTTGATTTCCTTTCTTGAGCAATGCTCGATAGGGGCGAACGGCAATCCAACGTGACGCCCGCTCGCCAATACCAAGAACTGTCACCCATAAAGGCGGAATCTAGCCGAAAGACCGGCCACCGACTTCAAACCCTCAGACGAAATCAGCTTCACCGCATCGGCGATAGCTCAGCACTGGCTGCATTGGCCTCGTTAAACGAAGGAATGACTTACGTTTCACAGGTGCACTAGCTGACCTGTCGCAACGGCTTCAGTCAAGGGAAAGGCTACGAGGATATGCCTTATATCAAGGCCTGAGAGAAGCTGAATTGGATTTCAACCCAGCTTCTCTTGAGTATCAGGCTTTTATCGCATTGATTACCCAGAAATCACTCGCCAGGTTAGGATCGACTACGTAAGAGTATGGAATATAGAAGTACCCTTGCTCGCCGACTTCTGCCCCCCAGGAATTTCTGAACTTAAATAACGCCGTTGAGTTGTCATAACCTACCACAAGGACTGCATGACCTCCAGCCTGGCTGTCGGAGTCATTTGGCAAAGGCACAATAGTCGCCTCCGTATCTGCCCAACTAGTAAAAACTGAGAATCCGAACACAAAAGGAAACCCAGATACCAAGGCACTCTGCAGCTGACTCAAGTTCTGCTGCACAGCCTGATAGCTGGTTATCGTGTAGTTCGCGGCGTCATTGTATGCCGATTGCGGGGGTTGCGTTACCGGCTTGGACCCAACGGGGAACGGCCCGCCGTCATACGGAGCCGGCGTGGGGACATACGACCAATCCGACTCGGGACAGATACCGATCTGGGCAAGTGTTTTCATGCCATCACGAAGGTACGCACCGCTGTCGCTCGGGATCGTCCCTTCAACCTGGCGCTCGTTGTAGTAGAGGAAGAGGCGAGATGGCACAAAGTCAGGATCTTGGCCGCTCTTCAGCCGGTCAAATTCAACCGCAGCGGCCAACGCCATCGCGGTACATGAGCCAATCTGTCCCTGATCATAGATTGGGAAATTGATATGGGGATCCGCGCTAGTGAGATCAAAGTTTGGAGGTAAAGCCTGCAAAGTGCTGCGGCTCGCGGTAAAGAACTGATCTCTGTGGTCCGGGAAGTCTGGCTTCCAGCCGAACTTTCTGATTTGGCGTGGCATGGTGAGTTCCTTTCGAGAGAGCATGGTTTGGACAGTAGGTGTCCTAGCCTATAGAGGCGTATTACTGTGCTCTAATAGGACACCTGTCGGCTAGAACTCGATAATTATTGAGCTACTGTAACAGTCAGCGCTTGAATGCTTCACTTAGAGAGTTATTAAGTGCATCGCGGCTAACCGAAGAGACTCCTATCGTTTGCCCCATTGGGCACAGTTTAACGCTGCACTGCGGGATAGGAGCATTTGCAGGAATGGGAATGTTTGCAGCTATGGTCCAGATACTATCTGTTCGAACTCGATGGGGGTTGCAGGATTCTGCGTAGGTTCCGGTCGCATTTAATAAAGAATCCTCATTTATTGACGTTGCCGATTGTGCTCCACAGGTCAGGGCGCCGCTGTAGCCAGCATTTGTAGCGTTGGGGCGCATAGCGAAACTGTGGCATACAATGCAGTTTGCTCGCAGTTTTGGGGGAGAGTCTACATACGGATTGGAAATTGGTGCAAATGCTTCCTGTCCAGCCGGTTCACTCGTCACATTCATGACGTAGTTGCTCCATTCATGGAGATTGTTCGGGTTGTGCGGGCAACGGCTCGGGGCGCTACAGGGATAACCCGTATCACCGGAGGACGCCGATATTCCTGGGTCGCTACTCCACCAAAACGTCGCCCACACCCATCCATTGTTCTGTCCCGTAGCTTCCTTCACCTTCTTGATGAGATGAAATCCCAGCACGACCGCTATATCCCCCGTCTGCAGCGTCACACCGTGCGGGGTTGTGAACGATGGCAGATTCAGCTCCGAGATAGGCACAGAAAAAAAGTGGCGTAAAGGTACAACCATAGTGCGCGAATCAGCTTTACACGAATTGGTAGTATCAATCATCACGGACTTAGATGCGTTATAGGTAGGCACATCTCGTGCGGGATCGAAAGCCATAAAGGTGGGACAGGAATTACTCTTGATACGCAACCATGCAAACCGTCCAATGATTGAGCCAACCGGGAAGCTTATTCCCGAGGCACAATCAGTGTTATCGCATTGCATGACCGCAGGCTGAGCAATTTTATTGAAAAATACCGTGTCGCCCCGTAGGGTGCTCGGGATTGGATTTATACCATCCTGTGACGCCGCCATATGGTGGACAAATGCCGTGAGGGGGAGAGCAGACGTTGTTGATGGGCAAGCCCGCTTAATCAGGTCGCAAGTTGATCTCCATTGCCTCGGCCCAGCCGTGCCGAGTGTTCCACTATCGGCCTGCTCCGCCGCATCTGTGAGGATAGACCATGCAAGTTGCTCGGACTCGTTCGAAGCAGGAGCTGAACTTTTGACGGCCCCAGTTCTCGACCTTCGCCCGTTCCCCGCGTGAACAACTGGTCTTAACGGCGTTATCTGGAGTACGGCCGATAGCCCCCCCACAGCACAGATGACGAATGTTAGATATCTTGCTTTCATAGCAAAGCCAGCTCCTACGTTTTGAAACGTTGGTTACGGTTGTTTCGCCGCGGCAGCAGCTGGTCCAACTGCTTGCTGATCGATTGCCAAAACGTCAGCAATCGCGGCGCAATTGACTTTGCCATAATTGAGCACATTCGCTCCTTGCTGCCAGAAGAGATTTGCGGTCGCCTGCAGTGTCTGCTGGCTGTCGTTGTCGCGAAGAAGATCAAAGACTGATTGAACGTCGGCCTGTTGCAGGGGCGCGAGATAGGGCGTTAATTTCTCCAGATCCACATAGTAGACCGGGCTAGTCGTTGCCGCATGCGCTTGAACAAAAGGTTGTGCCTCCGCTGTCGTATTAAATATGCGGGTGTACTGGTCGACTGTATACTCATTTGTGGTCAGCAGCAGCCACAGTTTAAATAGCGCCTGTTGTTTGTTTAAGTCGTAGTCTGCACCATCTGGTAGGGAATTCAGTTCAACTGCTGGCATAATTGCGCTCCTTGAATTGAGTTATTCTTTTAGAGATCGTGTCCGAGTGTTGCCGGCCATCTCTAAAGCTTGCTGTTCTGCCAAGGCCCGAGCGAGCTGCTTCTCGTAACCTGGTACTCCCCTTGCTAGGTCAATGAAGGCATGGAGTTGCAATAGATAAGAACCGGGCAAAGAATCGGGAGAATCAAGCCACAATCTGGCTGGTTGTAGTGCGAGGACAGCATACGCGTCCAGCGCAGCTTGGCGTAGCTCCTGTGCAGTTCTGCTGTCCTTTTCTTGAAATGAAGCGCGGCTTAGAGCCCGACCAAGGAATTCGCGGCTGTTAGCCGCTGCTTCCAACTGACTTGCTCGCCCAAACTCCGCCACCGCGCCTTTGGCGTCTCCACTAGCAAACAGCACCTCTCCGCGAAGGCGATAACGTGCGATCTCCGCAAAAACCCCTAACGATCCATGAGGCAATCGCTTCTCTAATTTTCTTAACTCACGTTCAAGCTGCGCGCCATATAAATGGGGGGCGCGCGAATACGCTTCGCCTAGAACGGCACTTGCCACCGTAAGGCGTCGCGGGCTATCTTCCAGGGAGATGGCCAGCTGAATATCTTTAAGACAAGCGGCGTAATTTCCAAAAAGAGCCTCGACATATGCGCGCGCGAATAGTTGATCAGCTTCGAAGGCAACCTGCCCACTCTGCCTATTGAATTCGATTCCTTGATCTAGCATGCTAATGGCACCAGGATAGTCGCCCAGTTCAGCGGCTACGCGTGCCCGAAGATAATAGCTCCAAGAGACAACTATCGGATTATGCGACGCCGCCATCGCATTAAAGGAATTGTCCGCTTCCCGAAAGTTATGATTTAGGAACTGGACAGCCCCTCGAATATAAGAGGAGGTCTCTGGGCTTCCTTGCTTATCAAGTACTGTTGCCCATTGCAGAGCCTCCGAGACGTTTCCCTTCAAAAGGTGCGCTCGTGCCAACTCCCATGGAGCGTTTGCACGACTGGTGTCAAGTGAGTAAGCTTTTTCAAGGGAAGTGATGGCTTCGTCCGTTCTACCTAGCATCATCAGCGGGAATCCGCGGTAGGACCAGCCGTTGTAGTCATCCTCATAATAGACGGTAAGATCTCGATATGCCCTTTCTGCAGCAGCGTAGTCACCGGTATCTAGTGCGAACTCTCCGAGAATGCGAGCTCTCTCCCTTCGTGAAAGCCGCCTAAGTTCTTCGCTTTCCAAGGCTCCTTCGTATGCACGATAACCATCTTGATATTGGCCAGTCGAAAAGAGCAGATCGCCAAGTCTACCCAAGGCTAGCGAGAAATGCGGATCGTGTTTGACTGCATCTTGAAGTGCGATAACTGCCTCACTTGTGTGATTAGAGACTTGCAATTTTTGTGCCTCGACAAAATCTGCTAAGGCTTCCCAATTGTCAGTTGTTGCATCTCCGGGTGGGACATCCAACCGAGCGATGTCGCCTTGCGATTCGCCCACCTCCCGCCTGATCCAATCACTTGCATCCCGCACCGCTGCCAATAACTCTCCCGGGATCGATCCGTTCGGAGATCCACTTCTCCAGACGAAGCTCTTAGTCCAATGTTTGCGATATCGTGTCGGGGTGTTATCCGGCTGTTGAAGGTCCACGTCCAGCCGATAATTGTCCCCTGCCCCGGTCATTCGCACAAAGACCACCCTTGCGGCCCCGGTCCGCATCGCAATCTCACGCGCGGTCGGCTCATCGATCACGGTGTCCGGAGCTTTGGTCATGCGCTGCAAGGTATCTCCCACGCGGCCCTGGTCGAGCAGATTGATCTGTACCGACTGAGCCAGTTCGGCCCGGATCAACTCGGTAATGTTGTCAAACGCTTTTTCGTCCGTCTCGTTCCTCACTGGCGGCAAATACACCAGAGCGCCCTGCGCAACCCCGGAATCCGGCTTCGACCATGTAAGGCGTAGTCCGCCCCAGAAGACGGCCATGGTGAGGAAAAAAATAATAATCGCAGCTGTGATTCCCCGCCACTCGAGTTGCGCCGGCCATGCCGCTGTGCGATTTCTGACCGGCGGGCGCGCGCCATCCAGCACGGCAACCGCATCAGCAGCGCTTGCGAATCGCTGGAAAGGATCCACACGCAGACATCCGTTGATGGCGCCGCACCAGTGCTCTGGCAGATCAGGCACAACCAGCCTCGGCTCAGGAGGGGGTCCATTGAGGCGTCGCGCGATCCCGCTCAGCAGCGTCTCCGAAGGAAACGCTCGTCCCCCTGTGACCATCTCGAAGAGAAGAAGCCCGAAGGCGTAAACGTCAGTCTCTGGTGAGAGCTTCTCCCCTTTCAGCTGCTCAGGCGCCATGTATGCCAATGTCCCAACAGGATTGGCCTTGCTGCTTACTCCCGACAAACTGCGCAACGCATCCGGCCCATCGACGTGTGCTAGCCCGAAATCGGTAATAACCGCGCGAAATTTGTTCCCGCTGACGGGAACCAACATAACGTTGGCGGGCTTAATGTCCCGATGTATAACTCCCAAGGCCCTGGCAGCTTCCAGCCCAACGGCTACTTGACGCGCAACATCGAGTGCTTCGTTGAGAGGCAATGCGCCTACGCGTTCGATCCGTGCAGCGAGCGTCTCTCCCTGCAAAAACTCCATGGAGAGAAAGACGATCTCTTGTCTCGTGCCACGTTCGACGTCGATAATCCGCGATTCACGCTCTAGATCAAATGTCTTGCAAACATTGGTGCTTGTGATTCGCCGCGCCAGTCGTACCTCTTGGCGGAACCGCGCTAATGCCTCCGGATTCGAGGCGATCTCCGGCCGAATCGCCTTTAGCGCGACCTGGACTCCGAGTTCAATATCGAACGCCTCGAAAACACATCCCATCCCTCCCTCGCCGACAGCACGAACAATACGGAACCGTTCGCAAAGGATATCTCCGGGTCGCAGTTCAGGAACCCACGCTCCCACTGCAGATCGCAGGAGACTAGGATCAACTATTGGCGATTCAAGATAGCTCCCGGCATTCTCATCTGCTTTCAGCAGCAAGGCCACTTCTTCAACGAGAGCGGTGTCACCGTCCGCGGCTTTGTTAACGAACTCCTGTCGCTCGCTAGGGGATAAATCAAGAGCCGCATGGAAAATGTGGTTGACGGCTTTCCATCGATCCTGATCCATTTGGCCTTCCACCAAGTGCGGTCCTCGTCCACCATTGATCAGAATTAGCAGCTCAATTCCTTGAAGAGCCAGGCCTTCGCAATTCTCCAATCACGCCTGACAGTGCGCGAAGAAATCCCAAGCGCCTCTCCTGTTTCTTCCTCGCTCATGCCGGAGAAAAACCGGAGCTCGACAATCTTCGCTTGACGCTTGTCCAACAAGGCCAGCCGCCCAAGCGCCTCATCCAGTTGCAGAATCTCTGAGGCCCTTTCGGGCGAAGGCAGAATTGCATCGTTAAGGCTCACCACATCCCACCCATTCCCCCGCTTGCGCGCCAAGTTCGCCCGCGCATGGTCCACCAGAATTCGTCGCATGATGGTGGCAGAAACGGCAAAAAAATGCGAACGACTTTGCCAATCGATCTCTCGAATACCTGTAAGACGCAAATACGCTTCATGCACCAATGCCGTGGGATTGAACGAAATGCCAGGTGCTTCACGCCGAAGATAAGCGGCGGCGATTCGGCGCAACTCCACATAGACCAAAGGCACCAAACGCCCTTCGGCGTCCTTATTACCTTGCTTCAACTCATAAAGGAGCTGCGTAACCTCACCAGGTGCGCTCACATTGGGCTTTCCAAGGCAAAAGTTAGGGGTGAATTTACTTATATCACTGATCCTAAAGGCATTGCTAGGAAAATCGTAAGGACCTTTTGATGTTCAAGGTTCCGTTATGTTCGCAGATTCAATTGCATTCTCGCTGATGCCGATGACGCGCTTAATGTCCGCTTTCCTGCAAGAAGCTCGCCTTCCTTCTTAAAAGCAAAAAGGGAGTTGGAGAGCTTGGCTGCTTCGGTGAGACGACAACATCGAACACAGTTCAAGCAGGAAGCCTTCCAACAATGACTGTTTTAACCGAAGGCCATACCCAAATTCGAGGAGGTTAACATGTTTCTCAAGTCGTTATCGCTATTCTTCGCCGGTTGTTTCTTCTGCATTGTTGGCTGGGCGGACGTAGATCCGTGCCAGACACCTGCATCTTCTTATTCCTACATAGCGCTCAACGGAAGTTGCACCATTACTCTCAACCGGCTTCACTCCGTTTCAACCCCGACAATTTACGCGCGACGCGGCAGCACCATTACTGTGATAGTTCTCAACCCCTCACCGTTCGAGATTTAACGCTTGACCTAAAGTCGGCGACAGCGCAAGCTCCACCAGATCAATTCGCCAATGGCTTTTCGAATCTGACTACTGCGCTAACAGGCTTTTCGATTGTAGTACCAGAGAGGATCGATCGATGCATTCCACACGCTTAGCGGCATTAGGAGTAGCTTTATTCCTGTGCGTCTTGCCCATGACCGGAGTTTCACAGACTCCTGCCAGCGTTCCTGGTCCGGACCAGGGAAAGAACATTCTTTATACGGGCCAACTGGACGGATTTCTGGGAACGCCGGATCTCTGCTCCGGCTTGAGCGACGCTCAATGCCGAGACTTCATCCATCAACGAGCGACCAGCCTCAAGAACCTGAAGACGAGTTCCGGAGCAATTCTCGTTGGGATGGGTGACAACTTCGGGCCAGACTTGCTGTGGAACCCATGTAAGTCGGGCGCATGCCCTGGAGGCCTCTCATACCCGCAGGACTATCAATATATTCCGGCCAAAATGATTGATCAGCGGACTGCGCCGAAGCCCACGGACAACCATGTTGTGCAGCTGATGGGTAGTGCCTATAACGCGGTAGTACCGGGAAAAGAAGACTTCGCTTACGGCGTTCAATACCTGCGCGCCGTGGCAGAGGATGGGGGAGTTCCGCTGATTGGCAACAATCTCGTTGTCCAGCCAACGCCATCGCCCGAGTGCCTCTCCTATCCAGCTCCCACTTCGGCATTGCCCCTATTACCCAATCAGGTGTCGACAGCAATCGCCTCAGGCTCGAGTGGTGCAGCCGGCGGCGCCGGCGCTGGCGCAAGTTCCGGCGGAGCGGCAACTTGCCCAACCCAGCCCTCCGCTCCGAATTCAACCCTTCTGCCAACTCTGGCGTGGCCTGATTCGAGTTCCATTTATCCGTGGACGATTTCTATCGCCATGTCCGTGCCCGCCGGACGCTTTGATACCAAGCAAGATGCCATGGTTTGTCCTATTGACCCCAAGTCCAAGAAGAAGGACGACACTCCGGCAACCTGCATCCATTGGGCTCAGGAACTGGCCTTTGAAAACACCAGCGCAGCCCAGGCCGAAGCCGCACAGAAAAGAGAACAAGACAGAATAGAGGCTTTGAATAGATCGACGGGTAGCAATGCATCTCCCATTTCTCCCGCAACAACCATCGCCCGGTACACGCTGAAGGATCCCAAGTCTATTCCCATCGATCCAAACGGCGCGATCAGTGAAGCTCCAGGTTCGCTCACGGCTATGTTATACCCGGAAAATCCGGTCAAGATTTGTCTGTATTCCATAGTGGATAAAAAATATGAATGCACAGACCCCGGCTCTCCAATCACTGTGCAGCGAACGCTCTTTCCACGCGCCTGGATAACAGCAACCAATTCCTCAGGCGAAGACTATGTCGTCTTCGCCGCGCTTGCTCCTGATACTCTCAACGGTCTTTCCACAGCGAACAGACAGTGGTCCTCAAAAAAGCTGACCCCTCCGCAAAAAGATGGACCTCCTATGCAGGTCACGACCGGAGACCCGGCTCAAGCGGTGACGCAAGCCGTCAATGCCTACAACGAACTGAACCCCCATAAGAAGGCGACTGCGGTTGTGCTGGCGCAGATGACACCGGCTGAAGCAAAGTCACTCTCAGACAGTCTTGGTGTCACCTCGTATGCCTATATACAGCACGACTCGACACAGGTAGGCGTAATCTTCTCCGCCGCCGATGTCGTTGAATCCACGCCCCAGCTCACCCTGTCCACAGCAGGTCGAAAGGTGGCTGCCCAAGGCAGGTATATTCCCGTCGTTACGCCCGGCCCCATTTTCCAAAAAGAGGACTGTCTTAACCATTCGCCGGACCTCATCCAAAGTTGCGTCGCGCAACTGAGTCTCGCCCGTGACGAATCCAGCCTGACCAACACACCCTTCACGAGAGAATATTCGGAGCGCCCATCTGCGGCGCTGTCTTCAAACAACACCTTTTGCGATGATCAGCCTCATCCGACCTGGGAATGCAAGATGCTCGAGGAGATGCGGGAAGCCTTGTACGATTCTTCCCACGGTATGCACGCCGATATTGCAATTCTTGAAGCAAAAGACTTCGACTATCAGCGGAGCGGGATCACACCGGACTCATTCGTTCCTCCGGCAGCCGCTACATCGCCAACATCGGAGCAGGTAATCAAGGCTCTGTGGAATGCGGGCAACCTCACCCGTGTCACTTTGCTTGGCTCGACGCTGACCACGATTCTGACTCAGAACCAAACGAACCAGGCTCGCACTTACCAGACACTGGCGACCGCCCGGCAAGCCGAGCAGCTAAGGATCGTAGGTATCTACCAGCGCGGCACGACCTTCTATGTGCGGGGAGTTCCGCTCGATCAAACCAAGCTTTATTCGGTTGCTACTTCCGACAACCTTGCCAACACCACCTCGGACTACTCGTCGCTTTCGTCGCCTGACCAAAACTTCCCCGACGTCTTTTGGCATCACGGTCGCACCATCAACATCGCAGACATTGCCAATGTCGCAACCGGGTTGCCGGGCGTTCCACCAACGACCAGTCTTTGGGAAGTTGCGAGCCTTGAAGCCCCGTATCAAGGGCAGGTCACTAAAGCTGAACGAGTGGCAGCAGCACCGCAGATTGCTCCAATCGCGATTACTCACTCGAATCGAAGTCTGTTCTCGAAACCCGATCCCACGCCTAAAGGCGTGACGCCCGGTCCCTCTTTGCCAACTCTCAGCTCTATGGCGCAACTTGAGCCCTTCACGCACATCGTCTTACAGCAGGTCGCGGTCGGGTACTCCTTTTCAAGACCGAGCCAGTCCGATGAGAATATCGGCGCCAACCTGGGCGGTGTCAGCAATCCCAACGTTGCAACTGCGCACAGCGATACCTTCTCGTCTGTCGCGGACGGACGCATCGAGCATTACCTGAAACGTGGCCGGTGCCCTTTCTGTTTCTCTGACTACGGCATCGACGGCCAGTTCAATTTCACCCATACCCTCCTTGGGTCCACCACACCGTCCACTGCCGTGACTACTGCCGGCATCCCTGTTTCGAGTACTGCCTCTTCCTTTCCATCAAACGCGTTTTTTGAGAGCCCATTTTTTGACTTTCAAACGAGTGCAAATAAGTACTGGAAGCCCCTCGTGCTCAGGCCCGGAGTGTTCTCCGTCAACATCGCCGCCGTCACTCAGTACCTTGCGAGTGCTCCACCTACGACTCCGCCACCTCCCGGGACTCCAACTGTGGACTTCGAATTGACGACCAAGAGAACAGAAACAGTTGGCGCGAATGTCGGCACGCGCCTGGAGAAGAGCGACTTCAACTATGTTGAATTGGGATATAGCTGGCAGAAGATCCACGATGTTCTTTCCGGCATTTCGGCTCCCGGCCAAATGGAGTGTTCGCTAACCAATTCGATGACACTGGCGGGATGTGCCAAGACGCTGAATCCAACGGGACCGTTGACCGCATCCTACTCGACCTACACTCAGAATGCTGGCGGATACCTGATCGGCATGTTGACCTATCATTTCCTTAAGCAGCCATTTCCGGCAGGATACCCCGTCAATTTTCCGAGAAAGACGCTCTTTCTCTACCAAGGCACAGCATTCGGCAATTTCTTCGGGTACGAGCGATCTGCCCCTTCAAGCCTTCTCACGCGTTACGCCTTCCAGTGGAACAACTCGCTACAGTTCACTCTTCCTGCGAACTTCACATTTGGGCCGAGCTACAACTGGTTCTTCTACCAAGCCAACCAGCACGGCGTCGGCTCGAGCCTGCATCGGTCCGCGCTTAGTGTGCAGTTGAATTATTCCTTCGATTGGCACAGCGGGTTGTCGTCGGCGAATGCCGCGGTCGGCAAAGTTCAATAAAGCAAGGCTAGAAGGCACACACAAGAAAAAATTAGGCCAACACTGGGCACTTTCAGGGACCTGGTGCCGGCATTAGTTGGTGCCCGGAGGGGGACTCGAACCCCCACGCTCTGTCACGAGCTACGAATTTTAAGTCCGCTGCGTCTGCTTATAAGACATAGAATACATTAATGTTAATGCAATATTTAGGTTTTTATGTGTAACTATATGTGAAGGTCCTCGGGTTTTTTGATAGCTAAGGGTCCCGAACATTTTGGTCGATACGTTCACGTATGCCCTGACTTCGCCCACGGTTTTCGCCGGTTCTCATTTCATTGTTGCGTTTCGTGGGGCCGAAATCTTCGAGAACGTGGTATCCTCTAGCGCAAAAACAGGGCTGGAGGTCGAGACCGTGATACGCGTAATCGGGCGCACCTCAACCTGTTTTTTGTTGCTTTTGGCGAGCGCCCACGCGTTCTCTTCAGATCGGGACGATCTCTCAAAGCCTGCCATAATCGTCAGTCATTCCCCTGAAGTGAAGGATCACAAATTCACGTTCGAGGTTCGGTTATACCCTAATCCGTCGGATAAGCGCAAAGCGACGCTCAGCGTAATATGCAGCCGGGGATTAAAGTGTGCTCCCCTTCAGCAATCGGTGAGTCTGGCAGCACCAAACATTCAGCCGTTCATCGCGGAAGAGATCGAAGAATTGAATTCCGCAGAGATTGACATCTCCTTGGCCATCGATGGCGGCAAGGTGCTAGGCGATGCGCAGGTTCTCGACTTCGGCTTAATCAAGTCTATTGCGCGGATTGGGAGCGACGCACCTAAGGAATTCAAAGCGGGAGAGGCTAGACCGGTTCACTTCTGGCTTGAGGATTCTGCCGGTGCCCGTGTAAAGCCGACCTCAACTGTGTTCATTGAGATTTCAAAGTCCACTGATTGCGCTGGGTTGAAAGCAGTTCCGACCGATGTTGATCCAAAGACCAGGCAGTTTGGCGATGGCGCTTCAACAAATATCCCTGAGTGGAGAAACGAAGCTCTAGACGCAATCTGGATCGCTCCATATCACTGGAACCAGGGATCCTGCCAACTCGACCTGCTTCTCACATCTGCCGGCCAGCCTATTTTTCGAAGCACGCTCGTAGTGCCCACCAGTCCGGACTATGGAACTGCCCTCATCGCGTGCCTGCTCGGGGGCGTTGTTCAGTATCTCTTGGCCTCTCTTGTTCAAATCGTCTTGCTGGCGAGATCAAAGAGCCAGGTGAACTTCTATCAGATCTTCGTCGGACCGAATGGTGTCGAGATTATTGAAACATTGCTCAAGGCGTTGCTTGCCTATCTACTGGCTTACATCCTTAATACGACTGAACTCGTGCAGTTCAAAGGGGCTGGAAACAACTCTCTTTTAGGATTCGGAACTTTCGCCTTTCTCCTAGGGTTCTGGCAGCTCAAGCCCCTATGGGATGCCATCCGCAATTTATCCAAAATGGACCACAAGTCCGCGGGACAAATTGATTCGGTTGCCGAGCCGCAGGCGGAGGTGAAGTGATGAATCCCGACGGTGTGAGTGCTTCTAGTGTTACTACGCGCTCGAAAATCATTCGTATCCTTCGGCAGCCTTACACCATTTCCTTGATCGCAGCTGCACTGGCTACCATTGCGACCGTTCCCGTAACAAAACACTTCTTCTTCAATCAGCCAGCCATCGACTCCGGAAAGAACGATCCACAGAAGGCGGGAGACCGTATAGAGATTGGTTTTTTGGTCAGAGACGAAATCGGACGCCCAATCTCGGGTGCGGAAATTACCCCCGTTGGTTACACCACGAGAGCGATGACCGACAGTGACGGCTTGGCCATTCTCAGAGTGAACAAGGAACGTCCAGAGCAATACATGGTCGAAGCGCGCGGTTACAGAGCGACAGAAATGATCATTCAAGCATCTGAACTCAACCGAAACATTGCAGTCGTGCTCCGTCCAGAGCATCAATCGATCGAGACTGGAAACCCGAATACTCAGACCGAGCGCCGCGAGCCATATGTAGAGGTTTTCCGTTCCGGTCCGCGAGAAGGGGGAACAGGAAGCGGCTTTAGCCCATGGTATCGAGTTGAGGCGGCACCGCCGAAGCCTGGGTACGTGATTGACGAGAAGAGTGTTCAGTATTCTCTCTCCGGCGATCGAAGTTGTAATTCCTGGTCTGAGTGCAGAATTGAAACCCAACCTGCTGCAGTTACTTTCAGCTTTCGGATGCAGGGGCACAGCGAGTGGTTCCCACCTCATTCTGCGACTTCGGAGGGTGTGTTAGTAGTTCGCTATGTACCAGCCCAAGCGAGTATCCAACAATAGAAGCTGGCTCGCTACTGGATGTTTGCCGCCCTGCGTCGGATTATTTAACCGGACCAAAGCCACAGACGAGCGCTTACTCCTCGCTAGAATCTAGACGCCAACTTCCATTCCCAGCGTTCGCGCAGGTTTCGGCGATTTCGTGAGATCTTGTTGGATGGGAGAAATCGCCTTCTCCGGTTTGTGCGCACTCTCATGGAAAACGTCTCGGCTTAACGCCTCGGCAAGTCTGCCGCGATTGTTGGTAATGACCTGCGCATTGAAGGGCCCCTCAAGAGGACGGCGTAGGCCCTTGAAGCATGGGCCGCTTGTCACCGAGCGGTTACCTTCTAATAAGTAACCGTTCGCTCTCTTTACTAAATGTCACCGTTCGGTTACTCTAGTATTGCATTGCAGGAGGCTCCAGCTATGAAAATACGGACTGCCGCAGATCTGGGCGCTTTCATCAAGGAACGCCGCGTCAAGCTGGGGATGGACCAGAGCGGCCTGGCGGAAAAGGCGGGAACAAGTCGCAAATGGATTGTGGAAGTGGAACAAGGGAAGCCGCGTGCCGAGATCGGTCTTGTTCTCCGAACCCTCAAGACATTGGGAGTTTCTCTGGACATTGCCGTCGATCGTGCTCAGAAGGCATCTGCCGCCAGCGAATCCGGGAACGTGGACATCAACAATATTCTCAACACCCTTAAGAAGCGCCCATGACGAACCAACTTTTTGCGCTGCTGGACGGCCGGGAGGTCGGGACGGTCCACTACAAGGACTCCCGACTCTCATTCACTTACAGCGAGACGTGGAGGGACGACCCCTATGCGTATCCGCTTTCGCTCTCCATGCCGCTCGGCTCGGCGACCCACGGCCATGCCCGGATAGAGGCGTTTCTTTGGGGATTGCTGCCCGATAACGACAGTGTTCTCCAGAACTGGAGCAAACGCTTCCAGGTGTCACCAAAGAATGTCTTCCGGCTGATTACCCATGTAGGCGAGGATTGCGCCGGAGCCGTTCAATTTATCAGCCCTGAACGGTTTGAGGCGTTGATCGCGGAGCCGGCTGCACGAGAAATTCAATGGCTCACAGAAGAGAATGTGGCGGAGCGGCTGCGCACCTTACGCGCCGACCATTCTGCATGGCGAGCCGCAAGCGATACAGGACAGTTCAGCCTTGCTGGCGCACAGCCGAAGACCGCTCTTTTATTTGAGCGCAGGCGGTGGGGAGTGCCATCGGGCCGTATTCCGACCACTCACATCCTGAAGCCACCAACAGGAGAGTGGGACGGCCACGCAGAAAATGAACATTTCTCTCTGCAACTGGCGCGCTCACTCGGCCTCATTGTTCCGAACTCCAGCGTCCTGCGCTTTCAGGATGAGATCGCTATTGTCGTCGAGCGGTACGATCGCGCGCGCGCTGGGAACAGATGGGTCCGCATCCACCAGGAAGATATGTGCCAGGCCCTTGGCCTTCACCCTACACGCAAATACGAAAGTGACGGTGGACCGGGAGTGCGAAGGATAGTGGAATTGCTCAGGGAGCAGTCCAGCAGCCCGGATGAGGACGTTCAATCTTTTCTCGACGCGATTGCGTTCAACTGGCTCATTGCCGGAACAGATGCTCATGCCAAGAACTACTCTCTACTTCTCGGCCAAAATGGGACCGTGCGCCTAGCGCCACTCTATGATCTGGCAAGTATCCTCCCGTATCCCGCCGTGGACGTAAGCAAGATTAAGCTTGCTATGAAGATTGGTGGGGAGTATCGATTTCGAAACATCGGCTTGCGGCATTGGCAGAAACTCGCGACCGAGTTGCGCTTGAACGAGCTGAAACTCATCGATCGAATCAGGACAATGGCTCAGGCTTTGCCAGATCTAGTCACAACCATTCAAGAACAAATCGAAGCACAGGGCCTGTCACATGTAACGGTTAGAAGGCTCTGCACGCGGCTCAAGATGCGAGCGAGCGCCTGTCAAAAGATCCTGCAATTCTCTGGTTCAAGTTCTCGTCGATGATTAGGACTGATTTGTGCTGAGTCAATAAATGGCCGGCACTCGCGGCTTCAAATTCTTAAGTGTTGGTTTACATAGGGCGCTCATCAGATTTGTATTCTTGCAGCGCGACGGCTGTATTGGATGTTCACTCCGCTCGTATTCATTCGGTAGGTAAGCATTTTCGCGCTGACAAGATATTTCCGGCAGACTTCATCCGCTGACCAGCGGCACTGCTTGATTTTCATGAGAGCCGCCCGCGGCAACAGGAGACATCCCGACAGCCAGTTTGCTTGCTCCTCCTGTTCGCGGTCATAGTGGCGCAAAACAAGCTTCGACTTCGGATCAATGTAGACCGTGCCGGGCACGTGCGCCAATAACAGGTGCGCGATTTCGTGCATCAGATCGCTGTTCTGCCGGCCTGGAGAATGTTGCGGGTTATAGACAATCAGGGGCGGGTCGGAAGATATGGTAATCGCCGACCACACATCATTGTGATCACTTAGAAGTCGGTCACACGTATCCGGCGAGAGGGTTGGCAGATCCCGTGGGGTGATGACCACCGCTCTCAGATCTTCTGCAAGCGAGCTAGCACTCAAGGGCTCCCATGGTGACATTCCCCGTTGTCGCCGGACCGCCTCGGCGGTCTGGTCACACCAACTCTTAAATCCTCGCTTGAACATTCAGGCCTTCGATTGAACAAAGTCTTGTGCTGCGAGGATCAGGGCCGCCAAGTCCTGTGCCGCTTCTGGAGTGAAGTGTGCCTCTGCCCTGAAATGCACAGCGGGCTCCGCAAACCTGTGCGTCGAACTTTTGGCCTTTGGCTTCTCGACCTCTATCTCCAACATCTCCGCCGGATCGATCTTCAGCGCGGAACAAAGCTTTTCAAAAGTCTCTAAGTCGGGAAGCTTGCCGCGCTCAATTCGGGACAGGGTTGCAGGGCTGATCCCCAGCTCACGGGCAAACTCACGAACCCCCTTCTCTCCACGTTTCTCGCTCAGCAGTGTGCTGAATCTGAGAATATTCAATGTGTCTCTCCAAAGAAACATGTTGCACCCGGTTGACAGGAGCCGGGACCTGTGGTTATTCTTTCGTTGAAGCACCCAAGAGACATGTGTCTCGACTGCAACGGTATCACACCGTGCCCTTCACGGCGTTATCTGCGGAGATACTCCGAGACCTGATAAGGCCGAAATGGTACGAGATTTAGGCGGTCGGTTGTAAGGCTGAGGGCAGGTTGTAGCAATCAGCGTTTTTTTCACGAGGAGTCACGATGAACGCAGCGAATGTAACACACGCATTGAAGATGATCGGCGGGAACACGCGCATGTGGGTTGGCGTTCTGGTCATCGCGGTCCTAGCGGCAGCGCTGATCTACTGGCTGGAGCAAGAGCGTCAGAAGCGCATGGGGTCCATTTAATACGAAACAAGTTCAAGCAGTTTCAACTCAAGGAGAGCGGTGATGGCTAATGTATATGTGGAAGCCCGTCCGAAAGGACATCGAGAAGGTTCTCCCATTGCGGACTACGTGGTCGAAGATCATGCCGACCATGTGCTCGGTACGTTTTTAACCCAGCGGCAAGGCATCGATTGGGCGCGGGCTCAAGGACACCGCCCGCTCGTGGCCCGCGTTCGGCACCTGAACGACAAGAGAATTCCCGACCACTGGAGAGCAGCATAGAAGCAGAAACAAATGGTAGATGCACATGATCGATAAGACTTTTTAATAGGACGATAGGGGGACTGACCTCAGATGAAAGAGCCAGGTTTGGACGGGCGGCACCGTGACAAGCGGCCGCCCAAGGCAGGTGAAATTCAACAGAAACGCAGCGACACGTTGAATCGGAATTTGAGCAAACCGATTCCGCAGTTCCGTTCGGACGCGACGTTGGGAAGAATGCGCCAAGAGACAGGCAAGGTGAGCGAGGAGGCGGTCCGCAGGGCCGCCCGACGCTTGCGGCCTGACAAGGGATAAAGCGACGCCGTTGGCTGTCGTGGTCTGTGCTCTCGCGAGTGGTTGAACATTGAGCGCCTTCTTTTCTCGCAGAAGCTTAGATGCCCACACCGATTTCTATTCCAGGCGTGCGAGCAGGCTGCGGCGATTGCGCGACATCTTGCTGGACGGGAGAGATCGCCTTCTCCGGTTTGTGAGCACTCTCGTGGGAGACATCTCGGCTTAGCACCTCCGCGAGTCGGCTACGATCATTCGTGAAGATCTTGGCGTCGCATGCTCCACGGGAAACGGCGACGTACGCCATTCGATTATTGATCAGATCTTTCGCCGGTAGATCAGTGTCAACGTGGATCAGAACCCGGTCAGCAGTCTGCCCTTGACCAGAATAGCTAGTGACGGCGTAACCGTGGTCCATATGCGGATGGCGCCGTGGATGGATTTGCAAGTCGCGCCCGCTTTCAAGCCGGATCGCCATTCTTCCACTCTCATCGATGGCCGTAATCGTTCCACACTCGCGGTTTGCGATTTTCAGATCCTGATTCGGAGCTGTGAACTGAACCCGATCGCCGACGGAGAAAGCTCGCTGCTCATCACGGTAGACCGATACTCCGGTGTGCCGGCGTGGATCATACGTGTGTTCACTCCCATCCACTCGCAAGACGGTTAGCAAGTTGCTGCGCGTGTCTATGCTTGTGACGCGCGTGTACTCCCCTTTTTTCATGCCGGTCTCATCCGAGGTGCGGGAATATCGCAACACGTCGTTTACCTGATACTTCTGAGCCCAACTGCGATCGGCGCCGGTCAAGTCTTGGCGAGAGACGAGCGTAGTCACCTGATGTTCTTGCCTGCTCACTGCGCCGTGCTCCTGGAGTTCCTTACGGATCCGTTCATTGATCTCAGTCCGCGAGCGGTTATCCGGCGAAATCACCAATGTATTGCCGGGAGCCTTCACATACTCGTGGGCAATAGCCGCGATTCGATCTACCCGCAAGGGCATTTCGATGACTCGTCCCTGCCGCTCCAGGCCGGCTACGGCTACCGCCACTTCTCCCTGGGCCAATTGCTCTACAACCTGTTTCAGGACTGGGTCGCGCTGTCGCACGATCTCGTCGAGCCGCACCGTTTTCATTCCGCGCTCTTGAAGTTGCGCAAAGGGGCGACCTGCTTCAACCGATTCGTGCTGCCGCGTGTCTCCCACTAGCAACACTCTGTCGTTCACCTGCAATCGACTCACGAACGCATGCATCTGCTTCGTGGATGCCAAAGAGGATTCATCCAGAATGTACAATCGCCGACCGCTGGTGTCCGGCTGCTCACCACGAGCGAGGTGGCGCTGCAATGTTGAGGTTTCGATTCCTGCTTCGGCAAGTTTCTGCGCCGCACGAGATGTTGGCGCGAATCCTTCAATGCGATAGCCTTCGGACTCAGCTGCCTCGCGAACAACTGATAGGGTCGTTGTTTTCCCGGCTCCTGCCCTACCGTCAAGACCGATAACCTGTTCTCGCGAATTCATGATTTCGCTAACGGCAGTCCGTTGCGCGGAATTCATCTCAGGGTGATGCTTCAGTATCGAAGTGCCCGTCTCCGAACGAACCAGCGGAGCGTTCGTCACACCGCGTCGATTGCCCTCCTCGATTCGGGCGATTGTTTCCTTCTCAAGCCGAATCATTTCGGCCGTTGAGTATCGTCGACCGGCCTCTCCACCCTGCGGCTCAAGTATGCGGAACTCCCCTGCTTTCACCCGCCGCTGCAGTTCCTCTCGCGCCTCCTGAAAGCTGATTTGGCCCATTCCACGATCGAGAGCTGAGTGTAGGACCAATCGTTCGTCACGAACAGCGGCGCGTTCAAAGACATGACTGCGAGCGTACGTCACTGCCTGTTGGGCGATCTTTTCCGGTTGCTGAGAGTGTGTCGGGCCATGCTGGCGGGCCTCGGCGACAACCCGATCCGGTTGATGCCCGTATTGTGCAGACAATTCGCGGTGCCGCTTCAGAACGTCCTCCGGTGAAAGCAGCTCTTTCTGATCCCGGGTTCTGTGAGCAGCAACCTGGGCGGCACCAGCACCCTCCATTCCCATTGATTGCAGGTGTTCCTTGATTTGCTCTCGCCGCGGACTGGAGGCATCAAGGTATTCCTGCGTATACCCCTTTATTTCCGGTTGCCCATACTTCCCCCGCTCAATCGTGTAGCCCAGTTCCTTAAGCCTGAGGGCGAGTTCTGACCGGTAAACGCTCGTCACATAATGCTGCGATTGGAAGAGGCTGCGCTCCTGAAGCGCTCTCGCCTGGCCGTTCTCGCGGACTGTCACGTTGAAAATGACAGCATGGGTGTGCAGCTGCGGCGCCGCATAGCCTTCAACAGGCCGCGCCGTGTCGTGTTCGAAGGTCGCCGCTATGAACTTCCCTGTAGTTTCCGGAGTCCGTGTGTTTCCCATTCTGGCTTGCGTATACCGCTCTAATTCTGTCAAAGCAACACGAACGCTTTCGCGATGTGCTTCGCGGATTCGATCATCGCCGCCAACCAGAGCAGTCAAGGAAACTGACTTAGGCGCAGAAAACGTCGCATCCCAACCAGCACGATGTTCGGAGCTAGTGATCTGCCTTCCATATTCGTTCTCATAAGTTCGAGCGGGCTGATGTTTTATAAGCTGTTGTCCAGTCTCGGGGCGTTGACCTTCGCTCAATTGCGCGAAATGAGATGCCCCTACTGAACCCTTGAGATCCCACTCTTCAGCGAGTCCGCCACGCCACTCGGTATGTGCGCGCTGGTTCTTGCTCCAATAGTTCTGTTCTTCTGAAGCGAACTCCTTAGAGTGGTACGTCTGCGCCTGCCTTGCCGAGAGCGCCTTAGAAATGGTCAGCATATTCTTCAACTCCAGGGTTCAGCGCATCTCAGAGCCCCTTCAAATCGGACGGTTAAGGTTCAGTCGATCCACTCGGATTCTTGCCATTCGACAGGCTCGGCATTCACGACCTTCCGCTGCTGAGCAAGGGGGAACATACCGCGCCTGCCGTCGGGATCTTTCGAAGGCATCGGGATGACAGCATCCTGAGCAATTGATGGAGCGGTCTCTCTCATGATCGTTGGCTTCGGAGCAGGCGGAACTCCTCTTTCGAGAAACGCTGGCTGGCGGGCAATTGCCTTGACGTATGGAAAACGGACCCTGGCCACGAGATTCTCTTCTTTGACATAACCGTTCAGTGGTTCCAATCCAGCAATTTCCGAAGCCATCACAAGCGGCTTGTTCGCGATCTCCATGGTGTATTGACGGCTACTAGGCAGCAAGCTGTGCCGCCGCGACTCCTTTAGGCGCTCCACTTCGATCTCCCCAATCGCATCCGAAACCCACTTCGAAGAGTGCGGCTCCGAAGTCTTCAGAAAGACTTTTGTAGCTGGCTGGGACAGCATTGTCTCAGCGTCCTTGCCGTACCTTTTTTCGAGCTGGCTACGACCTTGGAATCCGAGTACTACTGGATTGCCGGATTTGCGAGCCTCGGTCACAGCCGTATGAAGCTGAGGAAGCTTATTGAGGCTCGCAACTTCATCAAGAACAAACCAGACGGGTTTGGCACCCGGGATCGCGCGCTCCATCGTGCGGAGGATCAGCATATCCAGCCATGCACTATGAAGAGGCAGAATCTTCTGTCGAGAGGCCGAGCTGGAAGTGAGGAATATCCAACCGCTTCGTTCGCTGTTCCACCGGCCCGACGAATAAACCGGACGCGCAGCGTCATTAGAGGGCAGGAGTTCCAGACTGTCTGCGATCATATTGAAACTTGAAAGTACGCCCCCTCTCTGAGCAGGGGCACCAGGGTCAAGGAATGACGCGTAGGGTGTTCCTTTCGCCATTGCTTCTATTTGGCCGGAATCGCTCATCCACGCGATCAACTGCTGAGGGCTCGGCCTACTGCGCATCAGGAATGTAAAGACACGGCGTGGAGCGTCCGTGAAATAGTCCTTCTCGAAGTCCTTGTCTGGGAAGAGAGCGGCTGCCATGGCGGCGTTGGCGTCGTCGGATTCGGATTCCTCCGCGATATCCCAATAGGGGCACCTGGCGTCCAGAGGATTCAAAATAATGTCGCCCCGCTCTGGCGAATAGAACTCGGGGGTGAACTCCAGAGCTGGGTCGTATACGACCGCGACGGCTTGCCGGGACGATACTTGTCGAAGTATTTGGCGCATTGCGGAAGTCTTCCCGCTTCCGCTGTCGCCCATGATCAAAATGTGGCTCGATTCGAGATTTCTGCGAATCCCAAGGGAAGCTCGATGCGGTAACCTAACGCGCGACCGAAACAGATTAAGCATCGCTGAAGTATCCAACTGGAATCGGAGACCATCTGGGCGAAGCCTGCCGTTCCACTCCGCCGGTGAAACCAGCTCAGGCCCCTTGGTCCTCCGTCCATGCCGCTCTTCTTCTCTCCTTGGCGAACTCAATCTTCGCTTAATGGCGACGACCACGATTGCGAATGCCACAACTGCAAGGAAACCAAGTGCTAGAGGTTCCCCGATAATCCACCTGGTACTGTGACCGTTGAAGATGCCCGCCTGCAGTGCCGCATGCAATTTCGCAGAGTCCACCTTCTCCGGCGCGCCCGCTTCGATGCCCGTCCAGCCCTCGTCTTGAGCCGCAGTTGAGAGGCCGAGACCTAGTTTCGCTCGGTTTTCAGCCTGAACGTCGTGGTCCAGAAGCAGAGCGCGACGTCGGCCCGGCGCGACCTTGTACAGCCAGACAATCGGGGTGGTTGGGCTGCTTCGACGGAAGATCGTCGCGCTTTCGAGGTAGGGGAGCAGGTAGTGCCGTTGCAGCGGCGGCTCAATCAGGAATGTTAGTGAACCAAGCACTGGAATCGCGGGCAGCGCAAACAACAGGCCCAGAAGGAGGACGAATATGGAGAGGGACTTGCGAGGAAATCCGAGCGGCGGCAAAGTGTGACCTCCTAGATCTTCCTAGTCTTTCCTTCCTTTCGGCTTGCGAGGAACTCTTCAGCTTTCTGGAACTTTATCGAATCCGCATACGCTGTCATCTTACGGATAGACTCGTCGGTGAGCGGACCCTTCGAAGCGGAGGAAAACAGGTTCACGAGCAGGTTCCGCATCGCCATCAACTCTGCGAGCAGGACAGGGTCCGTGTCGCCGGATTGCTGCGCACGGCACTGGGCAAGGGCCACCTCGCGGAGCCATTCGGAGATCTTCTTCCCCTCGGCAGAGGCAGCTGCTTCAATCTCCGTGAACTCTGCCTCGGTGATCCGCGTAGCAATGGATTTGGCCCGAAAACTCTCACCTGCGCGGGAAGACGGCACAGCTGGAGGGACCAAAGAAGGCGGTCTGGATTCGGGGGAAGACATCGTTCCGTCGCCTTACAGGCAAGCTAACTCCGGGCTTCGTCCATGTCAAATGAGGACGGTCTAAACTGCTCATTCCAAAGATGTTCACATTTGTAGGATTTACGGAGCCGCCGTGTTTACAAACGACAACTTTATTCCCTCAAGTCTCTCGAAAACAATGTGTTCACATATCACGGTGCAGGCCATCCCATTCGGGGATGACGTGTCAACCTTCACCCGCTGCGCAGCAGCGCGCTTCGCTTGGCGATACCACGGCCGGCATCGCCGAGAGGCCGCACAGGCAACTACGGTGGGCTTCTTGCCTCTGGCGATCATGGAGCGATACCGAGTACACAGCCTGGTCTGTGCCTTCCAAGCGATGTCACGGATGTTCTTCGGCAGCCTGACGAGAATCTCCGCCTTCTCCTTCGCGATGCGGGCGGGATACTGGTAGCTCCACGCTGCTTCAATGAGCATGCGTCTGGCTTCGCGGTCGCCGGTCTTGGTGATGCCGCCGCGACGAATCGTTCCTCCGCTGGAGTGCTCGGAAGGGACAAGACCCAGATATCCCATCAGCAGGCGTGGTGACTCGAAGCGGCTGAGGTCGCCGGTGGAGGCGATGAACGTGGCTCTGAGATCATGTCGATGCCGCGCAATCCACGCAAAGCCTCGACAAGCGGTCCGAGTGACCAGCTTCCAACCATCGCAGAGATCCTCTCGATCAGGGCATCTCTTCTCTGCTGTGCAGTCCACACCGTCTCCAGATAATCCTGGAAGACGATGCCGTGGGCGTGTTCCTGTAACGTCTGCCCTGCAAGCCAGCTGCGATGACGCTGTGTCCAGTGCTTGCCGGTCGGATAGCTGCGGCCATGCCGGAGCAGGAAGGCGAGCAACTGCTGGCGCGCACGCATCAGGTGCATCGACGCATCCACTCGAGCTCGGACCAGGTCGCGCAGCGCTTCGTGAGTGATGTCTGGAACCGAAGCCGGGCCTCGACTCGAGCAGAGACATACAGACTTAGGAGCTTTTGCTATTCGAGAAACGAACTCGGAATATCAGGCGGATGCCCAATGAGCTGTTGGGTTTATCCTTCTGACAAAGGTTCTTTGGAAAGAAATGGCTGGCGAATTGGGAGGCTCGATTGGTTCAACCGTTTACAGACGTGCGGACGCGCTTTCGGCATTGCCGCCTGCCCAGCTTTCACTTTGCTGCACGCGGGTTGGCAACGGTCATGATGCTAGGAATGTTTCAGATCTTCCTCTTTCCAACTTTCGCGCAGCAATTAGAGTTGGCATCCAGTGAGAAAGGGGCTCCGCCTTCCCATTTGGGAGCCTCCAGTCCGAACTCTTCTCCTGGTGTGGTGGCCTCGGAGGTCTCCGTCACAAATGAGGAGCTTGCTCATCGGCTTCGAATGCTCGAGTTGAAAGTAGCGGAGAACGACGCAAAGGCAGCGGCGAAGGGTGACAAATGGTATTCGACAATACTAGTGCCCTTGGCTACAGCAATAATTGGATCAATTGTTGTGCTCCTTTCAGCTTTGCTGGGCCGCAACGGGCAGGAAGCGGCAGCGCGAGCGGCTGCGGAGGCAAATGCGACGCTTGCGCGGAATGCCGCAGCAGATGCGAAGCAAATGGCAGCCGATTCGGCTCTATTCAAACATGCTGAGCAGATGATGGAGTTCAAACTTAAGCAAATTCAAGACTTTTATGGTCCGCTTTATGCAGCGTTGCAGCAAAGCAAAGGGCTCTACGACAAACTTCTCGATCAACTAATAAATGATGAGCCAGGGACGTATCGAAAGGTCGAGAACCCAACGGGCGACGATTATCGATTTCAAGTCATGGACAACCAAGAGCAGTGGCAGAGTTTTCGGCTTGTGGATCAACTTCCTGCCGTGAAAAACAATCCGCGCGCACTTGCGCTAGTCGATGCCAATCTGGCGCTGGGGGCTCAGATGTGCGAGATAATTTCAAAATCTGCCGGCTACGCGTCTGAAGATCTCTTGGAACAACTAGGCCAATATATGGCGCATTACGCCATCCTCAAAGCCATACGGGACGGATCAGAAAAGGAAGCTTTCCCGCCTGGGCGTCACAAGATCGGTGCCTATCCGTTCGGTTTTGATAAGAATATCGGAGAAAAATATCATGCGTTGAGCAAGGAAATCGGCCGATATGGACAAGCATATGAACGCACGCTGCAAATACTCGCAGAGCGAGCAATCTCATGACTATCCGCGTTAAAGAACGTGACTCCTGTCTTGACTACTACGAAGCCAACGCAGAAGGCTATTCCGCAGCGACATTGAATGTGGATATGAGTGCTGTTCGGAACCGCTTTCTAAAACACATTCCGCGGGGCGGGCGAATTTTGGATGCTGGGTGTGGTTCTGGGAGAGATGCTGTCGAATTTGTCAAAGACGGATACTCTGTCAAACTGTTCGATGGTTCGGCGAAGATGGCGGAGCGTGCAAGCATCTATAGCGGCGTGGTGTGTGAAGTATTGCGCTTCCAAGATGTGGCATTTGAGCAGGAATTTGATGGGATTTGGTCATGTGCAGCTCTACTTCATGTTCCCAAAGCAGAAATGAACGATGTTTTGCGACGTCTGATTCGTGCGCTGAAGCCAGGAGGCTTTGCGTATTTCTCCTTTATCGAAGGAGATGATGAGCGCAAATCGTCGGACGGCAGGTTTTACAACTCATATACGGCAGAATCTATACGCGATTTGCTTTCCGACGTTGGCGGAACGACGGAAGTTGATTCATGGAAATCACTCAGAGATCCTAATTCGGCAAAACAAGCGCCATGGCTCAACGTCATCATCGAAAAGAAGCGTTGATCGGCCTTACTCATCAGAGCAACAAGCAGCTTAGGCGTACTCAATGAACAAAGCTTTTCTGCCTTCAGACCTGCTTGTCGATACCACCTAGATGTTGATCAGGATTCGCAACAATTGTGTTCAAACTGGAGAGTTCAGTGGCTGGTTCGAAGGACGTGCTTGATACTGCCTTAGGGAAGATTCGTGATCTCCATGTATGGGAGCGGAATGGTGAACGAGCGCCCCACAAGCCGCTTCTCTTATTGTTGGCGCTTGGTAAGGTGCAAGCCGGGGTCAAGCGCCTCCTGCCTTGGAATGAAATAGAAACCGCACTGCGGCAACTGCTAGTGGATTTTGGACCTAATAGGTCGTCAGTCCATCCAGAATATCCATTTTGGTATCTGCAATCAGATGGTCTCTGGGAACTCCGCGATCCAGACCTGCCGGCACGGAGGAAAGCGGGCGGTGGAAAGCTCGGGAACCCGCGGGTCACCGAGTTGAGGCGATTTAATACGGAAGGTGGTTTGCCTGCCGAATTGTATCAACTGGTGGCCGAAGACCCGTCTGCACTTTTCACGTTGGCAACCGAGATTCTCAATCGGCATTTTCCACTGTCGCTTCATGATGAACTTCTGCATCAAGTTGGCATTCACATTGACACAGACAAATTCATTCAATACCGCAGTCCGCAATTTCATGCTGATGTCCTTGATGCCTATCGCTCCAGTTGCGCCGTTTGTGGATTCAGCGCGCGACTCGGATCGCGCATCTTCGGCGTCGAGGCCACGTTCATCCGATGGCCTGCGGCGGGTGGAACTATGAGCGTGAACAATGCGCTTGCCTTATGCCTCGTACACAAGCGCGGCTTCGAATGGGGCGCCTTTTCGGTCGATGAGGACGGGCGAATCATACTGTCTACGTGTCTTGAATTGGGAGATGCCTCGGGGAGTGCATTTCTGCCGTTTGCCGGCCGGCCTCTTCGAGAACCGGAAGACCAGCGGGCTCGACCCGAAAAGGAATACTTGAGTTGGCATCGAACGGAAGTGTTCCGCAGCCAGTCTTGAATGCACAGGTCCGCGCGAGCCCGAGGTGAGGCGGAATGATGTATAACGAGACGACTATTCAAATGAATCTGCAGGAGTTGCCCACCAATCCGCACTTCGTTACATCTACCCACAAGTTGCTTGCGGAGTTTTACATTCCTGCGCTTTCCAGGGCAATTGCTTATGACCGGGGAGTTGGGTATTTCACGTCAAATTGGCTCAGGCTAGCCGCTTCTGGACTCGCAAAGTTTGCAGGGAATGGTGGCAAAGCGCGGATCATTGCGAGTCCAAAATTAGATAGGGACGACTGTGCTGCACTGAATCAAGGTGTCGACGCGCGAAATAGCGCTCTGCTTCGAGCTGCGCTCCAAGGAACCCTCGATGAACTAGAGCGCAATTTGGAACACGATACGCTGGCTGCAATTGCATGGATGATCGCTGATGGCCTCATCGATTTTCGAATTGCCATCCCTACTGGAGAGCTTGACGGCGACTTCCATGACAAGTTCGGAATTTTTCGTGATTCCTCCGGGAATTCAGTGGCCTTCCATGGATCTCCAAACGATAGCGAGAAAGCGTTCCGGAATTACGAATCTATAAGCGTCTACTACTCTTGGATTGACGGGAGGGAGGCGCTTCGGGTCCAAAACGAGCAAGAAAGATTCAATCTCATTTGGGACAATGGCGACATAAATTTGCGGGTGTACGATCTTCCCGACGCGATCCGTCGGAACCTTATCGAGTTCACTACGCGTTCTGACCGCCCATATGCGGCACCGAGCGGTGCAAGTACGTCTGGCGATGGTCGTTGGCAACATCAGCGGGACGCCATCGCTGAGTTTTTAAAGAAGAAAAGCGGCATTTTGGAAATGGCGACCGGCACCGGCAAGACCAGGACAGCCTTAACAATCAGTGAGGAATTGTGCGAGCGCGGCCTCGTTAACACTGCGATTGTTGTGGCCCACGGCACAGATTTACTCGATCAATGGCACAAAGAATTCCTACGGCGATCAACGCTACCGGTGTTTCGAGCATATGAACGGTACCACGAGGGCCAGGCATTCCTGAACAATCCGAGCGGAACAATTCTTTTAACCTCCCGCCAAGCGCTCGTCGATATTCTGCCGAAGCTTCGTACTGGGGTTTACCCTAAGAGCCTTTTGATATGTGACGAAGTGCACGGAATGGGATCTCCTGCTCTCGTTGGCGCACTCGCCGGACGTCTAAAGCCGTTCGCCTATCGGCTAGGTCTCAGCGCCACTCCAGAACGGGAATATGATGACGATGGAAATCGTTTTATCGAAGATGAGATTGGTCCCATCATTTTTAGATTCGGACTGAAAGACGCCATCAAGCGGGGCATCCTCTGTGAATTCGACTATGTCGAGCTGGAGTACGAGTTCTCCGATGAAGACAGGACGGCACTTCGTCAGGCAATTAGGCGATATCACGCTCAAGTGAGAACAGGAGATGCACGCCCGATCGAGTCCTTGTACCAGGACATTGCTCGAATTCGAAAACTATCGAAGGAGAAGATTCCGCCGTTTCAACGGTACGTGAGTGCTCATCCAAATGTGCTTCAGCGATCTCTGATCTTCGTAGAAACTGCCGAATATGGCATGCACGTGCAAGAGATCCTGATGAGGATGCACGTAGACTTTCACACTTACTACGGCGATGACGACCGCGCGAATCTCGAGCTCTTCGCGCGTGGACAGCTGGACTGCCTGTTGACTTGCCACCGCATTTCGGAAGGAATTGACATTCAGTCTGTAAACAATATCGTTCTCTTTGCAGCCTCAAGAGCGCGATTAGAAACTGTTCAAAGGCTGGGCCGATGCTTGCGCATTGATCCCCGCAACCCTTCCAAACGCGCGGCTGTTATTGATTTCATCCGCATAGAACAGGAGGACGATGACAATCCTACTGATGAACTTGGCGCTGACGAAGAGAGACGTGACTGGTTTCGAGATCTTGCATTAACCCGACGCGAATCCGTATGACAAATGCCGTAGCCCTTGTGCAATAACGCACTGTGTAGGACTGAATATGACCAAACTGTATTCCGAAATCGAAGTGGCCGTCTCCGAGACTCTGGCATCGGCTGACGATCAGTCGCGTGAATTCAAACGACGGGTACGCAAACTCATCGAAAATGCTATGACGGGAAACCTGGCAGACGATGACGTCAGAGAAGTTATCGAACTCGTGACCGTTGAAGACGAACTGGAAGACTGACATGCAATTGCGCGTGCTTGGCTGGCGATACGAAAACATTCGGGGTGGCCTTCGAAACGTCACTATTGATCTGGAGAACTCTTCAGCCCGTTGGACACTAATTCAAATGCCAAACGGAACTGGAAAGACAACCACGATGGGACTGTTCCGCGCGGCGTTCTCCGGAGAATCTCTAACACCGGAAGCGGTCCGAGACCTGCGCGCCTCTGACGATGTCGAGACCGGAATGTTTGAATTGCGGATTTCCGTTGAAGGTAAACCCTTCCGCATTCAGCTTCGCCTCAATTTCAAAGACGGAACTCATCAATACTGGACAGCCCGGTCGGAAGTAAGGAGCGGCGGCCTCGAAGAAGGAATATCCTTACCGATTGAGCTCAAGCGACTCTTGACGCTAGACTTTACGCGTCTCTTTGTCTTTGATGGCGAATTGGCAAAGGAAATCAGAGCCGTAGGTAAGGATCGAGCCGCCACTGCGATTCGAACGCTCTATCGGCTCGATCGTCTCGACAAGCTTAATGTTCAAATCGAGCGCTTAGTCGAGGATCAACAGCGGATTTCCGCGTCCATTTCCACTGCGACTGAGAGGAAGGGCGTAACTCGCTGGAAACGAGCATTTGAGGCGGCGAGCGCGTGTAAGGACAGGTTGGCGACGCAGCAACGGGCGCTGCAAAAGCAGCGGAAGGAAATGGAAGTTCGACAAAAGGAACTTTCTACCGAAATCAGCCAGCGCATTGACCAAGATGACTCATTGAAGAAGCGCAAGGAAGAGTTAGACCGCGAACAAGATACCATCGAGCGCCGCATTCTCGAGCTAGTACCGCAAGGGATTTCCCTCGTTCGCATTCCGGCTAAAATCCATCCACACGTGCTCAGAAGACTTCGTGCGCTTGGTGAAAAGCTGACGAAGCTAAAACTGCCAAAGACAATTTCTGCGGAATTCTTCAAAGAGCTTGCGGAACAATCGGAATGCGTCTGCGGCCGCCCAATTACCGAACAATTCAAGCAGGCCATCATCGCGCGATCCGGAAACTACCTCGCAGAAGATCAGATACTCGTCATAAACAAAATGAAACTCGCGTTGCGAGAAAGCAACGCAGACACAACGGAATTTACTACACTTGCGAATGTATTGAGCAGTTCCTTGCGCGAATTACACCGCAACAAAATGGCCCATGATCAGCTAGAACTGGAGAGGGTCGAAGCTGGAGATACGGAGCTGGAAAAGTTGCGCAACGAGGGACGGCAGATCGAGCGTGATATGAAGAGCTCTGATATCGCCCTCGAGACTCTGCTTACGCGTGATACAGCTCGTCAGAGAGAATTGAGAGCAAACGATACGAACAACCTACCTCTTTGCACTGCGGAGGTGAAGCGGTGTCAGGAGAAGTTGGCGGCCGCCACGCACACTTTACGATTCGTTCTTCAGTCAGAGCGACTAAAGGAACTCGTTACGGCTGTGGGTGTCCAAACGTTAGAAACGCTTCGTGAGCGCGTTCGCAATGCGACCAACGAGAAGCTTGTCTTGCTGGTTCCAAGCGAAGGCCTTCGGGTTGCCCGGATAGGAGGTGCTTTGGAGTTAGAATCCGGCCACCTCTCTTCTAAATCGAACGTGAGCGAGGGACAGAGTCTTGCCGTCGCTTACGCATTTCTCACATCTTTGTTGAGCGAGGCGCCATACAAGCTGCCGTTCATTGTGGACAGTCCCGCAGTTTCTCTCGACACCGCAGTTCGACGAGAGGTTGGTGACCTGATCCCTACCCTTTTCGATCAAATGATTATGTTTGTCATTTCAAGTGAGCGCGAAGGTTTCGCAGATGCGTTTTATCGTCGCAAAGAAGTGCGGTACATCACACTTTGGAGAGACGGTGACAATGTGACAAAGGTGAAAGACGGCCTGCGTTCATTTCAGACCTTTCACAATGGGGAGGAGGGAGAATGAGCTTTGTACTTCACCAGGGCGCTCGTTCATTTTTCCGGAGCCTTATTGCTCCACCTAAGTTCCTGATGTTTGATGCGTACTATTGTTGCTTGATGATTGGATTGGATTCCCGGGAACTCGGTTCAGTGGAGAGTCTCGAAGCGGAGGTCTTTATTAATGGTTATCCGGACGATTTTAAAGCTCAATCTGACATAATCGCCGGTCTTCTGCTCGACGCGGAACTCGACCGCAAAGACATTCAAGCAGAAGATAAGGTTAGTATCGAGCGAGAAATGGTCAAACTGGTCGATCCTACCTCTGCAACGAGGCTAAACTCCGAGGGGAATAAACTCCTCAATCTATACGCGGCCGCAGGGTTCTCAAAATTGCAGGAAAAAACGATGCCTCCGAATTCGATAGAGGAATTCCTGGTTGCCTATCATGGCTACTGGCAGGACCTGGATAATATGGCGTAACGCGAAAAGGAAAGAGAGCGTTAGAACCACATGGCGATTCATCCTTCACTCGAAAGCGTCGGGCATCTTTTCGGATCGAATCTGATTTTCCGAGTGCCACGATATCAGCGATATTACGCTTGGGATTCAGAGCAAATTGGAGACTTTCTCAACGACCTGGAGTTGTGCTGTAGAGCGAGAGCCGCCGGCAAAAGAAGAGAGCATTTCTTCGGTGGTTTGGTCACCGTCCGAGTTGCGGTCGAAGGAAGTTCACGGCAAAACATGGAGGTCATCGATGGGCAGCAGCGTCTCGCGTCTTTCTCAATGCTCGCCGCGCAATTGCGCAATACAGCCCTCACCCTCGCGGATGAGGTAAACAACAGCGCTAAGGACAGTCCGAGAGACTTTCTTTTGAAGTTCGCAGAGACATTGAAACAGAAGTTTGAGCGCTACCAGGACAAGATCAAACTGCAAGTGGTCGAAATCGATCGCTTGGAACTTTCCAAACCCGACAAGGTGTTCTTCAAGCATCTGGTGGAAGGTCGCAATCCTGCACCCGAACGCCAGTCGCACAAGTTGCTTAAGCAAGCGTGGGAACGGATTGGCAATAAACTTAGTGACTTTGTGAAGACGGCCTCCACTGATACGGCCAAAGCCCAGGCATTGTCCACGGTCGAAACGGTTATGGAGGAGGACTGGATCCTGATTCACATGATCACAGATAGCAAGGCTGAAGCGTATCGCCTCTTCCGGGTGCTTAATGACCGTGGGACCGGGTTGACTGAAGGGGAGCTTGTCCGCTCACAACTGCTGGAGGCATTGGATGGAACCGCCACAGCATCGCAGCTTCAGATTGTCGAAGAGATCTGGGACAAAATCTTAGCAGCTGCGCCTGATGTCGTTGAGCAACAGTTAAGGGCGATCTTTGCATCGATGACCGGAAAGCGCGCGGGAAAGACAACTCTCCTTGATGAATTTATGGCTCATGTATTTGCGCAATTGTCCAATCTTCCCCTTGCACTTGCGGCGATCGGGCCGCTTGTGGCAAAGGTTGAGCAAGTTCACGAGGAGACCGTACTACTTAGCAAAATGCAGGAAGGGGAATGGCCTTTTCCATCAAGCACAAAGGTCACTGCTTGGGATCGTAGTAGGCTTGGCCTGCTTATCAACGAATTGAAGCACACAAATTGCATGCCTTTGTTGCTTGCAGCCACCAAGCTACAGGAAAAGAACTTCTGCGAAACCGTTCAAATGCTGGAGCGCTTTATGTTTCGGTACAAGATAGTGTCGGACGCGCATATCGGAAGCGCGACGAACGTCTATCATGAACAAGCTGTAGAAATAAGAAAAGACCCCGCCAAATATAAGATTTCCAGCCTTGCTTCAAAACTGCAAGCTCTACTCGACAAGAGCGCCAAGGACGCCCTCTTTCGGAGTCGTCTTCAGGAGGTCATGTATCAACGAGAGATTACAAATAAACCGTTGAAATACTTTTTGATTACGTTGGAGAACTATCTTCCGTGGTACAGAAAGGGGGCGACAGGCCTGCCAAAATGCTTAAATAAGATGCAGGTATTTGACCCCTCAGCGACCACAGTGGAGCACATTTACCCAGAAAAAGCTACGCCTCCAAATGCGACCTTCTTGCCACTCTTGGATACTCTGGGAAACTTGACACTCCTCGGTTCCAGCGATAACGATGCTGCAGGCAATAAACCATTCGCCGACAAAAAGGCCATTTTTGAGAAATCCCCGCTAATTCTCAATCAAGAGATAGCAAAGCATGCGGTCTGGAACGAGACGGTCGTCAAGAAACGACAGCAGGACCTGGAGGATGTAGCCCTGAAGGTCTTTCGGGTTAAGTAGCGACTGGCAAGGGATCGGCTACCGATCCGGAGACCGTTCGCAGATGCGCGATTTCAGAGATAAACAAGTCGACTGCTCTAGTCATCTCGTTCTCTTTTGTGAAACGACCCGGAGCAACGCGGAACGCTGTTCGAGCTCGCTGTGTGTCGCCAAACATAGCGAGGAGCACATGCGAAGTCTCGATCTTGTCGGTCGCGCACGCACTCGACGCAGAGAAGCTTAGGTCGTTCCGCAGTCTTCGTATCAGTGCGAGTGGCTCGACCCCGTCTACCGAGAAGGATAGATTGTTCGGAAGCCTCTCAGTTGGATGACCGTTCAAGGTCGCGCGCGGAACGTTGGCAAGAAATCTGTCAAGAAACGACTGGCAAAGCAGTCGTAGCCGCTGTCCATCGGTCTTCGCAGATCGTCTTGCGAGAGACAACGCAGCCCCCATTCCCACGATCGCAGGTGTATTTAGAGTCCCAGGCCGAAGGCCTCGCTCTTGTCCTCCACCAAACGAAATTGGTGCAACTCGGACACGCGGTTTGCGTGAACGAACATATAAGGCGCCTACTCCCTTAGGGCCATAGGCCTTATGCGCGGACAAGCTGGCAAGATGTATGTTGTCCCGCTCGACGTCGATGTCTCCATACGCAATGAGTTGGGCAAGGTCCGAGTGAAATAGGACGCCCTTCTCCGCGCAAATATTTCCCAACTCACGAATGGGTTGCAGTGTTCCAACTTCATTGTTGGCACCCATTAGAGAAACGACAGACGTGTCTTCTGAAATCACGGACTTGCATTCATCGAGGTCGATGCGACCAAACTCGTCGACCGGCAAATAGCTAACTCGCCATCCTTCACGTTCAAGGGCTCGTAAGGGTTCAAGAACCGAAGGATGTTCGATGCTGCTAGTAATCAGATGCTTCTTGTGAGGAAATGTGCGAGCTGCTCCGAGGAGTGCCAAGTTGTTAGCCTCGGTACAGCTTCCAGTGAAGACAATCTCATTGGGACGAGCTCCAATCGCGCTGGCGACTTGCTCTCTTGCGGTGTCAATTGCAATTGAAGCCGCATGTCCATCTTCATGCTCAACGCTTGATGGATTGCCAAAATACTCCCGCAAGTAGGGTTCCATCGCCGACAAGACAATCGGATCGATCTGCGTTGTGGCATTGTGGTCAAGATAGATTCGTTCCATCATGATTTAACCGCTTCTACTGTTTCAGGGACTAGCCGCAGCACGTCAGCTGGGCTTTTCAATCTAACCGAAAGAGTTGCGACACCTCGGTGAATGTGACTTCGAAAGCGATTGAGAAGTTCAGCATTTTCCAATGGACGTTTGGGCGAATTGCCTTCCTCAACCCATCTTAAAAAAGCGGTGAACAACGTCCCATACTCTCCGGTAAGAGTATACGCATTGAATTCTGAACCCTCTTCATCAGGGGGTCGAACATCTCCAACCGGGCCTTCATCAAGGGAACTCATAATCGCGAATCGGCATAGAAGATTAGGAGTCAGCCCAGTCCGCTGGCGTAACGATCTGAGGCGGCTCGTTGCATCGGCGGAAATCTTAAGCTTGCTGTAATTCACGTTCATTCTCCCGAACCAAAGAATTGCGTTCAAAATATCCAGGAACAGCGACCGAGCCACCCAGTTGAGAATCATAGTCAAGACGATAAGTGTGGGAAACGCTCGCCCCAAGATCTTGGAGGAGATGTTGATCGATTTCAGTATCAGTGGAAAGCAGCACCACCTGGTGCGAAGCTTCCGGGAAATAGCGTTCGATAAGATTCGATCGGTGTTCCAAATCGAGTCTCGCTAGCGGTGTGTCAATGATCATTGGAAGGGGACGACCACTAGTTCGGGCGAGAGCCCATAGCATTGCAATTGCGTAAATTTGCTTTTCGCCTGCGGACAAATCAGCCTTGGGCACCTCTCGTCCATCGCAGTCGATGAGTGTTGCTGCAAAGGTCTCTGGGTCGATCCTAACGTCGGATACCAAGTCGCTCTTTCGTGCGAGGTAGTTGAAACGCTTAACGAACTCCTTCTTCAATTGAGTAAGCTTGTGGCTCAACAGCCTTTGCTCATATTCTCCCAAGGCTTGTGACGTGCGTGCAGCCAAGGCTGCTCGCTCAACCACGGTCGCTTTCCCCACCTGTTCTTCAAGCAGCCTACGCCGTTCTCTCTCCAACGTAACCAGTTGCCCTCTGACTACCCGCAGGTCCTCTTGACGAGCCTTCAAAACGGCTTCGGTCGACCCCACATGCTGATCTGCGAGGCGGAGTTCGTCAAGCATGTGACCGGAAGCTGCATTGTCAGCTCGCGCCAACGCTGTTTGGAGCTCTCCAGAACGTTGGGTGAGACGGTCGAATTCTTCCAAAAGCTTGCGAGCATGGGGACGTATAACCGCGTTGATCTCACGAAATCGCGCGCTGACAGAAGCATCATTGCTGAGTTCTCGGAAAGCCGGACACGCCTTTGTCTTCGCCGGAAGCGCTCCTTGAGCCTCAAAGAAGCGCTCAAGATCCTTCCAATGCTTCGTGGTCCACTCAGCAGTGCGTTTTGGGTTTCCTTCTTTCCGCCATGCCTCGATTGCTTTCTGCCCAGCTTTCAAAGAGGCACGCTGACCGGCTTCCTCATTACCACGTCCCAAAGCAGCCTCGAAAGCAGATAGCAGTCTAGGTGCTGTTGCAAAAGGCAAGAGTTTACCAGAAAGCTCGCGCATTTCTTGCTCAGCACGAGCAATTGCTTTTTCTACTTGATCAACCTCAGCTTCAACCTTCGCACGGTGGACGGCAGCATCTCCGCCCTCAGAGACGAAACGCCGTCGAATCTGTTCCGCGGCTCGCAGTTGAGAATCGCGCGTGGAAGTGAGATCAGCTATTTCGTCTACAAGAGATGAGGCGCGCTGCGAGGCGATTGTAATGTCTCGGATAGTTGCTTCAAGTCGAGCAGCTACACCTTCATCGCTGTCACTTTGGTTTCGGGCGATATAGAGCCCTATATCAGTTCGCAATCTTGCGACCAGGTCAATACCGAGCAGCGATCGGACCGCATCAGCAAGTTGCTCATTGTCATCCTCGCCCTCGGCGATTTCGGTAATCTTCTCACCATCAAAAAAGAACAACTGTGAAACGCCGGGAGGGATGAGTTCCTGTAGAAAGCTATGCCATTCTTCGCGAGGCACCGAGGACACCACGCTCCCGTTGCGTTCTAATAGGAGCGTCTCAACAATGCTTCTTCCTTTGGCTGCCCATTCTCGCCGCACTTTATAGCGATGGATCGTTCCGCCCTCTGCGTAATCGAATTCGAGGGCAACCGCCGCAGAAGTAGCGTTACTACCTCGATTGATTCGCCCACGCAAGTACGATTCATAGTCAGCGAGCGCCACGCGCACTCCCAGTGCTCTGCGTCCGTAAAGAGCTAAACGTACGGCTTCAAGGAACGTCGTTTTGCCGGCTCCGTTCTGTCCGCCGATAAGAACAATTGGGCTCGGGCTACCACGGCGCCGACGCGGCACCAAATCGAATTCGGTATCACCTGCGTAAAGGCCGAAGTTCTCCATTTTGACGCTGCGTAGGATCAATCAACTGTTCCTTCCTGCAACAAAGGCTGCATCCGTGATTGCTCTTCGTCATCTATGTCCAAGCCATCCAAAGGCTGAACCGACCTACGCTCGATTAGTAGCGTTTCGAGGTCCCTCCACTCCTGGCGGAATACTTCGTCGATTTTCGTGTGGACAGCATGGCGTCGCTTTAGTCCGTGGGATGACCTCTCAACATCTAACAGCCGGACTACCAGTTCAGTCGGGACATTGTGTGCCGCGCATACTTCATTGATGAGTGTTCCGTCTTCGGAAGTAAACGCGACAGAGTCTTCCACTACCCAGTCCAAATCACGCCCTAAGGTTTGCCTCACAATCTGTGGCACTGAATCAGCCCAATCTCCGCGTTCAGCGCGCCATATCTTGCGGATCTCGTGTAGCTCCGCATCGTGAATAAGAAGCGTGTCATCTCCTGGAGGAGCTTCCCGTTGTACGCGAACTTGGGTCTGCAGCAATCGGGTCAATAGGGTTTTGCAGAATTCCAAAGTATAAGGCCCTGGAACTGGAGTGTCCGTTCCGCGAATGAATGACACTTGACCATTCCGTCTGCGGAATTCGCGATACTGTTTCTTCTTCTCTGGTAGCTGTGTTTCCGCCAGCAAGTCACGGAATTCCAGTAACGATTCGAGCCATTCTTCACCTGAGTCGATCATCGCCTCCATCGACCGGTCACGCTCAACCACCGTGCATACCCAGCATCCGAAACGCGAATTGCCACAACTCGGCGTCGTTTTGTCGACCACGAGCGGGCACTCGCCGGCTTGAGCGTTTCGATACATCGCCACTAGATCTCGATTGTCATTGCCCCACGGTGACTGGTTTTGAAGCAAATAAGTCCAAACATCATCTGTTGAGAAAGATTCAATTGGCGGATAAACGTACGCATTCAACAGAGTGGAATGCCTAGAAAGCACGGATCCCTTTATTCGATGGAACGACATCACCTGCGCCCTTGTCGCGCTTTCTGATGAACGCACTCCGAGCACCATTACTACTTCCCCGAATTCTGCGACCTTGGACTTGATGAAGTCGTTCGCTGGTTCGATTTTTAGACGTTCCGTGCACCAGCGAAAGCGGCGAGACGGGGCAGGATAGCCGCGGCCGAGGAGATTAACCCAAAAGCTCCTGTCAACTGAGGGTGAAACCTTTTGAGTCTTAAACGGGAGATTCTGTTTGGCTGCCGCTGCCGCAATTCGAGACAAAGTTGTGTCAATGTAGCGGACTATGACCGGCGTTTCCACGAGCGTATCGGAACTAATAACATAGACAGGCTTCTGCCGCTTTTCTAGCGGCAAAGATGAGAGAGCCGCCCAAACCATCTGAAGAGCGCATGTAGAATCCTTTCCGCCTGAATAGCCGACCACCCAAGGCCGACTGTCGGAGAGATAAACCTCTCTGATCTCTTCATACCGCGCGGCAAGGTTTGGTGCCTTTCCCAAAGTAATATTCACCATTAGCTCACCGCCCTAAGCAGGCCCGTGTCGCCTGAACCGTACAGATCCTCGATGCGCTTAGCATCCGGCTGAAGCGGTAGGCCGAGTGCTTTGACAATCACATTTGTCACCAGGATGACGTTATTTTTGGATCTATTTACTTTTCCCGCAACTAAGGCTCGGTTATCCCAGAGAGCGCGATTCGAACGAGACCAGTCGATGTTACGGAGTTTTGCCAAGCGCTTCTTCCAGTCCTTCGGGTGCGCCTTAACTAATTGAGCACCAGCTGCCGCAATCGCCTGGACCGCTACTCCGTGAGCATGAATGTAATCTGTTCTCATTTCAAAGGCGCTTACCTCGCGACTTCCCACTCTTTGCCAGTCAGGCATGTTGGCGATTACCTCATTCCAGAATTCCACCACTCTCTGTTTGTCGCCAGCAAGCACCGGGCTCTTGGCTGAATGCCCAATCACTTCAGCCGTCGCCTGATGCAGACTGCTCAGAGTGAATAGCTTTACTGAACGATGCGAAATGCTCGAACTGGTGAAGCATGTGAAATCGCGGAAGAGCGGTATGGCATTGATGACTTCCTTGCACAAACTTGCCAGTGCGTCGCGGTGATTGTAGAGCAATTTGATCGATTTAGTGGGCCTTACTGCGTGGATGTTGAGATCGGCAAACATTTGTTGAGACCGCTTGAGGCCGCGATCGGCGAACACAACGACCGAGATGGTTTCGTCTCCCAAAAGCGGTCGTTCACGTATTGCCTCTTCAATCGCCGCGCGCCTATGCTGGCCATCGTTAATAAGAATTGTTGCCAGCATAGAGATCCGGAGTTTTCCGACCGACCGAAGGGGACCGTCGGCTGTGACAGGTTCAAATTCGATCTCTCCATCGATTGATGCACAGAGCGACGAAAGAATGTATTCCGAAGAATTGTTGACGATGTAAGTAGCGATGGCAGGAACCCTCGCTCTGTTGAGTATTCGCTGAGCCCTAAGTTCCGGGGGCATACCTTCATCGTCGAACTTGAAGAGATTTGGCACCACCTTGAGCGGCACCATGATGACGTAGTAGGCGCTGGACGCCTGAACTCCGCGAATGGCTGTAAATTCCAGGCTGTTTCCATCCAATGGACACGCTCCCGTTACACTAGGACGTTAGCGCAATCCGCAATGGAAGTCAATATTTTAGGTATGGACGTTTCTTTATCAACGTCCATACCGGGCAACTTCGGTTTTTGTCGGCTTTCTTCCTTCACGTTGATCTTTACAGGCCGGACCACGCAAAATCAACGGACTGGCGGATGTCACAGGAGAGCGTGAGTCTACTTCCCCGCACTGCCGGGCACTACAGGCTTGTCCCAAGGTCGATACTGAAGCCTGTACTCAGTTCCAGTCCGCTGCGAGGTTCTTGCCCATGGATTTTGCTTTGATCTTCGACGAAATTCACTGCAGCCGTTTTTGTTGATTCGCGATTGAGGTGTTCCCGGAGCTCTGTAGTGCTGTTGGTATATATTTCCGCGCAATGTGAAGCGCGCGAAATTGAAACGTAACCAAATCGGGAGTTGAGCAAATCCGGGTGAACAGCTGTATCCGCATTGATCAAAACACGTTCTGCGGTCAATCCCTGAGAGCTATGGCTGGTAACGGCGTAGCCGTGGTCGAAATGACGATACTCTTTGGGATCGAATTCAATTTGTCGGCTATTGTCGAGGCGAGCGGAAATCCGGCCATCCGGCGATATGGATTCGACGGCGGCAAGGTCACGGTTGGCGACTCCCAAAGACTTATCCGGAGCGGTGACCTGGATTCGATCTCCTATGGAAAAGTCTCGCCCGACTTCCCGGTACACGCTGACGCCGTTGAGCCGGCGAGGGTCGTAGTGGATCAGTTCATGCGAGGACTTCGCGACATAAAGCAAATTTGAAGCGGAATTGATGGCAGCCACTCTTCCATATTCTCCTCCTTCGACTCCAACAGACTTGCTTCCCCGTGCATAGCGGATGATGTCATTGATCTCATAACGGCTCGCCCATGAACGCTCGGCGCCGGTCATATCCTGCCGCTGTACGAGGACTCGGAAACTGTGATCTTCCGGTGCAACGACTCCACTGGCTTTCAGTTCTTGCCGGACAGCCACGTTCAATTCGCGCCGAGAGGCATTGTCCGGTGACACAATGAGTGTCTTCTCGGTCGATTCAACATAGCTCTTGGCGATCGCTCGAATGCGGTCTTCTGCATCTGGAATCTCCCTGACGCGACCCTGCCTTTGCAGGGAATCGAGCGCAGACAAAACCTGACCGGTAGCCATCATTTCTACCGCGGATTTGAGTTCCGGATCTTTCTGACGGACAATCTGATCGAGTTTGGCCGTGCGCATTCCGGCTTCCTGGAGTTGTTCGAATGGACGCCCAGCTTCGACGCCTTGATGCTGGCCGTATCACCGATCAACAACACACGGTCGGGGGGCGAGACGGGAAAGAAACTCACGCATCTGCTTGGTGCTTGCGAGGCTCGATTCGTCCACGAAATAAAAGTGTCTCTGCTCCGACGGTGAGGGAAGCGTTGATCGAGCGAGGAATCCCTGGAGGGTTCCGGCCTCAATGCCTGCCTCACCGAGTTGTAGCGCGGCGCGGGATGTTGGGGCGAAGCCCTCAACCTGATACCCCTGTATTTGGGCGGCACTGCGAATGACGGCGAGTGCCGTCGTCTTACCGGAACCTGCAAAACCCTGGATGCCTTGAATGCGATCCGCAGAACTCAATACATCTTCCACCACGTTCCGTTGAGTCCGGTTAAGATGCTGGTTTCGGTCTGCAAAAGCAATTGCCTGCAACCTTGCCAGGACGGGTTCGATCTGGTTTCGTCCGTCTCGTACTCGGCCAATAATTTCGTGCTCGGCGGCAATAGCCCGCGCTGTGGTGAATTTGCGACAGGGCATGTTTGGCCGTTCTACAACTTGAAATTCTCCCGACGCGATTCGAGCATTGAGATTACCGTGAACCTGGGCAAACGTGATGTACCCCATCCCGCGGCGCAGTCCATCGCGAATCAACAAACGTTCGTCGACAACGGCCTCCCGCTCGAAGTTCTTATCGGGCGAAAAAGACATAACTACATCGACTAATAAGCACAATGCCTTCCTGAAGGAATTGGGTTTGCCATTGTTGACGTCAGTTCATGCTCTGAAGCCGCCGGCAGGTGGTAACAGTAGTCTCACCCGCCACTGCTTGGAATGATTTGATACTGAATGTCGCCAAACGTGTTCCAAGCGGATTTGAACTGGCCCGTCTACCGCTCACGTTCACGGATTTGAAGAATGACTTCGCCATGCTCTTTGATCGCATCTCGCGCGTACTCTACGAGAAGTGTTCCCGCCGGTGTAGGACTTATTGTTGTCCATTGTTTGCGCAGAAAGATCTGAAAGCCAAGTTGCTCTTCGAGCGTCTTTATGGTCCTACTCACGTGCGACTGCCCCAAATCTAGCCGGCTCGCGGCTCGGGAAAAGCTGCCTTCATCTGCGATGGCGACAATGTATCTGAGATGACGGAACTGAAGAGAATCGGACATAACAGCAGACTCGCAACAATGAGGTTGGGCCGCCATGAGATAAGAACCACGCTCTTGTCAAGCCCGCTTTATACAGAGTCCGATCCTCCGAATCGGTTGTCAATTGGGAACCTGCCGGTGCCCTGTGGACACCAGGTCGACCCTACCTCAATGAGATCTGAGGGCCCGAAAGCAACCACGAGGCTCGACTCGCAATTTCGACTGCACAAATGGTAGAGTCATATGCACGCGTCGGCGCGGGCTTGACTGCAGTACCATTCACATCAGCAACCCGCATTCGCGGACGAGAAAATCCAAGCAAAAGCAAGAGGTGAAACAAGCTAAGACCATCCCACAAGCGAGGACATTCCCCGATGAGCATCCTTTATGTCTCCTCAAAAGCGGCGAGTGCTGCGTGGTCCGCAGCACAGTTTGTCAACAAGTCCCTGCCCGAATCCCAACTGCCAACGCCTAGCTGGTCAAACTCCCCACTCCGAAAGAAAAAAGAACGCACTTTCCCATCTCTCGGTCCACGTTGGACCCGTTCGGTTTGTCCGAAATGCCTGCTCGAAATTCGGAATGACATTCTTCATAACGGCCTGCCTGAACATAGCCTGACAGATGAAACCGCAGCCGTAGAAGCTGAGGTTTTGGAAGAAGCAGGCAGAGTTCTCCTACGCAAATCCTGCGATCGTCACGGGCCGTTCGAGGACACGCTCGCGTCGGACGCACAGTTCTTTTGGAAAATGGAGCGTCTTTACCCCGGACGTGACTACGAACGATTTGATACTGACGCACATGGCATCCATGCCGTGCGTTATGGCCGCGGCTCCTACGTCTTGATAGATCTGACGACGCGCTGCAACATGAAGTGCAGCCCTTGCTTCATGGATGCAAATCAATTGGATCATGTCTATGAGCCTGATTTGCCGGAAATCCAAGGCCTTTTGGACCATGCGGCATCTGCTCGACCGAAGCGGGAGTTCAACATACTCTTCTCTGGCGGAGAGCCAACGATTTCGCCGCATTTACTTCCAGCAATCGAGTATGCCGCCAGCATTGGGCTGAAACGGCTACACGTCGCAACAAATGGAATCAGATTCGCTGAAGACGCTGAATTCGCACGCGCCGCCCGTACAGCTGGCCTGCATGGCGTATTTCTTCAAATCGACGGAATGACCGAAGAGAAAAATGCCCACCGCGGAATCGCCAATTACCTTGATGTCAAGCTGAAAGCAATTGAAAACATCAGCGCGGCGGGTATGCGAGTCACATTGCAGGTCACGGTGATCAACGGGGTGAACAATGATGCACTCGGATCGATCATTGAATTCGCCACCAAGAACGTCGGCAGCATTTTTGGCGTCCTGTTCCAACCAATCATGTTTTCAGGGCGAGATGAAGAAGTCGATAACGAGACCAGGTATCGGGAGCGGTACACGCTGTCACAGCTTGCCAGCGATCTTCAAGTTCAGACTGAAGTCAACTGGGAACCGCTCCGCGACTGGTGGCCGATGGCCAGTTACAGTGTCTTTAGTACTTTTGCGGACATGCTTCAACCAAATCGTGACCGAGGAGCAGTTTTTGTAAATTCGCATCCTGACTCTGCTGTATTTAGTGCAATCATCGCGAATCGGGCGACCGGAGAATGGCATCCGATTGGATCGTTTTTTAACGTTGAACAATTCCTAGGAGACCTCGAACAAATTATCGACGCTGCCCGCGGCCCCTTGCTCTCACGAGCGCAAGCGCTTTTCTCGGTCTTGAGGAACCTCGATGTTTCCAAGGCTCCGAAAGACCTCCGTGCAATTGATTTGTTTCATGTGTTCCAGCAATGCGTGGTTCGCACTGCAGCCGGTGGAAGTGACTTGTGGTCGACAAGACTTTACGACAATGACCGGTGGGGCATCATGTTCATCGGCGGAATGTGGTTCCAAGACCTATTCAACTATGAACTGCCGAATCTCGAGACATCGACGGCGGTCGTGGCGGATGCGGGCTTGGACCCTACTCGTTTGGCCGGCGCGGAAGTTGCGTTTTCGTTTAAGAATGCCGGCGGCTGGCGCCATATCGTCGAAGCATCGCGTTGTGCCCCTTCTTTACCCAAATGGCACAAAGAGCATGGCCGGCATCCCATTTTTGCCAATCGTCAGTTCGTTCCAATTGAGCAGCTTGCTCGAGCCAGATGCGCTAAGGAACGAGCGCCTTCAAACTCCGAGAGTACCGTGCAGGCTTCACAAGAAGCTGAGATGACCTCTCGTTAAGGTGGAACTTCGGTCTTCCGAATGTGTCCTCTTATATGGCGGCCTGACATCAACGGGCCGCCACATGCCCCTGATCACCACTTGTACGGCGCGATCAACTCATCGGCCAACGTGCTTTTCGTTTACGTGCTGCTGCGACCCCTCATTGCTGCCGCAAGCGCCGTGCGCCATTTTTCGATAAGGTTGCGAGTGAGGCGGTCATGCAGGTCGAAACAGACACTGCTTCTGCTTGTCGATTTCGCTTGTTTGGGTAACCTGTAGACGTAGAAAAGAATTTTCGGCTTAGATCGGATGTCGGCGTACACATCAAATCCATCTCCGTGGAAAATATAGCTAATGTGCTGGGCATCTAATACTTTCGTTAGGCCAAGCTGCGTAATGCGTTCTTCGGCCTTTGCCAATTCCTCTGCGTTTCGAACTTCTGAAAAGTGATGTAAGTCCTCGTCAAGGAGCAAGCCAAGCATATTAGGAGCGAGCCGGTAGAGCTGTTCGTGCTTCCGCCGCTCAGCGCGTTCCTTCTCGCGAGCTTCGAAAACCCGCTTAAACCATTCCTGCGTCAGATCCTCCTGAATAAATGGTTCTCTCCCTGCGGAATAAGGGCTTTGTTCACCAATGTGATAGAAATGGTTCTCTGCAGCTTCAAATTGCTGGTTCCGTCTTTCGTCAAAGCGGAGTCCTGGCCTTAGAGCTGCCCTGCCAATTGCAGCAGTGAGGGCCGGGAAGAAATTGACGAAATCAGAGCCATCGCTAATTTCCTGAAGATGGGCCTGGCCTCTATATTGCGCCGTAATGCATTCAGCAAGGACGCCCTCGGAATCATAGAATGCGTTCACGACTCGTACGCCGGCTTTGGTTAGACTGTGACGAATCCAAGAGTATGAATCCGAGACACCGAAGGATTCCTGCACATCTATGAGAACCAAGCCAATCGAGTGGCTTTCTAGATCTGAGAGGAGTTGACGGAATTGCGGAAAATCATCGCGAGGGTAAAGCGGCTTCGAACGCGGATAATTGAGGTCGATGTATGTATAGCAATCTCCCCAAATGTGGCGAAACTCGTCCTTCGATCCAAGCAACGATAGGTATCGCTCAATTCGCATCCGTTGGAGTTCGATTGGCCTCGGTTCGCGCAAAGGTCCGTGGCCAACAAGGTATATTGCCCAGGCGGTTTTAGATGCGAGTTCGCTCATAGGCTCTCAATATCGATCCGTTGCAGTTGAAAACACCGCAGGATGGCGCCATCCCGGGTGCCGAGCCGTTAAAGATCGAGATGGTGCGGGCGGAGGGACTTGAACCCTCACGGGGCTTGCGCCCCAACGGATTTTCTTACCAACCACGACTTTTGTCGCCCTGCCGGATCTGCGTCCAAGGGACGCTCAGGTAGGTTTGTGGTCTGGACTATACCTTCACCGTGACCGTTCGGTCTTTCGCCGTTCGGCGGTAGGTGCTGCCCGTCTAGTCTCTACACCTTCCCCGCCGGAGTTCTCCGTCGGGGCTTGGCTCGGGATTGCCATTTCAAAGGGTTCCCCGAATTTGAGCAGTTCTGCATCACCGGTTTCCCGGCGAGCACTCAAGTTGCGCTTAAGTCCGATGCGTCTGCCGATTCCGCCACGCCCGCGTGACCACCTTAAGTATAAGGCTAGGTCCCTGTGCGAAGTTCCTTCGCGACCGCCTTGGCGACCTTCTTTTTGCGCATAATGTTGATTGCGGCCGCGTCGAGGCGGGTCTTGATGTGCGAGGCATAGAATTTCTCGATCATTTCGACCGATGTCCTGCAATTCTTGGCGATCTGGTAAATATCCGCCCCTTCCATCAGGCGCAGGCAGATGTACGTATGGCGCAGGCTGTAAGCGGTGCGCGCTTGACCATCGCGGTCAGCTTTCAGTTTCTCTTCGTCGAGAATGGTGTTGAACAATTCGCGCTGCCATTTGGGGAAGAGAAGGTCCGTGGGCTCAGGCAAGCGGGTCTTTTCATTGGTTCCTCCCCGTCCTGGCTCGTCGATCCGCAAAGGACGTGGGCGACTCTTTAGGCGCTCGAACGGCCTGACCGCGCCGGGCATACTCTTGCAATAGCCAACGCCGCGCTTGCCTCTCACCTCGATTTCCAGGATCGTTTCGCTAGTGGCTTCGTCCTTGACAACGGTCACATCGCGGAATTGCAGCGCCCACGCTTCATCGGGCCGGAGTCCGGTATTGACTGCGAACAGAACATAGTCGTGGAGTTGCTCGCATTCCCATTTGAAGCGGTCCTGCTTTGGCTCATGCGCGCGCTTGCGCGTCGCCTCATAGAGCTTCTTATATTCCTCCGGCGAGAACCACGCCCGGTGCGTGATTTTGCCGGAAGTCTTGTAGGGGACCGACATGTCGGGGAGGTACTCGATCCAGCCATGTCGCCTTGCCGTTTTCAGTACCTGACGAATGCAGACGATCTCTTTGTGTACCGTGCTCCGGGCCGGAGTGCCACCCGTCTTGCAGTTCTGCGCGCGCCAGATGCGGTATTCCTGAATAACGCCGGATGTAATCTCGGCAAGATGCTTCTCGCCCAGAAACGGAAGGATGACGCCGTTCAGCTTCAACTCATGCTGATTTAGCCAAGTCGGGCCGCGCTGGCCCTGTGTGAGGATGGGAGCCTCTTCGAGGAATTTCGCGGCGGCTTCCTTGAATTTCTTGCCTTGCCGTCGTGTCTCTTTTTTAAGAAGTCCGGCGTGCGCCTTGCCGCGCAAGGCGAGATACCAGTCCTCCGCGAAGTCCTTCGCGCGACCGAGGCTGTCTTCGCGCGTTGACACGCGCCAGTTGCGCCCATTCAGGAAGGTTGAGCACTGCCAGTTGTCGCTGTTGTAGCGGCGATAGATGTTGACCTTGCCGCCCATGGTTTTGTGGGTCTCTGTTTTGGGTTTCGGGCTTTCTAAGGTTTCGGACATTGGTAGCTCCTTCGCGCCTCAAAAATGCCGTGCACATGTGTAATTGTGTAGCAGATGTGAAATGAAAAGTAAAGCAGCAACCAACTGATTTTAGGCGGTTTATGTATGTATTACTTGGATTTTAAGTCCGCTGCGTCTGCCGATTTCGCCATCCGGGCGCTTTAAATATCGTATCGGAAATAGTAATTGCGGGAGACAGGACCAGTATCCAAGCAAAAAATTGCCGTGCTCTCAAAGAGCACGGCTTTTAAAAGGTAACTGCGCGTATTAACTTTTCCTCCGCGCCAGCTGATGTCCGCGCGGACCGCGGACTCAGTGGGGCTTGCGGTATTCGATCTCGTCTTCGCGAAGATAATATTCCGCGGAGCAGTTGTCGGCTCCGCAAATCATCGATTCAATGCCGGCATATTGCGCGCGAGTAATCAATCCGAGCGCACCGCAGTTAGGGCAGGCTAGAACGGCCCAGTAGGGATTCTGGGCGTCTCCGAGGGACCCTGCATTCTCAAGCACAAAAAGCGTTCCCGGTTCCATCTGCTCTGGTATCCACTGTTCGAGCAATTGCAGTTCCGATGACATAAACAATCTCCCTTTTCTGCACCACGGACGAAGGTGTGTCCGGGGTCCATTCTTCGCTCCCTCTTGTTTTGCGATGGGCGTTTTGCCGCTCCCGAATCGCCTGCTGCGGTCTTCTCTCTTCAACGCTACGGCAACTTTGTAAACTATCTGCCCTCTCCATAGCGGTTCCGAAGCTGTGTCTTTCCGAACATTGCTATGCCGTTGCGCGTTGTTTCCCTGCCCTCCCATATTTTTCAGGTCTTTCAGATTGTTGAACCCGCTTTTGTGAACCACGCTTCGCGCGATCCTCAGACAAGTGCTTCCATTCAATGCGTAAAGGCTTCACCGTGTCGGTGAGACTTATCAGGAGCATCGGCTGCATGGTATTTCTCAACAACTCGATGATGTGCTTTGAATCGGTCTCGATGAAGATTCTCCTGCCGGCGAGCAGGAGGTGATATTCACAGTCGCCGGAGACAAGATCGGCGATGCGCATATGGAACTCAATGCGCAGGAGGCGTAAGACACTGCGCACCTGCGTCAGGGAAACGCTCCGCTGGCGCAACTGCTCAATGACGAGGATGTCTGTCAGGTCTTGTGCAGAATAGACGCGATTGCGCCCCTGTCGCGCCGGGACCACGATCTGTCGCTCATCCCACCACTGAAGCTGCCGGGCCGTTACGCCTGTCAGTTCGAGGACTTCGCGCGTGCTGAAGGTATCTTTCAGCATTCCCAGGCGGTTCCTTGCTTCTAAACATTTCACCGCTGAAATGTTTGAAGCCATTCTTGCCAGTGTAGTGAAAACTGTCAATCCCTATTGTGCCGGAGAGATCGAAAGTGCCAATTACTTTCTGGGTTACCAGGCACTAACGGACAATCAGGTGAGTGACAGCGGCTTTAACTGCGTCAGTCACTCGCTGCAGGTCAGTGGGTGTGAGATATGGATGCATCGGCAGACTCAGAACTCGCTGAGCGGCTCGTTCTGCGTGAGGGAAACTGCTTCTGGCAAACTCGGGCTGAGATGCAAAAACCGGCTGCTGGTGCAAGGCAATGGGATAGTGCACAGCAGTGGGTATTCCGGCTTCGCGGAGGGCACTTTCGACCGATTCACGCTCGTCGACTTCTATCGTGTATTGAGCCCAGGCGCTGGTGCGATCAGAAGCAAGCTGCGGCGTCTGGACCGTACCTTTCAGGAGCGCAGAATACCGGTTGGCGGCCTCGCTTCGCGCCAACAGTTCGCTATTGAACACCTCGAGTTTGGCCAGCAGCACAGCAGCCTGGATGGTGTCGAGGCGTCCATTGATGCCGATGCACGTATGGTGGTAGCGGCGGTCCTGTCCATGGTTGCGAATCTCGAACATGGCTGTGGCCAGCGCGTCGTTGTTCGTGAAGCATGCGCCGCCATCGCCGTAGGCACCCAGCGGCTTCGATGGGAAGAAGCTGGTGCAGCCGATGGTGCTCAGGTTTCCGGAGTGGCGGCCTGAATAGACTGCGCCGAAGCTCTGCGCCGCATCCTCGATCACTGCCAGGTGATGGCGCACGGCGATGGCATTGATCGGATCCATCTCAGCGGGCTGGCCGTAGAGGCTGACGGGCATGATCGCGCGCGTGCGCGGCGTGATGACTGCTTCGATCTTTTCAGGGTCGATGTTGTAAGTATCCGGATCGATGTCGGCGAAGACCGGGACTGCGCCCAGCAGTACGATCATTTCGGCGGTGGCAAAGAAGGTGAATGGCGACGTGATGACCTCATCGCCGGGAGCAATGCCGAGAGCCATCATGGCAAGCAAAAGAGCGTCGGTGCCGCTGGCACAGCCGATACAATGTTTGGCGCCAATACGCGCGGCCAGGTGTATTTCGAGTTCACGGACTTCGGGTCCCATGATGAACTGGCCATGATCGAGGACCTGCTGAATACGGGCGTCGATCGACGATTTCAGGTGGCGGTACTGCGTCTTGAGGTCAACAAACTGCATACATCTATTTTCGCCTATTGATGCAGATTTGGGTTGCCGGCGAAGGGAGCCCGCCGCTATCGGCCAGGGCGCGGCGGCGAGCTTCCTCAGGCGTGAAGCCGGCGGCGATTTTCTCGTCCGTCAGGGCAGCGACGTAGCTGCGGATTTCGTCGTCCAGATCGGACTCGACCTGCTGCCTGCGGCGCAGGTTGCGGAGCGCGGATTTGATTTGCGACCACATTGGATTCGTCCTCACTATATGGTCTTCAGCGCGTATCCGATCGCACCAATCGCCACTCTCCTATTGAATGACGATAGGAGTATGGAAAGTGTTCATAAAGAATGTCAATAGGAAGGTCAGCCAGCGAGCATAGCGTCCGGAATATCAATAACGATCCCATGATTTCCGCGTTGTCTGGAGACGGCGCGCAAGCGCAGCCGTCGAATTCATGTTCCCGTAGAGAGACAGGCCTGTCAGAAGTGACTCCTGGCTGGTACCATGCAGGGCATGAATAAACTTGCGCCTTTCCTCTGGTTCAACGACAACGCCGAAGAAGCCGCCGAGTTCTACCTGAGCGTCTTCCCGCACGCGCGCAAGCTCGATGAGCTGCGTTCCAAAGGCGTCGGCCCCTGGCCCGCAGGCAAGATTGCCACGATCACGATCGAGCTCGGGGGCCAGGAGATGGTCTTTCTCAACGGCGGCCCCGCGCACCAGCTCAATCCCGCCTTCTCGTTCTTTGTCCGCTGCGACTCCCAGGAAGAGATCGACAGCTACTGGGACAAGTTGATCGAGGGTGGCAAGCCGATGGCCTGCGGCTGGCTCACGGACCGCTTCGGGCTGTGCTGGCAGATTGTGCCGCGCAATATCGGCGCGCTGATCAGTCATCCCAAAGCCATGGAAGCGATGATGCGGATGGTCAAGATGGACCTGAGCGCGCTGGAAGCCGCGGCGCGCGACAACTGAGCGCCTTCTCCGGTCATTCGTCACGATATTTGAAGCCATGCGCACTCTCCTGTTGCTTTCCCAGCAGAGCCGCGCGATACTTCTGTTGGAAACCCAATGGAAGGCGAGACGGCGGGATGAAACGGCCATGAGAGCGCTGCGGCGGTTTGCGGCACGAATCGGGAATTTCGCGACGGGCCGGCGGGGATATGCGCGGCTGAGTGAAGAGATCGAGGAGCATCTGTCGCTGCAGACGGAAGAGAATCTGCGCGCGGGGATGCCGCCGGCAGAGGCACGGCGCCAGGCGCTGCTGAAACTGGGAGCGGCGGGCGCGATCCAGGAGCAGTATCACGACGAGGAAGGACTTCCGTTCCTCGAAGTTCTGCTACAGGATGGCAGCTACGCATGGAGGCGCCTGTGGAATGCTCCCGGATTTACCGCAGTGGTGGTGCTGACGCTGGCGCTGGGGATCGGCGCGAGCACGGCGATCTTCTCAGTGGTCCACGCGGTTCTGCTGCGGCCTTTGCCTTATGAGCATTCCGAACAACTGATGAGCGTGGGCGAGGACAAACAGGGGGCCGGGATCACCGGCGATGGAGTGTCCTATCCCGCTTTTCTCGCCATGCAAGAGCAGCAATCGCTTTTCCGCGCGGTCACGGGCCTCGCGGGTCATGCGCTGACGCTGACCGGCCGGGGCGAGCCGGCCGATACCAGCACGATCGCGGTGACGCCCGGATTCTTCTCGGTATTTCCGGAGAAGCCGCTGCTGGGGAGGACGCTGCTCGATGCAGACGGCCAGCGGGGCGCAGCGCCGGCCGCGGTGCTCAGCGAGGGGCTGTGGCGGAGCCGGTTCGGCGCGGATGAGCGCATAATCGGCAGCCCGGTGACGCTGGATCAACGCGCGTACACCGTGGTGGGAGTGATGCCGGCGGACTTTCGGACGCCCTTCTTCAACCAGCCCGAGCAGGTCTGGATTCCGCTGGTTCAGGATCCGCTGTTCGGCCGCTGGATCACGCGGCCGCCGCAGGATCACTGGATGCCGGTCATCGCGCGGCTCGAGCCGGGGATCTCGCTGGATCGGGCACAGGCCCAGATTCGCGCCTTCAGCGCCGGACTGGCGCGGCAATTCCCTGCCGAGCAGGGCTGGACGGCAACGGTGCAGCCGCTGCAGCAGGTGGTGGTCGGCGACCTGCGCGCGCCGCTGCTCGTGCTGTTGTGCGCGGTGGGACTGTTGCTGGCGATTGTCTGCGCCAACATAGCGAATCTGCTGCTCACCCAGGCGACGGCGAGATCGAGGGAGATCGCTGTCCGGATTGCGATTGGCGCGAGCCGCGCGCGCATCGCCCGCCAGCTGCTGACGGAAACCGCCCTGCTGGGCGTGCTGGGCGGCGCGGCAGGAGCGGTTCTGGCGTGGCGGAGCGTGCCCGCCCTGGTGCTGCTGCTTCCACTCGGTCTGCCGCAATTGCAGAACATCCGCGTGGACGGAGCGGTGCTCGGATTTGCGCTGGCGCTGTCGCTGATCTCCGGGCTGGCGTTCGGCCTGGCGCCGGTGCTGGATGCAGCCCGGTCCGATCCGCAGACGAGCCTGCGGGCGGGCGGCGGTGCGGGAGAGAGCCGGGGCTCGCGGCGCGCGCGCAGCCTGCTGGCGGCAGGAGAGATTGCCCTGGCAGCGCTGCTGCTGGTGGGCGCGGGATTGCTGCTGCGCAGCTTTGCCAGGCTGCTCTCGGTGTCGCCGGGATTTGCCGCGGAGCGGCTGGTGAAGGCGGAAATCTCGCTGCCGCGATTCCAGTATTCGAAGCCGGAACAATGGGCGGCGTTCGCCGATGAGCTGCTGACGCGGCTGCAGGCGCGGCCGGGGATGCGCGACACAGCCATTGCCGCTCCGCTGCCCATTCTGGACAACCAGGTCAGTCTGCCCTTTGCCATTGCCGAGAATCCGGTGACTGCCGCGGGCGAAGCCGATGTTGCGAATTATGTCGCGGCAAGCCCGGAGTATTTTCGCGTGATGGGCATCCCGCTGAAACGGGGGAGACTGTTCTCGGTCGACGACACGGCCTCGATGCCGACGGTCGCCCTGATCAGCGAAACGCTGGCCAAGCGATATTTTCCGCACCAGGACCCGGTGGGCCGGCACCTGATCTTCGGATTTCCGCCGGACACGCATGTGACGCGGGAGATTGTCGGCGTGGTGGCGGATATCCACGACGAGTCCCTGGCCAAGGCCCCGGGAGCGGTGATGTATGTTCCCTTCGCGCAGGCTCCGTTCTGGGGAGGCGAGGTGGTGGTGCGAAGCGGGCTGAGCACGGCGGCGGTTGCCGGCGCGATCCGGGCGGAGACGCACGGCATCGACGTGAACCTGCCGGTGACGGAGATCGAATCGCTGCCCGCAGCGCTCGATGCATCGCTGGCATGGCCGCGATTCCGCACGCTGCTGCTGGGCGGCTTCGGCGGCATGGCGCTGCTGCTGGCGGCGATCGGGATTTACGGCGTGGTGTCGTTTTCGATCTCGCACCGCGCCCGGGAGATTGGCGTGCGCATGACGATGGGGGCAACGCCGGGCAACATCTCCCGGCTGGTTCTGCGGGAGTCGGCGCAGCTGGCGGCTCTGGGACTGGCGATCGGCATCCCGGCGGCGCTGGCGCTGATGCATCTGCTGTCTGCGCTGCTGTTCGGCATCGCGCCATATGATCCGCTCACCTTCGCCTGCGTCGCCCTACTGCTGGCGGCGGTGACACTGGCGGCCGCTTATCTACCGGCGCGGAGGGCCGCCCGCACCAATCCGATGCAGGTGCTGCGCGGCGAATAAACAGCGCTTCCGCGGCTGACGATCAAAATTCAGTTGCCCGTGCGATCCACGGGACGCAATGGTCGCTGACCTGCCGGGGCCTTGGGAGGCTTCGGGGCAGGAGTCATGCCGTGCCGGGGCATGCCGCACGCCGGACAGGCTTCGTCCTTCGGGGTAATTTCCGCTCCACAACAGGTGCAATATGCCGCCAATTTTTCACTCCAGATAGGTTTCTATTGGACGCGCGGCGGCGATGAAAGATTCGCCTTCGCACGGGGCCTTTTCAGGGGAGCTTCAGCGAGTCGGCGAGCTGGTTTCGGCGCGGGCACGCCTGTCTTTTGTTGTTTCTGTCGGCGTGTTTGGGTCATAAGGATGGCCCTCGGCTGGGAGCGAGGAGATCACCAGATACGGCGGATGCTAAAGGAGTCGAGCAGCAAGTCGGAGCTGACGATGGGGATGTCGAGCGCCAGAGCCTGAGCAGCAATCATACGGTCGAAGGGGTCGCGATGATCGCCAGTGAGGCGTCCGGCGCGGCGAGCGGTGGCGGCGTCGATGGACAGGAAGAGATAGCCCGCCTGTTCGACAGAGGTGAGGAACTCCCGCTCAAAGACCTCGGCGCCGGGAAGCTTGCCGAGCCGGACTTTCGTCGCGATCTCCCAGGCGGAGGCGGCAGAGACCAGCGCCGTGTTCTCGGGGTCGGCGAGGGTCTCAGCGGCGCGCCGGCTGAGAAGTTCAGGAGAAAGACCGGCCCAGAGCAGAGTGTGAGTATCGACGAGGACGTTCACTCGCTCTTATCGTCTCCACCTTCCCACAGGTGGAGCTCCTCTTCGGGTAGCGGCTCCCAGAAGGCGTCGGTGAGCACGAATCCGGGTGAGTACATAAAGCCAAGACGTTGTCTGGCCTTGGGCTGGATCGCTTCGATGCGGGCGACGGGGACGCGGTCGCGTCCCGAGGTGATGACCACTTCTTCCCCGTTCTGAGCTTTCTTAATCAGTTCGGAGAGGTTGGTCTTGGCTTCGAAGATGGTGGCGGTAATCATGGCGTGTACTCGTGACTGCTAAGGTATCTTAGCTAAGATAGCAGCCATCGTCAAGAGTTCGGCAGAGGCGCTGCAAACGAGGCCCGGCTCTGGGGTTTCGGCGATTTACAAGATATTAAAGGGAGCGGGAGCCGGCTCCTGAGTTGGCTGGAAGCGGCTGCGGAGGCTGTTCCACGCCCGGCCGATGCGGTCGGAGGCCATGAAAATGTCTCCAGCGGTGAGGGGGCCGATGAGGCGGTGATGTCCTACGGCGGCCAGACCCATGGACGCGAGGCAGCCGCAGCGTTCGCAGTCAGGGTCGCCTCCGAACTGGCAGGGGGTGATCTTAGTGGTCAGGTCGGCGGAGATGGTCTGCGTGGTGCGCGCGAAGATGCAGTCTTTCGGGCTGCTGGGCGGCGATGCGAACTCGCGGAGGATGTCCTCGCTCATATCGAGCACCGGATAGAGGGGTTGCAGGCGGCGGAGATCGGCGAGAACGGCGTCGCGCTGCGCGAAGGTGAGGATCTCGGGATCGGTGGCTCCGCGCTGGGGCGTGAAGAGACTGAACCAGACCTTGACGACCTCGGGGCGGCCGCTCCAGAAGCGGAGAAATTCTTCAAGGTAGCCGGGGCGGGATGCGATCTGCGAGGTGATGGTGCTGTGGATAAAGACCTGCGCTCCGGCGATGCTCTTGAGGATGCGCTCATAGGTCGCGGGCTTGCGGCGGGCGTCGTGCTCGGCGGGTAGGCCGTCGACGGAAACGGCGACGTGGAAGCGCTTGAAGCGAGACCACTCGCTGGGGATGGTGCGGAAGGCGCTGGTGACCACCTGCGTGTAGATGCCGCGAGAGTCGAGCCTGGGCAGGATGGCTTCGAGCTCGCGGTAACGCACCAGCGGGTCGCCACCGACGATGGAAACATGCAGCGGCTTGTGCTGATCGACGAGCCCAATGACGCGGCGGACCAGCTCGTCGCCCTTGAAGTCGGAGAGCTGCCGGAGTTCCATGCCGGGGCCGAGGTGCGAGGCGTCGAAGGCGTAGCAGCCGGGGCAGCGCAGGGGGCATTCCTTGGTGATTTCGATAGAAAGGGTCGGGGCGCGGCCGGCCAGAATTCCTGACCAGGCGCGCAAGACATGCGATGTCTTCATGCACTCTCCGAGGGCGAGAACCGATGACGGCGTTTTCGCGATGTGCGGGCAGCGAGCTCGCTGCCTGCCTGAACTTTTGCAAAAAGAATCGAGCGTACGGCCGGTACGAGAATTTGACGAACTTTAATCAGTTTACGTCACAGGAAATTCATTCCCGGCGGCGGCTTTTTCGTTCATTCAAGAGCCGCGGTGACCCGGGCGTCATGGGATCGTAATCTCCGGGAGAGGCGGTCTGTGTGCGCAAAGGCCGCTAGAGCCAGTCGTACTTGCGAAAGAGATAAAGGAAAACGACGGGCAGGCCGATCATCAGCAGGATGGCGAGAGCGAAGGTAAGCGGCTTGGTAAAACCGGGAATGGTATCGGCGAAGTTCATGCCGAAGAAACTGGTAATCACGGTCAGGGGCAGGGTGACGACGCTGATGACGGCAAGCGTCTTCATGATGCGGCTGAGCCGGTTGTTGATGCTGGACATGTAGATGTCGCGGCAGCCGAGGAGGAGGTCGCGGTAGATGTCGATGGTCTCGACCTCGCGGTTGAGATGATCGAGGACGTCGCGAAAATAGATGCGCGCCTGCGTGCCCAGGAACGGCACTTCGCCGCGGGTGAGCTGGCCGATGATGTCGCGCTGCTGGGTCATGATGCGGCGAAGGTTGAGCAAATCCTTCTTGCGGCTGGAGATCTGCAGGGCGAACTCGGGAGGCGGGTTCTCCGTGGCTTCTTCCTCGAGGTTGTCGATGGTGTCCTGAAATTCATCGAGGATGGGCGCGTATCTGTCGATGAGGCGGTCGATGAGCTCATAGAGTAAAACGTCGATTCCCCATTTCAAACGGGCTTCCGGGTCGGTGTGGACGCGGCTGAACATTTCCTTGAGAGAGGCCAGCGGGGCCTCGTGAATGGTAACCAGGTATCGCTCGGAGAAGATCGCATCGAGCTCGCTGGTCTGAAAGAGGCAGTCGGGGGCAGGATCGATTTCAGGCCCGTGAATGACGAGGAAGAAATACTCGGTCTTCAGCTTGTCACCGATCATGGCATAGCTTTCCAGCTTGGGGCGCTGGATCTCATGCACGACGTCTTCAATCACGAGGGGATGGAAGCCAAAGATGTCGCTCAGCAGCGCGTAGTCGGCGTCAGCGGGCTCGGATATGTCGAGCCAGAACTGCGTGGAGGTGTCGTTAAAGGCGGCGGCGATATCCGCCGGATTGCTGGTGTGGACGACGTGGCCCTCGCCGAATCTTAGGAAGGCATCAAGCACGCTCTCATGTTTACCAGACAAATATTGCAATTGGTCACAAATCTTCGAGCAGGGGAGATGGGCTGCGGTTAGATTGCATCGCGCCTCCCGATCGCACATCTACTCAGTAAGCCACACTGTGGGTTTAAGGGAGTACCTATGGTCACCGTCCCGAACGCCACTCAGACATTGCGTGCTTTGCCTCCACGCATCCAGTTGTCCTGCGAATTCACCCAGGTCCTGATGAAGCTGCAGCGGGCCACGTATCTGATCGCATCCACCCTCGACCTCGATCTCCTGCTCGACCGAGTCGTCAATGACATCGCCACGTCCATTGGAAACGTGGAGGTTGGGGTATGGCTCCGTGAAAGCAGTAATAGCAACGAGATGGTGCTGCATGGAGTACGTGGCTGCACAAAGTACCAGAAGGGTGAGCGGCTGCAAATTGGCCGGCAGGGTATGGTCGGCTACGTGGCAGCCACCGGCAAGATGCGTTATGCGCCCGACGTCGATCAGGACCCCTACTACATCGCCTGCGAGCCTAGCGTACACTCTGAAGTCGATATACCCCTGAAGGCCGCCGGTTCGGTCATCGGAGTTCTTACTGTCGCCCACCACGAGACTGATGCCTTCTCAGAAGATCAAATCAGAGTGCTCCAGGCGCTCGCTGGACACATCGCAATTGCCGTTGAGAACGCCCGCATTTTCCGGAACGAGCGCTTTGAACGCGAGCGGATGGAGCGGGAATCGGCTGAGGCCCGCGCTCTGCAGCAAGCGCTTTTCCTGAAGCCGGTACCGCTCGTTCCCGGCTTCGCTTTTGAGACAGCGTGGCATCCCGCGGGAGCGGTTGCAGGCGACTGGTTCGATTTCATCTGTCTTGGCGAGGGGCGCTATGGCATCGCGCTGGCCGATGTCTCGGGAAAGGGCATGTCAGCTGCCCTGCTCATGTCCGCCACCCGGGCCCTTCTGCGCACCCTGGCCCCTCTCTATTCCTCGCCGGCGCAGACGCTGGAACATCTTAACCGCACGCTGACGGAAGATTTTCCCAGCGGAAAGTTCGTCACCATGGTGTACGGGGTGCTCGATGCCGGATCTCGCCAGATCACCCTGGCCAGTGCGGGACACCTTCGTCCCCTGCTCATCAATCATCAGTGCTCGTTTCTCGAACTGGATACCGGCCTGCCCCTTGGCCTTGGGGTGACTTCGTATCCGGAGCACACGGTAACGCTCGATCCGGGCACCCGATTGCTGCTTTACAGCGACGGCATCACGGAGGCCATGGACCACACCGAGGAAGAATACGGTCCGGCTCGGCTGATCGAGCACTTTCGGCAGCCCGATGCCTGCGTCGACGGCCTGATCGCGGAAGTCCAGCGCTTCGCCGCAGGATCGGATCGAACCGACGATGCAACCGCCGTGCTTATCCGCGGCCGCTGATCGGCGATACTCGCGATAGCTCTATCAGAGCTTGGCGGCCTGTCCCATTTAGAATGAAGTTTTGCCTAATCTCATCATGCACGCGGGCAATCCGCGGCTGGAAAGTACACTACGCGCGCAATGCATCGCTGGTCCCGGCTCTTTATTCCTACCCTTCGTGAGGCTCCGGCGGACGCCGAAGTCGCCAGTCATAAATTTCTGCTCCGGTCCGGATATATCCGGCAGCTGGGAGCGGGGATTTATTCGTACCTGTTTCTCGGGCAGCGGTCGATCAACAAGATCACCGCCATTGTGCGCGAGGAGATGGACAGGATCGGGCAGGAGTTTCTTCTGCCGACGATTCATCCCCGCGAACTGTGGGAGGAGAGCGGACGCTGGACGACGATGGGCCAGAATATGTTCCGGCTGCAGGACCGCAAGAGCGCGTGGCTGTGCCTGGGCATGACGCACGAAGAGGTCATGACCGATATTGCGCGCAAGGAGCTGCGCAGTTACAAGCAGCTTCCGCAGATCTGGTACCAGATCCAGACGAAGTTTCGCGATGAGCCGCGGCCAAAGGCGGGGCTGCTGCGGGTGCGGCAGTTCATCATGAAGGACAGCTATTCTTTTGACCTCGACGAGGCTGGCCTCGATGTGAGCTACAAGAAGCACGATGCCGCGTATCGCGCGATCTTTACGCGCAGCGGGCTGAGCTTTGTGGCGGTCGAGGCGGATTCGGGCGCGATGGGCGGGTCGCAGTCGCAGGAGTTCATGGTCTACACGAACGCGGGTGAGGACCTGATCGTGAGCTGCGGAAAGTGTGACTATGCGGCGAATCTGGAGAAGGCGACGTCGCGGCTGGAGCCGGTGAAGGAATTGGAACCTACGGGTGATGGCAAGCCGGAGCTGGTGCATACTCCGGGGAAGGCCTCGATTGCGGATGTGGCCGAGTTCTTCCAGATCTTGCCGGCACAGGATATCAAGACGGTCGCGTACATGGCCGAGGTTCGCGACGGCAAGAAGGCGACGTGGGAGCCGGTGGTGGCCTTCCTGCGCGGTGACCACAGCGTCAACGAAACGAAACTCGCGGGCCTGGTGAAGGGGAGCGAGCTGCGTCCCATGGTCGCGGAGGAGCTGGAGAAATATTTCGGAGGACCAGCGGGGTATCTTGGGCCGATCGGGCTGGGTGTCTCGAAGCACCTCCATGACGGCGGGGTCAACGTGATTCTCGACGGGAGCCTCACCGGGCGCGAGAACATGGTGGCGGGGGCGAACAAACTGGACTATCACTTCCGCAATGTGACACCGGGACGGGATTTTGGATGGACCATCGCTGCCGATATCCGCAATGCGGTGGAGGGTGAAGGGTGCCCGGAGTGCGGGTCGCCGCTGAAGATCGGGAAGGCGGTCGAGGTCGGACATATCTTCAAGCTGGGCAACCGGTACACGGAGAGCATGGGCTCGCGGGTGCTCGATCCGAACGGGAAGGAAGTGACGCCGATCATGGGCTGCTACGGGATCGGAATCGAGCGCATCCTGACAGCGGCGATTGAGCAGAGTAATGACGCGAATGGGTTCTGGCTGCCGCGGGCGATTGCTCCCTTTGATGTGGTGGTGACGGTGACGAATGTGTCAGACCAGAAGCTGCTTGCGGCGGGCGAGGAGATCG
>Ga0335075_10000200_pt1 | contig 115187 bp, 87 predicted proteins | sample Lox_Sample_24_FD_206723 | JGI IMG/M metagenome (GOLD analysis project Ga0335075, IMG submission 206723) | Soil microbial communities from Loxahatchee National Wildlife Refuge, Florida, United States - Lox_Sample_2.4 | ecosystem: Environmental > Terrestrial > Soil > Wetlands | place: USA... | reverse complement strand
TGGGGAAACTGGGTGTTGCGCGGGCCGGCTGCATGTAATTTCAAGGGAGAGCACGGGTATGGGCAAGATTTGGTGGGCTGCGATCGTTCTGGGCGTCGAGCTGGCGGTGTTGGGATGGTTAGTGGGTGGTCACCTGCTGGTGTGGATGATGTCGCAGGTGGGCGCGCGCTAGGCGTGCTGGGACGCGGTGGTGCGCCAGCGCAAACGCGGTGCTCTGCCAGAGTGATTGGGCGGGTAGGAATCCGGTGGAGGCATCGCAGATTCGAGCGCTGTTTCCGGCCGTCGCGCAGTGGACGACCGGGCCACCTGTGGGGGTGTGGTGGCCCGGTCGCAGTTGAATTCTATTGCGCCTCAGGTGATGTGCTGGACGCTTTTTTGGTCGCCGCCACGCGGTCGGTGAGGTAGGCGGTTGTGCCCGACGACGAAAAGGCCCGACCAGCCCCGCAGTGGTGCGGTTCTGGCCGGGCTTGGGTTGGTGGCTATGCCGTGTCGTGCTCGATTATCGCGCGGGTGATCGCCGAGGCGGCGCGAATGTTGCGGGCGCTGTCGTCCAGAAATGCCCGGATGTCGCATCCAGCTGGTGTGGCGGCGAATTCGGCGTCGTGCCCTTGGTGGCTGGTGAGCGCGGTGAGGGCTGCTGCTGCGCGGGTGAGCGCCCGCAGCGTGTCGGCCAGCGCGTCGAGCAGCTCGGTGCGCTGATCGAGGGCGGCGTTGTGCCAGGCGGTGGGGTCGTGGTCGGTGCTGGCCCATGGGTCGGCGGGCGCAAGTGTGGGGGTCATTGATGTACTCCTTTCAGGTAGGGCTGGGTGTCAGGCGGTGCGGTAGTCGGGGCTGGCGGGGTCGGTGTCGTAGCGGGCGCCGTCGGGGAAGACCGCGATCGCGGTCTGGTGGACCCGGGTGAGCAGCTCCAGGGTGGACAGCAGTCCTGCCTGGTCGCGGATCTGCCAGGTGATCGGCCCGGTGTAGAGGTCGATCCAGTGCACTTTGTTGGTGCGCAGTTTGTTGAGCGCTGTTTGCGCGGCCACGGCGTAGTCGGGTCGGCGGGTCCATTCGATCGCGAGCGCAATGCGTGCGGCGGGCTCGTCGAGATCGCCTCGAGGGGAGGGGATTTCGCGGGGGATTTGCGCCAGGTGGCCGCGGGCGGCGGTGAAGGCTTCCAAGAGGCCTTGGGCGGCCTGGCAGCTGTAGACCACCATTAGGATGCCGCTGAACGTCATGGAGATCCGTGCGTCGGGCGTGCGGGCGTGGTGAACCGAGATGTCGGCGTGCTGTTGTCCTCGGAGGGAGGCGACGCTGTGGGTAATCATGGCCGCCGGCATGTACTTGCTGGCTGCTGCGGATGTGCTCATGGTGGTTCTCCGTTCGATGCGAAAGGTGATTGACTGCGCCGGTTGGCGTGGGGCCGGGGGGGCCGGCGGGGTGGCGTTGTCAACCCCGAAGAGCCCGGCGGTGAAGCTGGAGGCGGATTTTCGGCCGACGAGCCCGGCGCGCAGCGCCGTGGGGCGAGTTGGTTTAGGGCCGAAAATGCCGCCGGAGCCGCACGGCGCAGCGGTAGCTGCCCGTCAGGGCGGCGGGAGCGGAGACGGGCGAGCCCGCCGGGCGTGGGTTGACAACGACGGGTCCCGGTCGGTCACACTGCGAGCACGCTGACGGCTAAGAAGGTGAGGGGCTACGGACGATTGGCCGCCGGCGGCGGCCAAAGGGCGCGCGCAGCGCGCTATCAGCGCGAGGCCGGGCGGCGTTAATAGAGCCCTGCGCTCAGCCTGATTACGGCGACGCCAATTCAAAACAGGGAAATCGACGGTTGCTGGTGTTCTTCGCGGGAAATTTCGGTAGCAGGCTGGAGTAGTGGGTGACGAATCTCTAGGTGCGGTGGATCATTTCGCGCAACATTCGGAGTTCCTGCCCGGGGCTGGTCAGGTGGCCTACCCCGGCATCGGGGATGCGACTTGCGTGGGGTATGTGGTCGGCCAGCCACATGCTGTGCGTAGGGGGTACGACGTTGTCGGAAAGCCCGTACTGGATCTGGGTTGGCACCGCGATTTCTTCAACCTCAAAGCCCCAGGGCCGCATAATCGCTAGATCGTCGTCGATCCATCCGCCGATGCCGTTTCGTAACGCTTCGCGGATTGCCGCGCGTGTTGTTTCCTCGAAGAGGGGTTCATTTCTAGCGTCGCGGTCGGCGTCGGGCAGGTCGAAGTCCGCGAGGAACTGCTCGGTGCCGTTTTCAAGCTGTCGCAGCATGTCCTGTGCGTTCTGCGTCAGCTCTTCGGTCAATTCGGCTTCGCCCTGCAGGGCGACATGAAATTCACGAATGTTACTGGGGTCCATGCCCGCAAACCAATCGAGGTCGGGGCACTGGTAGGGCGCGACGCCGGCGACGGAGCGCACCAGGCTCACGCGTTCGGGAAGGCGCGCCGTCACCGCAAGCGCGTGCGGGGCGCCCCCCGAGCGACCTACAAGCATGAAAGTGTCGATCTTGAGGTGATCGGCGATGAGTGCGACGTCAGCGGCTGCGTCAACGACCTGCCGCCCGGGGCGGCGAGTGGACAACCCGTATCCCGGGCGGTCATAGGTGATCACCCGGACGCCCAAGGCGTTCAGGGCGTTATCCTCGACGGGCTGACTCAGTCGGGAACCCGGGGTTCCGTGTAGCCAGAACACTGGACTTCCGTGTAGATCTCCGCGTTCGAAGTAACACAGCTCAGCGCCCTCGCCCGAGGTAATCGTGCCCGTTTTCATCGAGCGCGGCTCCGGCGGTGGGCTCGCAGAGTGCGCCCGCGTACCGCCGCTTGGGTCTGTCGGGGACGTGAGCGAATCTCTGCGCACATGGCCATGCGATGAGTATCCTCACGTTAGCGCGTCGGCGCCGCTAAAGAAGGTGAGAAATGACGGACCACAAAACTGAGCGGACAGCGAGCAACTCGATGTCGGCGCGCATTGCTCAAGCGCGGGCTGTCGTGGCATCACAGGAGGACTCCCAGGGTTCCCCGATCGGACCGCACCAACGCGGCTTCGCCAACGTCGACACGGGCCCACCCGACGGCGCGGATCGCGGCTTCATCAGCAGGGCGCCGGGCGATGTTCGCGGATTTCTGAGCAGCCCCGTCCCGCTGATCTGAGTGGCCGCCACCGGGGCAGCCATGCGGGGATCAGCGTCGCCTCCGACTGCCGATAACGCCCTCGTCGGCGGGTCGGCACCACTGGTCGCCTGCGCCCCAACGCGACTGATCGTGGTGCAGCCGACCACCTACTGCAATCTGAATTGTTCGTATTGCTATCTGCCGCTGACCGCTGATCGGCAACGGATGAGTTTGAGCACCGTCGCCGCGGTGGGACGCTTTCTTGCCCAGCTGGAGGTGAATGCGGAGCGGCTGCCGATCAGTTGGCACTCCGGTGAGCCACTGACCGTGTCCCCGGAGTTCTATTCCGCGGCGTTCGAAACGTTGCGCGACACCCCGGGTTGCCCTGCGTTGCAGCACCAAATGCAAACCAACGGCACGCTTATCGATGACCGCTGGTGCGATCTGTTCGTCGCCTGGGATGTGCAGGTCGGGCTCAGTATTGATGGGCCGCAGTGGATTCACGATGTGTGTCGACTCGATCGGCAAGGCCGGGGCAGTTTCGATCGGGCTGCCCGCGGTGTCCGCAAGTTGGTCGATCACGGCATACGGCCGAGCGTCATCGCCGTGCTGTCCGAGACTTCGCTGCAGCACCCCGATGCAGTGTGGACGGCGTTGACGGAGCTTGGATTCGGCATGATCGCGTTCAACGTGGTGGAGCTGGAGGGCGCAAACGCGTTGCGGCAGCGTGACTTCAGCGCGACCGTGTGCCGGGCTTACGAGGACTTTCTGTGTCGAATAGCGGAATTGCGTGCGGATCGACCAGAGGTCGGCGTCCGGGAGCTCGACGAGACGCGCCGCTTCCTGAAATTGCCGGCCGGCCAGGACGTTCACAGCATCGAGAACATTCCGGGGGCGATCGTGAGTATTTCCGCTGCCGGCGGGGTCTCGACGTTCTCCCCGGAACTCATGGATTTACAGCATGATAAGTACGGTCACTTCATTTTCGGCAATGTGCACGAGCACAGCTGGTCGCAGATACGCAGCAACCCGCACTTCGCGTCAATAGCCGCGTCGGTCGCCCTCGGGGTCGAACGATGCCGGCAACGGTGCGCGTTTTTCGAGTTGTGCGGAGGCGGTGCTCCTAGCAACAAGTTGGGCGAGCACAACACTGTTGAGGCCACTGAAACGCTGGATTGCCGAATTCGGGTGCAGGCGGTGACCGAAGCGTATCTACGGACGATCGGCGTGTAGCGCTCCGTGACGTGGGCGCGTCTATGACGTTGCTGATTTCTCTTGGGCAGCAGCCGGTTTGGCTGCGTGGTGGCTTTCGTCGACGTTCTTTGTGTCGGTCGCTGCGGGCAGATGAGGAACGTATTCGTTTTGCATGCCGGTGAGCAGCACCATGTGCCGTTGGTGCAGGTCGCCTACGATATCGGCGATTGTGATCCGCATGTCGACAACCTTGAGCTTTGTCCGCGCGGACTCTTTCAATCGCATTACCTCAAACCCGTCTTTGGGTCTTGTCCCCGAGGCGAGTGGATTGCCGCGTCCGAGTTCGATGATGCTGATGTCTCCCGGATCGAGTTTGCCCTGTTTGTAGCGTTCCTTCAGGTCCGAGAATCCGATCCAGTGATCGGGCCGCGTGTCCTCACTGTTGAACTGCAGCTGGTAGTCGACATCGGCCACGATGCCCAGACCGGCGCCTCCGTTGTGGACCGTCACGATCCACGTCTGTTCGGCGGCCCCGTCTGGCCTCACCCAGGTCCCCCCCCAGCCGATCACGGGACGGACGGAGCGGGCGAATTGGCTCCGGGCCAGCAGCAGCCCACCAAACACGCCAGCGAGGCTGGCAGCGGGCGAGATTCCCAGCAGAGAAACCTTCCACGGATAATGCGCAAGAGTGGGCGCCGATAGGTTGGTGCGGAGGATTTCCCATACGAGGATCGCCACGAACGCGATGAGCGCAAGAGTGGGAACGATCACGAAAAACCTGTTGCGGCGGATCACGCGCTGATCGTGGGCTGTGTTCTTCCGTGTCGACACCGGCTCAGTGTTGCAAAAGGTTGGGTGGTTGCTGAGAGGTTTCGTGCTTTCGGCGATGCGAGCGAAGTTGGCTCATCATGGCCGCGCCACCGAGGGGCTCACGCTACCGGTTGGTCGTTCGCAGGCGGTCCCGCTGACACCGTCGCGTCAGGCGGAGCGTCGAAACCGGTGCGCGAAGCGCGAAGCATGCCCTGCGCCGTGTGCCGTGGGTGGTCGGCGGCGGGCAGCACTGCGCACCCGCTGACGACTGAATACGGTGAGCGGCTGGGGATCTGGCGGGTGTTCAGTCGAGGCCGGCGGCCTGGATGGCCCGACAGATCTGGGCGAGGTTGATCGTCTCGGCGGTCAGTTCGGCCCAGCTTTCCCAGCCGTCGAGGGCCGCTTCGACGTCGGCGCGGGCAACGTTGGGTCGGCTGATGGCGACGATGTCGCCGTTGTCGGCGCGGGCGGCGTCGGCGACCACGGCGATGAGTTGGCCGGTGTGGTCGAATGTTTCCGGTGAGTCGGCCGGCGCCCAGTTGCGCCGAAACCTCAGCTGCAGCGGGCGCCCATCCCGGGCGTCGATGAAGTCCAGGGCCAGCCCGTAGTCGATGTCCATGAGCGATGCGTCCTTTCTCGGTGATAATCCCACGACCCGGTGGGGGAGGGCGGCGGGTATGTCTGGCCGCTAGCGCTAGCCGGCGGTGCGGTGCAGCCCCTCGAGCTGGTCGCGGGTGACCTGGAGGAGGCCACCGAAGTCGTCAGTGGGGTCCCATAGGCCGGCGCGGACGTGGTCGGTGAGGTCGGCTTTGGCCTCGGTGCTGGCGGGCAGCAGGAGCACGCAGCGGCGGGCGCGTTCGTGCAGCACGTCGTGCAGGTCCAGGCCGCGCTGGTAACCAGCGCGGTCGCGGTCGATGATGATGGCGACATTGCGGCCGGCGAGCGGTTCGGCCAGTGCCGGCGGGAAGCTCTGGGCGCCTTGGGCGTTGGTGGTGGCCAGTCGGCCCAGCGCCGCAGCGGTGTCGGCGTCCTTTTCACCCTCGGTGAGCCACACCCACTGGCTGGGGTCAGCGGCGGCCAGGGCCGGTGCCCGGTACAGCACCGGGGTGAAGGAGTCGGGTTTGCGCCAGACCCATTGGCGGCCAACGCGGTAGCGCTGCAGGAAACGTTTTTGGGTGGTGCCGTCGCAGTGGCATTCGTCGCGCAGCACTTGCTGCACCGGGGTGCCGGTGGCGGTGGTGTAGGTGTAGACCGTGACCCGTAGCCAGCGGTGGGCGTGGCGGGGCTGTGGTTGTCGGGCCACCGACGCCGGTGGGTGGGTGGCGCGCCGGGGGTTGGGGTGTGCTGTGTCGTCGAACAACTCGGCCATACTCAGGCCGAACGCGGCGGCGATGGTGGCGGCGTCAGCGCGGCAGGAAAAGCAGTACAGCAGCACCGCTCCGCCGGCGTCGGCGCGTGGTTTCCAGGTCACCGACAGCGACGGGTTGGTGTCGGGATGTAGGGGGCACGAGGCCATCAGGCCGCGTTCGCCTCGCGGGCGGGTAGTCGCTCCGCTGTGTTCGATGGCGGTGCGCACGATCTCGAATGCGCGGCCTGCGTTGGTGTTCATGACGTTTCTCCGTTTCTGTTGCCGTCCGGGCTGGTTGCCGGTCGGTACAGGTGGCAAAGAACCGGTGGGGTGGCGCGGTCAACCCCGAAGAGCCCGGGCCGGGGTCCGGCGGGTTTGCGGCCCGGGTCCGCCGGCGCGCAGCGCTTCGGCGGGCTGCCGCGAGGGCCGCAAACAGTCACTCGGCACGCCGGTCCCGGAGCCGGGCGTGGGTTGACCGGGACGGGGACCCCGCCGGTTAGGCTTGGGCACCTGCCGATGGCGAAAGTGTTGCGAGCTGTTGCGATTGGCGGCCGCGTTGCGATGAGCTCCGGCGATTAACCGTAGAGGCAATGGCCTGGGTTGGTTGGGGCTTAGTCCGGCGGGGTGGGCAGTCCGGGGCACACAGCGATGTAGCCGATGTCCGGCGAAACCCAGTCGCGCCACTGCTTGTGGCTCATGTTGGCGGTGAGCTTGCCGCAGAGCAGATCGGGCCAGGTGGCTGGTCCGGGCCAGAGGCGCACGGTGGCGTCCGACCCGCCCGAGACGATGCGTCGACCGTCGGGGCTAAATGCCACCGCGCCGACCCTGTCGGTGTGGCCGGTCAGCGGAGGTCCGAGCGGCGCGCCGGTGTCGGCGTCCCACAATCTCAGCGTTTTATCGAAGCTGCCGGACACGATGCGCCGCCCATCGGTACTAAACGCCACACTGGTCACGATGCTGGTGTGCCCGGTCAGCGGGGCGCCGATCTGCTGGTGGGTGTCGGCGTCCCAGATCCGCACCGTATCGTCCTCGTTGCCGGACACGATGCGCCGCCCATCGGGGCTAAATGCCACACTTTCCGCGTACTGGGCGTCTCCGTTCAGCGGATCCCCGATCTGGTGATGGGTGTCGGCGTCCCAGATCCGCACCGTGGCATCGTGGCTGCCGGACACGATGCGCCGCCCATCGGGGCTAAACCCCACACTGGATACCTCGTCAGTGTGCCCGATCAGCGGGGCGCCGATCTGCTGGTGCGTGTCGGCGTCCCAGATCCGCATGGAGTAGTCCGCTCTGATGGGGAAGGTGTCGGCGCCGGTGATGTCGATGCCACTGCCGGACACGATGCGCCGCCCATCGGGGCTAAACGCCACACTTGCCACCGTGCCGGTGTGCCCGGTCAGCGGGGCGCCGATCTGCTGGTGGGTGTCGACGTCCCAGATCCGCACCGTCTTGTCGTAGCTGCCGGACACAACGCGCCGCCCATCGGGGCTAAACCCCACACCGGCCACCGCGCTGGTGTGCCCGGTCAGCGGCGCCCCGATCTGCTGGTGGGTGTCGACATCCCAGATCCGCACCGTGTTGTCCTCGCCACCAGAAACGACCCGCCGCCCATCGGGGCCGAACGCCACCGTGTAGACGTCGCGACCGTGGCCGCTCAGCGCTATGTCGAGTTGCTGGTCGCTGTCGGCGTCCCAGATCCGCACCGTGCCGTCGCTGTGGCTGGACACGATGCGCCGCCCGTCGGGGCTGAACACCACACTGGTCACCTGGTCCGGCGCGGTGAGTGGGTCACCGATCTGCTCGCCGGTGTCAGCGTCCCAGATCCGCACTGTCTTGTCGTCGCTGCCGGACACGATCCGCCGCCCATCAGGGCTGAACGCCACACCGTTCACATACCAGGTGTGACCGCTCAGCGGAGCCCCGATCTGCTGGTGGGTATCAGCGTCCCAGATCCGCACCGTTTCATCGTTGCTGCTGGACACGATGCGCCGCCCATCGGGACTAAACGCCACACTGTTCACGAACTCGGTGTGCCCGATCAGCGGAGCCCCGATCTGCTGGTGCGTATCAGCGTCCCAAATTCGCACCGTGTCGTCGCCGCTGCCGGGGGGCGCAGCGCCGCTGGACATGGCGATGCCGCCGCCGGAGACGATGCGCCGACCGTCGGGGCTAAACGCCACACCGGTCACCGCGCCGGCGTGACCGGTCAGCGGGTCACCGATCTGCTGATGGGTGTCGGCGTCCCAGAGCCGCAGCGTGCGGTCGCGACTGCCGGACACGATTCGCCGCCCATCGGGGCTGAACGCCACACTGGTCACAGTGTCAATGTGACCGGTCAGCGGATCCCCGGCTTGCTGGCCGGTGGCGGCGTCCCACAGCTGCAGCGGGCCGTCGCTGCTGCCGGAGATGATGTGCCGCCCGTCGGGACTAAACGCCACACTCGTCAGATAGTTTCTGCTTCTTTTGCGGAACGCCAGGGTGAACCCGGCGCCGATGGACGCCCCGGTATCGGCGTTCCACAGCTGCAGCCTTCGTTGGGAGCTGCTGGAGACGATGCGGTGTCCGTCGGGACTGATCGCCACGCTAGTTACCGCCGCGCCGGTGGGGATGATTTTGAGTGTTGCTGCTCGTGCGGTCAGCGCCGTCAGCAGGCCGCCGACAGTGGCGGCGCCGGACGCGACCTGCTGTGCTGCCAGGATCTGCTGGACGGCGCGCACATCGCCGCCGGCCTGGATTCCGGCGAGGATGGCCTGTCCTTGCGACGTCAGCTGTAAGGACAACGCCTCGCGGGTGCGCGCGTTGGCCACGTGCTTGGCGTGGGTGGCTTGAACGAAGCCCGCGACGGCCGCGACGGCACCGACGATGGCGACAACGGCGACGATCGCTGCATAGCGGGCCCGTGCTTTGGCGTGACGCAGTTCGGCTTGGCGTTGTTGTTCTTCTTTGGCCGTGCGCTGGTTTTCGGCGTCGCGGCTGGCCAGCAGATAGTCCTGGGCGCCGCCGAGGCGGTCACTGAATCCCGGTGTTGTGGCCAGGGTTTCGGCGTCGGTGAGGCGGGTGCCGGTCAACAGCCAGGCGGCGTCGCGGTGGTGGGTGACCCAAGCGGTGGTGTTGCGTTCGATGTCGTCGGCGGTTTTGAGGTTTTGCCGCTCGTCGCGCAGCCAGCCGGCCAGGTCATCCCATTGGCGCAGCAGGCTTTCCAACGCCACCTCGACGACGACGTGACCGTCGCGCTCATCGCGCACCAAGAGCCGCTTTTCCACCAGGGCGTCGATGAGGGGGCCACTGTCGGCGGGCAGGTCGGACTGGCGGGCTACCCGTCGCAGGGGTTGGTCGTTGTCGGGGTTGACGGTGGCCAGCCACGGGATGAACGCCGCCCGCAGCAGCGCCAGTTGGTGGGCACGTTGGCCTGGGTCGGTGGCAAGGATGTCATCGACGGTGGACTGCACGACCCGGCGCATGCCGCCCATCGCCTCGTAGTTGGCGAGGGTCAGTTCGCCGGTGCGCGCGTAGTCGGCATGCAGCCCGGCCAGGGTCAGTGCTAACAGCGGCAGGGTGTCGGCGCCCTCGGCGGCGTCGGCGAGCAGTTGCTTGACGAGGTCGGGTGCGACGGTCAACCGCTGGCCTGCCTCGCCCGCGCGCGCGGCCGGCCCGGTGATCACCTGCCGGAACTCCGCGGCCGGCATCGGTTTGAGCTCGTCGAACAATTCGGTGTCCACGCCTTGGAGGGCGCGATGGTTTTGCATCACCTCGTAGCGGTCGGTGCGGATGGTGGCCGCCACGATCATCCCGACCTCGGCGGCGTTGATCCGCCCTAGCACATCGGCGAGCAGCGCCAGGAATTGTTCGGCTTGCGGGCCGGCGTCGGCGGAGAACAGTTCCTCGGCCTGATCGAGCGGCAACACCAGGGTGGGCGCCGAATCGTCGCTGGCCTCCTCATCCGGCGCTTCGGCGTCGTGCTCGTCGTCGGTCGGTGTGGCCGCGCTCGGGTGGTCACCACGCGGAGCGGCAGCGGCCAGCCGCTGCGCGGCGGCCGTACGCACTTCGACCAGCAGCTCATAGACCCGGTCGGGGTCGCGCAGGCAGGCGGCCTTGATGTCGCCTAGCGCGACAGGTGCTAACCCGACCACGTCGCGAGCGGCTTCGATCGCCGCGGCGAACCCACGAACGCCGGTCAACGCGCTGCGTTCCGGGCGCACGGTGCCCAACATCACAAAGCGCCGGTCATCGCGCTTGAGCCGGGGGATCAGCCCGGCCCGCAGAAACGACGACTTGCCGCTGCCGGAGGGGCCCAGCACCACAAACAGCGACTTGCGGCCCGACAGCTGCGCCAGCAGCCGAAACCGCATGGCGCGCAGCACATCCACACCTTTCACGATTGCCGCGTCGCGCCCGAAGAACACCCCGGCGTCGACGTCCTCGAACGGGTCCCAGCCTCGATACGGCGCCCGCCCGGGGTCATCGGCCGGCGGCCAGACAAAGTTCTCCGGCCCGACACCGGCGCCTTCGATGGCCTTTTTGAGCTGATCCAGTGCGGCGGTGTTGAACGTCACCGGCGGCCCACCGGCAAGTTCGATAGGCGTCTGGGCGCCTTCGGTGAACAGATCGCAGCGCTGCCAGTGCGAGGTGATATCGGCCTTGCCGGTATCTTGCAGCCGCGCAACAAGAATATGTTTACCGAACCCTTCGGCGGTGCGGAATTCGACCATGCATTCCCGCGAGCGCAGCCAGCTCCTGGAGAGCAAACAGATCAGGTATTCGCAGCGCGAGTTGCTCGACACCAGCTGGCTGCCCCATTGCCCACCCAACCGCAGCCCGGTCTCGGGGTCGATATCGAGAAAGATCTCGTTGGCCAGCTCAGGGCGCTGTTCGGATAGCCACTTCTTCAGCGCCAGCGCCTGCCGGTTGTCCCGGCTGGAGTGGCTCAAGAAAATCAGCGACACGGCAGTCCTTCCCACGACCAGTCGCACCGGCGAGCCAGCTAAGTCTGACACCGGGCGGCTGGGTGTGCGTGACGTCGAGCAAATCCGTCGAGGCGGGGGCGGACTTGATTACGCGATGTCGGCTTCGCGAACTATGGCCCGGCGGCGACGAGGGTTTTGCGTTGAGGATCGACCCGATACCGCTTGCCCGGCTCGAACGCGCCGTGATCGACGTGAATCACCTGGAGTTCCCCACCGGGAGGGTTCGGCAGTCGCTTCAGCATGTGCAGGGCGTCGGCCGCGATCTGCTCCGCGGTGGGCTCGCGGCCGCCGACGAATGTGACGACGCTGTGGCGATGGTGGATGCGCCCGGTGGCGGGATCGTAGACCACGCAAGCCTTTTTGGCCTCGATTCCGGCGGGGCAGTGCACGTGGGTCACGGTTGCGCCTCCTCAGGCGAATGGGAAGAACAGCATCGAGCCGGCCATCGAGTCGAGCCCCCCGCCGCAGATCAGTACCCAGGTGACGCCGGACATGTTCGGGTCGTAAACCAGGGGCGGATAACAAACGATGCCGCCGTCGGCATCGACCTGGGGGAGGTTGACGATCTGGTCCGCCCCGTTGCGATCGGGGCGGGTGGTGTATTGCGTGAAGCCGATGACGCCCAGGCCCGGGCTGCCCACCGACAACGGCGTCTGTACCAACTGGTTCGTCGGGGCGAAGTTGTATTGGTTGCTTGCCGTGTAGCCGTCGTCGCCACGGAACACCCAGTCCCAAGCCCAGGTCATGTCTTGCACGGCCATCATCGTCACCTTTGGAATTCGTCGGGCGCCCAAGCGAACCGAGCGATGGCAGGGCTCATTGCACGCTGCTCGACCTGGCTGGTGTAACGGGTCGGTCCGCTGGGCGGACCGATCGTGTGGACGGGTTTCGAGGAGAAGTCGGCCATCGGGCGGCCGAAGACAAACGACGGGCGTGGACCGCATGTCGGGACGCAGCATCATTCGGCGAACCGCACCGGCCGACGCGGCTCTTACCGAATGCGACATTACCGAAAGCGTTGTCGCTCAGGAATGTATTGATCAACGCTCAGCGCCGGACAGCGGCCGCTTTGGGCAGAGGAGGGCGGTGGTGACGAGCTTCGGTGTCGGCATCCCGCTGTATCCGAATTTCGATTCGTTGGATGTTTGTGGACCGTTGCAGACTTTGTTGTTCGCGGGCACGAAGTGCACCTGATCGGGCGAAGGCTAGCTAGCGTCGCCTGGGCGGCGGTCATACCGCCAGGATTGCCGAGGGGTCGCCGGCGATGGTGGCGGTGTGGGTGCCGATCGCGGCGGCGGTGGCGGTGTTTTTCGCGGTCGCGGCGGCGCGGGCGTTGGCGACGACGGCGTTGAGCGCGGCGGTCTTGGCGGCCGCGTTCAGGACGCCGCCGCCCGAGGACAGGATTTGCTGGATCTCGTCGTTGGCCTCGCGGTCGATGTTGTCGAGGTCTTGTTTCAGCAGGCTGATCAGCCCACCGATCTCGTCGGCCGCATCGGCCATGGCGAAGTACTCGTCGGCGTGTGCGGTGACTGTGCGGGCGTTGCGGTGGCAGGCGTCAACGAATCCGTTGATGGTGTGCCCGGACTGGCCTTCGCCGACCACGTTGTTGGCCGAATGCCGGATGCCGTGCGCAGCGTCGTGCAGTTCCTGGCCTTTTTGGCGCAGCGCCGAAGCCGACTGCGACCATGACGCCGGGTCGCTGGCGGGCCACAGCCCGCCGACGATCAACGCCGAGTAGGGCCGCGACGGGATTCCGGCGGCTACCATGACGTCCCCGTGTCGTCGTAATCGTTCGATCGAGCACTCACGGCTTTAGCGTAAAGCTCCGCACCGTGGCTGGCATGCACCGGTTTGGGGCACGGGGTTGAGTGGTTAATTGCGGTGCGCCGCCCGCGTGTGGTCACGCGCTGAAGAACTCGATGCGCCCGATGGCGATGCTGGCAGGGAACACGGTGTCTCCGGGGCCAAATTGGAACGCCGTGGCAAGCCCGTCGGCGTTGATGGTCAGGTGAAAGGTCCCCGAACCCACCCCGGTTTGCTGGGGTTGGCCGGGTCCGAGGTCGCGGGAATCGTCGTAGTGCAGGATGTCGCTGGAGTCATACGCCGGCACCGCCATCGTCACCGCATCGATCGCAACGGGTTGCTCAGCGACCATGAAAACGTGGCCGGTGTCGCCACTTCCGGGCGGAAGCGGGAAGGTGATCAGGTCGCCGGGTCGGGCGTCGGCCAGGTAATCGATCTGCCGCCACCCGTTGCTGATCTGGTCGGGCACGTTGGACAAAAAGGCGTAGTAGTCGCCGGCGAGCGACCGGGTGGCCGGCGAGCCTGGCGTGCCCGTTTGGGGGATCTGGCGCAGATGATTGGGCGCGACCACACCGAGGATGTAGTTGACCAAGCCCGAGCAGTCGGTGTCGAAGATTCCGGCGCTGGCCGCTTCGGGGTTGGGGTCGGCGTGCACGTAGCTGGTCTGCTGCAGGTTGTCCAGGATGTCGATGGCTTCGTCGACGACCTGGGTGCGAAGCGGAGCGGTGTCGGCCATCGGGCCTCCTCGCGGCTGCTGGTGGGTTGCCGGTCCACTGAGCGGACCGAACTGTTGTCACAAAGACGAAGGGCGGCTTGGGTTCTAGGCACGGGGGCCCTCGGAAGGTATCACCTTCGGGCAACGCATTTCGGCCCTTCGCCACCGAACACGAAACGCCCAACAAGGAGAGAACAGCCATGGCTAAACAGGATTTCGTCGCGCTGGAAGGCAGCCACCGCGATCCGCCGCCGGAGCCGCGCATCGCCGCAGCACCCGCCCAAGAGGTCATCCACGTCACCGTGCACCTTCGGGATCGCCAACAGCAGCAGCTTGACCAGCACCTGGCCCAGTTGGCCCAAACGCCTGCCGAGACCAAGCATCTGACCCGGGAAGAGTTCGCTGAGCAACACGGCGCACAGCCCGCGGACATCGATGCGGTCCGCCAATTCGCTGCCGATCACGACCTCAACGTTGTCGCGGTTCATCCCGAGCGACGGACCGTGGAGCTGAGCGGCACGGTGGCGGCCATGGGCAGCGCGTTCGGTGTCGACATGGGGCTGCACCAGTCACTGACCGGCGTCTACCGGGCGCGCACCGGTTCTGTTCAGGTGCCCAAGGATCTTGCACCCGCCATCGTCGCGGTCCTGGGGTTCGACACCCGCCCGGTCGCCAAGCCCCACTTCCGGCTCGGCAAGGCCACCAAGGCCGGCCTGCGCCCCGCGGCGGATGCCGCCGGGTTCACCCCGGGCCAGATCGCCAGCCTTTACCAGTTTCCGTCCGGGGCCACCGGCGCCGGGCAGTGCATCGCGCTGATCGAGCTCGGCGGCGGCTTCCGCGCCGCCGACCTGCAGCAGTACTTCAGCCAGGTGGGAGGGACCTCCCCGCCGACGGTCGTCGCGGTCCCTGTGGACGGGACCACCAATGCGCCGGTCGGCGAGCTGAACAGCGCTGACGGCGAGGTGGTGCTCGACATCGAGGTCGCCGGGGCGGTCGCTCCAGGCGCGAAAATCGCGGTCTACTTCGGGCCCAACACCGAGCGCGGCTTCGTCGATGCCATCTTGGCCGCGGTGGCCGACCAAACCAACCAGCCCACCGTGATGTCGATCAGCTGGGGATCGTCCGAGGACGGGTGGACCACCCAGGCCCTGAACGCGATGAACCAGGCGTTCCAATCTGCTGCCGCGGTGGGGATCACGGTGTTCGCCGCGGCCGGCGACAACGGGTCCGGCGATTCGGTGCAAGATGGTCAGGCTCATGTTGATTTCCCAGCTTCGAGCGCTCTGGTTGTCGGGTGCGGCGGTACCAGCGTGCAGGCCTCGGGCGGCCAGATCACCAGTGAGACCGTGTGGAATGACAGCCCCAACGGTGGCGCAACCGGCGGTGGCGTCAGCGACATCACCCCGGTCCCGGCCTTCCAGCAGGCCATCAACCCCGTCTCGGTCACGGGGTCGCACGGGCGCGGGGTCCCGGACGTCGCCGGTGATGCTGACCCCGAGACCGGTTACCAGGTCCTCGGCGACGGCACCTCCACGGTCGTCGGCGGAACCAGCGCCGTCGCACCGCTATGGGCCGCGCTGATTGCGTTGATACAGCAGAAGATCGGCCGATCGGTGGCACCACTGCTGCCGGCGCTGTACAGCGCACCCACTGCCTTTACCGAGATCACCCAAGGCAGTAACGGCGCCTACTCCGCGGGTCCGGGCTGGAACGCCTGCACCGGGCTGGGCAGTCCGGTCGGCTCCGCACTTCTGGCCGCGCTGGGTGGCACCGCGCCGCCCGCGGCGTCGACGGTCGGCAACGGCGCGAAAAAGAAGCGGGCCGGCAGGACCACCACGACCACTGCGTCGCGAAAGACCGTCGGCGCCAAGGGTTGAGCCGTGCCGCGGTCGACCGGACGCCCGACCCGGCCATATGGGCACGGGCGTCCGGCCGCCGCGAACACCAGTGACGTCAGCGGCCGGCGTGCGGGCAACCAATCGCGCTGTCAGCCGCCGACTGGGCCCATCGGAGCCAGCGGACAACGCATCCCTTGCCGGGATGCGTTGCTGGGTTGTGGATTTCGTTTAGTGGCGGGCTGCCGGGCCGGCGTCGCGGACCGACTTCCACGTGTCGGTACGGGTGGCGATGTAGTGGGCGAACTGATGGGGCGTGTTCTGCTCGGACAACACTGGGGCGCCGACGAGGTGCTCGTCGGAGACCGGCAGGTCGGCGATCATCTCGGCGTGCACCTGCTGCAGGTGTGAGACCTCCCCGGCGGCGGGATTGGCACCGGTCGAGGTCGGGGCGACGACTCCGGCCAGCGGGTCGTCGGTCCGCGGTGTGGTCAGCGTCAGCACGCCACCGAGGTCGGGTGCGGCCGCATCCCGCGCGGTCAGCGCCGGCAGTCCCCACCGCAGCTCGATGGTCTTCAGCACCGAGGTGTGGTCGATGGGCATGCTGCCGGCCGGCACCCGGTAGACGGTGCCCGCCGGGATCAGCGGGGACACCAGCACGGCGGGCACCCGCAGCCCGAATCTGGTGAAGTCGAAGCCGTAATCGCCTACCGACGTGTCGGGGGGCACCGCACCGCCGGGCGGTGCGACGTGGTCATAGCAGCCGCCGTGCTCGTCGTAGGTGATGATCAGCAGCGTCTGGTTCCAGCCGAGACCGCCGCGCAGGGCTTGGTACACCTGTTGGATGAACACCTCGCCGAGCGCCACGTCGTAGTTGGGGTGTTGGCTGTTGCCGTCCGAGCCCCAGCTCGGCTCGAGGAAGGAGTAGGCGGGCAGGTTTCCGGCAGCGGCGTCGGCCTGGAAATCGGCGAACTTGCCGAAGCAGCTGTCCGGTGCCTGAACGGTGTCCGGGAAGTTGCCGCGGGTCAGCGGCTCGTCGTCGTAGCCGTAGACCTTCCAGCTCACCGAATGCGCCGTCATCAACCCGAAGATGCTTTGCACGGTGTAGGAGTGGGTGCTGTCGTTCAGGTGGCCCTGGCTGGTGGCCGCGCAGGCGAACGCCCTGTTCGGCAGCGTCTCGGTCGGCACCGAGCTGTACCACTGGTCGCAAACGGCGAAGCCGGTGGCCAGCCCCGACAACACCGGTAGCGCGGTCGGGCTGAACACGCCCATGATGTCGGAAGGGACGGTGCCGGGCAGTACTTTGCGGTGGTGCCGCTGGTCGTAGACGATCGCGGCGGCGTAGTTGGTGACGAACCCGCTGTTGGTCGCCACCGCGGGCGTCGGCGGTGGGTCGGTGCCGAACAGCTGCGAGTTGGTGTTGGCGTAGCCTTCGCCGGGGTCCGCGCCGGGCATGAAGTAGGCGTCGGTGCTGCTCGGATCGATCTGGAATACCTGCACGGGATTGCCGTTGGCGTCGTTGTTGGCCTCGGTACCCAGCAGGCCCTCGAAGGGCTGCCCGTTGGGCCCGGTTTTGTTGGGGTACAAAAACCCCAGCATGTGGTCGAAGGACCGGTTCTCCAGCATCAGCTGCACGATGTGCTGGACCGCGGAAAGCTGCGACGGCGCAGTGGGCGTGGTCATCGGATCAGGCGGGCCCGTCGCCCGATAGCAGCAACTCCGGACGGCCGCTGACGTTGTCGCGGTTCAGGTATGCGACCTGGTGCGGTGGCGCCGGTGCGGGGCTTGCAGTCGTCATGTGCCACCTCTAGATGGTATGCGGGGCAGCCGATTACGACGTCTTCGCCTGCCCCGTGGAGTCCAAATTGCCGTGCAACGTTCATGGCGATGACTCATTGCGCGCCGAGCGGCACGGCTTTAACAAGTGCCCGGTCCGCTGAGCGGACCGAACCGGAGCCTCGTGCGACGTCCTATTGCGTCATGCCGCGTGCTAACGGACGTCGGTGAACCGCTTGCCATGCGGGACTGCGGTCCACTCAGCGGACCGCGACCTTGCCTGGGCCAGAGCTATTGATGCGCAATGTATCTCGCTGGGTCGCGCCGGCAACCCACCGGCCTGCTAACCAGAGCTCGGAGGAGTCTTTCGATGGCCAAGGCGGCTCCAAGGCGGCGTCACGGGGTGACACATGTACGCGCACACGATGTCAGCGCGCGAAGCATCGCGTCCCGCCTGGCCATCTTTGTGGCTGTCGATGTCTCGGCAGCTGTTCAACCTCGGCTTCCATTTCGCGCTGGCGTCCATCCCGGGAATTAGTGCCGCGGCACAGAAGGAGAACCGACATGGCCGATAACTTCTTGGTGATTCGGATCCACCCCGACTCCCCGGTCGACGGCGGGACGTTTAGCGCCTACCTGGAGGATCTGCAGATCCAGGTCTTTTTGGCGGGAACGACAAAGACCGATCCATCGACTGGCGCGATCACGGGAACGCTTCTGGGCGAGACACAGATCAACACGGCAAGCCTGAACCTGGTCGAAGTTCCGTGGATGGCGGGCACCTATGTCGCGTCTGTTTCCAAGCTCGTGACGGTCCCGACGCTCGGGTCCGGAAACGATTTCGGCACGACCCTTAACGTCACCGACGGAGCCGGCATTGCCTTTGGTTCGTCGGTGACGTGCCCGGCGGACGCGAAAATGTTCCCCAACAACACCAATACCTCGGTCACGAGCATCCCGGTCTCGTCAAATCCGACCGCGCTGACGCTCAGTCAGAACATCCAAGACTTCGCGGCGGCCGACACCCTGGTCACCTTCTTCTTCGCCTATGGACCGGGAAGCGCGGACAGTAATGCCCCCACCATCAACCCTCCGACTTGGACCGGCAGTGATCCCTCTTTCCAATTCGATGCGAAGGTGAAAGGCAAGGTCACCAATTCGACGACGGTGAAGTTCGACCATTCGGACGGAATCGCTGTGGGCATGACGATGACCAGCTCGGGATCAGGCGTGCCAGCAAACACCACTGTTGTGGCCGTTCCCGACGGCACCTCAATCACGCTGAAAAACAAGGTCAACCTCGCCAACGGGGCAACGGTCACTTTCACCTCGGCCCTGAGCTCAGGAATCATCCAGCACGTCGAGCCGGTGGGCCAGAGCACGATTTTCGGGACCGTCTACGTGCCGATACCGGCGTCAGTTGCCACCGCGATCATTCCGTTCACCACCTCGGTGCCGCCGGCGGGTACCAACAGCTTCCTGGATGTCACGGTGATCGCTACCCGCCAGGGCGTGTCGATTCCCGTCGATAACGATTTCTACGACGTGATCGTGAGCCCCGGCACCGCACCTGCGCCGAATGAATACCAGTCCCAGCCGCCGAAGAACACCAGCCTGTATTTGACGCTTCCGCCGCCGCCGAACGCGAACAGCATCGATCTCACCGTCCCCACGGACGGTACCGCGCCGAATTTCGATCTGTTGATTAAGGCGATGAAGTCGGCGTTCACCAACGACACGTTCTTCGCCGGTACCGCCCTGGACAACCTGTCGCCAACGGACTGCTCGCGGATGGCCTACGACATCATCTGGAGCCAGCAGGGCAACACGCTGCCGGCGCCGCCCGATCCGCTGGAGTCGTTGTATACGAACCCGCCCAACCCGGGAGGCAGCACCAGCAACGGCAACACCAACAACCTGGAGCAGGACCGGCAGAAGTTCGAGGGCACGGTCGGCAGCTTTTACGCGACCCGCAATGCCACCGCCGAGCGCTTGTCGAAATTCGTGGCGGCGGCGTCGACGGCGCTGTTCTGCGAGCAGACCAGCCTGAATTCCACTACCGCGCTACTGGAATTTCCGGTGGATGCGCCGTCCTCCAGCCTGGCGTCGTCGGTGGAAAGTGAACTGGTCCTGCAAGGCCTTGGCATCAACGGCACCAGCGGATTCGCCTTTGGTGTTCCCGCGGCGTTTTTCTACGCCGTCGGGGCAAGCCTGGATAAATCAACAACGGCCACCCAACGCTTCCAGCTGGCCACTGGGGACGCCATTGAGCGACTGTTTCAAGTGTTCAGCGCCGCCGGGCAAGCCAACTCGATCGACATCGATTCGGAGAACTTCGAAACGGCGCAGGGCGGTATCACGCCGTTTCAGGCTGCGCGCCGGCTCGTGGCGCTCGGTGTCTCCTCGGCGTCGAACAGTCCTACGGTGCCCGTGTATGCCGGGACTCCACTCGCCAAATTGGTCACCGACTGGCTAGCCCAAACCGATCCCACGCTCACGCAGACTCCGCCCCCGAACCCGCCGCCGACCTATCAGGACATCGACTTCGACCTGTGGTCGCAAAGTCTGGCGCCGACCGATCCGACCGGTTACCTGTTCCTGGACCTCGACACCCTCACCCAGGGCTACCTGATTCCCCAGTTCCCGGCCAGCCCCAGCCAGCCGACCGCCACGGGTCTGAACACGTTGACCTTCGGGGGTACCGCGATCGGGATCGGCGTGGGAATGCCGGTCAGCGGCAGCAACATCGCGCCCGACGCGATCGTGACCAAGGTCGACACGGTCACCACGGTGATGATCAGCAAAGCTCTCACCGGGTCCGGTGTCACCTCGGCCACCCCGATCATCTTCAACACCGGGAACTCGCCGATCACCGCAACACCCAACGCGAACATCGGGTCGGGAAAAACGACGCTGATGTTCTCCGGAGCCTCTGCCACCGAAGGAATCACCGCGGGCATGACGGTGGACGGGACCGGCATCGCCGCTGGCACAGTGGTGCTGAGCAGCAGCACGACGACGACGGTCACCCTGAGCACAGCCGTGACCGGCAACGTCGAAACGACCGATGTCCTGACGTTCAATTACACGACGAACGCGACGTATCTGTCGGATCTGGTTCCGGTCACCGCATCGACGACCGCCGACGCCCCGTCGGGACAAAAGTTAACCTTCTCCTCGACCAGCGGAATCGTCACGGGCATGTCGGTTTTCGGCACCGGTATCGCGCCGGGAACCACCGTGGCAAGCGTGGCCGCGAAAACAGTCACACTCAATATGGCGGTCGCCGCTGATGTTCCGAACAAGTCGGTCATTTCGTTTGTGCCGCTGGCGAGTTCGCTGGCGGATCAGATCGCGGCGTGGCTGCCGACCACCACGACGCCACCGACGCCGAGTCCTACCGTCGACACATTGAAGGCGGTCACCGCGTCGCAGTGGACAACCTTTTTCACCTACACCGGTAACGCCAGCTGGCTGCCCCCGTTCACCCAGCCGGTCGCGCCGGGCGCCTCACCGGGGCAGGTGACGCTCAAAGCCGGCTACACCGCGATGCGCATCCGCGCGTTTATTCGCGCCGTGCAGCAATTCTTCAGCGTCTCCTCGGTTGCCACCACCGCGCAGTTGCCCGCGATCGGCGCGCCTCCGGTGTTCGATCTGGCTGCGCCGTCCGATGATCCCATCCTGGAAGCGGTCGGATATTTGTCGACCATTTCGGGGTCGACGTTCATGTTCGGCACCGCCATCTCCCCGGCGAACTTGACCACCGCGGTGCAGGACGTGTTCCCCGACGACCCGGCCGCCCAGGCGTGGCTGTCGCAGGCGATGACCGCGATCAACGAGCTGTCCCAAATCGCGAGCGTGGTCTCTGCGGTCGCCGGCGCCACCTTGCCGAACCCGGTGAGCCTGGCGTTCTCCGTCGCCGAAGCCCTGTACGCGCGCGGATTCCGCAGCGCCAGCGACATCAGCGCGCTGTCCGGGCCCGACTTCCAGCAGGCCCTGATCGGCACGATCGCCTACGACTACGCCACCTCGCTGCAGGCGAAAGCCCAGCTGCTGGCTCCCGTCGGCACGCCCGGCGGGCCGGGCGGTGCAGGTGCGTTCGCGCCGATCAACCCCGACGGCTCGCTGGTGAACTGTGTCCCGCCGCCGTGTCTGTCCCCGACTGGTCCGATCGCCTATTTGCAAGAGCTGCTGAACCTTTCGCAGGCCTCGACGTGTTCGACGCCGTTCGCGGCCTCAGCGCAAGGTCAGTCGACGTTGGGTGCGGCGGTATCGGCTCGCCGCGGGCCGGTGGGCACGCTGCTGGCCAGCAGTGCCAATCTCGAAACCCCGCTGCCGACCATCGATATCGTCAATGAGTGCCTGGAGTATCTGGGCACGGCGCCGGCGACGGTGTGCGGAACCGTCTACGACACCTCGGCAGACGAGTTGGCCGGCTACCCGCTGTGCGACGACGAGGGCTGCGCGACAAACGATCCCGATTGCCACGAGCCGGTGGCGATGTACGCGGCGCTGCCCGAATACTCGACTCCGGCGACGCCGGTCAGCGCGAATCAGGCGGTGCAGCCGCTGGTCTACAACAATCTGAAAACCGACTTTTCGGCCTGCGACCTGCCGTATTCGCAGGCGCTCGATGTGTCGCGGACCTATCTGCGGCATGTCGGCAGCTGCCGCTTTGAGGAGATGCGGACCTTCCGCAAATGCATCACCGAATTCGCCTTGGATCCAACGAATCCGCCTGCGGGGTTCGAGTCGTTTCTGTGGCGCTATCCGGTGCGCATCGATATCGCGATCGAGTATCTGGGCATTACTCCCGAGGAGTACACCACGGTTTTCCAGGGCAGCGTGCCGCAGGCCTGCGACCAGCAGGCCGTCGATCTGCATCCGCAACCGGCTCAACAAGGGCCGGTTGCCCAGGTCGTCGGATTGTCGCCGATCCAGGCGAATGAGATCGCCGAACGCGGTGCGGTCGGGCTGCCGCAGTTTTTGGCTGCGACCTGCCTGAGCTACTGCGAGTTCGTGGAGTTATCGAAGTCCGGCGTGCCGATCACGGTAACTGGGACCCAAAATAGCGACGCCCCCGACGACGTGAGGGAAGGCGCGGGCGTTCCCGATTGCGAGCCGTGCTGCCTGAGCGATTATGAGCTGCAGTTTCCCGCCGACGAGCGCGAAACAGCGCTGGGGCAACTGCTGGTGTTCGTCCGGCTGTGGCGCAAACTCAAAGATCTGTGCGGCGCGGGATACACGTTCGCGCAGCTTTACGACATTTGCACGGTGCTGAACCTGTTTGACGGGACGGTGATCAACCCGGAGTTCATCCGGCAACTGGCCGCGTTCCAGATGTTGCGCGACCAGTTCCATCTGCCGCTGTGCGACCCCCACGACGAAACGCCCGGCGCGACCGGGACGGACCGCACACACCTGCTGGCCCTCTGGGCCGGCAGCGGTGCGACGAAATGGGAGTGGGCCAAACACCATCTGCTCGACGGGATCGAGGCGCATGCCCGGTCGCGCTACGGCTGCCCCCGCCCGCGCGAGGAACAGATTGCGCACATGGCCGACAATCTGGATGCGCTCTCGCGGCTGGCCGGCTTCAATCCCGCGACTGCGACCACTGCGTCCACCGATGTGTGGAACAGCAATCCGGGCTGCACGCTGCGCTTCGCCGAGGTGCTGGCCAAGATGTGCGCGTCGCAATTCCGGATCGGGGAAGTGCTGTACCTGTTCAACGCCGAGCCGGCGCAGCACGGCGAAAATCCTTTCCCCATTCCGGATCCCGATGACGTCGCAACGTATCCGCTCGAAGTGCCCGAAGACGGCGGGCACCATTCACTGTGGGAGCTGCGCGAAGAGCTGCTGCGCGTCGAGGTTGGCGACGAGGACTGGTGCGACCTGACGTGGACGAAAATCGTCGACCACATCAAGGATCATTTCGGCTACGCACCGGCGGCCGGCCAAGATCCCCTGCTGTCTTTGGGCCAGCATTTCTTCCCGCGCGCGCTCGAAGAGTCCGGTTTCTCGGTGAGCGCAACCCAGCGGCAGTACCGCACGGCGCTGGCATCGACCACCGCGTGGAACTCCCCGCCCGGCAACCCTTTTCAGTACGACACCAGCGCGGGGGAACTGTGGGTCCAGATGCCTCTCGGCGATGAAGCGGTGGCCGCCCAGCTCGGCCAGCTACCGGAATTGACCGCCACGGAACAAGCCGCGGTGCAGGATCTGTACTTCGCGCCCAGGCTCGACCTGGCGTTGGTCGCGTTCTTGTTCCCGGACTGGCAAAGCGCCGAGATCCACCTGATCGAAGAATGCGACGAGCACGAACGCTGGCACTGGTTCCGGCGTCACTTCGCGCTGGCCAACGCCCGCCGCGAGGTGATCGCCGCGCACCTGGCCCGACACGTGGCCGAACGCACCCATTGCCGCACCGAGGACCTGTACTCGGTCGCCGGCCTCGCGATCAGCCACTTGCATTCGGATGAAAACACCGGTACTCCATGGGATTCCGACGATGGCGTCCCGCCGAACGTGATGTGGGCGCCGGCCCCGGTGGGCGGCGCGATTCCCGCCCTGCTCGGGCTGGTCGGCACCGGCCTGCTCGGCGAATACGCACTCCCGCAAGCGATCACGGTGCACGCGGATGAGGCGCCGGCGGGCACCGCGCAGCCGGTGATCTGGCGTGAGGTGCGCGGCCCGATGGAAGCCTTTGGGCACCAACGTGACACCACCAACAGCGCGGTTCCCACCGTGATGCCGCCGCTCACCTTGTCGGAGACGACAAATCCTTTGGTAGCCGTGACGAACGGCTACGCGGTGAACACCGGCGACGGGCAACGCCTGGGCGGCGCCGAGCCGATCCGGGTGACGTGGTCCGGGGTGCTTCTGATCGAGTGCGAGGGCGAATACCGGTTCCACGCGGGCGCCCCGACACCCGAGGGTGAACGGCCCGATTTCGAGCTCGCGGAAAAGTCCCAATGGCGATTGACGCTGCAGCGCGGCTCGAAAAACTTCGCGGTCCTCAACCACGACTGGCCCGGCAACACCGAGCCCGAGATCCGCGAACCCCGGCTGCGCCGCGGCGCCTACCAGATCGTCGTTGAATACAGCCAGCCCGCGCCCGACTTCTCCACCGGATACCCGCACCGCAACCGCGCCGGGTTCCAGGTCAAATACGCCGGACCCGACAGCGAGGACTGCCTGATCACGCTGCCCGTGCACCGGCTCTACCGCGACTACCAACACCAGACCCTCGATCAGGGGATCCAATTCCTGCCGGGCAGCAAAACTGCGCAGGCGTTCTTGAAAGCCTTCTACACCAGCACGTTGCGCGACATGCGGCGCACCTACCAGCGCGCGTTCAAAGCCGTGCTATTCGCCGGAAAGCTCGATCTGTCCGCGCACCGCAACGAGGACCATCAGTCCGAGCTCGGCTGCATGCTGGCCAATCCGGCTAACTTCGCCGGACATGCCTATTACCGCACCAGCCCAACGGCGTTCACGCAGCATCTGGTGAATTTCGACTTCAATTTCCTGCCGATTACCGACAACTATCATCCGCCGGCGGCCGACGGGCGGTCGGCGCCGTCGCTGCAGCAGACGCAGGCGATGTTCGATTGGTGGGAGCGGCTGTTCGACTACACCGTCGTCCGGCACCAGGCGGAGCGCCGGTGCACCGGTCCGCTGTGGCACATCTTCGAAGAAGCGCTGGTCAATCCGCCGGGAGATCCGGCGCAGCTGCTCCGCCACCTCGGTGCCGAGCCCAGGTACTGGGATCTCGACCTGCGCTATTACCAGGACCAGACGACCGCGATCTATTCGGTGAGCGACACCGACCTTCAAGACGACCGCTGGCTGGTGCGCGTCTGGCACGCCGACCGTTGGGTCCGCTGCTTGATGGAGCGTTTCCACACGACAGAAATCTCGAAGGCGCGGCCGGACTTGTGGGCGTCGGACGACCCCAGCGCGCCGGTGCCGGTGTCCGGCGTCACCGAAACCGGAAACGCCAATCTGACAGCGTTTCTGGACGGCGGGTGTTTGCAGCAACATCCCCGCCGCTACCTCGACGTCAAGCGGTGCAACGACGGTCTTCGTGAACGCGGCCGCAATGCGCTGGTCGCCTATCTGTGCAGTGCGGACCGTGTGGCGCTGCCGTGGTCGACCCCGACGACGTACGCCAGCAAGCCCGCCGATCTCAGCGACCTGCTGCTGCTCGACGTCGAAACCGGCGGGTGCGAAAAAGCCAGCCGCATCGAAGAGGCGATCACCGCGGTGCAGACGTTCATCCGCCGCAGCCGCCTTGGCCTCGAACCGAATTGGAGTGTAGGCGGCGAATTCGTGCGACTGTGGGACAGCCGCTTTCGCAGCTACCGCACGTGGGAAAAGTGCAAGCTGCGCGAACTGTATCGGGAGAACTGGATCGAATGGACCGAACGCGGCAAGGCCCGCCGCATCGAAGCGTTCCAGTTCCTGGAATCCGAATTGCGGAGCTCAACGCTCACGCTGGCCGCGCCCGGGGGGTTGGACTGGTGGGACGACGATGCTGAATCGCTCGAGCACGCGCCGGTCCTGCTGCAGACAAGGGTTCCCTCGCAGCTGCAGGCGCTGACCGCGCCGCCGCAATCGCCGACGCGGGAGGGTCTTTCGACGCTGAGCAGCCCGGAATACGCCGCACGGCCGACCTGGCTGGCCGCCGTGCCGCCGGCGAGCGCGGCGACCGGATCGGGCGGGGGGTCGACCGGCGGGACCGGAAACCCGCCCAATGCACCCAAGGCCGTGCCCGCGCTGGCCAAGGCGGCCGCGGAAGGCAGCGCACAACCCGTGTCGGTGCCGCTATGGATGGAGTCGGCGATAAAGCTGGGGACGCGCTTCCTGCGCGTCGCGGCGGCCGGCGTGCCGCAGGCCGCGCTCGGGTTCGAGCCGCATCCTGACGAACCCCGCACGGGCTGCTGCCGCGAATGCGGCCGCGATCATCCCGTGCTGGTCGACGAATACTACTTCTGGCTGGTGGACACGCAGTGCTACACCTACACCGAGCAGACCGACGCGCAGAGCAACCCCGACATCAGCTTCGCGGGCAGCTATCAGTTCGGATTCCAGGATTCCTACTACGACTCGTTTCAGCAGCAATCCGCGGAATGGCACGACGAGGATCAGGTCCCGTCGCTGCTGGCGAAATGGCAGCCCAATCCGGCGGTGCGCCTGGCCTGGTGCCGGGTCCACAACGGACAGTTCGGACAGCCCCGCAAATCGGATGACTACGTGGCGATCTCGGAGCCGGCCGATCTGGTCTTCCTGGGCCGGGGCGGGGACTCGCTGTACTTCGAGGTCACCGGAAGCGCGCCGGCCGCGCCCGGTTTTGCGGCGGACCACTCCGACGATGATCCGTCGCCCGCGGGCTTCCGCTACGACCTGCCGACCGATGAATCGGTGGGGACCCCGCAGGCCATTAAGCCTCCGGCGCTGCCGTCCCCATATCCGCTGCCGGCCGGATTGACCTCCTATCCGTTCTTCGCCTATCACGACGCGGGCGCGCGGTTGTTCCCCGGGTCGTGGTTCTCACCGTCGATGGCGGTGGCCGAGGCGCTGCGGACGCGATGCGGTTTCGAGGGCGCGCTCAAGTGGTACACGCGCGCCTTCGATCCGCTCACCAGCGACTGCACTTGGATGGTGTGCGATGGCGATAGCGCCACGGGCGGCACAGGACAGGGCGCACCGGCACAGCCGGCGAAGGCGATCACGCCGGCCACCGCCGCACCGCCTCCGGTCCTTGGAGGCGGGGCGAACAGCACCTGCTGCGACAGCTCCGACGTCACCGACGAGGTCGCACGCCAGCGCGCAGTAGTCCTGCACTACTGCCAGACGCTGATCGACTGGGGTGAGGCGTTAATGCGGCGCCGCCGCAGCCCCGAAGCGTTTCAACAGGCCAGACTCATTTACGACACGGTGGCCAGGATCACTGGTGGCACCCCGCAAACGATCCTGCTGCCGCCGCCCACCTCACCGCCGCAGGTGACGGCCTTCACCGCGGCCAATCCACCGCTGAACCCGCGGCTGATGGACCTCTACAGCCTGATCAGCGATCGTTTGGGCTTGATCCGCGAGTGCGAGGACGCGCGGCGTCTGCATAACGGAACCCCCGATCGCGACATGCCGTATTGGGGCGATGATCCGCGGCGCGACGGCTGGCGCATGGTTCCCGACACCTGCGCCGACGAGGAGCAGTGGTGCCATCGGCCCAGTCCGTATCGGTTTGTGTTCCAGATCCAGAAGGCGCACGAGATCGTCGGACGCGTCCGCGAACTCGGTGCAGCGCTGCTGGCGGCGTATGAAAAAGGCGACGCCGAAGCGCTGGCCTCGATTCGCGCCGGGCAGGAGCGCGACCTGCTGGCGCTGGGCATCGGCATTCGCCAAGACCAGTGGCGCGACGCGGACTGGCAGGTGCAGGCGCTGCAGCAGACCAAGGACGTCAATCAGACAAACCTGCTCTATTACGCCACCCTGTACCAGAACGGTCTGATCAACAACGAGCTGCAGGACCTGAGCCTCACCACGAATGCGCTGCAGACCCGCACGGCCTCCAATGTGACCGAGGCAGCGGGCGAGATCATGAACATCATCCCCGATACGTTCTTCGGGGCGATGTCGAGCGGCGCCTCGCCTCCGATCGGCACCAAAATTGCGAACTTCTTCCAGGCCGTCGCGCGGATCATGACCGCGATCGCCGACATGCAGAGCACCACCGCGGCGATGGACGCGACGCAAGCCGGCTGGCAGCGCCGCTCGGTGGACTGGTTTCACCAGATGCAGACCCTGCCGATCGAGATCCAGCAGATCGAGCTTCAGATCCTCGGCGCGCAGCGGCGACGGGATCAGGCGATGCAGGAGCTGAATAATCAACAGCGCCAGATCGAGAACGCCACCGAGGTGTTGGACTTCCTGCGCGACAAATTCAGTGCGACGGATCTTTATCTGTTCCTGCAAAAGGAAACCTCGGCGCTCTACCGCGCGATGTACGAGATGGCGCACCGCGCGGCCGACCAGGCGCAGCGCGCGTTCAACTTCGAGCGCGGCCACACCACGCGGCGCTTCATCCCCGAAGAAATGTGGGACAACCTGCGCGAGGGCCTGATGGCCGGGGAACGCCTGGACTTCGCGCTGCGGCACATGGAAAAGGAGTATCTGGACGAAAACGTTCGGGAATACGAACTGAGCAAGCATTTCTCGCTGCGCTACCACTTCCCGATGGAGTTTTTGCGGATCAAGGACACCGGCTACTGCGAGATCGAGCTTCCGGAATGGATGTTCGACCTTGACTATCCGGGTCAGTACATGCGCCGCATCAAGAATGTGACGCTGACCGTCCCGTGCGTCACCGGCCCCTATAACGGCGTGCATTGCCGGGCGACGCTGCTGAGCAGCATGACCCGCATCGATCCGCGGATCGAGCTTCCGGCGACTCGCTGCTGCTGTGAATGCGCAGCAGGCGACGATTACGACGCGTGTCCACACGATCCGCGCGTGGTCCGCTCGTACGCGGCCACCGAGGCCATCGCAACGTCGAGCGCGCAAAACGACTCGGGCATGTTCGAGCTCAACTTCCGCGACGACCGCTACCTGCCGTTCGAATTTCAAGGGGCGGTGAGCCGTTGGAGGATCGAACTGCCTGCCGCAAACAATTATTTCGACATGGACACCTTGAGCGATGTGATCGTCAACCTGAACTACACGTCGCGCGACGGGGGAGCGATGCTGCGCGAGGCGGCCAGCGCAGCGGCGCGCAGGCATCTTCCGGGCGCGGGCTGGTGCTTTTTCGACGTGCGTCACGAATTTCCCGATGCCTGGCAGATGCTGCGAAACTCCTGTCGCGATGACGAGCGCGAGGCGCGGCTCGGGCTGCACCTGCAGCGCAAGATGTTCCCGTTCGTGCCCGGCTCGCACGACGTGTCGGTCACCAGAATCGCTGTGCTGTTTCATGCGCGGGGCCACGGGTGCGAGTGCCCGGACACCGGGGATTGCCCGTGCCAGTGCGACAAAATGCCGGATTGTCGTGTGCTGCAATTCATCTGCGGTGAGCATGATCGACACGATCGGCCCGCGCGAGTGTCATGTGTGCGAACCGAGGAGTGGCCGGGCCTGTATTACGGGCTGATTGAGACCGAGATCGGTCCGATCGCGCAACGCGGGGATCATCCGGAGATCGAGTTGGGGTTCCCGCCCGATGCAGGCCTGGTGGAATCGGTATATCTGCTGTGCCAGTACAGGACTCGCGAGGGCTGACGCGATGCCTGATGACACCGAATCCGCCGCCCCGAGCGCCACGAGCGGAGCGGGCTCGGACTTCACAGCCCCGGCGATCAGCCTGCCCAAGGGTGGGGGAGCGATCCGTGGCATCGATGAGAAATTCGCCGCCAACCCCGTCACGGGCGCTGGATCCTTGACCGTCCCCATCCCGACCAGCAAAAGCAGGTCGGGGTTCGGCCCGGCGCTCAGTCTTTCCTACGATTCGGGTGGTGGCAACGGGCCCTTCGGTTTCGGCTGGAACTTGTCCTTGCCGTCGATCACCCGCAAGACCGACAAAGGCCTGCCGCGTTACGCGGACTGCGAAGAGTCCGACGTGTTCATCTTGTCGGGTTCGGAGGATCTGGTTCCCGTCCTGGTCCGTGACGACGACGGGAGCTGGATCGACGAGCCGATTCGGTCACGCGAGGGGTACGCAATCAAGTCTTACCGGCCACGCACCGAGGGATTGTTCGCCCGCATCGAGCGGTGGACCCGTCGCGACGATGGCGCCATGCACTGGCGCTCGATCTCCAAAGACAACGTCCTGACCGTCTATGGCTTCGACGCGAACTCGCGGATCGCTGACCCACGCGACCCCAACCGTGTCTTCAGCTGGCTGATTTGCCGCAGTTTCGACGACAAGGGCAACGCCATCGTCTATGACTACGCGGCCGAAAACGGCGACGGCGTCGACCTGGATCTGGCCAATGAACGTGACCGCGAGCGGTCCGCGAATCGGTATCTGCGACGGATCCGCTACGGCAATCGTGTTCCGCTGCTGTTTGATCCGGCCACCCCGGACCTGCGCACGCCACATTACGCGCGGCATGACGCCGATGCCGCGGAGTGGATGTTCAGCCTGATCCTGGACTACGGTGAGGGCCGCTACCAGCAAGACGACCCGGACGCCGACGGGCAGATCTTCGCGTCCGCGTCCTATGATGCGCAGCGCCGGTGGGCGGTTCGCCGCGATCCGTTCTCTTCCTTCCGCTCCTGCTTCGAGGCGCGCACGTACCGGTTGTGCCGGCGCGCATTGATGTTTCATCATTTCCCGCAGGAGCTGGGCGAGGACAATTACCTGGTCCGTTCGACGTCGTTCGACTTTCACGAAAAGCCCATCGGTTCATTTCTTGCACGGGTCATCCAGTCTGGCCACACGCTGGTCGACGACGGCCGTTATCTGAGCCGCTCGCTGCCGACGCTGGAACTCGCCTACACGTCGAGCCCCCTGGAGGATCCGGACTGCGATGCCTTCACGGTCCGCGATGTCGACGAAGAAAACCTGCGCAATCTGCCCACCGGCATCGATGACAATGGCTACCGTTTCCTGGACCTCGACGGTGTCGGCATCTCCGGTCTCCTGACCGAACAGGATCAGTCGTGGTTCTATAAGCCAAATCTCGGCCAAGCACGGTTCGGGGCCACCGAGACGGTGGTGCGGCCGGCGCTGGCGACCTTGAGCGACGGGTCGCATCGTCTGATGGACCTGGCCGGCGACGGCAACCTCGATCTTGTCGATTTCTCGTCGTCGTCACCCGGCTTTTACGAGCGCACCATCGACGGCGACTGGGGCGGTTTCCGCGCGTTCCAGTCGATCCCGGTGCTGAATTGGAGCGATCCGAATCTGCGCTTCGTCGACGTGACCGGCGATGGGATCGCCGATGTGCTGATCACCGAGGACGACGCGTTCAAATGGCATCCGTCGTTGTCGAACGACGAATGGCGGCCGTCGTTGTTCAACAAGGGATTCGGCGATGAGGTGCGTGTGCGCGTCCCACTCGAAGACGAAGAGTCGGGGCCGCGGGCGCTGTTCGCCGATGGCACGCAGTCGATTTATCTCGCCAACATGACCGGCGACGGTTTGTCCGACATCGTGCGTATCCGCAATGGCGAGGTCTGCTATTGGCCGAACCTGGGCTACGGACGCTTCGGAACGAAGATCACCATGGATCGCTCGCCCTGGTTCGACGCGGTCGATATATTCGATCAGCGGCGCATCCGGTTGGCAGACACCGACGGCTCGGGCACGACCGACATTCTGTATTTCGGCCGCAGCCGGGCGGAGGTGTTCCTCAACGAGTCGGGCAACGCGTGGAGTTCGGCGCGGGGCATCGATGTGTTCCCGGCCGTCGATAATCTCGCCACCGTCGATGTGATGGATTTTCTCGGGCGCGGCACCGCGTGCCTGGTGTGGTCATCGCCGTTGCCGAGTGAGCAGGGACGGCAGCTGCGCTATGTCGACCTGATGTGCGGGTGCAAGCCCCACTTGCTCGAGCACATCGTGAATCATGCTGGCGCCCAAACGCGCATCGAATACGCGTCGTCGACGGAATGTTATCTGGCCGACCAAGCAGCCGGGACACCCTGGGTCACCAGGCTGCCGTTCCCGGTCCACGTCGTGACGCGTGTCGAAACCTACGATGAGGTCAGTCGCAGCCGCTTGGTCAGCCGCTACACGTTTCATCACGGATTTTATGACGGCCTTGAACGGGAGTTTCGCGGCTTTGGCCGCGTCGACCAGCTCGACACCGAAGACATCGCGAGCCTGATGGCTTCGGGAACGTTCCCCACCGGTGACAACGTCGACGCGGGATCCAGCGTGCCTCCGGTGCTCACCAAAACGTGGACCCATACCGGGGTCTTTCTGGACGGCGGACAAATCTCGCGCCACCTGGCGCATGAATACTTCCCCGACGATGACGACGCGCAGCTCGACGACACGGTCCTGCCCGCCGGGCTCACGTCGTACGAGGCACGCGAGGCCTGCCGCGCACTCAAGGGCGCAACGCTGCGGCAGGAGGTGTATGCGCTGGACGGCACGCAGAAAGCACCGATCCCGTACACCGTCACGGAAAGCAATTTCACCGTCCGCACCCTGCAGCCGCTGGCGGGCAACCGGTATGGGGTTTTCTTCACCCATCCGCGCGAGACCATCACGTTTCACTACGAACGCGATCCCGACGATCCCCGCATCGGCCACACGCTCACCCTCGCGGTCGATGATTTCGGCAACGTGGTCACGTCCGTGTCGATCGGGTATGCGCGTCGTAACCCACTGCTCGAGGAACAGGGCCACGTCCTGGCGACGCTGTCGGAAAATCAGTACACCAACGCGATCTTGCAGCCAGATGCCTACCGCACGCCGCTTGCTGCACAAGTCAGCAGCTACGAGTTGACCGCGCCCACCTTGTGCGGCGCGCAGCCCCTGAAACTCGGTGCCGTCGAGTTCCTCGCGGCATCAGCGGACGAAATCCCCTATGATGCAACGGCTACCGGGGGTCTGATCGAGAAGCGGCTGATCGAACGGCACCGATCGCTGTACCGTAGAAACGATCTGGCGGCGCTGCTGCCGCTGGGCCACGTTGAATCGTTGGCGCTGCCCGGAGAAAGCTACAAGCTCGCATTGACATCGGGTCTCCTCGACGTTTTTGGCGACAAGGCCACGCCCGACGAGATGGGCTCAATTCTGCGCGGCGCGGGATATCGCGACCTCGACGCAGACGGTCCCTTCTGGATTCCGTCGGGCCGGCGTTTCTATTCCCCGGACAGCGACGACCCGGCGGACCGGGAGTTCGCCTATGCGCGCGCGCATTTCTTTCTGCCGCACCGGTTCCAAGATCCCTTCGCGAACACGACCGTCGTCGGCTACGACGACCACGATCTGTCGCTGGTCTACACGCGCGACGCCGCCGGCAACGAGACCGGCGCGCAAGCCGACTATCGCGTCCTGCAGCCCCGCAGGGTGACCGACCCCAACGGCAACCGTGCCAAGGCTCGTTTCGACGCCTTGGGAATGCTGGCGGGCACCGCGCTGCTCGGCAAGGCGCTCGGCCCCGTCGAGGGGGATTCCTTCGACCAATTCGTCACCGACCCAACCCCTTCGCAAACGAGGGAGTTCTTCGACACGAACAACCCCTACGCGACCGCGGCTGAACACCTTGGCACCGCTACCACGCGGATCCTGTACGACCTTCACCGAGTGCCGATGTGCGCCGCTTCCATCGCGCGTGAAACACACGTCAGCGCCCTCGCCCCGGGCGCGCGCAGCAGGGTGCAGTTGCATTTCGCCTATTCCGACGGATTCGGACGCGAAGCCCAAAGCAAAATTCAGGCCGAGCCGGGACCGCTCGATCCCGCCGACCCGGCCTCGCCGGTCGTCTACCCTCGCTGGGTCGGCTCGGGCGCCAAGATTTACAACAACAAAGGCAAGCCGGTACGCGAATACGAGCCGTTCTTCAGTCCCACACCGCACTTCGGCATCGAACGGTGGGGGGTCAGCAACACACTGTTCTACGACCCGCTGGTGCGCGTGGTCGCCACGTTGCATCCCAACCACACCTACGGAAAAGTGGTTTTCGATCACTGGAAGCAGATCACCTTCGATGTCAACGACACCGTGACTTACGACCCGAGAACGGATCCCGATGTGGGTGAATACCTTGACCGCCTGCCGGATTCCGATTACCTGCCGACCTGGTATCAGCAGCGGATCGACGGCGCCGAGGGACCACACGAGCGCACCGCGGCGATCAAGACATCCAGGGACGCCGGCACTCCGACCGTCGCCCATCTCGACACGTTGGGGCGAACGGTGTTGAGCGTCGCCGACAATGGCGGCGGTCAGTATTTCCGCACCCGCAGCGTGGTCGACATCGAAGGCAATCAGCGCGCGGTCATCGACCCACTCGACCGCGTCGTCGTGCGCTACGACTATGACATGCTCAACACCCGGATTCACCAGGCGAGCATGGAAGCCGGCGAACGCTGGATGGTCAACGACGCCCTCACCAAGCCGGCGCACGCGTGGAACAGTCGCGGATTCGCCTTCCGCACCGAATACGATCATCTCCGCCGGCCGGTGAAGTCGTTTGTCACCGGCGATGCGTTGCCTCACGAAACCCTGTATGAGCAGACGATTTACGGCGAGAGCCCAGACACGGAGCTGTCCGAGGCGCAGCGCAAGCAAGCCAATCTGCTCGGGAAAGCGTTCCGGCATTGCGACGGCGCGGGCGTTGTCGTCACCGACCTCTACGACTTCAAGGGTAATCCGCTGCGCAGCGTCCGCCGGTTTACCCGCGAATACAAACGTGCGCCGGACTGGTCGCACCCGCAGAAGCTCGACAGCCGGACATATTCGACTGCAACAACATACGACGCGCTGAATCGCGCCATCGCGGTCACCGCACCAGACAACAGTATCTACCGGCCGACATTCAACGATGCCAATCTGCTGGAGGCGGTCGACGTCAATCTGCGCGGCGCCGAACAGAGTAGCGAACCTGTCTGGACCCCGTTCATCACCTTCGTCAACTACAACGCCAAGGGCCAGCGGACGATCTGCCGCTACGCCAACAGCCTGGAGACGATCTACGAGTACGACGCGACCACCTTTCGGCTCGAACGTCTCAGGACCACGCGGGCAGCGGTCGAAACCGGAAGGTCGGCCAAAATCTTCAAGCACCCCAACATAATTCAGGACCTGCGCTACACCTATGACCCGGTCGGCAATATCACCCGGATCGAAGACGACGCGCTCAAGACGGTGTTTCACGCCAATCAAAAGGTCGATGCTGCATGCGAGTGCACCTACGATCCGACGTACCGGCTGATCGAGGCCACCGGCCGCGAGCACATCGGCCAATCCGCGTTCAACTTTGTCCCGGAGCGTGGCGACGACCGCGACTACCCGTTCGAGGGCGCCGCACAGTTGACCGACTTGCAGGCGCTCCAGCGTTACACGGAAAGCTATGACTACGATCCCGCGGGAAATTTCTTAGGGATGTTCCATCGCGCCGCACACCGCAATTGGACTCGCGCATACCAGTATTGCGAATCGAGCCTCCTCGAGCCGCAACGGCACAGCAATCGCCTCGCCGAGACCTCGCTCGATAGCCGTCCAGGCGCCCCGGTCGAGCAATATTCGTACGACGCGCACGGCAACATCACGCGGATGCCGCATCTGCCACTGATGGAGTGGAATTTCAAGGATCAACTCAGCGCCACGTCGCGGCAGGTCGTGAACGAGGGCGAACCGGAGACGACGTACTACGTCTACGACGCGAGCGGGCAACGCGCGCGCAAGGTTACCGAGAGCGGTTGCGGCAAAAGAACTTATGAGCGGGTATACCTCGGCGGCTTCGAAGTGTTCCGCGAATTTTCCGACCCCGAGGTCACGATGGAGCGCGAAACGCTGCACATCATGGACGACAAGCGCCGGATCGCGCTCGTCGAAACCAAAACCATCGAAGATGGCGCCGCGATTGCCGCGCCCGCGCCGCAGCAGCGCTATCAGTTGGCGAATCATTTGGACTCGACCAGCATTGAGGTCGACGACGCGGGCGGGTTGATCACGTATGAGGAGTACAGCCCCTACGGGGAGACGACGTATCAGGCCGGCACGAGCGCGGCAGAGGTGCGCAGAAAACGGTATCGGTACACGTCCAAGGAACGCGACCAGGAGAACGGGTTCACCTATCACGGCGCCCGGTATTACGCGCCGTGGCTTGGCAGATGGACAGCATGCGATCCCGCTGGGATTGCCGGTGGTCCAAACCAATACTGCTATGCCAGCAATAACCCGGTTCGGCTCGTCGATCTGGACGGCAGAGAGCCGACTGGGCCCGTGAAGCAGGACGAGGTCACGCCCCAATCGCCTCCTCCTGCGACGGATCCCAAGAAGAAAGAGAAGGACGAGTCAGGCGGCGACAAACCCCCGGAGAAGAAGAACCCCCAGCCGCCGGTCTACAACGCTGGGCCAACCCAGACCGCCTTCGTCCCCGGTGACGTCGGCGAGTCCGATCCGTCCGATCGGCTCAAGCCTCCCCTGGGGACGGTGGCATTTGAAGGCAATTTTTTCCTCCTGCCCGATTCGACCGGCACCGTGACGAGCTACCTCCAGATCGCCGGGCGTTGGCGCACGGGCGACGAGATGGAGCAAGGCTTCTTGGCGCAGGTCGGCGGCCAAACGGGGAGTTCGAAAGCGTTGCTTAGCTTGGGATACCAGTTGCACCAGGGCACACAGTTGGACACACGCGACGAGGCCCCCCCTCAGTCGGGGACGGGTAACTGGTTCAATTTAGCCCTCGCCGCGACGCCACTTGAGAAGCTGAACTCAGCCACGCCGAACGAGCCTGACACACGCACCAGTGCCAACGTCACCTCGAACTACGTGCACGCGTGGTCGTGGGCATGGGGCGGCGGCAACACGGCTGTCGATCTCAACGTGGGCGCCTACGCCGCGGTGCGGGGCTCGGTCTACGGGCGTGACGTGTGGGGCTTCGTAAACCCGTTCGGGGGCGCCAACGTCTCGCACCAGTTCGGCTCGGTGACCCTTAACCTGGAGGGTACGACCGGGCCTGCCGCGGGCGCAGCCGTTGCGAATCCCCAGGCGGGCGACCCGAGTTTCCCGGTCTCGTGGCATACCAACTTGGGCTTGGGTATACAGAGCCAGCGGGGCGCTAAGGGCGACTACACCGTCGGCGCGGAGTTGCTGGGCAATTTCGACACTCGCCCGACCACCTTCTCCGGCGCTGTTCCCTGGGGTCTCGGTTTTGCCTTGACCTTGTCCGCTTACTGACCTGTGGTGGCCCTGGTGCGGCGACGGTGATCCCGGCAGCGACCACGACGGGTATCGCTGGAGGGGATGTCATCGCGGCGATCTGCGGGTCCGTTGGCCGGGTATCGCTCGGGTGGACTCACTCCGGCGCGGGGTCGGCTGGGTCGAAGCTGGCCGCCTCGGCGTAGGGCGCCAGCGGCCCGCACATCCGTCGGATCGCGCCGACGATCAGGCCGAAGGTCTCGCTCACCGAGTCATCGTCTGGCTGGCCCCGGAATGAGTTGGCGCCGGGGCCCAGCCCAAAGGCCATCAGGTCCATCGGGCTGCGCAGTGCCGGGCCCGAGACAAATTCAACTCGGTAATGACCCCTACCGTCCCAGGAGCGTAGTTTGCCGTCGACGACGGTCGGTGTGCCGAGCCGGCCTTGCAGCGAATACACGATGATTTTCTGGCCGCTGGTTTGGTGGACGAACTCGGCGGCCGGTGTGTCGAGCGCCTCGAGCGCCAGCGGCCAGGAGCTGATGTCGACGTTGTTGCGCGCGACGACCTGATGACTCTTGTCGACTTCGTCGGTTTGAAACCACACGCTGGCCCGTCGGCGCAGTGACATCCATAGCTGCTCGATCTCGACGCGCAGGTGCCAGTCCGGGGTTCCGTCGACTTCGAGTTGGACGTCCTGCATGGCGGCGGTCAGCCGGTCCTCATCGATGCCGAGGAGGTGCGCGATGTGGGCGTCAGTCATGCCTTGTTGCTGCAGTCCTCGGCTCCGGAGCGTGAGGGCGGCCATGCCGATGACGGCCCACTCGACGTGTTGAGCGCGCTCGAGTTGGCGTTGGGCTTCGTCGATTCCGCCGCGCAACGCGTCGATGACGGTGACCAGCGCTGACGGTAAGTGGGTTTCTACTGGCATGCCACGCCTCCTCCATCTCTGCAAGCCGGCACGCGAACGCTTGCCCCTGTGCGACCTGCAACGGCATTCAATTGATACCAGACCATCTCGCCTCATCCGGGCCATAGGGAGCGATGTCGCATGCAGAGAGTATTAAGACCGGCCCGCGGTAGTCCGCTGCCGATCGAGCCCGCCGTCCGTTCCTCGATCGGATATCGATGGCCGGCTGACGCTCCGGCAAATTTCGTCGAAAACCGCGCTGGCGCAACCGGGTGCAGCGTAGGTTCCACAGCATCCTTGCCAGCGAACTGAGCTGAGATGATCCATGACGAGCTCCGCGGTGCCGTGCACCACCGCTGAGGCGCGCGTTGATGATGGGCTGTGGTCGAGGCGGGGCGAGCTGACCGGGACCAGACGTTCACGATGAGCGATCCGGTCCGCTATCGGGTGGTGGTGCGGCCGCACCACCACGAGCTGGCGGTCACCATGACTGTGCCGCCCGGTGCTGGCGGCACGCAGCTGCGGGTCGGGTCGCCGACCTGGGTGCCGGGCGACTACACGTTCAACCCTTATGGCCGTGACGTGTTCGACGTCACCGCCGCCGACGAGGGCAGCGGCGCGGCGCTGCCGGCGCGCCGAGATGGCTGGCAGGGCTACGTCATTCAGCGCACCGGCGGCCCGGTGGTGATCCGTTATCGCGCGTACTGCGCATCCTGGGAGTTCAGCGAGGCCTGCGGCATCCTCGGTGATCAATCGGGAGTGCTGACCGGTGCCCGCTATCTGTTCGTCCGCGATCACGAGGGCCCCTGCCAGGTGACCTATGAGCTGCCCGAGGGCTGGGCGGTGCATCACCCGTCGGGTGCCACCCAGATAGGGGAGTGCACCTGGGAGTACCCCAGCTACCTGATCCTGCTGGACACCCCGGTGTGTCTGGGTCGCTTCGAGATGCTCACCAGCGACGTGTGCGGAACCGCGTTTCACCACGTGTTCCTCGACGACACGGTCGGTACGCCGCAGACACGGGGGGAGTTGGCGGCGCAGGTGGACGCCGCCGCCGCCCGCTTCCACACCATGTTCGGGTCGTTCCCGTTCGCCGACTACACCTTCGTCTACGGCTGCAACGCGAAAGCCGACTGGGGCCTGGAGCATCTCACCTCGACCATGGTGGGTCTGGGGGCGAACGTGTTCATCGATCCCGTGGTGTCGGCGACGCGTATCCGAGCCGCCGTCCACGAGCTGTTCCATGCCTGGAACGTGCGCCGGCTGCGGCCGGCACCGCTGGATCACCTGGATCTGGTCGGTGGGGGCTTCACCGAAGGGCTGTGGCTGGCCGAAGGGTTCACCCGCTATTACGAGTTCCTCACCTGCACCCGCACCGGTCTGTACAACCCGGAGCAGTTCTTTTCCTCCGTCGTCAACTATTACCGGCACCTCGCGGTGCTGCCGGCCTACGACCGGGTCAGCGCCGTCGATGCGTCGCTGGCCACCTTCCTCAACCACGGCGCCAAGTACCCGGGGCGGGTCAACAACTGCATCGACTACTACGACAAGGGCATGCTGATCGCGTTCGGCGCCGACACCGTGCTGCGGGTCGAAAACTCCGGCCGCACACTGGATGACGCGTTCGTGGCCTTCTATCGGCGGTTTGCCGGCTGCGGTGCCGGCTACACCAGCGAGGAGGTCCGCGACTTCTTCAACAAGGAAGTCCACCCGGGGCTGGGCTCGCGGCTGCACCGGGAGGCCACCGAGGTCGCGGGCCTGGATGTGGCCGGCCTGCTGGGCCGGCTCGGTTTCGAAGTCACCAACGAGACGGTGCCCTATCTGGGCCTGGTGCTCACCGACGGCACCGGCCCGGGGATCTATGGGGTGCTGGACACCGGTCCGGCCGCCGAGTGCGGCATCGCCCCCGAGGATGTGCTGACCGCCGTCGACGGTATGACCTTTGACCTTGACGCCGTGCAGTGGGCCATCGCCCATCAGAGCGCTGTCGAGCTGGGCGTGGCCCGGGGCACCCAAATGCTGACCTATCCGGTCGGTGTCGGGCGGCGCACCCAGATCGGCTGCCTGACGTGGCGCGGCGATGAGCGCCAGGCTGCCCTGATTGCGGAATGGCTCGAGCACGACTTCCATCCCAAGTACGGGCAGGATTTCCCGTTGGATTTCTACTCCAACTTCCATGGCCCCGACACGGTGATCTGAGGTTCAGAGGATTAGCGATGCGCGGCGCTTGTGACGGTATTCCGTGAAGCTCAGCCGGTGACCAAATGCACCGCCGACGACCCCGAGGTGATGCACGCGCCGTTGGTGCGCTTTTCGCCCACGAGGTGGCCCGCGCATTCACGCCGACGCATAAGGCCGCCGACATGGTCCTGACCCGGCAAACACCGCAGACTTCGACGCCAAAAGTATTGGCGCACAGCCAGTAATAGTCTGGACCGCAGTGGTCGCGCTCGCTGCCGCCCTACACGTGGCAGACTATGCCGTGCCGCGGCGATGCCCGGCCCGCCTGGCCGCAGCGACCCAACATTTTGAGGCGAAGTAAATAATCACCACATCCGGTCGGAAACTCCAATCTCGTTTCGCGAAACCAAAACGAAATTCAAACCCCATGTGACAGAATTGATTACTGGGTCGGGCGGCATCTCGCAACCGCTGAATTGGGCTGGCATTCGCGCGCCGTCCGGCCTAACGCATTAGGTGAAGTGGTCCCAAGGATCGACCTCAAGCAAGGGGGCGTCATGGCCGACGACACGTGGACTCTGCCCCTGTTGCACGATCACCTGCGTATCGCGGCTCACCTCGAAGCCTGGACGATCCCGTACTACATGGTTGCGATGCACTCGATCGTCGACCGGTACAACGATGCCTACCAGCTGATCCAGTCGGTGCTACACCAGGAGATGCTGCACCTGCAACTGATCGCCAACATCGCCAACGCCTATGGCTACAGCCCGTGTCTGGAAGCCGACTGGTTTTCTTACTCGTGTGACGACAGCATCCCCTATCTCGACTTTCATTTGTGTCCAGACTCGGTGACCCCCGAGAAGGGCGTCGCGGACTACCACCAGTACCTCGACCCGTCCAGCGCCGTCATCGGGCCGCTCGACGACAGCCGCCTCAACACCATGTGTCTCATCGAATACCCGAGTTGGAATACCGGGCACGAGCCTGCCCACCGCGCCGACTTGACGCACTACGACAGCATCGGCCAGTTCTACGACGCCCTGGCCTTCGGCACGCAGCAGCTGGGGCCATCACATGTCACGGGCGGCCGCCGGCAGATCGACATGTTCTCGGCCTTCTACCGCAACCTGCCGCGGACGACGGTGACGTCCAGCGGTGATGAGGGCCTCCGACAAGTCCTGATGTTGATGAACGTGATCCGCGACCAGGGCGAGGCGGCGGCGGACAACAGCCGGATCCATGCGCCGAATGAGAACACCGCAACCGACTGGAAGCCGACCGCCAGCCACTTCCAGAAATTCAACACGATCCGCGACACCAAGCCTTTGCCGCGGACGTTCCCGGTGACACCCACCACCCCCACCGACGGCGATGACGAGCACAGACTCCAGCGGATCCTGATCTGCAACTTCGGGAAGTTCGTCGACGCGCTCAACGGGCTGATGGCCGGCGACAGCCCCGACGATTTCGGTCCCCTGATGGTGACGATCGGCGCCAACATGCTGACCTGCTGGAAAAACGGCGTGACCCCGAAGTTCGTCGCGACGCCGGACAAGGCGGCGATTGAGGCCCGCAACAGGAGGATCTATGCGTGCACAGGCTGACGTGGTCTTCCGGCTTCATCCGGCGATCAACTTCGCCCGGCTGGGGACCAGTGACGAGTATTACCTGTCGCCCGAGACCAGCGCCGGGCTAACCATATCGGGCAGCACAACCGTCGGGGGTCTGCCAATCAAATGCGGCACCGACGATGAGCCCATCACCAGCGACGATCTGCGCGACAAGGACGGCAACCTGAAACGCCAAGCCGCCCGCTACCGCATTTTCGCCTACACGTTCGACGAGCCGAACGCCGACGACAGCTACCCCAACGGGGGCGGCAAGGAGATCGTCCCGGGCAGCGTCCTGGCCGACGGCCGAGTGGTGCAGGACGTGGTGTGGACCGTCCATCTGGCCAACAAGAAGAGCAACGCCTATAACGTGGTGAACGCCCAAGGGCTGCAGGCCTATGCCGACTGCAAACTTCCGCAGCTGCGCAACCCCGAGGAGTACGGCGACGGGACCACCGTTGACCCCGATACCCGGGTGAAAAAGCTGGTGATCGATCCCGGGCCCCGCGCGATCAAGTCCAGCCAGCAGAACACGGTGGTCTGTTTCTCGTTCGACCCGAAGAAGCCGGCGCAGCCGGTGAGCTATTCCGATGGCAAGGGCGGTATCACCGAGCAGCAGGACTACCCGAGGAGCTTCCCACAGCAGACGTTCACCGACCGCCCGATGTTCGAACCCAGCGGGCCACTCGACTCGCTCGGCGAGCTGACGGTAGACGGACAGGGCCATTTGCTGGTGCTGCCCGGCAAGGGCAGGACCGCGGCCTGGTACGACGAGTACGGCAAACCGATGCCGCTGACCGGCGATCTGAATAACGGCGGGTGGTTCGACGACTCCGCCGACGGCCCGGTGTCGGCGACGATCCTGTTCAAAGACGGCACCCACGCCGAAGCCGCCGGGGCCTGGGTGGTGTGCGCCGACCCCGCCTACGCACCGCAGATCCGCAATGTGGTGTCGGTGTGGGACGACGTGTATGACACCTGGGTGCGAGAGCTCGACCTGCAACCGGAAATCTGTGTGGGACATACGTTTCAGCACGGCGCGAAGGGCTACTCGCCGTCCTTCGACGCCGACGTCCACCCGATTTTCCGGGCCGCGGCGATGCAGCGGTGGACCGCGAACCTGCCCAAGCTGGCGGTCAAGGCGCATGAAGCGGTCGACGCGATCAGCAAAACGGACGAGCCGGACACGACAATCATGGCCGGCTTGGCTTACATCCGGAACCCCAACGAGCCCAAGGAGCTCGACGTCGGTGTGCCGTTGATGCCGCTGTCGTTGGGCGACGCCGGGCAGGCGTTCCTGACGGTGAGCAAGACCCAGTACTTCTTCCTCGAGCAGTGGCGAGACGGTCTGTGCGACAAGAAACCACGCACCGAGCCGGGGCCGGGCGAGTTACTCGACAGGGCGGCGCTGAGCAACTGCCTCGGTGGCCGCTACGTGCCGGGCATCGAGGTCAGCCACACGATCCGGCGACCGGAGATGTACCGCACCGACTGGCGCACCGCGCGCTGCGGGCCGTTCCGGGTCAAACACAAGAAGCTGGACTACGCACACGTAACGGCGGCCACGCCGCTGCTGACGGTCGGGTGGCTGCCGTTCCGCGACACCGACGGGCTCGAGCCCGGCGACATCACCAAGTTCATGGCGATCCCGTGGCAGACCGACTACAACTCCTGCTCGATCCATCAAACGAAAATCAACACCGCGAACCGCAACACCACCTTCGGTAACGACCTGACGTTGTACTGGTCCTGGCCGTCGCAGCGGCCCGACGCCGTCTACCCGGCGACCGATGTGGTCGACGGGGTCCTGCCAGAGCAGGTGTGGTCGATCCGCGGGCCGGGCACCTTGACGACCGATCCCAAGACCACGGCCACCTTCCAGGATCCGCTGGATGCGGTGCAGCTGTGGGACAAGATCGGCATCGTGGTGCAGGGCACGGCAATCGGCGACGGAAAGAAGTTCCCTGCGGACTTCTACCTCGAGGTGCAAAGTTGCCTGCCCACCGCAGGGAAGTCGGTCAGCGTGGTGCCTGACTGGCCGTTCAATGCCGACGCCCCGCCCAGGCCCGCCGGCGCAGACTCGAGCTGACGGGCAGCTGATCGCGACCCGGTGCGATGTGCTGGTCATCGGTGGTGGGCCGGCCGGCGTGGCCGCGTCGATCGGTCTTCGGCTGACAACCGGACTCCAGGTCATCGTCGCCGAGGCCGGTGGCGAGCCGGTGGAGCGCTTCGGGGAGAGCCTGCCACCCGACATCGTGCTGCTGCTCGACCGCCTCGGGCTGGCCGACGTCTTTCGCGGAGATGGGCACTGCCGCTGCCCGGGCAGCGTGTCGGTGTGGGGCCGCGACAAGCCCGGCTACAACGATTTCATCCTCAACCCGCTCGGGCCCGCGTGGCACATCGACCGGCCCCGCTTCGAGACGATGCTGCGGGCCAGGGCCCAGCAGACCCGCGCGACGCTGTGGACCGGCACCCGCGCGGTCGGCGTCGCCGACGCCGACGACGGGTTCGTGGTGACGCTGCAGCACCGATCCAACGGCACCTGGAACGTGCACACCGACTGGGTGCTCGATGCCACCGGTGGCGCCGCCTGGTTCGCCCGCCGCCAGGGCGCGACCCGCCGCGTCGAGGACCGCATGGTCGCGATCGTGCGCCTCGCCGACCTCGCCGCGGGGACGTTCACCGCGCAGACCCTGGTGGAGGCCACCGCGCCGGGCTGGTGGTACTGCGCGCAACTTCCGCAGGACCGCATCGTCACGGTGCTGGTCACCGACCAGGCCCAGGCGCGTGACTGTCTGCTCGCCGACTACGCCGGCTGGCGTGAGCTGCTCGCCGGCACCGCGCTGCTGGCCCCGCGGCTGCACGCCTGCCGACTCGACGGGGAACGGTTCTGCACCTATCCGGTGACCTCCGCGCTGCTAGACCAGGTCGAGGGGGAGCGCTGGCTCGCGATCGGCGACGCCGCATCTGGGCTGGATCCCATTGCCGCGCAAGGCATTTACAAAGCCCTGGCCGACGCCGCGGACGCCGCCGAGGTGATCGCCGCGGCCAGCCGCGGCGAGCCGCCGCCATGGGGCTACACCGAGCGGGTCACCGCCCGGTTCGGGGATTACCGTGCCAACCGCGCCTATCTGTACGGGCTGGAACAACGCTGGACCGACGCCCCGTTTTGGCGTCAGCGTGCGCCGGTCTGACCACGGTCACGCCGGGCAAATCAGTTGGGCGAGTGCAGAAATCGGTCCCGCTGCACGAAACAGCGTCTACTTGAGCTTCGTGTTGGGTGTCGGGCATTTCGGGTCGCAGCGAGCGTCCACCACGAACGGTCCGGTGGCCGCGAACGCGCGCTCGAAAGCGGCCGGCAGATCCGCGGGGTCGGTCACCACGACCCCGTCGGCGCCCAGGCTCTTGGCGAACGCGGCAAAATCCACCGTCGGGATCTCGTTCAAACAAACGGCCTCGTCACTTTGGCTCTGCGCCGCCAAATAGGGGTTTCCCAGTGCGCTGTTGTTGATCACCAGGATCACCACCGGCACGTTGTAACGCACGGCGGTGTGGATCTCCATGCCGTGCATGAGCATGCAGCCGTCGCCGACCACCGCGCAGTGCGGTTGGGCGGGCCGGGCCTTCTGCGCTCCGATCGCCATCGCCACGGCCGCCCCCATCGGCGCCGTGGTGGCGAGCAGCACGAATTCACCGGGGCGATAACACGTCCAGTAGTGGCCGGTGAAATAGGTGTGCCCGCCGGAATCCACGCTCACCACGGTGTCGTTGGGCGCGGCTTTGCGCAGTTCGGTGATCACCCGGCCCGGATGCATCGGCACACCGTTCCAGGTCGGGTCTGCTTCGGTGACGTGGCGCGGCGTCTCGCGGACGGCGTCGAGCCACGACTTGCGTTCCCCCACGGTCGATGTCAGGGCGTCGTGATAGCTGTCGCGGTGTGTTGTCAGCCAGTCCAGGAAGGTCCGCGCGTCACCCATCACGAACGACTGCTGATATTCCTTGCCGATCACGGTGTTCGGGTTGATGTCGACCCGAATCATGGCCTTGCGGGGCACCAGGGCCGGTGTCCATTCGTGCGTGTTGTGTTCGTTCAGCGTGGCCCCGAGCACAATCAGCACTTCTGTGCTGGCAACGCCGGTCGGATTCGATCCCATCACCACCTGGTTTGCCCACAGGCTGCCGCCGACGCCGAAGACGCCCATCGCCAGTGGGTGGTCTTCGGGAATCGCCCCCTTGCCCCGCATCGTGGTCACCACCGGAATCTGGTACTCCGAGGCGAACGCCGCGATGGCATCGCCGGCGTCCGACCACACCGTGCCGTTGCCCGCCAGGATCGTGATGTGCGTCGACGACGACAGCAGATCCGGCGTCTTGGCTGCTGCGGCCGCGTCGAGGATGCGCGGAGACTCCACCCCGGTCACCGGAATGTAGTCGTACTCAAGAGGTAGCAACTGCAGGTCGCGTGGCACCGAGAGGAACGCGGGCCGATTTTCCACGCCCTTCATGGCTTTGACGGCCTTCCGCACGAAGGAACCCACCAGGTCCTTCGACGGAATCACCTCGGCGAAGGCGGTGATTTGCTCCATCAGGTCACGGTCGTCGACTCCGGTGCCCGTCGAATCCTGAAACGCCCCTTGGCCTTCCGCGGTGAACGGAATGTAGCCGGCCAGGATCAGCACCGGCGACCGATCGGAATTGGCCGCAGCGACGGCGGTGATCATGTTGGTGACGCCGGGACCGCCGATCCCCATCGCCACACCGAAGTTCTTCGTCGCCCGCGCATAGCCGTCGGCCATGTACGCCGCACCGGCCTCGTGGCATGCCACGATCGCCGTGACGTCGGCCTCCTTGAACTGCGACAGGAAAGGCGCGATCTTGAACCCCGGAACCAGGAACGCGTGATCGACGCCCTCATCGCGGATCGCGCGCAACACGTAGCGCGCGACGTTGGGCCCGATGAACGGATCGGTCATGGAAACTCCTTGTGGTGGTGGGAAATACCGCGTCCGGTGCCCGGTGGTGGCGGCGGCCTAATGCACGCGCAGTCGCGCCCGCGCGATCGGTGACGGCGCGGCGGGCGGCGGCTCGGCCGATAGCGCCGCCGCGGGGTGCGGCGCGGGATCTGATGGCGTCCAGACCCCGTCGCGGGTGGTGACCGCGTGGTGGTAGGTGGCCGGTTCGGCGAGTTCGGCGGTTGATCGGCGCACGCGCGGTGCTGCAGCGTCCACGTCGCACCCCTCTTTCTTAAGGGCATGGCTGCCTGCTGGCCCGTGCGGGCGAGCGCCTGCGGGCCTAATCCTTTTCACCTCACCACGTCAGCGGTGTGCGCGAGCCGAGTTGGCACAAGTTCGCCCGACATTTTGCTGCTACGGCCGCTGTGCGTCCCGCCGCGATGTCGGCCAGATCGGTTGTCGACTATTGCCGATTTGCGCAATCCGGCCCGGCGAGGACGTTAGCCTCGCACTGTGCGCTCGCGCGCCCTCGGCGGCCGACGCCGTGATGGTGGTCACCGACGACGCGGGCGAGTAGCCGGCTACTCACGCCACGAGGGGGCCGGCGCCCCTACGCTCGCCCGGGCCGGGCAACCGGATAACCCAACACGCACAACGGATCCGATAGCCGTTGCGGACTTGAAGGAGAACACGTGGCGATGACGATCCCGGATACCGGCGCCGTGCCCGCAGGCAACCCGTCGACGCGCCGCTCGACGAACCTCACCTGCCAGGACGCCGCCGCGCGTGCCAACACTGTCGAGGCGCAGAGCTATCACATCGTCATCGATCTCACCGACGGCACCGGTAAGCCCAGTGCCGACCGCTTTCATTGCACGACCACGGTGGCGTTCAGCGCGCAGCCAGGCGCGCCGACGTTCATCGACATCGTGCCCGGTCCGTCCGGCGCCCTGCACAGCGCAACCCTGAACGGCAACGCGCTGCCCGTCAAGGATTACGACGAGAATCAGGGTCTTCAACTGACCAACCTCGCGCCGCAGAACAGCCTGGTGGTCGATGCGCACTACACCTATTCCCATGACGGGGAAGGGCTATACCGCTTCGACGACCCCGCCGACGGCGAGCTGTACCTCTACACGCAGTTCGAAACCGCCGCGGCCAAGCGGGTATTCGCCTGCTTCGACCAACCCGACCTCAAAGCCAGCTTCGAGCTGACCGTCACCGCCCCGCAGAACTGGCAGGTGGTGACCAACACCATGGCCTCCGCCCCCAAGCCCGCCGCAAACGCCAACGTACACACGTTTTCCCCGACCGCCCGGATCAGCAGCTACCTGGTCGCGCTGATCGCCGGGCCCTACGCCTGCTGGTATGACACCTACACCGAGACGACGCCTCGCGCGGTCGAGATCCCGCTGCGCCTGTTGTGCCGCAAATCGCTGCAGGAATCCCTGGACCGCGACGCCGCGCAGTTGTTCGAGCTGACCAAGCAGGGATTCGCGTTCTATCACAAGAACTTTGGCGTCACCTATCCGTTCGGCAAGTACGACCAGGTGTTCTGCCCGGCCTACAACGCCGGCGCCATGGAGAACGTCGCCGCGGTGACGTTCACCGACGACCTGGTCTTCCGCGGCCAGGTCACCCGCACCCAAAAAGCCCGGCGGGCCGAGACGTTGCTGCACGAGATGGCGCACATGTGGTTCGGGGACCTGGTCACCATGAAGTGGTGGGATGATCTGTGGCTCAACGAATCCTTCGCCACTTGGGCGTCGAACCTATGCCTGGCCGAGGCCACCGAATTCGTCGAGGCATGGACCACCTTCGCCAACGTGCAAAAGCCCACCGCCTACCGCCAGGATCAGCTGCCGACCACCCATCCGGTCGCTGACGACGTGTCCAGCCTCGACCTGGTCTACGCCAATTTTGATCCCATCACCTACATCAAGGGCGCCAGCACGCTCAAACAGCTGGTCACTTACATTGGCCGCGATGCGTTCCTGGCCGGGCTGCATGACTATTTCACCGCCCATGCGTTCGGCAACGCCACCTTCACCGACCTGCTGGAAGCGCTGCGCAAGCAGGCCTCAGACCGTGATCTGGGGTCCTGGGCCACCCAGTGGCTCAAGACCACCGGGCTCACCACGTTGGGTGCCGACTTCGACATCAACGCAGCCAAATTCACCCGGTTCGCGGTGACCCAGACCCGGGCCGCGCCCGGCGCCGGCGACCCCCGGCCGCAGCGCATCCAGGTCGGCGTCTACGACGACGACGGCACGTGCAAACTGGTGCTGGCGCACAAGTCGACCCCGGTCGACGTCACCGGCGCCGCCACCGATGTCCCTAAACTGCACGGGGTTGGGCGCGGCAAGCTGATCCTGCTCAACGACGCCGACGACACCTATTGTTCGCTGCACCTGGACCCGGGCTCGCGGGAGACCGCGCTGCGCCGCGTCGGGGACCTCACCGACCCGCTGGCGCGCGCCCAGGTGTGGTCGATCATCTGGGAAATGACCCGCAGCGGCGCGCTGCGCCCGCGCGACTTCGTGTCCCTGGTGACCGCGCAGCTGCACACCGAGACCCAGGTCGCGGTGATCCAAAACCTGATCCTGCAAACCCAAACCGCGCTCGCCTCGTTCACCGAGCCGGTGTGGGCCCGCGAGCAGGGCTGGCCGGCGTTCGCCGACCGGCTGTTGGAGTTGGCCCGCGACGCCGAAGCCGGATCGGATGAACAGCTGGCCTACATCATCGGGATCGGCGCGGACCGGCTCAAGGAGCGGCAACGCTCGTGCGTGCTCGCGCCGCGCCACACCGAGGTGTTGTCCGCGCTGCTCGATGTCACCGATCCTCAGCAGCTCGATCACTGGGGCCTGGGCGGCCTGAGCCTGGACGACGATCTGCGCTGGCGCCTGGTCATCGCGCTGGCCACCGCCGGCGTCTACGACGCCGACCGGTTCATCGACGCGCAGTCGGCGCGGGATCCGTCGGAAACGGGGCGCCTGAACGCCGCCCAGGCCAGGGCGGCGCGACCCGACGCGGCGGGCAAGGAATCGGTGTGGCGTCAGCTGCTGGACACCGAGGATCTCAGCAACAGCGATGCGCGCGCGCTGGCCGCCGGGTTCGCCGCGCGGGGCCACGACGAGTTGCTGGTGCCGTACACGCCGCGCTACTTCTACTTCGATTCCGTTGTCGCGGCGTGGAATAACCGGCCTGCGACGGTCGCGTCGACACTTACCACCGGCCTGTACCCGGTGTGGGATATCAGCCAGGACGGCATCGACGCCGCCGACATCTTTTTGCGCAGGCCCGATGTGCCCGCGCCGCTGGCCCGGCTGATCCGCGAACAGCAAGCCGACGTGATGCGCGCGGTCGCGGCCCGCGCGCTGGACGGCCAGCCCGGCGAGCCGACACCGTACCGGGCTGGCTGACAATCGGACCGACACTGCCAGGAGACGCGATGAACGAGGCCGACCGCGACGCGACGGCGCAACCGAACGGGGCGCAGCGCACCCAGCCGGATCGCTGGGAGTTGCCATGTCGGCTGGGCGACAACGGGTTAACACCGGCTCAGCGCGACCAGACGATCACCGGCTACCGCCGCTACATCGAAGGCCAGGTGGGGTCGTTCCTGGGCTATCAGGCCAACCAGCACGCCGAATACTCACCGCAGTTGGCCTGGATGCTAGACCATCACATCAACAACCTCGGTGATCCGTTCACCGAGGGCAACTTCACCGTGAACAGCAAGGAGTTCGAGCGCGACGTTCTCGACTATTACGCGCGGCTGTGGCGGGCGAAAACCCCGCACAGCCCCGACGACGGCGACTCCTACTGGGGATACGTGCTCAGCATGGGATCGACCGAGGCGAACCTCTACGGAATGTGGAACGCTCGCGACTACCTCACGGGCCGCGCGCTGGTCGTGGACCAGATGGATCCGACCCGGTTGGTGTGGGCTGCGGCGACCGCGGTGTCTCGACCGGATCGCGCCGCCGAGCAAGACGCTGTCGACATCGGCAACCAGTGCACCCCGGTCGTGTTCTACTCGGCCGATACCCACTACTCGCTCACCAAAGCGGCACGGGTGCTGGGCATCCCGACCTTCGCGGAGATCGGCAAAAGCCGGTACCCCAATGACTGCCCATTCGGGGGGCGATGGCCCGACGAGGTGCCGTCCGTCGCCGACGACAGCGGGCCCGGCTCGATCGACGTGGATAAGCTGTGCACGCTGGTGGATTTCTTTGCCTCCCACGGCCATCCCGCGCTGCTCAGCCTGAACCTGGGTACGACGTTCAAGGGCGCCTACGACCCCGTCGGAGCCATCGAACCGCGGATCGTGCAGATCATGCGCAACCGTGGCATGTACGAACGTGTCCTGCACCTGCCCGACGGGACAACGGTTACCCGACACGGGTTTTGGATCCACGTCGACGGCGCCCTGGGTGCCGCGTACCTGCCGTATCTGCGCGCCGCGGCGCAGTCCGGCGGCCAGGCCGACCCGCGGGTGGCGAAGTTGCCGCCGATCCCCAAGTTCGACTTCGCCATCGAGCACGTGTTCTCCATCGTGATGAGCGGACACAAGTGGATCGGCGCGCCCTGGCCGTGCGGCGTCTACATGACCAAGACGAAATACCAACTCCAGCCGCCAGATATGCCAGAATTCCTGGGCAGCCCTGACACCACCTTCGCCGGATCACGTAACGGGTTCGCCGCGGTGCTGCTGTGGGAAAACCTGGCCCGATACTCGCACGCCGATCAGGTGGAACGGGCGCTGGCTGCCCAGGGGATCGCCGCGTATGCCGAGGAAAAGCTGACCGCTCTCGGCGAGAAACTCAACAAGGAGTTGCATGTCGCACGGACCCCGCTGGCGTTGACCGTGCGCTTCCTCAAACCCGCCGACCCGGTGGTCTTCAAATACTCGCTGTCCACCGAGACCTACGTCAGCGATACCAGTGTCGACTACGCTCATCTGTTCGTCATGCCAGGTGTCACCACGGAGTTGATCGACCGGTTGATCGACGACCTCAGCACGCCGGAGGCATACCCGGAGTCGCCGCAAAAGGTCACGCGCGCAGCGTTATTCGCCGAGGCGGTCCACGCCGTCGCTGACAACCCGGCCCCCGAGGCGCCGATCCCGGGCAGTGCGGTGCCGCTGATCGGTCGCGGATTCCACTGAGCCTGCCGGCCGAGCTGGTCGTGAGCCGGCGGCCGGTTGGTCGGGTGTCCACGGCGCGATGCTCGGGGCGGCGAACCGTTACCGTGCGCGCCAGCCGTTGGTCACCTGGCAGCACACAGTGTGGCGCACAAAGTTTGTGAGCTGACGCGCAGATGCCCGGCATACCTGGTCGGGAGTCGTGAGCCCGGTCACGGCGCGCCACCGCCCGCGTCCGGCGGGCAGGCTACCGACGCATGGCGCCCAGGCGAACTCAGGTGAAACATTGTTGCGCGGCACGGTGTTTTGGGTGATTCCGGCCCCGGTGTCGGCGACCGGGGTAGCTTGACACCGCAGATCACACAGGTTGCGCACCAAACCTGGAGGGGCATGACAACCCCGCTGAGCCATCGCCGGCCGCGTGGGTATGTCCTGCTCGATCAATCTGGGCCCGCCGGCGCTCACGTGACCGCGGCGGCAACACGGGTAGTGGACTACTCGCGCGCGTGGGAAGACATCGCCATACCGTCGGCGACGTCACGAGTCGATACCGGAGAGCAGATGCCGACAACCACGCCGACGCAGCCCACGACCGCCACGGTAGTGGGCAGTGCCGCGTCCACGCCGGCTCGAGCAGCCGTGCTGCGCCACGTTGTCGGATCGCTCGAGCAAGCCCGAGACCTTGCAGCCAAACCAGCTACTGACGGAGGCACTGAAAATGGATGAGCCAGTACAGATCCCGGCGCCGCGTGACGACGAGCAGGTGGTGGACGACACACCCTACGGCGCCGGCAAAGACGATTCCATCACCGACACCACCGAGCACGCCCGAGCCACCCGGCACACCTTGACCATCAACGGCGCGTCGATGCGCTACACCGCCACCGCCGGGCACCTGGTGGCCGTCGACCAGACCAGCGCGCGACCGACCGCCAAGATCTTCTACGTCGCATTCACCGCCGACGACACCGATGCCTCAACGCGCCCGGTCACGTTCTTCTACAACGGCGGGCCCGGTTCGTCGTCAGTCTTCTTGCTGCTGGGCTCCTTTGGGCCTCGACGCATCAAAACCGCCATGCCGTATTTCACTCGGCCGGCGCCCTACGCCTTAGAGGACAATCCCGACAGCCTGCTCGACCACAGTGACCTGGTGTTCCTCAACCCGGTCGGGACCGGCTACTCGGCGGCGATCGCGCCACACACCAATGGAGACTTTTGGGGCGTCGACGAAGACGCCCGCTGCATCAAGCAGTTCATCAAACGCTATCTGACCGTGTACAGACGTTGGAATTCACCGAAATTCCTGTTCGGCGAATCGTATGGGACTCCACGCACCTGCGTTTTGAGCTGGATGCTGCACGAAGATGGCGTGGATCTCAACGGACTGGTCCTGCAGTCCGCGATTTTGGACTATGCACAAATGGGAAATCCGGTGGGGCTGCTTCCGACACTGGCCGCTGATGCGTGCTTCCACGACAAGGTGACGCTCGCGCCGGCCCCCACCGATGTGTCCAGCTTCCTCGAACAGCAGGTGCTGCCCTTTGTTCAGACGCAGTACGCCGACGTTCAGGAGCAATACGCACGGACCCGCAAGGTGGAGCCCAAGGTCCTGACGTTTCTCAGTGACATCCTCGGGATCGACCCCATCTTGTTGCAGAACTGGTCGCTGGATCCGTCGACCGGCGGCGGCAACGCATTCCTGACCAGCCTGCTGCACGCCGAGGGCCGCGCCATCGGCTCCTACGATGGCCGCGTCGCCGCGGTGGACACCGGCATCGCTGCATCGATCGACCCAGCCTCGGGCAACAACGACCCCACCGTGACCGCGGTCGGCGGTGTGTACACCGCCATGTTCAACGTGTATCTCAACGAGGAATTGGACTACACGCCGATATCACCGTTCATCGACTCCAATGAGCAAGCGTACCCGGACTGGAATTTCGGCCATGTCGACCCGAGGGGAGAGGACAAAGGCGGATTCAACAGTCTGTACACGGCAGGGGATCTGGCCGCGTCGATGGCGCTGAACCCCTACCTGAAAGTGTTCGTGGCCAGCGGTTATTTCGATGCGGTGACCCCGTTTTATCAGACGATCATGGATATCGAGAAAATGCCGCTCGATGACGCGAGCGCACGCGACAACATCTGCCCTAAGTATTACCAGTCCGGGCACATGATCTACCTGGACAACGACTCCCGCACCGAGATGAAGCACGATCTCGCCGAGTTCTACCGGGAGGCGACACCCCCGCCGGCCGGCTCCGAGCCAGCACCGACGAGCCAGGGCCTGCGCGCAGCAGACCAGGCTCCGCACTTGGTCCAATCGCGCTACCGCCGCCGCCTGAGCAAGGCCCCGTATTGACCGGCCGAGTCGGTAGCCACCGGACCGGCGCCGTTGGCGCCGGGATCCCCATTGCGTGGCGCATGTCTTCCGTGCGTACACCACCCCACCCCACCGCAGGAAGGAAAACTGATGACTCACAACGATCTCGTCGCCCTGGACGGCAGCTACCGCAAACCGCCGCCGCACCCCCCGATCTGCCTGGCACCCGAAGATGAGGTCATCCACGTCACGGTGTACCTGCGCGATCGCGCGGCCCAGCAACTGAGCGCTCATGCCGAACAGTTAACGCAAGCACCGCCGGCGGGCCAGAAGCCCCTAACTAGGGCCGAGTTTGCGCAAAAGTTCGGTGCGCAACCCGCCGACATCGAGGCGGTCCGCCAATTCGCTGAAAAGCAGCATCTCAACGTGGTCGCGGTCCATCCCGAACGGCGCTCGGTGGAGCTCAGCGGCACGGTGGCCGCAATGAACGACGCCTTCGGGGTCGAACTGCAGCTGCACCGCTCACTGACCGGCGTCTACCGTGCGCACAGCGGTTCAGTCCATGTGCCGCGCGCTCTGGCCGGTGTGGTCGTCGGCGTCCTGGGTCTCGACGCGCGCCCGGTCGCGACGCCACATTTCAAGGTCCGTCAGACAGCCGAGGGAAACCTGCGCCCCGCAGCGCTTGTGGCCGGGTCGTTCACGCCGCGCGAGGTCGCTAACCTCTATCAGTTCCCGCCCGATGCCACCGGCGCCGGGCAGTGCGTCGCGCTGATCGAGCTCGGCGGAGGGTACATTCCCGCCGACGTCGAGCAGTACTTCACCGATGCCGGGATCACCCCGCCGACCATCATCGACATCTCGGCCGGCGCACAAAACACACCGGGCCAAGACGCTGACGGGGAGGTTCAACTCGACATCGAGGTCGTCGGCGCCGTGGCGCCGGGCGCGAAGATCGCGGTCTACTTCGGCGCCAACACCGCCGAGGGGTTCATCGCTGCGATCTTCGCCGCGGTGCACGACTTCACCAACAATCCCAACGTCATCTCGATCAGCTGGGGCGGGCCCGAGGAAAATTGGGCTTCGGTGGAGGGCTACCTGATGGACCAGGCCTTCACCGACGCCATCCTGATGGGCGTCAGCGTTTTCGTCGCAACCGGAGACAAGGGCTCCAGCGACGGTGTGACGGACGGTCAGGCACACGTCGACTGGCCGGCGGCGAGCGCCTTGGTCATCGCGTGCGGCGGCACCAGCGTGCAGGCCGCCGGAGGGCAAATCATCAGTGAAACCGTGTGGAACGACGTCGAAGGCGCAACCGGTGGTGGCGTGAGCAGGTTCACCCCGGTGCCGTCCTACCAGCAAGCCATCAACCCCACCCCGGTGAACCCGCCCGGCCCCCCCGGGCGCGGGTTGCCCGACGTCGCCGGCAACGCCGATCCCGAAACTGGCTACCAGATCTCGGTTAACGGCCAAAAACAGGTGACCGGTGGTACCAGCGCCGTCGCACCGCTGTGGGCGGCGCTGACCGCGCTGATCCAGCAGTCGCTCGGGCACTCGGTGTCCCCGCTGTGGCCGACGCTGTACTCCGCACCCACCGCCTTTCGCGACATCACCGAGGGCAACAACGGGGTCTACTTCGCGGGCCCGGGCTGGGACCCCTGCACAGGTGTGGGCACTCCTATCGGCACCGCATTGCTGGCCGCGCTGAGCACGACACCGGCAGCGGCTCCCAAGAAAACCACCGTGCCGCGTGTTGACCCCACGTCAGGCTCCGCCAAGAAGAAAGCGGCCACCGCCGCTCGTTCCAGCGGCTCGTCGAAGCGAGACGAGACTGTCGGGGCGACCTGATCCGGCCCCGGTCAGCGCCTGACCGTCGGCTGCGGCCCGCGCGGTGCGCAATTCGCGTACCGCGCGGGTCCGCAGCGCGGCGCCCGGTGCTGCGGCGCGGGATCGGTGGCGGCCGCCGAGCCGGGACCAGCGGCTGCGGTGATCTGATGCGGCTTCGTGCAGGCGGTGGGTGCGGATTCCATTGCACCGCAGCGTTTCTCGGTGCCAATAGCCAGGTATTCAACCGAAGTTCTTGTGCCGCAACCCCTTCGCTGACCTCGCCTCGCGGGCGGTCATCGGCTGGGCACGTTGGGCGGTGGGCGAGCTACCACTGCGGCGGCTGCTTCCGATTGGGTCAAGCGACGTGTCCCGCAACACAAGTAGTGGATTACTCGCGACCGATCGGGCCGCCCACGTCGACACTGATGTCGTGCCGCCCTATCTTGTTGATACAGCGACGAGCTTGTCGCTGCGGGCCTACCATTCGGCACATTGGGGTCCACAGAAATGGAGCAGAGCATGTACACCACTCACTCAATCAACTGCATCGTCCCTCCGCATCTGCTCGCCAAGCTGGTAGAGAGCAAGGACGCCACGATCCGCGCCGCGGCCGTCCAGACGCTGTCCACCACCGCGGCGCTGCGCGGTGTGCGCATCGTGCGCCCGGCATTGGCCGGCATCACAAAACCAGGGCAGGCGCGGCGCACGATCTGGGATGCCGAACACCGAGAGACGTTGGCGGGTGCGGAATTTGCGCGAGCCGAGACCTCTGGAGTGTCAACGGACCCGTCGGTTAACCGGGCCTTCGACGATCTCGGCACGACGCGAAAATTCTATGCGGAGGTTTTCAACCGCGACTCCATCGACGGACTGGGCATGCGCCTGGATGGGTACGTGCACTTCCAGGTGGGCTATAACAACGCCTTCTGGGACGGCCAGGCAATGGTGTTCGGGGACGGTGACGGCAAGATGTTCAGTGACCTGACCGGGGCGCTCGACGTCGTCGGCCATGAGTTGACGCACGGGGTGACCCAGACCACGGCGGGACTGGTGTACAACGGCCAGTCCGGTGCGCTGAACGAGTCGATCTCCGACGTCTTCGGTTCGCTGGTCAAACAGTGGTCCAAGAACCAGACCGCAGCCGAAGCGGATTGGCTGATCGGAGCCGAGGTGTTCACGCCGGGCTTCGCGGGCGACGCGCTGCGGTCCCTGAAGGACCCCGGCAGCGCCTACGACAACGCGGACATGGGCAAAGATCCGCAACCAGGCGACATGACCGGTTACGTCAACACCACCACTGACGACGGTGGCGTGCACATCAATTCGGGTATCCCCAACAAGGCGTTCTACCTTGTCGCCGCCAACATCGGCGGGCACGCGTGGAACTGCCCGGGTCAAATCTGGTACGAATCGCTGAAGGCATCCTCACCCAGCTCCAACTTCCAGGACTTCGCCGAGACGACCGTCAACAAGGCTGCGCAGCTCTACGGAGTCAACGAGCAGCGCGCGGTCCAAGACGCCTGGGAACAGGTGGGCATCCATGTCAAGGGCCTGCTTCCGCGTCCGGTCGCTGCCCTCGCCCCGGAGGGTTACGAGGCCCTGCAGCGCCAGCTCGAGGAGCTTGCTCAAGACGTCAAGGCGCTGACCGAGGAACTGCGCGGCCGGCGCCAACCGAAGGTCAAGCCCACCGCGGGCGCCAAGGGCAGCCCCGCAGTCAAAACGGTGGTGCGCGGCGCCCGAGGCCGCACGGTCAAGGCCAAGACAACCTGACCCATCGTGCTGCCCACGCGTGCTCTATATTCGTGCAGAATATGAGGGTTTCGCTGACTATCTCCGGTGGCTTGCTCCCGCACTTAGGCGCGGCCCACGTCGTTGACTCCGATGACCTCACCGAGCACGACAAGCACGAGCTGCAGCGGCTGGTGTCCGCGGCGACGGCGACCGCCGCCGCGCCACCGGCCCGTTCGCCACTGATCCGGGACGCTCAGACCTACACCATCTCCATCGAAAACGCCGGCGCGACAACGGTGCTCAACGCCACCGACGGTAGCGTGCCCGAAGAGTTTGCGGCGCTGCGTAATTGGCTGCGTACCCATTAGCCGCGAGGCGACCGGCTGATGGGTCGGGGCGAAGGACACCCGAGCTGATTGCCGGGTGGACCAGTGGTCGCCATCGAGCCGTCAGCTGATCTTGAACGGCAGTAATCGGTCCGTCCGGATTGTTCAGCTACGGCCCCGTTGACTTAAAAGCAGGCCGCCTACAACGAGTTTGAGCGGCGCAACCGCGAAATCGCCGACCAACTCCGGGCCCGCGGACTCGATCCGTAGCGTTTGTGAGCGCGGGCCAGCAGGTATCGAAAGGCGTTGTGCGAGTTGGTCGTGCGCACCATCTGTGCCCGGCGGATGGCCTCGATGCGGCCGCTCAAGTCCAGCTGCTGCCGTCCCAGTACCGCTGGCCGGGCGCACCGGAGGGTCGGGTACCAGCCCACCGGCGCCTGCGCCCTCGGCGCAGGGTTGGACGCTGGCATGTAAGCCGGTGCGGGCACCCTTGGCCCAGGACTGGACGCTGGCACGTAAGAAGGGCTGGGTCGCTGACGAGGTGTCGCACCTGCCGCATCGCGCTCATGTTGGAAAACAAGGCGAACCAGTTCATCACCAGCATCGACACGATCCCCCACCAGCCGGCAATTAAGTTGTAGGTCTGCCACCGCGGTATGCCCGCTCACACTCGTCAAGCGTGCCGGTCACGAAATGGGTGCGCTGCAACTACCAAACAATTGCGCCGGTGTGGCGGCGCAGCCTGATCTGAAAGCGGGGGGACCGCATGCGTTGGGTAGGCGGCGGGGGTTGGCTGCTAGCCAGCGCGGTTGCCCGGTGACGGCCGCGGCGCGCGCGGTTGTCCCGCAGGGGCGGCGGTCCGGTCGTGGTGAGAGGACATAGCGGTCCTTTTCAGTAATTGGCAGCTAGAACGATACCGTCGGGAGCACACCTCAAAGCACGCCAATCGTGGCTCCTGTCGACCGCCGCACACAGAGCGCCTCACACTGCAGCGGTCAAGGCCGACCCGCGTAACAGCCACTAACCTCGCCGTGCTGGCTGGCCGGTGACGGCCCCGTGCAGGCGGTAATCTCACGTGGCGGCGGGCTGATCCCGCACCCATCACGCGGAAAGGGGTCGGACCTTAGGTGCAGCACCCTATGGGGAATTGGGGCCACGATCGATCGCGGACCTACGGGGTGGGAGCAAGACACGATCGGTGCTCGGCCAACTTCAGGCTCGACGATCCCCTTCGGCGCTCGCTGGCAGCCTGGGTAGGGCACCAAGATGTGGGATGGACGCAACGTTGCGGGCTACGGCGCGACCACCACGGGGCACATCAGGCCCTGATCCATCACCGCCACGGCACGCGCTGCTGGTTTAGGTGGGACGAATGGGGGTTCCGCCTCGGCGAGCCAGGACCGCCCCGCTCCAGTCGCCACTCACACCGACCGCGACCGGACACACCGTTCAACCGGCTACACGGGACCAAAGCCGTTCCGTCGCATGATGATACCGAGCCGATCATGACAGCTAGCCCGAATGCGGCGATGGACCCGCCGCAGATTCCGCAACCCAGATCGGCGGCGCAGGCGCTGTGGGCGTTAGCCGTCGCCGTCGAACGCTTGACCGAGGCGATCGTCGGCGCGCACAGATGAAGTTCGAGGTTACTACCCGCACATAGTGAAGGCAGCGTAGTCGCTGCCCCACAACGCTTTCCTCATATCGCTGCGGGTAATGCAGCCGATTAAGCCAAGTCGGCAGACCCAGATGCGACTACCGCAGTGCACGCGAGAGGTTTAGCGCTGAACATATTCCGCCCAGCCTCAACGCCGCCGTCGACAAATTCACCACCTTCGACCGCCTCCGCGGCCAGCGACCCAACACCAACGTTGCCGACCTTGGCATCCCCATCATCAAAGACGACTATGACGACCAACCGAGCCTCTGAGACCATGGTGTGATGGGTCACCCTGAGGTAGTCGACATCGCAGCCAAGCTCGCACAATTTACGGATCGGTGGTCTCCAAAGGTCGTCGCACGCCTCAACGACTACGAGATAAAGCTCGTCAAGATTGAGGGAGAGTTCGTCTGGCACAGCCACGACGACACCGACGAGTTATTCCTCGTCACCGCTGGTCAGCTGCGTATACAAATGCGTGATCGAACGGTCCAGTTACACCCCGGCCAGCTGTTCGTCGTGCCCCGCGGCGTCGAGCACTGCCCCGTCGCCGACGGCGAGGTGCACGCGCTGCTAATCGAACCTGTGGGCGTCATTAACACCGGAAACGCTGGCGGCCCGCTCACGGCGAGTTACGACGACACACTGGCCTGAGTTCGCCCCGCAGGGCGCCGTATTCCGTGATTCTGAGTTGTGATGAGACGTCACGCCTAGTCCAGAAAATGCACCATCGCACCCGGCGCATCCGCACAGGCTTGCTCGACCGTCAGCGTGGACGGCTGCACATAGGTGCCGGCACTTACCTGGCCCTGGATCTCTGCAAGAGCCGCCCGGGCTTCCTTCTCTGTCCGGCAGCGGCGGCGTAATTGCTTGCGCTTCCCCGTCGGCTGTTCCCGTGTCGACCGTCAACTGATAGCGCACGACAGGCTTGCTACCGGCGCGTCGAGCCAACTCAACGCGTCGGATCTGAGGTGGAATCTGGCGACGCTCAGCCATGTCCGTAGAGCGTTACGACGCAGCTTCCGTGTGCGCCGCGATGAAGCGGTGAATCTCCGCAGAAGTAAGCCGCCGAGACGCCCCGATCTGGACCCACGCGAGCTCACCGGCATCGAACAGTCGGTAAATCGACGAGTGCGAGATATGAAGGGCGGCGGCAGCTTCGGACACACTTACTTCGTTCACAATCTCGGCGGCATCGTTGCAATAGTAACGCTTGACGTTAATACCGACTGGCGTTATCGTCGACAAGTGATCCGCTCGTTCCGGGACAAGGACACCGAGGCGATCTGGCATCGCCGCTACGTGAAGAAACTCAGCCGGGAACTCAGCAGGCTCACCTACAACAAGCTTGTTCTCATCAACGCTGCGGAGAGCATCACCGACCTCCGGGTGCCACCAGGCAACCGGCTCGAGAAGCTGTCCGGGAGCCGCGCCGGCCAGTACAGCGTCCGCGTCAACGACCAGTGGCGCATTTGCTTCACCTGGAGCGCCGCCGGAGCCGGCAACGTTGAATTGGTCGACTACCACTAGAAAGGAGAAACCGATGGCCGACTTCGTACCCACCCATCCCGGCGAGATTCTTCTCACGGAGTTCCTTGAGCCGATGGGGATTTCGCAATACCGCATCGCAAAGGTGATCGATGTGCCGCCGCGGCGCATCAACGAGATCGTCCATGGCAAGCGGGGAATCAGCGCCGACACCGCACTCCGTTTGTCGCGGGCGCTTGGCCTGAGCGACATGTTCTGGATCAACATGCAGGCCCACTACGACGCCGAAATCGCCCGCGAACACATAGCAGGTGAGCTTGCGACCATCGACTGCATCGCTTGACCACATCGCTCCCTATCTGCCGCCTTAAGGTCACGATGGCTGGCAGTCCCTCATCGATCGCCGCCACCCGCTGATGGAGATCGGTGGGTGGCGTGAACAGGTGCGTTGAGGCGCGTTGGTATGGGCGGTTGTGGTCGCGGGGTTGATGACGCAGGCGCGCAGTGCGAAATGATCACCGACGCGGGTGCCGGCGATGAATGCGTGGCGGCGCTGCTAAAAGTGAGTCAGAGCGGTTTGATTCTGGTCGTCGAGCGCGCTCTGCACGGTCGAACCTTCCCACTGCGGCACCGCTGCATGAGATCCTTGCTGCCGCAGCAAGCTAACCCCGCATGGCGTTCCCGACAGCCTACGGCCTGGTCATCGTTCCACAGCGGCGCACAAGCGGCCGCACCCGTCGAATCCCCCGCCGGGGGAGTAGCACCGAGCGATCAGGCCGGGATACCGGCACACTCCGCTGACTGATCAGGTGCAACGAGCAGATCTGAACACTACACGATTGGCTCGACTAAATACGCTTGTATAACAACGGCATTCGTTATTCTGGCGAAATGGGGCAGGTCTGATACTAGGCGAAAAGTATTGCTGCAGCACATGATAACGATTACACAGAGGTTACTACTGGTAACCCTGCACATTCGATTCGTGCATATTCCTCGAGCGCGGGGCAGGGGAGTCGCGGCGGGTTCGAATCTCACCGAGGGCGCCACCTTTCACGCTATCGCTGGATCGAGCAAGCTGTTCGCGCGCTGGCGCACGAGGCAACGTATCTTTCGCTTATGAGCTTGTCCCGGCCGCCGTTCGTTTCGGTCGCCCAGGCGCAGCGGCTAGCCGCATTCACCGTCCTGGTGCCAGATCGCCTGCCCGCCGGCTGGCAGCAGGTGCACCATTGCGTGACGCCGAGCGGCCTTCGTGGTCATCGGCACGGGTTGTTCTGTACTACCGCTCCAATATTCAGGGTGAACACGCGTCGATATCGCAGGTGGCCGCGGCCGGTTCCCTGCAGCACTTCGGCGCGATGATAGGCGATGAGTCCTACCAAGAGGTGCTCCGCGACGGCATGCCGATCAAAGATTAGACCAGCCGACAGATCGCCCCACGCCGAAGCGCATCTCGTGCGATATGGAACGTTTGCGTACCTCAGTTCACTCAGTCTGACTACGGACGAACTCGTAACGATTGCCGCCAGCCTGAGGCCCGGATCAGAAAATATTGACGTTTGGTAATTGTTGAAGAAGTTCAAAAGCCGATGTGGAGCGCACCTACACGCGGGCAACGGTCGCAGAGGATCGATCAAACGCCTGGCGGTGGCACCGCTCCAAGCCGTGTTAGACCGGGCGAGCGTCGGGCTGGGCCGTGTCGAGGATCTGCTCGACGAGGATGTCCGCGTGGCCGGCGTGACGGGCGATTTCGGCAATGAGCCCGAGGTAGATGAAACGCAGGCTTACCGCGCCGACCAGGGTGTGGCGAGCGGTGTCATCGAGGGTGTGGTGGGCGGCGATGTCATCGGACGTTGCGCACGCCGCCCGGTATTCGGCGATAACGTCGGCCAAGGTTTCGTGATCGCCTACAACGAAGCTGGCCTCGCCGCCGACAGCTTGCCCGGTGCACTCATCGAGAGACCAGCCGGCCAGCGTTCTCTGAAACCAAATCCGCTCTGCTGCAGCGCAATGCTTCACCAGCGAGATCGGCGTGGTCAGCGACGGCACCAGGCGTAGGCGGGCATGGTTGTCGGACAGGCTGCCGACTGCGGCCAGGATCTCGGAGCGCTGGAGTTGCAGCGTGTTCTCCAACAGTTGGCGTTCTGATCCTGTGAACGGGCGGCCCGGAGTCAGTGCAGCGGTCATTGAGCACTCTTTCTTTTCGATAGGGGATACCAGCCTGAATAGGCCGGATTTGGCGTAGGTAGTTGCGGTCGGCATGGCCCGCCCGAGCCATCACGGATGGCGTTTCGGCCCGCGGCATGACTGTCGGCCGACGACAACAGAGATTGGCGTACATCTGCGCCAGAATTTGGTCAGATCCGCTGTGAGAGGCGCTCGGCGCCGAAAAGGCGCGGGAGGGGACCCAATCAGAGTATCAGGGCGCAGTCCCCCGCTGGGGGAGCGGGATGGCACACGGGCGATGCCGCCGGTTGTGGACGGCCGCGGATAGCGGATTCATCTGATGAATCATCCAGAGCCAGGTGACTGCCAACTTGTTAGTTTAAACACGCGGTGGTTGGCCGACAGCCAATCGGTGACATTCCCCGCGGCACTGGCTGATTCATCAGATGAAGCAAAGTCGCGATCCCGCGAAGCTGTTTGAACCGATGGACGCTGACGCAACGGCCGAAATTATCGGTAGTGGCAACAACACTGAAAGTTGCTGCTACACAATACGATAGGCAATATGCAGTACTGGTAACCCGCCGTATTCGATCCTGCCGTATTCCTCGATTCCTCGCGCCTGAATCGTGAATATCCGGAGGTGTGGCACTGCGCGAGGGCCTGACTGCGGGGCAACACGGCAGCGATGGAGTTGACCATCCAGCGCGGCGCGGCGCGCGGTTACTTGTTTGCTGGCGATGTCACGTCAGCGAGGGGCGAATACCGTCGCGAGGTCATGTTGGTCACCATCGAGGGTTCCCGCAGCGATCGCCTGCTCAGCTGTGAGCATGCCGGTGGCTAGGCCCAGTATCACCAGCGGTTCAGCGTGGAGCACGGTCTTGGGTTGTTCATCGACCGGTGGTCCAACGTGGGTGCCGGACTTGTCGATGCGCACCATCAGGGTTGTGCCACCGACCTCGACACCGGCCGTTGCAGGAACCTTGGTCCGGTTGCTGCCAAGCAGCGACTGAAGTGCCACCAGTAGCCAGTGGGGTTGGAAGCTGTCGTTTTGCGGGCCGGAAACCATGAGGGGTGTGCTCCAGTTCACCAGCGCGGCAATGGTGTTTCGGAGTTCGTGCCCCCATGCAGTGAGTGCGTAGGCGACGCCGTTGCTGTCGCTGTCTAGCTGGCGCTGAACAACGCCAGCGTCTTCGAGTTCACGCAGGCGATCGGTCAGCAGGTTCGTGGAAATCCCGGGGAGTCCGGCCTGGAGTTGCCCGTAGCGTGCGGGGCCGGTGAGCAATTCGCGCACGACGAGCAGACTCCACCGATTGCCCACAACGTCGAGTGCACGCGCCAAACCGCAGTACTGTCCGTATGACCGCATGGGTACCGCCTCCTTCTTTGCTTCCCCCGGGTTCAATGCCTGATCTCGATCTGGTCAAAGTCGAGCGCTAGCAGGGTCGGCCGAGTCAGGACACTGCCGCCGGGACCCCGTGGGAATACGCGCCGCTTTGCGGGAAAAACGATCCCGTCGATGCTGCGATATTGGCTGCAGTAGAGCGCGGCGTTGGCCCAGGTGCCGACGGGTTCGGCGAGGAAGTCGTGGCGAGCGATCAGGCCGTTGGTGTCCACGTAAAAGGTCTGCTGCCGGCAGTGGGTGTTGATGTCAGCGGGGAACGTGGCTAGGAGTCGCCGCCATTGGCGGTCTGATTTCTGGCAGGGTCCGCCGTCGGTCACGGTGACGCCGTGGTGGGTGAGCAGGTGCGGTGAGGTGAGGTAGTTCCAGAAGGCGTATCCGGCAAAGTAGCTCGTGTCCAAGGGATCCCAACGGAGATTACGGCGGATTCCGCTGAGCCCGGAGAAGGCTGAACGAGGGTCGGTTCGTATGTCGATCACCTCGCCGTCCGGGGTTTCTATCCGCGCCGCGCCGTGGTCGAACACGCCGCGCTGGCCGGGCTGCGGGAAGTCATGCAGGATGGTGTGCTGCTCGGCGACGGTGACCTCGACGGTGAAGTTGGACAACTTGTTGCCGGGAAAACGTTTGGGCAGCAAGCCGCCTAAGCGGCCGCGAGCGGTGATTGCCGCAATGGACCGCCAACGTTCAGCACCGCCATATGCGTCAAGCACCTCGCTGAGTAGCTCGCTCATCGCGCCCGCTTTCAGTAGTACTTCACTTTTGATTGTGAGCTTGTATATTACACGTGAAACGCGGGACCACCGATGGAGGAGACACACGACGTATGCGGATAAAGCGAAACGGCTGCAATGCGCATCACGACCACGAGGGCTCGATGCCGAGCCTGCCCAGAATTAGTCGAGGAGCCTTGATATGCATATGAATTGGCTCGGTGTCGTGACCGCCACCGTCGCGGGGATGGCGGTAGCCGGCGTGTGGTACGGAAAGCTTTTCGTCAACACGTGGTGGAACCTGGCCGGCATCACGCCAGAGCAATCGAAGGCCGCCAGCAGACGAAACATGGCTCAGCTACTACTCGCCAATACAGTGACTGCGATGGGGCTGGCGGCAGCGGTCGAGGTCACTTTCACGGCCACCGGGGGCCACTCCACGTGGCTCGCGGTTATCGTCGGCGCCGCGGCGTGGTTGGCTTTCTCGGCCACCACGCTGCTGCAACACAACGCATTTGAACTGAAGCCGTCGCGCTTAACCATCATCAACAGCGCCTATCAATTCACGCTGTTGCTCGCGATGGCTCTCGCGATCGGGTTGCTCTCGTGACACTTCGTCGCCGGAGCAACCTCGACATAGACGCCTACCATCGCCGGGTCGGCGCCGCTCCCGTCCATAAGACTTCCGGGAGGGGCTGATTCATCGGATGAAAACGGCGACGTTTACCGGTAAAGCCGCATAACCGATTCCCGCGTATTGTCCTTGCCGCGATGGGTTGAAGTCAGTTTGGGCGTGGTAGTGGAGAGCCCTGGCTGCTGGGCTGGTTGGGCTCATGTGATCGCACTCTGCCAAGCCATTGCAGCGTGGACGGATCTTTGCTGGCACGTTCACAGCGGAGGTGATCGCCTGTGCGGTGTGGCCGATTCAGGCGAGGAGCAGGAGTGGGATACCCCACGTGACCGAGAGACCCCTCGAGGGGAGCGAGGATCAGTAGCCCCCGCAAGCGGTGAACGGCTTGAGGGACGATCTCGGAGTAGGCCTCCATTTGAGTGTCCAACATGTCCACGCCGATGTCGGACTATCGCCGTACCCTGTGATCGACTCCTGCTCCTGGAAAGGGGGTTAAGTATGCCGAAGCGATCCAACGAGTTTCAGCGCCTAGTGGCAATGCTGACCATGCTATCGAGCGAGGGCGCGACCGTGCACGAATCCGTCGAGGTGATGGAGATTGCCTCGCAGAAACCCCGCGAGGTCGACGTCGTGGCGGTCGGCAAGGTCGCCGGGCACTACAGCATCGTTTGTATTGAATGCCGCGACCAGAAGCGCCCACAGGACGTTCAGTGGGTAGAGCAAGCTCATACCAAGTTCGAAGACCTGGGCGCGAACGTGAGGGTTCTCGTCTCGTCCAGCGGATTTACGGAGCTTGCACGGGAAAAAGCTGCTCAACGCAACATCAAGACGATCACGCCCGGTGAAGTCACGTCCGAGTTCGTCGGAAAAATCGTCAACAGTGCTGACCGCGCCGAATATTGGCATTGGGTCACCCTGGTGCAGAAGGCAGACGTAATCATCACACGCGACGGTGTAACGCAGCAGCAAGAGCTGCCCGGGAACGTGCCGATCTACTGTGCGGACGGCTCGGAGGCCTCAATGTTCGAGGAGCTCGTTAACCACGTTGTGCGACAGCACACGCGGAATCACGACCAGTGGGAGCAGGCCTTTCGCGAAGGGGAGGAGCTGTACGGCAAAGGCAGAGGCAAATTCACCGCAACTGGCGATGGGCCCGAGCCGAGGCACAAGGGCCAGAAGGTGTACACCAAAGGGATCTCGCACTCGACAGGCGAAGAAGAACTGTTCGAGATCGCGAACGTCATCGTCACTTTTCAAGCCGAACGAACCCTGGCCGACGTGCCTCTTACCCACGGCGAGTATGAGGGCACTTATTTCTCTACGGGGTCGGCCGCCCTGGGCGACGACGCCACCGTGCAGTTGGTCTATACAGAGACCCGCGCCGGCGGATTCGATGTGATCGGCCGCCTAGACGGCCCCCTCGATACGCTTGGGGTGCAGATCCCAGCCAAAACCGATGATGCCGGTACGGAAATGCCCGATTCGGCTGGCCTCCCGTAAACGACAACCTTGCTCGCGACATATGTTCGCCGACCTAGCTTACGACTGACCGAGCCGGACGGCGCGGTCGCGCAAACCGGGCCGGTACAGCGATGGAGTCGGTCAGCAGCCGACGACACCGCGCTCGCAGACCGGTGCGATCTTGACCTGTGACGGCGCTAACCTCTGTCAGCCAGAAAGCTTCTGCAAAATAGCGTGTTGATGCATCAGATGAATCAAAAAATGTGAACGTGCCTCGTCTGTCGACAGCTAAACCTATTTTGGGTCAACACTATTCAATACGAATGAATCTTGATGATCGTGAGAGCCGTTGCACCGCGCCATCTTTCGATAATATGGCCGGGTCTACTGGTGACCCGCCATATTCGATCTTGCCGTATTCCACTGACCGCTCGACCAGGGGAGTGCCCAGGCAAGCGTTCAACGATGTTGGTTAGGTGTCCCACTCCGAAGGCTCGGGCTCTTCACCTTCGGGGTAGATGACGAAGCCGGGCGGCAGAACAGAGAGTGTTTCGCCAACGGTTTGGTCAGAGTCCCCGCCGTCGAGGAGCACCGTGGTCAGCATGTCGCGAACAGCGGGATGAAGGCCGCGCAGGTGTCCGCGAAGTTTGCCCGGATCATCGCCGACTCTGCGCGCAAACAGTGCGGCCTTATGAAATAAAAATATGAGCGTCACGAGAATGTACAGATGGTTGATCGGTAGGGCGATGGACCCGTCCTTGAGGGATATCACGTCGGCGTCGCGGGAATGCGCAGCGACGCAGCCGGTGATCGACGCCGCATCGGGTATGTCGGCGAGGTAATACAACAGATGTGGAATGCGGTCATAGAACCCGCGCAAGAAGGTCCTCACGCCAGAGTCGAGATACGGGCTGCCTTTATCTCCGAAGTCGGGGTACACGATCGCTATCGTGCCTCGCTGGCTGCGGGCCAGCTTCGCGTCGGCGTCGACCCTGGCGGTGAACGCTGCAAAGCCGTCTTGTTCCACGACCGTCCGATGTTGGGGCGAGAATGACAACCGCCGCCACGTGATCGGCTTATAACGAGCGTCGAGCCGAGGCGTGCGCATCGTTGGGGGTCGATCTGGCACCGGATGGATGTTCGCGCAGAGTAGGGAACTCGCCGCGGATAACACCAGCATGTCTTCTGGCCGGAGGACTTTGTGACCGGTACGCCCCTTCTCCCATGCCGCTGGGAGATACACCACGGCGCTTTGTCCCGGTGTACGGGGCGGAAAGATCGTCAGCCCGACGAGAAGCTGTGCCATTGGGTCGCCAAGCGCGTATGGCTGGGCCATCAGCTGCACCGGCCCGACAAGGGGATCCATGTCGACGGCGTTCATCTGCTCGACTAGCGGCGCGAGTATCGGATGCACAGAGCCCTTGTCGATGCGCTCTAGCGGGTGACCGAGGAGCACGTCGCCGAACTGCTCGTTCAGCAGTTTGAGTCCGATTCGGTGGTTGTGCAGCAGGTCGCTTCGGCTTCCGAAGTCTCTGAACTGCTCAACAAGCGGCCGGAAGACTGTGTGCGGCTCGCTGGTCTGGAGGGCGAGCGTGGCGATGTGTACGAACTGATCGAAAGCGTCATCGCCGAGGGCGTCAGTCGCAACGTAGTAGGCGTAGCTATAGACGTCGTCATCTACGTCTTCGGCGAACATCGCTTCGAAGCCTCGCGGTCCCAACTCGGGGGAATGTATCCGCTTCTCGATGAGGTATGCGCTGCCTTCGAGAAGGTCCAGCGCGCACACTCCGTCGCTGCTCGACCGCAGGAGTGTGTTCATGACCAGTTCGAGGTCGGTCTGGTAGGCGTGCAGGTGGCGGTAAATCTGGTCAAGGTCTGCGCGGTGATCCTGCAGCGCTTTTGCGACGTGCTGGAAGCATTGTTTGGAGTGCTCATATGCAAAGCCCGTGTTGATCATTTGAAGAACATGCATGCTTTCGTGGGATATCGCGGCCACCGCGGTTTGATCGTCTTCGCCCAGAGCCGAATAGTCGCCTGACAGGAGGCTTTTGAATGCGTCATAGGCGACGTGCATACGGACGATGCCGGTGGCCCAGTCCGTGTCAGCGAAGAAATCGTCAGCTCCGCATCCCTGCGGATAAAGCACCGCTGTAGGCGTGAGCATCAGCTTTTCGCGAGGACCACGCCGATTACGATCGCGGTCAGAAGCGCCGCGGTGGCTTGAGCCGACATGGCCGCAACAACAAGCCATCCCTTGGTCTGATTGCGACGCCGGACGTCGACAAGTTCGACCAGTTGAGCGTGAGTCAGCTGACGATCAACTTCCACGCCGTCTCGATCCCAGACCATCCGAGTTGTGACGAATACTGCGATGTCGTCAAGCACGACCCGTAAGTATGAAATCGGCGCATTCACAACAATACCGAGCACCGCAGCGGAGATGAACAGCGCCGCCGCGACAACGAGCAACCAGTGAGTACCCTCTGGCAGAACGAAGTTGGGAGATTTCGTCACGACCGCGGCGAGCCCAAACAAGAGCGTGACAAGAGCACCAGATGTTGTGATGATGGTGGATCCCCGGGTCTCCAGGGAGGATTTGAGAACTCGTTCGGCGCCGAGCTCGCCTTGAATGAACTCACGCGCGACTTCTCCCGCGGATACGTCCACTATGAGATGACACCTATTCCGAATCGCTCTTCGGGATCCTCTTCCTCCCGAGCTGGGGGCTCAACCGGAGCGGGTACTCCCCGGGGATATTCACATCCCCCCGCTCGTCAGGTTTGACAGCCGCGGATGTCGTGGACACCTCGGCCGGAGGGGACCCAGCCGCTAGCTTGTCATCAGTCATTTCCCACGCCCGATCCAACGCTGACTCGTCATGTGGTGTCAACAATCATGTCACAGGAGCCAGCCGGCCACCAGACAAACGAACCGGGTTGGGACGGCACCGTGATGAGGAACGCCGCGGTGGCCGCGGTGCGCATGCGCAGCGTGAACGCCGGCTCCCGCCCGGCGGCCTTCGCGAGCAGATTCAACAAATCCCACTGCGGCACCATCGCCACATAGTTGTACGGCGCCGGCAACGCCGCGAAGACATCGATCGGCACGCGCCGCGAATCCGTGCCGGGCAGCAACAGACCGGTCATCCTGCTTTGCGGCAGTTCCCGAAACTCCGCGCCCAAGCCGAGCTCGTCCAGCAGCTCCACCGTCGACGCATGCACCGTGTCCCCGCGGAAATCCCGCAGGAAATCGCCGTGCTTCTCCAACACCGTCACCGCAATGCCCGCCCGCGCCAGCAACAGCCCCGCCATCATCCCCGCCGGGCCGCCCCCGGCAATCACGACCGTCGTTGACTCCACTGCGCCTTCCCCTGACTCCATTTGATTGTGGCGCATTCATCTAGCGGCGGCTGGCTTCTGGCTGGATACGCCGGTGCCGCAGGCTTTTTGTCCAATATCCGGTGGTTCGGGTGCGGCCCTCATGGCCGTCGTAATCCCCCGCCGGGGGAGAGGCGGCCGCTGGCAGCGCTCCATCGTTCGACCCTCCGGCCGCTGAAGGCTGATTCATCTGATGAATCAATGTATTCATCGCGACACAATCACAGCGTATCTAAAGACGCTGAATACCAAACGATTACAAAAGCACCGCGACAATCGACAAACACGGGCAAGCTAATTAGGTTGGGGCACAACGGATTAGGGAATACACTGCGGTCAACCTGACATAATTCCTTATTATCGGTAGTTGACCTAAGTAGCTGAGCAGCGCTGAATTGCGGCCATCCGGCCTGTTCAAAACGCCCATGCTGGCGTCGCTGTCCGAACAAGCGCGAAAGTCGCTGGGCGCTCAGGTGCCGCATCCAAGCCGACTTGGCAACCCCGACGAGTACGGCGCACTGGCCGTCCACATCGTCGAGAACCCCATGCTCAACGGCGAAGTCATCCGCCTCGATGGCGCGATTCGGATGGCGCCGCGATGAGCGTTTCCACGGATGCCCGGTGAGCCGACCGATCGCGAGGTGCTCAGGCGTGAACCACTCCCGATCGTCGTCGCCGTCGAGATCGACCAGGATGCGTAGCAGCAGCTGTCGGTAGTCCTGGTGCCCGGCGCCGAACGCGCCCCACCGGCTGCGGCGGCCTGCTGGCCGGCGGCTTGCTCGGCAGCCGACGGTTGCGTCACGGTGGCGGCGGCCTTGCACTGGTACTGGTTGATGATCGCCAGGATCGCCGCCTGGCCTTCCGTAGAGTCCGGGCCGCGAACCGCCTCAATCTGCTACTGCTTCGGACCTGACGCGCCTGGCGGGTCGCGCCCTGCCTGCAAACGGTGAACCTCCTGGAACCACCAACTGTCTCAGTCTGTGATGTCGCGGCTAAAGAGCTGGTCGCGCAAGGGTTGCAGCGTCGATGCATCGACGTGGACATGGATGGAAGTGATCTTGGTGTCCTCAATCGTGAGGTCGAAAACCCCGACAAGATTCCGTTCAGTGAATGCCATTACGGTGGGGCGGCCATCCACGGATTGCGACACCAGAACGGTTCCGGGTCGGCTCCAGAGGCGCAGCAGATTGCGGGCCACGCATTCGGCACCGCGCACAACGACGCCGTTGCGCACGTCGACCTCACCGAAGACATCTGGGTCCAGCACGTCGAGAAGTTCGTTCAGGTCGCCGTTCGCGCACGCCGCGATGAACCGCCTGGTGACGATTCGATGAGCGGCGGGTTCGATGCTCGCCCAGCCGGTGTCGCGCGATTCTTTGACCTTGCGGCGGGCCCGACTGGCCAGTTGTCTGCAAGTCGCTGACGGCCTGCCCACGGTCTCGGCGATGATCGTGAACGGGAGCTGAAAAATGTCGTGAAGAACGAACGCCACCCTCTCGGCCGGCGTCAGGTGCTCGAGCACGACCAGCAGGGCCAGCCTAACCTCGTCATCGAGGGTCACACGCTCGGCGGGATCGACTGAGCTCGATCCCTGATCGTGACGGTCGTGCACGGCCATGTCCTGCGGGCGTTCCCGTCGCGCCATAGCCGACTTGATGTGATCTAGACACAACCGGCTCGTGACGACGATGAGCCATCCCCGCTCATCGTCGATGCTGCCGAGTGGAGTTTGAACCAGGCGGAAGAACGCTTCCTGCACGACATCCTCAGCGGCGCCGACGTCGCCGAGCATGCGGAACGCGAGGTCGATCAGATACGCGCGGTGTTCGGTCCATGCCTGACTGATCTGCTTGTCGGAATACATCCGGGTCCCTTTCCAACCGACCATGCGATCTCCCCGGGTAGGCGTGGCGCCGGTGGTTTTAAAACATTAAGACGAAACAGCCGCACCGAATGTGACACTTGCCGCTCGCATTTACCTCGCGCAGACCCACACGGTGTCGGTCGTGCTGGCGCGTGGCGAACAGCGCAGATCGAGGGTGCGCCGGCCTGAGATCGCCGTGCAGTCTTGTGGGCGACCTCGGCCTGTCTGAATCCCGCTGAATTTGGAGCGCCAACCACGCGCGGCCCGCGCACTCACCGTGCGCACGAAGATATCTGCTGTCGCAACATTGAGGCATCCGTCACACCGTGCGCCGCTGTGTAACTATTCGCACCCTCTAACTCGTCGTAAATGTATACGGCCCGAGCGGGCCTAAAGGAACCACGAGAGGCTTCATCATGACGATTGTTGTCACCGGAGCGACCGGCAACGTTGGCCGCCCTCTTGTTCAAGCACTGGTCGACGCGGGTGAAAAAGTACGTGCGGTCAGCCGCCACCCCGGTCGAGCTGAGCTGCCCGGTGGCGTAGAAGTGGTGGAATCCGCGACAGCTGCTACAGCCGGGGCCTCGGCGGTATTTCTGAATTCCCGCGCCTTGCGCGACGACTTGGGTGCGGTGATCGACCAAGCCCGCCACGACGGTGTGCGCCGGCTGGTGGCGCTGTCGGCGATCAACGCCGACGACGACTTCTCACTTCAGCCATCGCGGTTCCGCGGCGACCGAAACAAGGAGGTCGAACAGCTCGCCATAGATTCCGGCCTGGAATGGGTCAGCCTACGCCCAACCCCATTCGCGACCAACTTCGTCGGCATGTGGGCAGGCCAGCTCGCTGCCGGTGACGTCATCTACGGTCCCTACGCATCGGCATCCATCGCGCCCATCGCCGATGCTGATATCTCCGTGGTCGCCGCCCAGGCGCTTTTGGGCGATGATCTCGTCGGCCAGAAAATCCCACTGACCGGGCCACAATCACTGACCAACGCGCAGATGGTGGACACCATCGCCGCGGTGCTCGACCGCCCCTTGCGATATCAGGAAATCCCTCCCGACGTGGTGCGCGAGCGGTTCGCCGCGCTGGGGCTAGGCGCCGAGTTCGGTGCAGCCTACGTCGCCCTGTTGGCATCAACGCTCGACCAGCCCGCGATAGTCACCGACGACGTCGAGAAGATCCTCGGACGGCCCGCAACCACATTTGAGCAGTGGGTCAGCCAGCACCGCAACCTTTTCACCCAATAACTGCAACAAGATTCGGAGCCTTTGATGTCTAACCCCAAGCCGCCCGGTTGGCTCAAGCCGATGAACAAATTCATGATCGCGATGCAAAAGCTCGGCGTGCCCACTGGACCACCGATGATCCTGACCGTGTCCGGCCGCAAGACGGGCCAACCCCGCGCCACACCGATGACACCGTTCAACCACGACGGGCAGCTCTACGTCGTGGCCGGATTTCCTGGCGCCGACTGGGTAAGCAACGCCCGCGCAGCCGGCTTCGGCACACTGAGCAAGGGCCGAAAAGCGCGGCGGGTCAGAATTGTTGAAGTCAGCGCCGATGAAGCCCGCCCGGTGCTGCGGATGTACCCCGACGAGGTTCCGGTCGGCATCGGCTTCCTGAAACGCTCGGGCCTGATACGCGAGGGCACCCCCGAGGAAGTCGAAGGCCTAGCCGGGCGCATCGCCGTTTTTCGATTCGACCCCATGCCCACAGCCTGACGGAGATTTCTGAGAGCGACACGGAAATCGTGTCGTGGGAACCAAACGGGCAGACGACCCGATCACTGATTTGTCGCGCACTCGATGAAGTCCACCATGTCATGGCGGTCAGAAGGCGCCCGGATTCTTTTGCCGCGCAAGCATCCGCACATAGCTATAGGGGAACCCGACCTGGCGAATCGGGCATCCTTGAGGCCGGTGACGCGATGGTCTTCACGCTGGATCCGCGCCGCCATCTCCGGTCAGGGTGCACGCTTCCGCTGCGCCGTTCGGCGCCGACGCGGTGGCACTGACCGAACTCAAACGCGCAGAGCGCCATAACAAATACGAGTCGGCGATGCGGACAATGCTCGGACTCGACGCGACGCCGACCGTTGCCTAACCGCGAGCCGGCCCGGTTGCTTCGCGTCGGGTGAGCTGCGCGACCACCCCGTCAACGAGCTGACGCGCCGCCGCGTTGTCCAGCGGCGCATTAGCGAACACCAGCCGATACCACAGCACCCCGAACACCTGATCGACTACCATCGCCGACGTCTTGCGGTCCAGCGCCGCGCCGCCGCCGGCCCCGGATAAGATCTCGCACAGCGCCGTTCGGCGTTGCGCGGCAAAGGCCTCCAGTTGCGCCGCAGTTCCTCGATCTCCCAAAGCCTCGCGCAGCACTCCCAGCAGTAAACTGCGGTGGCGGGTCGCCGTATCGAAGGTCGCCCGAACGAACGTCTCGAGATCCCTACGCAGATCGCCCGACACGGCGAACGAAACATCCTCTTGCGCAAGCCACACCATCGCCTCTAGCAGAACCGCACCCTTGGACGGCCACCACCGATAAATCGTCTGCTTGCCGGCGCCAGCGCGTCGCGCGATCTCGGCCATGGTGATCGTAGCGACATCCTGAGCGGCCAACAGGTCAGCTGCCGCGGTCAGAATCGCGTCACGTGCAGCATCGTTTCGACTACGTCCGGTGTGCGCGCGAGCCCGCATGGCGTCACTGTACAACGTCACTTGACAAGACTATGAGTCTCGACAAATATTGCGGGTTATGGCCACCAACAGCGCGCGGAAACGACGTCGAGTAAGCATCTTTCACAAGTACTTCGCCAACCCTTTCAACAAGCTGCTACCCACTCAGGTCGTGCTCGAGACGACCGGCCGCAGAAGCGGGCTCCCGCGGCGCGTCCCGGTCGGCGGCCGCTTGGTCGACAACCAATTCTGGTTGGTGTCTGACCACGGCGAGATGTCGGATTACATTCGCAACATCAAGAGCAACGGCCAGGTCCGCCTCCGCATCCGGGGTCGCTGGCGTCGCGGCGCGGCCCATCTGCTGCATTCCGACGACGCTCACGCCCGACTTGCCAAGCTGCCGCGTATCAACAGCGCCATGGTCCGTGCACTGGGCACCGACCTGTTGACAGTGCGCATCGATTTGTCCTGAGACGGCCCGGCGCCAGCTGTCGCCGCGCAGGTGGAAAGTTCGGCGAGACGCGACGGGCGGCACTCGAAAACCCAATGCCGCCAGTTGTCATCGCAGGGACAGCACGGTGCGCGACGGCGTCATGACCGTGGACATGCGTGATCCATGATTCATCGTCTAGCCAGTGTTCGGTGGCCGCGTCGAATGCGTCGAAGTTGATCGTCGGTTGCTCAAGCTGCTGCTCATCGTCAAACAGGCTCTCCCCGTAAATCTGTCTCATACTGCTCGTTTCGTCATCGCCACATTGAAACAGGTTGTCTCTCAACGTGAATCGCTGCCACAATCGTCCAATGCGTGGTCTATTGCAAAGCCGATTCCGTCGCTGATCCGCTGCACGACGACAAGTGTTCTGGATAGTCGCGGTCGGGTTTCGGTATGCGATGCGGCTTAAGCCCCAGCTCTGCACTCAATGCAGTTTCGCTGTTTCTTGCCTGAGCGCATCCATCGCGTTGACGTAGGGAATGGGTCCGTAGCTGATCCGCGCTACCCCGATTTCAGCGAGGCGCTCGTTGTCTGGTACCCCGTGCATCACCATCACATTGACAGGCAGCGTGGTGCCCCCGCAGATCCGGGCGATTAACGACTCGTCTTGTACGCCGGGGATGAAAAAGCCTGATGCCCCGGCCGCTTCGTAGGCGCTGGCTCTGTCCAGCGCAGCCCGGATCGCGGATTGTGGGTCATTGCCCTGTCCGAGAAACAGATCCGTGCGTGCGTTGATGAACAGCGGGACCTTTTTCTTGTCGGAGGCCTGCCGGATCGCGGCGATGCGGCTGGCTTGCCGATCGATGCTGTGTAGTCCGGAACCCTTGACGACACGGTCTTCAAAATTGATTCCCACAATGCCCAGATCCAGCAGGTGGGAGATGTTGTCGCCTAATTGGGCGTCGTCGGCGGTGTATCCGCCTTCGAAATCCGCGGTGACAGGCAGATCCACGGAGGTAGCGATGCGCGCGATGATCCGGTTGGCGAAGTCGACCGGGATTTCCTCGCCGTCTCGGTACCCTTGGGCTTCTGCGACCGACCAGCTGCTGGTGGCGATCGCCGCGGCGCCCGCGTCGCCAATTGCTTTAGCACTGCCGGCATCCCACGCGTTGTAGAGGACCAGCGGTGTGCCTTTGGCGTGAAGATCGGCCAAGCGAGTGGCTTTATCTTTTTGGCTCATGGGATTCCCTCTCCGAGTGGTTGTCGGCGTTACATGACGTCGCACGCTGCCCCTGGCGCGGTAGCGCTTCATCTTTCAACTCCAGCGGAGTGTTGATCCTGCCCACTGCCCCTGCCGAATGGAAGTGGCGAACGATGGCTCGGGGCGGCGATTGATCTAGGGCAGCGGGTGTTGGCAGTGCCATTTCGTTCCTTGTTGATAGGTATGCCCTGCCGCCAACAGCAATGATTCGTTAAAGTGGCCGGCGATCAGCTGAAAACCCAGCGGCAAGCCGGCGCTGCTGAATCCACCGGGGAGCGCAATGGCGGGACTGCCGGACATGTTGAACGGCGCGGTAAAACGCAGCGCAGAGTGCAATCCTTCTCGGGTGCTATAGATTTCGTCGATGCTTTCGAGCGTCGGAGTGGTGAACGGCTGCACGGGGGTGAGCAAGAGATCGATCGAGTCAAACAGTTTAGCGAGTCCTCGGCTGAAGGTATGCCGCGCGATGCGGATGTCATTGAGTTCGGCTGCGCTGAGGCTGCCGCCATGCTCGAGCAGACCCGCGAGGGCTCGACCATAGGACTGCGACTGGGCTGGGTAAGTCGCAGCGTGGGTGACTGCGGCTTCGGCGGCGCACAACGGGGCCCACCCTTCGATCACAGCGCTCGGATCGGGCAGCTGCACGTGGTGGATCTCGGCTCCGAGCCCGGCGAACACCTGCTGAGCCGCGTGCAGTACGGCAATCACGTCGGGATCGGATCCTTCCTCGCTATAGCCAGCGCAGACCCCAAGACGCAGGCCGGCGAGGCCGCGGTCGGTACCGGTGACGTAGTCATCGGTCGGGGCGATCAACGTGTTCGGATCGCGAGGGTCCGCGCCAGTCAACGTGTTGAGAATGATGGCGGCATCCAGAGCGGTGCGCGCCATAGTGCCGACGTGATCGAGGCTGGGAGCCAGCGCGAACGTGCCGTACCGACTGATTGTGCCCCAGGTCGCCTTCAGACCAGTGACACCGTTGGCGGCCGCGGGGTAACGGATCGAGCCGCCGGTGTCGGTGGCCAGACAACCGAAGCACAGCCCGGCGGCGGTGGCCACACCGCAACCGCTCGATGAGATCCCGGGCCAATGGTGCCTGGCCCACGGATTGCGGGGCGCCTTGATACTTGGGTGATGTTCAGACAGAGCACCTTCGGTGAGCTGGAGTTTGCCCAGCAGCACTGCGCCGGCTTCGGCCAGACGTGTGATCACCGTCGCGTCGTAATCTGGCCGGTGACCGGCATAGGCGGCCATTCCCGCCGCGGTTTGGACCCCCTGAGTGAAAAAAACGTCCTTGACCGCGATCGGAATCCCATGCAGCGGGCCACGATAGCGGCCCTGCGCAATCTCGTCGTCGGCGTCACTGGCTTGCGCGAGCGCCCGCTCAGGAGTGACTTCGGCATAGGCGTGCAATTGCGAGTCGACGTTTCCAATCCGGGAAAGCAGCCCTTGAGTCAATTCGACCGAGGACACGTAACGAGCTCGCAGGTCTGCGGCCGCCGCCGCGATGGTCGCATAATGAACCGAGTTATCGGAAGCCATGGTGCGTAGGCAATCTGATATTTGCGATTCGCGGCGCGCTACGTGAGAGCCGTTTCTCGGGCGGCGCTGATCTCTCGGGCGATGTCCGCATTGGAGGCCGCGGCGATCGTCAGCGAGTCGTAGTAGGCGTGGCCGAATTGGACGCCGCCGCCTGCGAACTCGAATACGTCTATCACCCGCAAGTCCAACCTACCTCGACCGCCGCCGCGGCCCGTAGCGCGATACAACCACTCGACACACAGCGAATCGCTGTCGCCGGCCCACCCCTGCAGCGCGGGGTCCAAATCAGGGGCAGCCGTTAACAGCGTCTCGTATAAGCCGGGTATTTCGGGTTTGGTGATCGGACGAATCATTCCGGGATTGAGGATGATGCCGTCACGGTTGTAGCAACTCGCCAACCCGGACGGAATCTCGGCCGGATCGAGGTGCCACAGCGCATCGTAGCGCCGCACAAAGCTTTCCGGGTCAACCTCTTCACGGGCGTCGAGTGCCGGTGTATCTACCAACTCCGGGGTCCAGGTGGGCAGGTATACCGGCGGGAGCGGCAGACCGCCGACAAGCGGCGCCACCAGCCTGGCTTGGTCGTAGTAGCAGCGAGCCTCGCAGATAAGACCATCGTGCAATCGGCACGCGTACACGGCCGGGTAACTCAAGGGACACCCGTGATACGTGCCGACGTTGTCGCAGAGCAGGTAAACCCAGTTTTGCCGCACGAACCATCGGTGAACCGATACCCACAAGTCCGAAGCGTTGCGCAGAAAAGCCTTTGCTACCGCTTGCGCCTGCGAGTACAGCTCGGGCGCAGCCATGCCCGCATCCCAGAATGTGCCGGTTGGCTCAAACAATTTATCGAATTTGTCCGGTGTCGGATTGGCCCCGAAATCTTGGAACCGCTCGACAAATTCAGCCACGCGCTCATCAGGCTCGGAGTCAAGCTGGTGCACTCTGGTCATGTTTTCCTCCTATTGGTCGAATGTCATTGCGTCGTCACTGAGTCGAGCGATTCGAGTTGGCGTCATGGCGCTCCTGGTGGAGGCCACCGCGCAGGAAGTCCGTCCTCAGCAAGGCATCGAGTAAATCGCTCTCGCCGAACGCTTCGGCAGGACTGAGCACGCCGGCAGCGCTGACCTTTCCAGCGCTGAGGCGCTCGGCCGCGCGCACCGAAATCAGCGCGCCAAGCTCGTAGATATCACCGACACCCGAGACCCAGGCGCGACGCTGATCAGCGTCACCCTGCACGTCGACAACGATGGTGAATCGCATTGGCGCATCACCGTCGAGAGCTTCCGATGCCGAGCGCACACCGAGCGCCAGCCCGCTTCCCGCAAAGGTCGCGGCGGTCATATAGACCTCCACTGCGTCGGTGACTGTGTGGCGGGGCACGGTTACCGATTCGCAGGTGGCCGTGTACTCGGTGATTACCTGCTGCACACCAATCGGAGGCGGGAACACGTACTCGCCTAGCGTCACGCGGGCGCGCGGAGCAAGGACCTGCAGTGCGCCGTCCCGATGCACCAAACGCTCAGTTTTTACTGCTCCGGTGGCGAGGCTTCCGGGGGTCATCCGCCAACCCTCCACGGCATACGCGACGGCCACTTTGCGCAGCGACGCCTGCTCCGTCGCTAAGCGGTAGACGATCAGATCAGCCAAACTAGTGAAAAAGCTCATCGCCCCGATGACCACCACACCTGACCTGCGCGCCGCAGTATCCTGCTCGCGCATCAGCTGATGCAGATACGCCGCCTGCGAGGTGTGATCGAGATAATGCGTCCCGGCGGTGATCGCCGCAACAACCACGGGTCGTCCGTACTCGCTGAACGGGCCCGCGCAATTGATCACGACCGCGCACCGCTGCGCGAACCGGAGCAAGGCGGCGTCGTCGTCGATGCGGGCGGCTTGCACCTCGCACTGGTCGGACAGCGTGGTTGCCACGTCCCTCAGTCGCACGGCGTCACGGCCGCCAAGGACGACGTGATGGCCGCGCGCAGCCAGCTGCGCCGCAACGAACCTACCTGTATAGCCGGTGGCACCATAAACACCAATGCTCGCCATTTAGTGCGCCCCTTGTAACGGTCCACTCGCAGGTTGGACGGTGCGTGCGAGCGCCTCCCCCATCGACGCCATGTCCGAGGCGACGGCCAACTCGTCGACCAGATCGGCTCGCGACCGGAAGTGATCGACTCCGCAGCATTGCGCGCTGCCATCTCCGACGGCGGCACGCACATGACAGATCGAGCCGCTTGACGCATCCGTGTAATCCATACCTGAATTACTAACGTATACAATGTACGTAAGTCAAGTACGTAAATGTGACATGTTCATGCGCCCCGAAGGAGTGATCAGCTGTGCACGCACGCAGGTAGCGCGCGCCCGTCGCACCGCTAACCAGCTCGTGTCAGCCGCCCGCGAGCGGTTCGCTGCCGATCGTTACGACGCCACCGTTGTCGATGCTGTTGGTTAAACGCGCCTGCGTAACCACAAGGGTGCTCTACCATTTCAGTGGCAAGCGCGCACTGTCGCCGCGGACTGCGAGGCCGAACAACGGTCTATTTAGCACGGTGTCTACCGCGCCGCGCGGATCACCGAAGTCGGATCGGGTTGGTGTCCGGGTTCGATGGCCGCGCACCGAGACAGGCTGGACGACACCTCGCTGGTGCGATTACAGGCCATCGCAAAGGTCGTACTCGATCGCGACGTCGGAACGATCCCTCCACCCAACTCGATTGCTAATCGGACACCCCGGGCGAAATGGGTTGCACGACAGGACCGATCGTCGCGGCCTTAACACTCGCGACAACGTTACGGTGCCAGACGATCAGGACTGGCATGCCGATCAATTCGAGTGCGGTAGCGCCGACAAACATCGAGTGAGGTCGACCGCGCTGTTGCCAGGAATACAGACGGGCGATACCTCCGGCGAACACCGTGCTCAGCGTTAGGGGCAATGTGGGCGAGTCCCGCGTCACGCGCGGAACGTGCCACCACACAAGAGGACCAACGGCGCACCAGAAAATGCTTGCGAAACGAAAGGCGCTGTCCATCGACGGAGTTGTCTGGCTTTGTCCCCCGGGCAACCACTTCGATCCTGCAATGATGTCGACCGCGCCGCTCACGACGGGAATTACGGCCAGCACCGCCAACACTATTTGTAGCGCGCGCCGGCCTCCATCCGGTGGCGCGGTTAGCTCCTGCTTCATCAGTGTCCTTTCCGCTCGGTGGGGCCAGCTGACGCGACTACCAGAGCCTCGCGAACGCGGTCGACGTGTCGCGATTGGCGCGGGCTCAACGCCGCTCCGGCCGAGGTCGACAAAGGCCGAGGCGACAACCTCACCGACTCGCGGCACCTGCTTCGACACCTCGAGTATTAACATACCTTGGATACGTATGTCTATTACGTCATTGGAATACGCACGTGGGAGTCTCCCCGCACGTGTGCTGATAGCTCAGCATTCTCTATGTCGGCGAGCAGTTGGCCGCCGACTCAATGCGGGGTGGTGGGACAACCCAAGTCGGCGGGTTTGCTACCCGAGGCCCCCCATGCGGTCAAAACTTTGCTGGAGAGACCGTGGAACGGAATCACTCATCGACGCGCTGAACGGACTGGCTGGGGATATCGTACGTGGTTGCTAAACGGTTGACCTAAGTCGGAAATGGCCACCCGCAGTCAACTCCACGGCCTCACCCCACCCAATCATGGCCGCCGCCAGCACCGAGCTGCCTACGCAAACGACGCTTCGAACGCTGCTGCGGCGAGATCGACAAGTGGAGCTTCAGGAAGTGGAAGCTCCCACCCACCAAGGGATTCAACGCGTTGCGCGAGATGCGTGTGCGCATCTTCGATGAGTTGGATTCCACGCCTGGCGATGTTTGGGGGGAGCGCACCACCTTCGACGACCGTGTGTCCATTCACTATCACGCGATCGATCTCGCGTGCGGTGGCCTGCAGGACGATTGAGTCGATGTCGTCGATGACCGGACGCATGTGCAGTCGATCGTTCCGCAGAAGTACCAAATCGGCGGCCTTGCCAACCTCGATGGAGCCGCAGACAGATTCCAACCCCAATGCCCGGGCGCCAGCCAGGGTCGCTGCGTGCAGTACTTGCCTCGTTGTGACGGGCGGCACTTCGCCGACGCTGCCCAGTCCGGCAGAATCGAGCGCCGGTTGCAGCGCATCACGACGTTGATGTTGTAAAAGGAGGCGCATAGCGGTGAACATGTCGCCGCTATTGTTGGACACGATGTCGATACCTATCCCCGCGTTCACACCCGCACCTTGTGCGCGACCGAAAATCGATGAGCCAAGACCCATTTGAAGTTCGGTGTCCGGTGTGCTGGCGACCGAGCACCCCGCGTCACCTAGAAGCGCAAGGTCAGTGTCGGTGCACTTGTTGGCGTGTGAGTGCAGTTGACCTGTGCCGAGTAGTCCCTCACGATGGAGCACCGCGACGTCGTTGATGTACGGCTGGCTCCAGACGCAACAGGAATGGCAGGTGACAGGTACTGCGAGATCTGCCGCGGTCTGGATTTCCTTTCTCGTTTCCGCGAATGGTTGTACACCCAATTCCGTTAGCGCCACACCCATTCGAAGCAGGCCGTTATCGGTTGGGAAGAAAGACCGACGAATACGTGCGGCGTCGCGAAGGCGGTCATCGGGTGTAGTGAACACCGGTTCGGATTGCGGGGTGGGAAAGAAGCCGTAGCACCAAAGCGCGCGAATCCCACTGTCAGCTAAGGCGTTAACGGCAGCATCAGCGTGATCAGGGGAATTGGTGATGTGGCAATGATCGATCGTGGTGGTAACACCGGCCGACAACGCATCCAGACTGCCCGCGAACTGGCCGGCGTAGACATCGTCGGCTGAATGCAGACCGGCGAAGTGGAATCGAATCCGGTAGACGTACTGGTTGAGATTCCAGTTCGCCGTTAGGCCGCGCATGGTGGTCTGCCACAGGTGGCGATGTGTGTCGACGAAGCCCGGGATTACCCAGCAACCGGACGCGTCTATCACCGCCCCGCCGGCGGTCGGTAAGTTCGGCGCGATCTCGGTGATCAGACCATCCTCGAACGCGACATCGGTGACATTCACGTGTGCGGTCAACGGGTCGCCTACCAGGGCACGCCCTCCAGTGATCACGGTGCGTTGCGGTGACATCTATGCCGACTCCTTTGTCGATAGAGTAAGAAGTAGCGACCGTAGCCATCCGGAGACGGGATCGTGTCCACGATCAGCGGTCTGCTCACCCATGGTGCTTGGCGAACCACTCGGCTTGCATCACCAGCAGTGTGGCGGTCGGAAGTTCGGGGGTCTGAGGATCCAACTGCCGGTAACGTTGATACACGTTCGCCACGACGCGTTCGGAATCCAACCACGTCACGTAGGGACCGAGGTCAATGCCATCGGCCGCTTCGTGAAACGACAGCCCCCGCTCTCGCGCTGCATCGACCTCGCCCAGCAGGTGCTCGAAGTAACCGCGCACCGCGCGGATGCCGTCGGCATCTGTCACCGGTCCGTGGCCTGGCACCACCACCGCCGCATCCAGGTCGATCATCTTGTCGCACGCGGCGATCCAGTTCTCGATCGGTCCCGACCACACGATGGGCGTGGCCCCGATGAACAACAGGTCGCCGGCGAAGAGCACGCCAGCGTCCGGGACGTGGACGACCGAGTCTGCGGCGGTGTGAGCCGGTCCCAGGTTGAGGATCTGGAGCGCTCGACCACCGACGTCCAGTGCAAGTTCACTCGTGAATGTCGAATCGGCGTTGCGTACTTCGATGCCGCCAAAGTTGAAACTGGCGAATCGATCTCGGAAGTAGGATGTCGCGTTCGGGCCCAGGTCCATCGTCTGCAGCGCGGCCATCATCTCCGGCTTCTCGTGATCGATCTCTTCGGCGGTGCCCGCTGCGGCGATGACCTTAACCGCGGAACCGAGCAGTTGATTGCCATGCGTGTGATCACCGTTCGAGTGGGTGATGAGAGCATGTCGGATCGGCGCGTCGTCGGTGATCGGCCGGAATCCGTCCAACATCTCGCGGGTCAAGTTCAAGTCGAACAGCGTATCGACAAGTAGCGACTCTCCCGCGCCGGTGACCAGTCCCGCATTACTCAGTCCATAACCACCGTCGGGCAACAACCACGCCCAGACGCGGTCGCCGACCTCGTGCAAACCCTTGGTGTAGGGGAATTTGGAGGGCGCACCATTGGTGGGGCGTCTCGCCACCACACCAGGCTTGGGTCGGGGGGCGATGGGATGCGGCAGCGCGCTGGCTCGCACGGTTTGACGCATCTCCCCGAGACCCTCGGCGCGAAGCGTCACGACGTCGCCAGCGTGTAGCCAGCCTCTAAACGCCGAAGGATCGTGGATGCTGAAGTGTTCGACGAGCGTGCAACCCGGGACCGTCCCCGAGCCGAACACGTCACCAGGCCGAAGTTCTACCCCACGTGACGCATACGAAATGACTTCTGCGAATGACCAATCCATTTGCGCGGTGGAACCGCTGCCGATCGCCTCGTCATTGACCAGGGCAGTGACGTCAAGACTCAGCGTGTCGCCGCTGAAGTATCCATCCAGCTCGTCCGGGGTCACCAGGAACGGCCCGAGAGTGATGCCGCTGTCCTTGCCCTTGGCCTGTCCAATGCCCAATTGGCTATCCAGATTTTGCAGGTCGCGCGCCGACCAATCGTTGAGAATTGTGTAGCCGATGATGGCCTTCTGTGCTTCCTCGATTGATAGGTTGGCCCCTGCCGTTCCAATGACCGCGGCGATCTCGAGTTCGAAGTCCTGCCACGCTGAACCCGGTGCGATGCTCACGTCCTCGTAAGGCCCCAAAATTGTTGACGGGCAGGCAAAATAAAACGCCGGCACCCGGTACCAGGTGTCGCTGAGTTCAGCGCTGCCCATCAGCGCCTGACAGTTCCTCATGTGGTCGAGGAAGCAGAGACAATCCCGGACCGAAGGCGGACGCGGGATGGGTGCCAAGAGCCGAACCGCGGCCAAGTCGACCACGCAGCCACCGGCCAGCGCCGCCTCCCCCGCTGCCCGGAGCCCGTCGGGACCGAGCGCCACGAGGTCGAGCAAGCTGTGTTCGGGCGGAGCCGCATGGATCAAACCCTCCGAAACCACGCCCACACGAGCCTCACCACCATCCTGCTGATAGGTCACCCAGCGCATCGACGACTCCTTTCTATGTTAATCAACATAATAAATGTCCATCAGCATGTAAAGCAGCGGATGCCATAGAATGGACTTCGTGGCCAGTCGACGCAACGAAACCAGCCGCGAGAGCAGGCAGATCATCCTGTCGACCGCCACGCAGCTGTTCGCCGAGCGAGGATTCCGGCAGACGACGTTCGCCGACATCGCCGAACACTCGGGTATCAGCCGCGGATCCATTCCGTGGCACTTCGGAAACAAAGACGGCCTATTGGAAGCGGTCATCGACGACATGCTGTCCAGCTTGGACCTTGAGCTAGGGACCCCGGCGACTATCGAGGCCGGGTTTGCCTCCGTACTCGAGTTCGTCCGTCACCCCAACACCCGGTTGTTGATCACCCTCGTGGCTGAAGCCGTCGAGCCCGAATCGCCGATCCAGGCCTTCTACGCAAACTTTCACGCCAGCATGCGTAAGTGGGCCACAACCTGGACCGCGTCGAACCCTCTTCCCAAGGGTGTCAGCCGCGAGATCTTCGCAACGGTGCTCGTAGCATCGGTGATCGGCCTTCATCAGCAGTGGAGGGTGGCTCCCGACTCGGTCGACCTGGACCGTTGCTTTGCCGGCCTGGCTGCGTTCATCGAGCGGAAGCGCTAACGTCCGCGGCGGACTGGCCCTTCGCGGATAGCCGGATTCACACGTGCGACCGTTGCCGAAGAATCGCTACTCAGCGCCGTGCTCTGGAGGACGGATCCCAGAGCCCAGCCGTCACGTTGACGACCGTGAGCTGTGTCCGGTGGCTGTCGCCCACTTGAGTTTGAGGGGAAACACCAGCGACGAGGGAGTCTCTGAACCATCCCGGGTTTCCTGCGCACCTTCCTTTGAGGGAAGGATGGCGCGATGGCGAGCAGGGTACGACGAGAACACGAAGGCCCGGGCAGTGCGGCTGGTGCGCGAGCACGCCGGCGACTATCAGACCGAGTGGGCGGCGATGAAGGCGATCTCGGCACGGTTGGGGATAAGCGCAGAGACATTACGCAAGTGGGTGCGCCAAGCCGAGGTCGACGCCGGTGAAGCTCCAGGTATTACAACCGATGCTGCCCGTGAGATCCGCGACCTACGCCGCAAATGTCGTGAGCTTGAGGCAACTGTCGAAATCCTAAAGGCCGCAACAGGTTTCTTCGCGCGGGAGTACGACCCGCGACACCGCTGATCTGCGAATTTATCGACAAGCATAAGCAGACTTACGGGGTCGTACCGATCTGTCGGGCGCTAGCCGCCCACGGTGTGCAGATTGCCCCGCGCACCTATTGGGCGCACCAAAACGCGGCACCGTCGAAGCGGGCGCTGTGGGACACCACAATCACCGAGATCCTGGCCGGTATCTACGAACCGGGCGTGGACGGAAAACGCCTGCCCGAGTCGCTGTACGGCAGCCTGAAGATGTGGGCGTACTTGCAACGCCAAGGCGTCCCCGTCGCCAGGTGCACAGTGGAGCGGATCATACGCGCCCACGGCTGGCGCGGGGTGAGCCGGGCGCGGCGCACCCCGCGCACCACCGAACCGGATCCGACCGCGGCCCGCGCACCGGACCTGGTGGGTCGACGCTGGCGGGTGGCGGCACCGAACCGTCTGCTGGTGGCCGACTTCACCTATGCGCCGATGGCGGCCGGGTTCGGCTACACCGCGTTCGTCATCGACGCCTACGCCGGGGTGATCACTGGCTGGGAGTGTTCGCTGCGCAAGGACACCGGGTTCGTTGAGCGTGCGTTGCGCCACGCCGCGGCTTTCCGCGCCAGGCAAGGCCACGCGCTCGATGATGCGATCCACCACTCGGATGCCGGATCGCAATATACTGCAATACATTTCACCGAGACACTGATACTGGCCGGACTGAAACCGTCGATCGGCACCGTCGGGGATGCCCTCGACAACGGGTTGGCCGAAACCACGATCGGGCTGTACAAAACCGAGTGCGTCCGCGACGGCTCGCCGTTTCGGGCCGGGCCGATCCGCACGCTGGCCGACCTGGAAGACATCACCTCCACCTGGGTCTGTTGGTACAACGCGTCCGGGCTGATGCACCGCCTTGGCCGCCGCCCGCCCACAGAAGCCGAGGCCGAGTACTACCCGCGCGTCCACGTCAGCGACCGCGCCCGGCGCCCCGTAGGGTTTGGTTTAGCCCTTCGCATCGGGACAACCGGTGTTCCGGTTAGCCCCCCTTCACTGGCACGGCCCACCGAACCAGTCTTCCGGGACGCCGGCACTTCGCTCCGGCAGGGCCGCGGTGATTCGACGTCGGTGTGCCGGTTGAGGTTCCTTAAATGAGTGCTCTGCCGACACCGCTCGGAACGTGTGAACATCGTTAGAACAGGCGGCACGATTCAGACGCCGCCTTCGGGGCTGACGCCGGGTCGCGAGCGCCCGGATATTTTTCGCGCCGCACTGGTCGCTGCGGTGCCGTCGATCGGCCGGCGGCCCGATGTCACCCGTCAATGGAGCGGGCGGGGCCCGGGGCGTTATTCCGCAGTTTCAGCACCCGCTCGTTGGTCTGGTCAGTGACGTACACATTGCCCGCGCCGTCCACTGCCACACCCTCCGGATCTTTGAGCCCGGTAAAGGGCAGCACGGTTTGGGTGGTCGAGCCCGGTGGAAGAGGGAAGAGGTGCGAGTTGATGGAAGTGGATTTCTCAGCGGAGCTTGCTTGTCACGAAGTCTGCTGCTTTGGCGGGCATATCGGTGTGCGGGTAGCCAAGGTGGTTGGGCAGGTCTTGGCCGATGTCTGCGTTTGGAACCACCTGGCAGATTGGGTCGGCGCCGGTGCACTGATCGAATACTATGCCGTCCGGGAAACCTTCGAGCAGGATCGGGTTGCCCTGGTAGGAGCGGTGCGCTGGGTTTCCGAATAGGACGATCGCATCGACTCGACCTCGATCTTGTGGTGGGATCGGTGTGGCGAAAATGCTCTGTGCCTGTGCGCTGGGTACTGCCCTGTATGCATAGGAGTCGTCTGATCCAGGTGTGGGCACGCTCAGGTCGACAGGTGCGGCGCTGACACCGTAGGTGACCAGTGCTCCCTGGGAGTAGCCACCGAGCACGATCTGCGACTGGGGGCATCGGCGGCCCACCTGATCGACGTGGGCAGCCAGGTCTGCGGCGCCTGTCTTCGCGGACCCGGCATCGAAGGTGGCGGGATACTGGACTGCGTAGACGTTGAGGGTCTTGTTCCCCAACCGGTCTCGCAGGGCGCCGACGAAGGCTTCTCCTGTTGCGCCCACGCCGGGTGGCTGATTCGTACCCCTGGTGAAAGCCAGTTCCACATCGGCGCAACCCACGGTGTCCGCGTGTGCGTGTGTCGTCCCTCTCGATAGCGTCACCGACGCGAGGCACATTGCTACAACGCCAAGTGCAGCAGCAATCGGGCGGTGTTGCGCGGCAATGCCGAATCGTGAAGTCATATTGTTCCTATCTCGGGAAGCCGCCGGTGGTGTGTGGGTGGCGGCTCGATGGTGTTGGTCGCGGGCGAAGAGGCTGTGGTCAGTGACTGTGCAAGTAGTCGACAAGGTCGGTTTTCATGGCCTGCAGTTGCTGTCCCCAGTAGGACCAGTTGTGGATACCGCCGTTGGGGAAGTCGATGTGCGCGTTGGTGCCGCCGGCTGCGGTGTAGGCGTCAGCGAACTGTTTGTTGGCGCCGAGCACCTGGTGTTCGATCATGCCGCCCGTAAATCTTTCGAACCCGCTGCGGTCTTTGTCCAGGTCTGTGGCGTCTCCGCTGCCGCAGTAGATCCACAGTCGGGTGTTGTTGGCGATCAGTTTGTCAATATGCAGGTAGGGGTCGTTGCGCTGCCAGGCCGGGTCATCGCCGGGTCCCCACATGTCGGCGGAACTGAAACCGCCGGCGTCGGCCATCGCGATACTGATCTGCCATCTGGCGGCAGACGGATGAACCGGAGAGGACAAGGCGGCGGCGTAGATGAACTGCTGCGGGTGATAGACCGAAAGCGTTAGCGCGGACGGTCCCGCCATCGATAGGCCCACGACGGCATTCGCGGTGGCAGAGATTCCCTTGTTTGCTGCCAGCCAGGCGGGCAGCTCGCTGGTCAGGAATGTTTCCCATTTGTAGGTCCACACCCCCGCATTGCCGTTGCCGTCTTTGCCGTGGGCTGGTTTGTACCAGTCGGTGTAGTTGCTCGATTGCCCGCCGACTGGCATGACCAGTGATACGCCGGACTGGTAGTACCACTCAAACGCTGGGGTTTCGATGTCCCAGCCGTTCCAGTCCTCTCGAGCGCGCTGGCCGTCCAGCAGATAGGCCGCTCTGGGAGCGCCACCTTGGAACTCGACCTTGATATCCCGGCCCATCGACGGCGACGGTACCTGCAGATATTCGACCGGAAGACCGGGCCGCGAGAAGGCATTCGCCACAGCCGAGCCGCCGGCCAACCCCACGAGGCCTGGCGTTACCGCGAATGCCGCCACCACCGCCGTGGTCCGCCAAAGCGCGACCGAGCCGTACCTGCGACGAAAGTGCTTCCGCACGAGACTAACCCTCCGTCAAACGAAGATTCAAATGCTGTATCCAACACTGTTGGAATCGAAACTAGCAAGTCCAAATCGCGCTTGCAACTGTGTTTGAATGACCGCCATGTCACAGCGCGATACACGCACACAGCTCCTAGACGTCGCTGAGCAGGTGCTGCTTGAGCAGGGGGTCAGTGGCTTGTCTGTGCGTAGCGTGACTGCGGCAGCGGGGCTGAACGTGGCCGCGGTCAACTACACATTCGGCGGGAAAGACGGTTTGCTGTACGCGCTTCTGGAGCGGTTGATCGGGCCCTTGAACGCCGAGCGGGTCCGCCGACTTGACGAAGTGACCGCCAAAGACAAGTTCACGGCCGAGGACCTGCTGCGGGCCTACGCCGAACCGCTCCTGGCGATGGAGCAACACATCGCGCCGCTGTTTGTCGAGCTGATGATCAAACCGCGCCTGGAAGGCAACCATCGCTTAAATCAGGTCGGCAAAGAGGCGCTGCAGCCCGGATTTCAACGACTCATCGAGGCCCTGTGCACTGTTCTGCCGAACCTGTCTCGCCAAACAGTGCAACTACGAATCCGGTTTCTCTTCGGCGCAGCAGCTCTTTACCTGCACGAGGAAATGCCCTCCGAGCCTGACCGGCAACGCATGATCGACGAATTCATCGCCCTGAGTTTGACCGGGCTATCTGGACCAACTCAGGACCACGCCACATAGCTGTCGACGGCCACGGCCCAGAGCACAACGTCATTCGCCCCGGGATGAATACGCGGACCACTAGCCATCAATCAAGCCGGGTGAGCTTAGGAAGCCGATCAGCCATACCGGCGGCCGTCCCAAAGGCTGCTCAGCCCGCGATCCCGGCATTGCTGACCGATCCGCGGCGCAACAGCCGCGACGGACCAATAGCCCTGGGCCCCAGGGCTATTGGTCCTTATTTTGCCGGGCTTGCTGGCGCCGTCACGCGGTCGGCCACCCGCCCTGCTGGCTGCCGGCCACTGTGGCCGAGCGCAGCCCAGCGGTGGGGCCACGGCTGTTCGGTCAGACATCGTTAGCGCTGGCCAAGAAGCCGCAGTGGGTGCATTCCGTTGACTGCCCCGACAAATGGGGGGGTGGATGCTGTAGCCGAGCATGCGCTGCAGATCGGGGCTGAGCTGGCGGACAATGTCTTGTGGGGTCGATAGGGCGAATGCTTCTTGGCTGCGCAGCCACGGCTGGCAGTACTGAGCAGTGACGGCCAGCCGGTTGCGGTCGGTTGTGTTCGCGCCGCCGCCGTGCCACAAGGTGTCCAGAAAGAATACGCATGATCCGGCGGGCATCACCGCCGGGCGGCGTTTGTCGGAAGTAGCTGGCCGCCGCTGACTATCCCAGTGGTGGCTTCCAGGTAGGACGACGGTGGCGCCGTTGTCCGGGGTGAATTCGTCGATGGCCCACACCGTCGCTGCTGACAATGCCGGTCGTGGCCTCGGTATTGGATACATGGCGTCGTCGAAGTGTTCGATCTGGGCGCTCTCTCCGGCGCCGATGTCGATCACCTGCAGTTGAGACAGCAGATAGTTCGGGTCTAGCAGCCGGTCGAGCAGCGCCAGCACCCGGGGATGATCAACCAGCTGGTCGACGGCTCGGGTTTTGGCCATCACGCTGTACGCCCGCCGGGTCTTCACCCCTTCGAACGCGTTGCGTCCGGGCTCACCGAGAAGTGGGTGGACCGCGCGGCGGATGTCAGCGCAGTCCTTGGCGCTAAGCAGGTTTGGCAGGATCAGGTAGCCGTCGCTGGCTAGTTGGGCCAGGTCGGCGTCGACGACAGCTTTGTCGATTTGATCACCCGCGCTGGGGGTGCGGTGGTGCCGCGCTGCGAGGTCCTGGGCGAGGTCGTCGATCCGGTTGACCGGCACGGGTGTTTTCACAATCACTCCTTTGCTGAGATGTTTAGGCCGACAGCGCCTTTCACGAAAAGCCAGATCTGAGCGAACAGCTCCTGTGGTGCCGGGCGCTCGTCGCGTTCGATGGCTGTAGCGGTGGCGGCATGCACTCCGGCCAGCACCGCGGCGGCGAGCAGCTCAGGGTCGTGGCCACTCGTGAGCTCGCCGCGCCGTTGGGCGTGCGCGATATTGATCGCGCCGAGTTCGATCAGTTCGCGCAGTTGCCGTTGATTGGCTGCGGCCACGGCGGAGTCACCGGTAAGACCGCCTAGCACCATCATTGACAACGGCTCGGCGTACAGGAACGCGATCCAGTCTCGGATGCGGGCCTGCTCGCGCCCGGCCCAGGTTGGCTGTGGGTACTCACGTCCAGCCGCAGACTGCCACAACCGCAGGTAGAACTCGTCGACCACGGCCACCAACAACCCGCTGCGATTGTCGAAATACCGGTACGGCAAACCCAAACTGACACCGGCGCGCCGGCATACCGCCGCGACCTCTAAGTCTCCGGTCTCGACGAGTTCCTCCTTCGCCGCAGCCAGGATGCGTTGGCGCGTCGTCGCCGCGCGTGAGGACTCAACGACTGCCATCGCGCAATATTAAAATGAAATCATTTCAGCGCACAACTCCTGCGCCCTTCCTGCATGGATCTGACCCCGAGAAGCCTTCGCAACGCCGTCCAGCGCATGATGGCGTCGGCATGAAAGCGCGCGGCGGCACGCAGGAGAGCCGCGCAGCGGTCAGCCCGGGCGCACGCGAGAAGGACGATCGTCGCGCCGATCACTCCCGGGCTCGTCGTGGCCCCGGGTGTCGCTTGTGGATCCCCATACGGGACACCGCGTCACCGCCATTGCCGCAGCCGACTGATCGTGCCGAGCGGCCCGTAAATATCTCGACGAATCTGAGCGTTGCCATCACGGACTACGCTGAGGATCAGATCGGGAAGCAAGCCGGTCACACGAAATAAGGTGTGCATCGAACCCGGGATGCTTCACTCGGCGCCGGCGTGGACGGTGTGGGTACCGGTGTTGACGGTGGCCTGGTGGCGCAGTGCAGGATAGCGGCCGCCGCCGCGACCGTAATCTTTGAGCGAATAGACCCTGCATTGGACAACCCCAAGTGAACCCCGAGCTGTCTGGGGTTTCGCCTGCCTTATCTCCTGCGTTTCTCACCTCGCCGCTTAGAACGGTCGCCCGCCCAAAGACTTCCTGTCGCAGCCGTTTCCGCCGTTGTGACGATGATGTGGCTGATGGTGGTTCACCGGGATGGCAAGCCGGTGAGCCGATGAGAGACGCCCTTGATGCGCCGCTCCCGGAGCTACCGGATCTGTTGCGAATACGGATCGGCCGTACCGCCGCAGATGACGTCGGCACCGACATCAATGGTTCGATGACCGTCGACAAAGACCACCTCGCACCAACCGAATACCGACATGCAGCAACCGCAGTCGCCCTGGCCGGCACCGCGTACGGGTACGGGTGTCTAGCGGCACCTCCGCTCGGCTTAACGAACCGACGTCTTCGCTCACTGGTGTTCAATGCTGTCACTTTCGCACCCGCTATCTCGTCATAAATACGGGCCCGTCGGGCTCTTTGAGGACGGCAAGACAGATCGAACACGAGCAACATCGCTAGTAGAAATTTCAGTCGCCGCTGGGCACAGATTCGTCCGCTCGGCGGCCCGGCCAAGCTGCCGGTCGAACAGAGCACCACGCCCCGAGGAGATCACACCATGCCCAACCCGTTTCTACTCGCCACACATATCACGATCGCGATCGCTCTTACGATCACCGTCGGAGTGCAAAGCGCCGAATTAGCCCGCATACGAACCAGTTCCCTGATCAATCCCGCCGTCGCAACGTTACGGGCCGCGCTGTGGTCCACGCCGATACTGGCCCTGCTGACATTCACCACCGGTGCAGCCGTATTAGCCGATGGCGCCAGACGCGGACCGTGGGTGGGCGCAGGAGTGCTGTCCACGCTGATCATCGGGCTCGCCTCGGTATGGCTGCAGCTTCGGCTACGACGAACTGCCGTGGGCGACACCGGTCTTGTTGGCGCGGTCCAATGGGGGGTGCCTGCGATGACACTGGCTGCCGCGTTCCTGATGGCTGACAGGCCGCAAAGCGTCGTGGTGGCCATCAGTATCGTGTTGGCGGCCCTCGGTGTGACAGTGCTCGCGTACTGGAGCGCGGCCCGCGACGCGGCAGCTTGATCGAGGCCGGAACCGTACCGAAATCTCTTGGCTTGGGAGGGATTATGGCGAGAAAGACTTATGCGGAAGCAATGGCCGACGCCTATGAGCGCCTCGAAGGGCTGGGCTACGAACGGGGCGATAGCCTGCACCTGGCCAATCACGGCCCGATGGGAGCCGAAGCGCTGTCCACGTTGGGTTTTGGCGATCAAGTCGCATCGTGGGTGGAGGACTACAAGCGCAGCCGCGCGCACCACGACCCACCGCAGCCGCGGCATCGCATCGATCCCGCCGACGAAGGGTCGTGGCGGCAGGCGCTGGGCCAGTTCGAGCGGGTCGGCGATTGGGAAGAATTGTTTGGCCGCGAGCTCGTCGAAAGGCCGTGGCGCGACGTGCTGAACCGGTGGGTACCCCGGCTCTTTCCGGGATTGATGGCCGATTTGACACACGGGCTGATTCGGACCGCGCATGCCGTTCGCTGTCTAGGAGCAACCGATCATCCGAAAGAACTTGCTCTCAGGGAGCTTTCACGTGGTCTGGCCTACTGGGCGGGCCGATACACTGAGTTGCCCGGCCTGGCCGACCTCACCGGGCATCACGACGTTGCCGATGCAGTGGCCGCCCTGACCCGCGCGTCCTCCGGGCTGGGAGGCGGGACATTACGGGCCGGGCTGGGCGAAATTCCCAGCTACCGCGAGGCATTGCACGCCCTGAGTCCATTGACCGCTACGCGCCGTCTCAGCGAAATGACCACGACATTCGCTGGGGTTTATCTGGCTCATCCGGAAGCAAACCCAGTACCGTTGATCCACGGCGTGACCGCCCCCGCGGCAATGCGGATCGTCCTGGCCCAGCTTCCCGACCACCAGCACACTCGCGCTATCGCGGCGATGTGGCAGGTGCACGTGGCCCTGCTGCTGATGTTCACTCGCCACGCCAGTACTGAAGCGCGCTACCTTGCCGACGTAGCCGATGCTGAGCTGCTGCCGTGGCCGGACCTGTTCGGACGAGCGCTGATCAACGGGGATGAGCACGTCATCAAGTTCACCGAAGCCTGCTACCGGGAAACCGCCATCCAGCCCGACCCTCGGTTTGCGGCCGCGGTGCAGGCAGCGCTGCAACGCATTCCGCCTCGCGCGTTGGGTGGCGGTGTCGGGACTATCCGCTGAGCCTCGCTTGTCCGACTACGACCCGGTGCGCTCTTTGGGCCGCCCTGGATGACTTCTCGACGTCACGCCGAACCCCCCTCGCACGGCGAAAGTCTGCGGACTCACGACAAGGGTTGCCGGGTATCAGAGCAGATCGCGAGGTAGCGGAGCATGATTCGCTTGGCGCGGGGGCCAACGCTGCGGTCTTTGACCAATTGAAGTTCCTGATTAGCCGACATCACGACCCTATTGAGTACCGACACCAGATCGACTGCGTCGCAATCGATGTCGAGATCGCCCGCAGCCTGTGCAGCCGCGACTTGTTCGCGGACAAAGCGACGCCATCGGATCACCAGGTCTTCCAAGCGAGCGCCGAACAGAGCTGTGTCATGACCGACGGCCGCAGTTGGGACCCGAGCCCGGTGTGGGTCGCGGCCAAGTAGACCTCCAGGTGGCTGTCTTAGCTCCGTTGCGCTGTTGCAGTCCGTGGCGCTCTCTATTAGGCCGGGTTCAGCCAGCGATCCCGTGGTGGCGAAGGCCACGCTACAGACGGCCTGCACCCGTCGCATCGGTCGTGTCGATGAGTCCAGGCGGCGAACTGGGTTCCGACTTGTCACATTCTGGGCCGCTGCATCGTCTTTAAAGGTGTGAAGCGATTCCCACAGATCGCATTTAGGTACCCGAGGTCATGAATGAGGTTCTTGTGTGTTGCATGCGATGACCGCGCTCGGTGGCCAAAACCAACGATCACTACCACTGGCGTGATGGTTGACAGTGAGCAGGTTACGGACGCCGATGAATTGGTCCAATGGGCGCTGGCGCTCCATCCGCCAACTGAGGATCGGTCCACGCCCGGCCACTACACCCAACACCCTGCAAGCCCGTTATGCCAGAGAAAGGACGCGCCGTGCTTAAGCTGAAAGTCGTTGTGGGAAGTACCCGGCCGGGACGCGCCGCCGATCGAGTCGTCCCCTGGATTGTGGGCCGAGCCGAGGAGCATTCGGCCTTCGACGTCGAGGTACTCGATTTGCGTGACTGGCCCCTTCCGTTATTCGCCGAGACCTATCAGACCGTTGGAGACCCGCTCGATCCCTGCTATTCGGATCCCGTCGTGAAGCATTGGAATCGGCGGATCGTCGAAGGCGACGTGTTCGTGTTCGTCACGCCCGAATACAACCACAGCATTCCGGCCGTATTGAAGAACGCGATCGATAGCGTCTTCGCCAGCTTCGGGTTTCGCAACAAAGCTGCCGCGTTCGTGGGCTACAGTGCCGGCGTTGCCGCGGGTGCACGGGCAATCGAGCATCTCGCTCATGTAGCCATCGAGGCTGAGATGGTACCGCTACGCAATACAGTCCTTCTGCCCTTCGTCGGCGACGCGTTCGACGAACACGGCAAACCCAAAAACGCGGCCAGCGAGACCGCGGTCTCCCTCATGCTCGATGACCTCCAATGGTGGGGCACCACCCTGCAAACAGCCCGCCGGCTCAACGAACTCCAACCCGCAGCATTTCGAAAGATAGCAACTACCGGAAAGAGGCAGTAACTCATGCCCGGATACATCGCATTCCTCGTCGACATCCAAAATGCCGCCGCCTTCAGCGAGTACGGCAAAGCGGCGGCATCCACATACGGGACCTACGGTGGCAGGATCCTATTTCGTGGACCTATCGTCGAGGTCGCCGAAGGTGCCTTGGACGTAGGAGAAGACACGAGGCTCGTAGTCCTCGAGTTCCCGTCTCTAGACCAAGCGCATGCCTGGTGGAACTCGGAGGAGTATCGCCCCCTCGTCAAGCTGCGAGAGCCGCCAGTCTCGCAAAGCCGTGTGTTCTTCATCGACGGCCTTCCCGATCCTATGCGCCACACCCTCCCGGCCTCCCCAACGCAATAACCACTTATCGACTTACAACGATTAGGTGGTCACAACATCATGAAGACAGTCCGATGGGGCATCTTCGGAGCCGCGTGGGACCTCAGTGACCATCTACGGTGAATACAAAGCAGCGCCATTCGAAGAGTTGGTGTCGATGGCTGAGTCAGGTACCGTTGTCATCGGCGCGCTATGTATTCGCTACGCCGAAATCGCGATCGGCAACACCGACAGTAAGTAAACCCTTCGCGCCAAGCGTGGGCCAATGCCGCCACCATCAACGCTGACGACGTAGCCTGGCAGGCCGTCTCCCCCGAATAGCGGCACCGCAGCTCCTCCGGCTTCGAAGTTACTGTCTACAAGCAGGTCTCACACCTTCTACCGGTGCGACCCAATGGGATCGTCGTCAACGCAGAGCCAGTTCAAGAGCTGTTCGGGTTTCAACCTCGCGCCCATACCAGCCAAGCGGGGCGCAGCAAGGACCTGGCTACGCCGGGATCCGCGGGGCGCAGCTTGTCAAAGCGCGCCAACGCCTTTGAGCAGATGGCCAGAGGCGTACACAACACGAAGCGAAACCACAACGGAAACCCGGCCTCCAGCGTGGACACCACCGCCACCATCGTAGTGGCGGCGACCCGAGCGATAGCGCTCAGGTCGCAACAGCTCTTTTGCCTGCACCGCGCCCAGCAGTAGCGATCAGCCAGGCCCGATCAGCGACGCCCCCAATCCCCTGGCGGGTCCAAGACTTCCGTTTCGACCCGGCCGAGAGGAGCGTTCGTACCTAAGAACTTGGACGCTGTAACACGATGACCGGGACTTCGCGGGAGGCCGTCGTGAGGTGCTGTCCCCACTCCGGGTGCTCCGCGGCATGTCGTGCGCATAGTCTGCCCTGCCCTGGCCCGTTCAACCAGTACCGCTGTGGCCACCAAGCTTCGCGTCGACGTCGACCTGGACTTGGGAGGGTGCGAACAGGTTGTAACACCAGTCGTGGTGCGGTGAGCCAGCTACGGTGCCGAACACGACATAGCGGCCGCCGTCGCGTAGGTAGCCGAGCCGATTGGTATGCCAATAACCTGATCGAACTCCCGCGGTCGTGAGCAGCAGCAAGCGCTCGTCGGCGGCGTAACCGCCAACCTGGGCGTTGTAGCTCGGAATTCGGTGACTACCTTACGATTCTGTTTAAGCGACACGGAGTTGGGGCGCCGAAGCGGGTTTGGTTAGGTGCTTGACGCCGGCGTGCCGGGGTCACATCGTCGCGCTTAGCAAGTCCGCCAATGTTTCTCGATCACTCTGTGCGAGTGGAAGCAGCGGAGTCCGTGGATCGCCGACATTAAAGCCGAGGACATCTAGGCCAGCTTTGACGGTTACGGGAAGCCCACCGGCAACGATGAACTCCAGCAACGGACGTAGCGTGTCGTAGAGTTCACGAGCTCTCTCGTGATCACTGTTTGTTACCGCTTCCAGGAGCTGTAGGCATAGCTTGGGTCGCAGACACGGCGCTGCGGTGCACCATCCAGATGCCCCGGCGCGTAACGCCTGCAAGACGAGGGGATTGCTGCCGTTGAAGAACGGCAGTTGCCGGTCGGTGAGCTCATTGAGTCGATGCATGCGAGTGATATCGCCCGTTGACTCTTTGACCATTTTGACGTTGTCGACGTTCTCAAACAGGTCGACGAGCACCTCCGGCGTCATGTCGATGCCGCTAGTCGCGGGATTGTTGTACACCATGATCGAGAGATCGATGGCATCCCCGATCGACCGGAAGTGCGACTTGATTTCCCGGTCAGACAACGGCCAGTAGGAAACCGGCAGGACCATGACCGCATCGGCGCCGGCCTGTTGGGCGTATTGTGCGCGGCGAATGGTGTTGGCCGTGGTCAAGTCTGACGCGCCGACGACGATGGGCACACGGCCGGCGACTACATCAACGGTTATGTCGACGACGCTGTCCCATTCCGGTTCGTTCAGGTAGGCGGATTCACCAGTGCTGCCCAGCGGGGCGATCGCATGCACGCCATCGGTGACTAGGGTGTCTATTAATGTGTGTAGCCGGGCTCGGTCGACCTTGCCGTCCGCGCGGTGAACGGTGTGATTGGGTAGGCGATGATTCCTGCTAGCGGATTAGACATCATTGAATCTCCGATCGACATAAGACCCGGGGCGCGGTGAGTTGTCACTCGTTGAGTGCATCGGGGTGGCGGACCAGCGCCCGGCGCGCGCGGTAGCCGAAATTGGCCTCGCTTCGCCGCGGCGCCAGAATCCAATCGTGAGCCTCTCGGGCCAGACCATCTGGCAGTGACGCGATCTCGCCCGCGGCCATCGCGAGCAGCTGGAGACGCGCGGCGCGTTCAATCAGGACGGCCAGTGAGCACGCTTCTTCCACACACGCGCCAGCAACTACGTGCCCGTGGTGCGCTAGCAGAACGGCCTTCTTGTTGCCGAGAGCCGCAGCAATGATCTCTCCCTCTTCGTTGCCTACGGCACGCCTGGCCAGTCGCCCAAGAAAGCGCAGTCGTCGTAGAGCGGCGCTATGTCCATCTGCGACACCTCAAGCGGCACTGCGAGCATCGACAGGGCCGCAACGTGCAACGGATGCGTGTGGACAATGCATCGCACATCCGGCCTGGCACGGTAGATCCAACTGTGAAAACGGTTGGCAGGATTGGCCATCCCGTCGCCTTCCAACACAGTGAGGTGCTCGTCGACAATCACCAAATTTCCCGCCGTGATCTCGTCGAACCCTAGCCCGAGCCGTTGGGTGTAGAACGTTCCAGGCTGCTCGGCCGTGCCGTTATCTGTCCGGCCAGTCCAGCATCATGACCAGCATCGAACAGTACGCGGCAGGTCAGCGCGACCTTCTGTCGCGTCGACGACGCGGATGACACAAGGCTGGCTTTCATCTGCTCCTGCGCGTGCTGCATGAGCATGGCTTTCGAGTCGCCCAAGGAGTAGCCATGGTTTCCTTTACGTGTCGTAGTCGGCGCCGACAAAGCCCTCGGTTGTTCGGCAAGAACACATGTCGACGGATGCCGCCAGCCGCGGTGATCCACCGACGACCCGTCGACGAGTCGTTCCGCCCGCCGCACGAGGCGGCTAAACGGCCCAGCGCAGTTGACCACCACCGTGCATCGTTTCGCCAAGCGCCGCAGCGCCTCCGCATCGTCGATGCGCGCGAGATTCACCTCGCAATCTCCGCCCAGCTGCGCTAGCCCCACCGCGTCGCGACCTACAAGGACGACGTGCTGGCCGCGGCCGACAAGCTCCGCGGCGACGAACCGACAGATGTAGCCGGTCGCGCCGTCGACACCAATGCTCACCATTAGCCTGAATCCGCTGCTAACGATCCAATCGCGTGTTGCGTGCGTCCGAGTAAGTCCCGCATCGGGGCCGTGTCGAACACGACGTACACCTCGTCAGCCGAGTCGCCGCGCAACCGGAAGCGATCGACCCCGTCGAACTCGACACTGTCGCCGCCAACCGTGGCCCGCACATGCCAACTGATGAAAAGATACGGATCCTCGGCGGCACGACCCGTCACGACGAACTCGAGGACATCGACAGCCTCGACCAGAGACTGCCACCGACCCGGGTAGTCACGCCCGCCGACCGCGTCTTGACCCGACCAGACAGACTCACCATCGGCGGCGACGATCCCAGCGATTAGGATCACGAGCCGCCCACAGCTGCTCGAACCTCCGATACAGCCCCGCCGCGACCTCATCGAATCCCTGAGACTCTAGGGAGCTCGACGCACTCATTGACTCCGACCATCTATCAGGCTCGTAAGTTCCATATTCACATTATGGACGTATACAACCTACGTATTTCAAGTACGTAAGTCAGGTATGGACGATGATATACTCAGAACATGATCAGCCGCGCGCGCACTCAAGCGGAGCGAACCCGCGCCACGACAGACCAGCTCGTATCGGCGGCCCGCGACCTGTTCGCTGCCGACGGCTACGACGCCACCCTGCTCGATGCGGTGGTCGAGCGCGCCGGCGTGACCACAGGAGCGCTCTATCACCATTTCTCCGGCAAACGTGCATTGTTCGCCGCAGTCTACGAAGCCGAGCAGCGATGCATCGAACACGCTGTCCGGCTCGCTGCCAGCGAAAGCAGCCACAGCTGGGAGTCCTTCGCCGCCGGCTGTCAGGCCTTCTTCGACACAGCTCTAGACACCGGATTCCAGCAGATTTTGATCGACGCTCCCGCGGTGCTGGGCTGGGCACAGATGCGCGAGATCGAGGACCGACACCTGATGGCGTTAATCAAACAAGGCATAGCCCAGGCGATGGAGGACGGACATATCAAACCACGCCGGGTCGACCCGCTAGCCCATCAACTACACGGAGCAATGTGCGAGTCCGCGATGATGATCGTCCGCGCAGACGATCCCCCGCACGAGGCCAGTGACGCTCGCGCCGCCTTCGAAGAGCTCCTGAACGGCATCACCGTTAGCCCTGAGAATGGCGTCGCGGCGGATCGGACGACAGGCTCGTCGCGGACAAGTCGCCGCGGCGCTGGGCGACGTAGTCGCCAACGCAGCTGACCTGAGGGAGTCGTTCCCTTGTCCCGCCGCGCGCCGACTGGCTGGTTTAGCCGTTGCAGCGGCCCTGGCGGCCAGCGTGAGCGTGGTGGTGGGCGGTACCGCGGTGGCCGGCGCCTTTTCGCGGCCTGGTCTTCCGGTGGAATATCTGCAAGTGCCGTCGCCGTCAATGAACCGTGACATCAAAGTCGAGTTTCAGGGCGGCGGCACGAAGGCCCTCTACCTTCTCGATGGGCAACGCGCGCGAGAAGACTGGAACGGCTGGGATATTGAGACACCGGCGTTCGAGTGGTACTACCAATCAGGGGTGTCGCTGATCATGCCGGTAGGTGGACAGTCCAGTAACTACACCGACTGGTACCGGCCAGCCAAAGGCAAAGATGCCGCCGCAAGGAGTTTCGCCGCAACCGCTGCTCTCACAGGTCTAGCTTTCGGGCTGGCGTCTGCATGCTCGGGAGGGACGCCGCACCCCGGTGCCCGCTCCCCCGCCAAGCCCGGCCTCGACCACGTCTGCCAGCCCGTCGTCGACCACGTCGGCGACTCCGGCACACACGATGAGCGGTCATTACGTCAAAACAGAAACCAACTCCGCGGGCAATTCCGTGGAAGACGACAGGTATGCCACCCCGTGCGGTGACGGGTGTGCGGACATCAAGATGGTCGGCAGGAACGGGGGCAACCAGACCTCGTCACAGGCCCGCTTCATCAACCGCCAGTGGGAAGCTGATGTAACGAATCTCGCGGATGTTTGTATGGACGGCCATCGTGATCCGGCCGTCACCGCGAGCGCTCACTACTCATGGGATCCGAATACGCTTGCGGGCACCGGACACGTCACCTACAACACCTCGCAACGCTGCGGGAATTCGGGCATGCAGACGGTCTACAGCGACATCATTCAGCTGAGGCAGGCGCCCTGACACAGACCGGCAGATCAGACGTTTGTCGCACTGCCGGTAACAGCTTGCTGCAGAGGCGCTTTCAATCGTGCGACTCTGAGCAGCTGCACGGTGAGATTGGTGGCTCCGAACATGGGCAGCACGCCGATGAAGGTCCGGACCGACGGCGTGGCTCCATGTAGCTGCTGTAGGCAGCCGAAAACGTAAAAGCAGCCCATTGAGAACAGGGTGGCAGGTATCGAGTACGCCAGCGGTGAGCGGCAATCGGAAACGATCTCGCGCGCGTAGTCGATTTCGCCCTGCGACATCGGCTGGCGTTTGCGCAGTTTCGCCAAAACCGCTTTGTGAGCGCCCACGTGTTCGCCTAGTGACGCGGGCTTTCGCTCTTCCAATCGCCTGACGAGCAAGAACGCACACGCAACGAACGTAAGCCCGAGCGCCGCAACGACTATCGTGAGAACACCGTACAAACTGTAGGCCACCGTCGGCTCCTATGCGTTGGTAGTGACGGTCTCGCCGGAGGTCACCGCGGGGTCCTCGTCTTCCCACAGCAGCAGCTGGCGCACCGCTGGGCGCGGTCCGTAGGGACGAAGCATCGTGCTGGCCGGGCGTGGCCGCACCCGCAGCGGCCACCAGAACCACCGCCCGAGCAGCGCGGCGATGGACGGGGTCATGAAGGCCCGCACGATCAACGTGTCGAACAACAGGCCCAGCGCGATCGTGGTGCCGATCTGGCCGAGCACCCGCAGATCGGCGAACACGAACGACGCCATGGTGGCCGCAAAGACCAGCCCGGCGGACGTGACGACCGATCCGCTGCCGGCGATGGCGCGCACGATGCCGGTATTCAGCCCGGCGTGGATTTCCTCTTTGAACCGCGAGATCAGCAACAGGTTGTAGTCCGAACCCACCGCCAAGAGCAGGATGACGGCCAGCGCCAGCACGATCCAGTACAACTGGATGCCGAGGATGTCCTGCCAGAGCAGCACCGACAGACCGAACGAGGCGCCGAGCGACAGTGCCACCGTGCCGACGATGACGATCGCGGCGATCAGGCTCCGGGTGATCACCAGCATGATCAAGAAGATCAGGCTCAGCGCCGCGAGGGCTGCGATCAGCAGGTCGTAGGTAGCGCCTTCCTGGATGTCCTTATAGGTCGCGGCGGTGCCGGCGAGGTAGATGTGCGAGCCAGCCAGGATGGTGCCTTTGACCGCGTCTTTGGCTGCGTTTTTGATGGGGTCGATGCTGGCGATGCCCTGCGGCGTCGCGGGATCGCCGTCGTGGGTGATGATCAGTTGGGTGGCTTTGCCATCCGGTGAGAAGAACAGTTTCAGGCCGCGCTGGAATTCGGGGTTGGTGAACGCCTCGGGCGGCAGGTAGAAGGAATCGTCGATCTTGGCGGCGTCGTACGCCTGGCCCAGCGCGGTCGCGTTGTCGGTGTTGGCCCGTGTCTGGGCGTTGATCCCGGAGTTGGTGGCGTAGTTGGACAGCGTCAGCCTCAGATTTTTTTCCTGGTCGGCGATCTGGGGCGGCAGCAGCGTGACCAGTTTTTGTTGGCCCGCATCCAGTTTGTCCAGGCTCGCGGTCAATTTCGCGAATACTTCACTGAGCTGATCGATACCGTCGATCGCGTTGAACACATCTCTGAATGCCGAACAGGCTGGGATGTCGTAGCAATGCTTTTCCCAGTAGAAGTAGCTGCGCAGCGGACGCAAGAAGTCATCCAGGTTGGCGATCTCGTCGCGCAATTCATTGATGATGCCGATGGTGTCATGGAAGCTTTTCGTCTCGTCGTTTGTGGAGGCGGCGAGATCTTTCTGCAACGCGTATCGCGTCTTGAGAATGCCGAGCGTGTCGCGGAGTTGGTCGGCCTGCTTGAGCAGATCGGCGGCACGGTCTTTCTGGTATTCGAGGTTCTCGATGCTGCCCACGTTTCCGGCGCTGATCTGAAACGGTATCGAGGTGTGCACGATCGGGGTTCCCTGCGGCCGGGTCAGTCCCTGCACCTTCTGGATACCGGGCAGGTGAAAGATCGCCTTGGCGATCCTTTCGATGACGAGCATGTCGGCCGGATCACGCATATCGTGGTCGGCTTCGATCATCAGCAGTTCCGGGTTGAGGCGGGCCTCGCCGAAATGCCGCTCGGCGGCGGCGTAGCCGAGATTGGCCGGCGAATCAGCGGGCATGTACCTGCGGGCGTCGTAGCTCGTCGTGTATCCAGGCAGGGCGAGCAGACCGATCAGTGCCACCGCGACGGTCGCCACGAGAATCGGTCCCGGCCAGCGGACGATGGCCGTGCCGACGCGCCGCCAGCCGCGCGTGCGCATCGCGAACTTGGGATCGAACAGGCCGAAGTGACGGCCGATCCCCAGCACGGCCGGCGCGAGGGTCAGCGCGGCTGCCAGCGCGACGAGCACGCCGGTTGCGGCCGGGATGGCCATGGTCTGGAAGTAGGGAAGCCGAGTGAAGTGCAGACAGAACACCGCGCCGACCACCGTCAGGCCCGAACCCAAGATGATGTGCGCGGTCCCGCGGTACGTCGTGTAGAACGCCTCCCGGCGATCCTGGCCGATATGGCGCGCTTCGTGATAGCGCCCGAGGATGAAGATCGCGTAGTCCGTTCCGGCGGCGATCACCAGGAGCGTCAGCAGATTCGTCGAGTACGTCGACAGCCCGATGATGCCGGAGTTCGCCAACAGGGCAACGACTCCGCGGGACGCCGTCAATTCGATCATCACCGTGAACAGCACGAGAATTGCGGTGACCAGAGACCGGTACACCCAGAACAGCATGACCACGATGACCGCGAGCGTGATCAGGGTGACCATCAAGGTCCCCTTGCTGCCGACCTCGAACTGATCGGTGACCAGTGGGGCGGCACCGGTGACGTAAACCTTGATCCCGGGCGGGGGCGAGGAGTGGGCCACGATGTCGCGCACCGAGTCAACGGACTGGTTGGCCAGCGATTGGCCTTGGTTGCCGGCAAGGTTGACCTGTACCAGGGCAGCTTTACCGTCATTACTCTGCGAGCCCGAGGCGGTCAACGGATCGCCCCAGAAGTCCTGGATGTGCTGGACGTGGGCGGTGTCCTGGGAGAGCCGTTTGACCAGGCCGTCGTAGTAGTGGTGTGCGTCGGCGCCGAGCGGTTGCTTCCCCTCCAACACGATCATGGCCGCGCTGTCGGAATCGAATTGCCTGAACACTTGGCCGATGCGTTTACTGGCTTGCAGCGCCGGCGCATCCTGCGGGCTCTGGGCCACGTTGTGGGCTTGGGCGACCTTTTCCAGTTGTGGCACATAGACATTGGTGACTACGGCCAGCGCAAGCCAGAACGCCGTGATCGGCACCGAAAACCGCAGCAGCATCCCCGGTATCGAGTGCCTCGGCTCGCGCCGGTCGGTCATGCGGACTTCACCAGGCAGAACGTGTAGGCGTTCACAGTGTTTACGACCCTTTCGTCTTTGACTTCGTCGTCCACGGTGATGCGACAGCCCAGCGAGTCGCTATTGCCTTGCGCCACAAGGTTGCTGAACGCCCCGGGTTGCGTTGTCACCATCGTCAACGACCACGGCAGCGGCGCATTCATGACCTTCTGCGGCTGTACGTTGATGTCGAGGTAATTGATGGTGGCTACCTTTCCCGGATCGCCGAACACCTCCAAGGTGATGTGTTTCGGGTTGTAGTTAACGTCGTTGCCGATCGGACCGGGGGTAGATGTGTCGTTGTTCGAGGCGAAGATTCCGCGCAGCCGGTTGACCTCAGCGCCGGCGGCGACGACCACGATTAGCGCGACCAGGACGATCCAGCTGCGCTGTAGCCGGCGCCCGATCGACAGCCTGCTCATTCCCGTCCCCTCTCACCACAGCTGTGTTGTGACAGCATCGCGGCCCGGCAATGTCTCGATTACTAACCTAATTGATATAGTTGGTAATTGCAGCTTGTACCTTATGTCAGGGAGCTTATCGTATGGACACCGCGTCACCCACTCTTGACGGCCATCGCGCTCCCGATCTGCTTCCGGTCGCCGACGAACTGGTGCAAGCCGCACTTCGGGCTGCTGAGAAGCGGGGTAAAGACGTTGCCGACGTCCCGGTGCTGGCCATCGCGCGGGAAGCCGGGATTTCGCGCAGCACACTGCTGCGCCGCCTCAACGGCACTCGCGCGGCGCTAGACGAGGCCGTCCGCGCCGCCGGGTTCGACCCAGGTGGCCAGATGCCGGTGCGGGCCCGAGCGTTGAGTGCCGCGGCTGCATTGATCAACGAACGTGGCTTGGCTGCCACCACATTGGAGGCGATCGCCGCGCGTGCCGATTGTGCGGTGCACAGTCTCTACATGGCGTTCGGCACTCGCGACGAATTGCTGCGGATCGTGTTCGAACGCCACAGTCCCATCCCCGATCTCGAGGATGTCCTCGACAATGCCACTGACGATCTGACCGCTACGGTGCGGCGCCTATATCAGGCTCTGGCCGCGGCACTGGGCCGCGAACCTCGGGTCGGGCCGGCCATCCTCGCGGAAGTATTCGCCCGTCCCGCCAGCCCGACCGTCCAGACGCTGAGCCAACATGCCGGACCCCGGATGCAGGATCTGCTTGGCACATGGCTAAGCAGCCAGGTGCAACGGGGTCAGATACGTGATCTGCCGATGCCGTTACTCATTCACCAGCTGATGGGCCCGATGGTGATGCACATGCTGGTCCGACCCACCCTGACCAACCTCGATCTGTTCGAGCTGCCTGAACTGGAAACCACCTGCACAGAACTCGCGACAAACTTCGTCCGAGCCGTAGCTGCCGACTGACCCAAATAACCAGCTGTGCAACCCAAGTCGGGCCCAGAATCCCCCAGTGTCACCCGTGCGCGCAAGACCCGCGATCGCCTCGCCCGAACCGGTGATCGGTGATCTTCACCGGAACTCATGTGGCGGACGCGACGGCGCGGTCTGCGTCTGGCGCGCTCGCCGCGACGACGGGAACGACCAGCGCCGAGGGTGTCTGGGCGCCGGTGTGGATGGTGTGGGTGCCGCTGTTGACGGTGGCTTGATGCCGCAGTACGGGGTAGCGGTCGGCGTCGTGCCCGGCGATTTCGAGGACAAGCTCGCAGCCGACGTCGAAATAGGTGCTGCTAGGCCATATCTCGATCGTCATCTTGGTGGGCTGACCCGCTTGAATCGGCTCGCTGATCCGGTGGGTGTGGAAAGGCCGCTCGGGTCGGCTGCGAGCGGTGTCGAGTTCGCGATGAGAGGCGCGAAGCCACCCTTTGGCGGCGCTGTCCTTGGGATAGCCGTTGTAACCGTAGAACGGCACCAGCGCCCCCGTCGGGTCACGCTTACGGATCACCACGAACACATCCAGATCGGCGCCCTCATCGCTGCTGATCCACAGCGTCAGCGCCATACTGCCGGTGATCTCTGCGGCGTGGCTGAATTTGTGGGTGAACTGCACGCGATCGCTCTGTTGCCGTCGTGCCGTCGCGCGGTAGGACACGCTGTGAGCCGAGGTGCAGCGGTCGGGTGTAAGTGTCGTGGATGCGGCGTCGAGATACAGTGTCGCGGTGGCGGCCTGCGGCAGCGGCCAGCTTGTCGCGGCCCGAATCGTGTAGCGGTCGCGGGTGTGGCGCAGCTCGTAACGCACCGAGGCTTCGGTGGCCCAGTCGGCTGACTGACCCATGAGAAAGTGGTCGAGGAAGCGGCATTGCAGGTCCAGCGCTTCGGCCGAGTAGTAGGTTTCCCACTTGCGGCGGCCGTGGAGGAACAGCCATTTGGGGCCGCCCAGTTGTTCGTAGGCCAGCAGCGTTCCACGGGTGTGCAAGCCCTGGTCCGACCAGCTCGCCCCCACCAGCGCGGGCACGGCGATCGCGCGAAGATCGGGTCTCTTGGCCGCCCAATAGGCACCGTCGAGCGGGTGGCTGCGGGCATCGCGAGGAAAATCTTCGCCCATGGTGGCCCCGCCGTGACTACCGCGGCGCATCCGGTTTTTCCACCAGATCGGTATAAAACCGGTTTCAGGAATGCCGCCGTGATAAGCGAACTCGCGCAACAGATCTGAGGCGCCTTCCCACGCGACGATCGCGCGCAGACCACGAGGACGCAAAGCGGCGACGCGCCACTGCGACATGCACAGGTAGGACACCCCGTTCAACGCGACGGCACCGGTCGACCACGGTTGGTCGGCGGCCCAGCCGATGACCTCGGCGTAATCTTGAGCATCTTGGTCGGTCAGGAAACCCGCGATACCGTCCGAGGCGTGCATTCCCCGGGTGTCGCCTTGAACGACGGCATAACCGCGAGCGACCCAGAATTGCGGATCGGGTGATTCGAATCCAGTCATCGACGAGTGGTTCAGGTGGCCGAATCTGACGCCGGAGAGCCGCATCGCCAGCACTCCGATGCGGTCAGGGGCGTTGTCCTTGCCGTACGGGGTCATCGACATCACCACCGGCGCGACATGGTGAGGACGGAAAATGTTGACCCGCAGTACAACTCCGTCCGACATGGGCACCGGGACATTTTTCTCGATGATCATCTGGCCCTTGCCGGATCGTCTGATCACGGACGGAACGCGGCGCTATTAGCCGCCGCCCACGCCGAATACCGCGTTCGGTGCGTCCCCAACGGCAACTGCGGGCACTCAGCGATCGAGCGTGGCGCCCGCGACAGCATCATCACTTTCTGGCGCGCGATCGGCTCGGGCCGCGCCCGAGCGAGAGCCGCGACATGCTCATCAGGTGAGATCTGCTCGACGCGGATGGGCCGTTCCAGGACGTCGGCTAACACCGCCGCCCGGGTGCGGGGGCTGAGCCATGCCGGCCCGAGAAGCCGCTGGGTTCGGGGCTCCGTCCGGCCAGTGGCCGTCAGCGCTGCCACTGCGGCACGTGCGATGTCGACCGGAGCGATAGGCAACTCCAAAGCATCGGGGAACGCCGTGAATACGGCGGACTGCTCGCGGATCGAGTCCGCCCACTCGGCGGCGTCGTTGTCCATGAACATCCCCGGCCGCAACACCACCAACGAATCGCCGATAGCGGAGTGCAGTATTAATTCCTCGCGCTGGTGGCCGACGGCCAGGACCGAGTTGGGATAGGAGTCGACCAGCGCGGAGGAGAGCAGCACTGTCGTGGCAACCCCGGCGCCAGCGATGTCGGCTCCGATGCGCTCGAGCTGGCGCCACTGCAATGTCGGCGGGAGACTCACGAAGACCGCCCCGGCTCCTGCGAGCACCGCTTGCAACGCCTCGGTGTCACTCACGTCAGCGCGACAGCTGGTAACGCCGGGGCGTTCGTCCGTGCCGTGACGCGACACGGCCCGCACCTGCCGACCCGCGCGAATCAGGCCGTCGACGACGTGGTGGCCCACCCGACCGGTTGCGCCGATCACCACGACGGGCAGGAATACTTCTTTTAGTGACACAAAATTTAGAGTAACACTATTTTTCTGGTACCGTAAAGGCGGTGACGGAAAGTCTGCGGGAACGCAAGAAGCTGGCGACGCGGCGAGCGATCAGCGACGCGGCCACTGCCTTGTTCATGGCAAAAGGCTTTGATCACACCGCGATTACCGAGATCGCCGACGTCGTCGGCGTGTCATCGCAGACCGTGCTGAACTACTTCCCCACCAAGACCGATCTGTTTTTCGATGACAACACCTGGTACGCAGGGCCGCCGCGCGCAGTGCGTGACGGGTGTCCGCTCCTGGCGCCATGCGCAGCCGTCCGCGATTGGTATCTCACCGATCTGCACCGTCGCCACGGCGAGGGACATCTGAACCGTTTGGTCGTCTACCTGCAGACAATCTCCGACAGCGACACGTTGCGCCGTCGGCGTCTCGACGACCTCGCCGCGCTGACTACTTCGCTGCAGACGGCGCTTAAAGACATCTACCGTGAGCAGGCGTTCTGGGAGACAGCGTTGGGCGCGGCGACGCTCACCAGCGCCATCATGGTCGCCGAGACCGAGACAGCGCGCCTTTCGCAGTCCCTTGCCGGTACCCGACTGCTCAACGCCGCCCAAGCGGCCGCCTCCTCAATCTTCGAGCGGACCACGTGCACATCGAAGCGCGCCGACTAGAGCAAAGACGCTCAGTTCAGCGTGTCTGGTACCGGACGACACAGAATCAGCGGTCGACGATGACCCGCTCTGCTGTGGGCCGTACCGCCGAAATGCGTTGCGTGAGTGCTAGACCTCGGGCTGCTGCTGCGCCCGTTAGCAGCACAGCGGCCCGGTCAGTGGGGCGCGGCGTCAGCGACTACGACGACCTCGGCCCGTCTGGCGCCGACCGCCCGGATTTTGTGGCCGATGGACGCGTCGAAGTAGGCGCTGTCGCCAGTTGCCAACGTGATGGTCTGATCGCCGTAGTCGAGCTCGACGCGGCCGGCGTGGACGAACACGAATTCCTGACCGGCATGTACGGGATGCGGATCGTCGGACAAGCGTTCCGCCGGCCGAATCACGAACGGCACCATGGACTTTCCCAGCAGTGACGGGGCCAGGAGCTGGTAACGCGTATCGGTGCGGCTGGTGGCCCGGTCGACGGCGATTTGCTCCTCGGCCGCCTCATCGGAGAACAGCCGACCGACATCGACGTCGAGCGCCCGGGCGACCCTGAGGGCGACCGCGATCGATGGCGTGCTGAGGCGGCGCTCGAGCTTCGACAGGTAACTCTTGGTCAGCCCCGTGCGCGCGGCGAGTTGCTCAAGAGTCAGGCCGCGTTGCCGGCGGATGGTGCGCAGGAGTTCCGTCATTAGCCTCCAATGACATAAAGTTTCCTATCATGCTACATTGTGTCACATGGTCAGTACGTTCGCCGCCTCCAAACCCGACTTGATGCGCCGCGCCGTCGAGCAGCTCGCGGCGAATGTCACCGACTCCGGGTTGACCACCCGGCAGAAGCTGGCGCTGACCTGTCGTGCACTGTTCGACGCCGGGCATGATTCCGGGCTGTCCGGGCAGATCACCGCCCGGGCCGAGGCGCCGGGTCGCTACTACACCCAGCGGCTGGGCCTCGGCTTCGACGAGATCACCGAGGACAATCTGATCTTGGTCGATGAAGACCTCAACGTGCTCGACGGGGACGGAATCGTCAATCCCGCCAACCGTTTTCACAGCTGGATCTACCGCGCACGCCCTGACGTGCGGTGCATCGTGCACACGCACGCATTCCATGTGGCCGCGCTGTCGATGCTGGAGGTCCCGCTGATCGTCTCCCACATGGACACCACCCCGCTTTACGGCGACTGCGCCTTCCTCGCCGACTGGCCGGGCGTCCCGGTCGGCAACGAGGAGGGTGAGATCATCTCCGCCGCTCTGGGCGACAAGAAGGCGATCCTGCTGGCGCACCACGGGCAGGTAATAGCCGGGGCCAGCATCGAGGAGGCGTGCTCGCTGGGCATCCTGATCGAGCGCGCCGCCAAACTGCAGCTGGCCGCGATGGCGGCCGGCACCATCAAGGAACTACCCGAGCAGCTGGCCCGTGAGGCGCACGAGTGGACGCTGACTCCGCAACGCAGCCAGGCCAACTTCGCATACCACGCGCGCCGCGCGCTGGCCCGCCACCCAGACGCCTTATCTGACTAAATTCCCTATCCACAAACAGAATTCAAGGAGCCCGGCTATGTCCTCGCCCAAGATCCACGGCATCATCGCCTACCCGGTGACACCGTTCAATGACGGCATCGACAGCACACGGGTGGCGGCGCTTGTCGATCGGCTGGTCTCCTCCGGGGTTCATGCGATCGCCCCGCTCGGTAGCACCGGCGAACTGGCCTATCTCGACGAAACTGAATTCGACACCGTGGTCGAAACCACGATTGCCACCGTCGCTGCGCGAGTGCCTGTCATCGTCGGCGTGTCAGATGTGACCACCGCCACGACCATTCGGCGCGCTGAGTTCGCCCAGCAGGCCGGCGCCGATGCGGTGATGGTCCTGCCGGTTTCCTACTGGAAGCTCACCGAGCGCGAGATCGTGGCGCACTACCGCAGCATCAGCGAGGCCATCTCTATCCCCATCATGGCCTACAACAACCCGGCCACCAGCGGGGTGGACATGCTTCCCGAGCTGCTTGTGCACATGTTCGAGACCATCCCCAACGTCACCATGGTCAAGGAGTCCACCGGCGACCTGACCCGGATGCAGCGCATCGCCGAACTTTCCGGTGGCCGGCTCCCGTTCTACAACGGCAGCAATCCGCTGGTGCTTGACGCGCTGAAGACCGGCGCCTCCGGATGGTGCACCGCCGCACCGAATCTGCGAGCCCAGCCATGCATCGATCTGTACGAGGCGGCGCGCAGCGGCGACCTGGATACAGCTCAGATCGTTTACGACGACCTCAAGCCGCTCCTGGAGTTCATCGTTGACGGCGGGCTAGCCACCACCGTCAAGGCCGGTCTGGAATTGGTGGGCTTTCCGGCCGGGGACCCGCGGGCTCCGTTGCTACCACTCGACGAGCATGGCCGCGCCGAGCTGCAGGGCCTGCTCGCCGGCTAAAGCGTGTCAGGCGACTCGAGCGGGCGGTGGCCCGGCGCCGTTCTCGGGCAGCCTCGGTCGAGGCCGTCAGTGCAGGGTGAGCGTCAGTTCCCGGCCCTGCGGGCCGGTTTCACGTTCGCTGTGCTGCGCAGTCGTAAGTCAGATTGAACGGGGTCGAACGCCGAGAACGACCAAATTACCGGGTGTGTCGCCCGATTTGCGCTCAGCCGATGTCACTGGCTGCGCCGGTTCGCGGACGACCTATACAGAAACTCTGCGGCGTGCGCGTCGGGTCGTTCAACCGAAGAACTTTGCCCGGACGGTTGCGATCTGGTGCTGAGCCTCGACGTTGGATGCGGCAAGGATCGTTAAGGTGTCGAAGTAGGCGTGCCCGTATTGAACCCCGCCGTCGGCGAATTCGAAGACATCGACAACGCGCAACAGGAGTCCGTGCTGGCCGTCGGATCCGGTCAGGCCGCGATAGAGCCACTCGACGCACAGCGATTCGCTGTCACCGGCCCAGCCCTGCAATTCAGGGTTCAAATCGGGGACGGCCGCGAGAAGCGCCTGGTAATAACCGGGAATCTCAGGTTTGGTGATCGGACGAAGCATGCCGGGGTTCAGGATCATGCCCGTGCTGTTGTAGTAGGCGGCAAGGCCGATGGGAACCTCATCGTTGTTCGCGTGCCATAGGGCGTCATAGTCGTGCACGAACTCTGCCGGGTCAACGGCCCTTCCCGCTCCGGCCGCCGGGGTGTTCACCAGGCTCGGTGTCCACGTCGGGCGGTAGTTAGGGATGACGAGCTCGGGGTTGGTTGCGGCCACCACCCGAGCTTGATCATAAAAGCGCCTGCCCTCAATCACCCGGCCCTCGTGCAGACGGCACGCGTAGACAGCAGGCCAACTCACCGGCGTGCCCTGGTAGGTGGCGAAGTTGTCGGCCAGCAGGTATACGGTGTTTTCCCCTTGCGTAATAACGTCGTACAGCAATGCGAAGATCCGAGAGGTTCCCCAGGAAACGTTCCGCGAGGTTTGATACACGCGCCTTTGGAACAGCAGAGTGCAGTCCGGCGTCCCACAATGTCCCGTTGGCATCAAACAGCTGCTCGTATTTGTCGGCCGTTGGGTCGGCACGGAAGTCTTGGAATTTCTGCACGAAACTTTCGACGAACTCGGTTTGCCCGGATTCGAGCTGGTGCACCGTTGTCACTGTGTTCTCATCTTCGTTGCGATGCTGCTGACCGTTAAACGGCTGTGCTAGTTGATGTTTCGCCGCGACCCTTGGTGGTGTGTCGTGTTGCCGCCGCGCAGGCGGGCGTCATGCTTGCGGGTTGATTTCTGTGTGCAGCCCACCTTCGATGAACGACATGCCCAGAAGGGAGTCCAGTAGGCCGGTCTCGGCGAACGCTTCGGCGGGACTGACAACTCCGGCGGCGGCGCCCTTTCCC
>Ga0335075_10000199_pt1 | contig 115188 bp, 89 predicted proteins | sample Lox_Sample_24_FD_206723 | JGI IMG/M metagenome (GOLD analysis project Ga0335075, IMG submission 206723) | Soil microbial communities from Loxahatchee National Wildlife Refuge, Florida, United States - Lox_Sample_2.4 | ecosystem: Environmental > Terrestrial > Soil > Wetlands | place: USA... | reverse complement strand
CGAAGTACTCGGGCTTCTTCAGGTAGCCTTCGAACGACGTCGGCCCCAGCGCGACGTCGGCCACCTTGCCGTGCCGATCCGGCATCGTCAGCGACTGCAGCGTCGCGCCGTAGGTGATCACCACGGCGGTGACACCCGCGTCGCCGCGCAGCGTGATCGCCTCGACACGCCGCCCGTCCGGCAACGTGCCGTACTCCGCGCGGCTCACCGCGTCCGCGGCCATCGCCGATGCCGACAGCACCACGGCCGCCAGGAACCCCATGACGATCTTCTTCATCGTACCCCCACGTACCCGCCTGACTGACTAGTGACTGTCTCGCGGCAATCCTTTCGTCTGCGCGATCCGCTGGAATTCGACGGCGCTCTCGATGACGGCGCCGCCGTCGAACTGCCCGGTGATGTCGCGATGGATCTTGTGCCATGGCGTCTGCGAGGGCGCCTGTCGGAAACCGCCCGACGATTGCAGCGCCAGCCGCCGCTGTGCGAGCTCGTCGTCGCCGACCAGCGCATCGACGCGCCGCTTGCCGAGATCCACTCGCACGCGATCGCCGGTGCGCAGCAGCGCGAGCCCGCCGCCGGCCGCCGCCTCCGGCGCGGCATTGAGGATGGACGGCGATCCGGACGTCCCGGACTGTCGTCCGTCGCCGATGCACGGCAACGCGTCGACGCCGGCGAGGATCAGCGCGGCCGGCGGCCGCATGTTCACGACCTCGGCGCCGCCCGGATATCCCAGTGGACCGGTGCCGCGGATCACGAGCAGCGTGCGCTCGTCGATGCCCAGTGCCGGATCGTCGATGCGCGCGTGGTAGTCCTCGGGTCCCTCGAACACCACGACCTTGCCTTCGAAAGCATCGGGATCGGCGGGGTCGTCGAGGAACCGGCGGCGGAATTCCGCGGAGATCACGCTGGTCTTCATGACCGCCGAATCGAACAGGTTGCCACCGAGCACCGTCAGCCCGGCGGCGGCGCGCAACGGCGCGGCGAACGGCCGGATCACCTTCTCGTCGCGCGGCCGCGCCTCGCCGTAGTTGTCCGCCAGCGTGCGACCGTTGACCGAGCGCGCGCCGCCGTCGAGCAGACCGGCGCGCAACAGCTCGCCCGCCACGGCGGGTACCCCGCCGGCCAGGTAGAAATCCTCGGCCAGGTATTCGCCGGCCGGTTGCAGGTTGACCAGCAGCGGCACGTCCTGGCCGTGCGACTCCCAGTCCTCGAGCGTGAGCGACACGCCGACGTGCCGCGCGATCGCGTTCAGGTGGATAGGCGCATTGGTCGAGCCACCGAGCGCGCTGTTGACGCGCACCGCGTTCAGGAACGCCGCGCGCGTCAGGAGGTCGGAGGGCTTCACGTCGTCGCGCACCAGCTCGACGATCTGCCGGCCGGTACGCCAGGCGCATTCCTGCCGGTCGCGATACGGCGCGGGGATCGCGGCCGAGCCCGGCAACGACAGGCCGAGCACCTCGGTCAGCGAGTTCATCGTCGTCGCCGTGCCCATCGTGTTGCAGTAGCCGGTCGACGGTGCCGACGACGCGACCAGCGCGATGAATCCCTTGTAGTCGATGTCGCCGGCCGCAAGCATGCGTCGCGCCTTCCACACGATGGTGCCGGAGCCGACGCGCTCGCCGTCGTGCCAGCCGTTCAGCATCGGCCCGACCGACAACGCGATCGCCGGGATGTTCACCGTGGCCGCCGCCATCAGCGACGCCGGCGTCGTCTTGTCGCAGCCGATCGTCAGCACCACGCCGTCGAGCGGGTAGCCGAACAACATCTCGGTCAGGCTCAGATAGGCGAGATTGCGATCGAGTCCCGCGGTCGGCCGCTTGCCGGTCTCCTGGATGGGGTGGATCGGGAATTCGAGCGGGATGCCGCCCGCATCGCGGATGCCCTGCTTCACGCGCTCGGCCAGCACGACGTGGTGGCGATTGCACGGCGCGATGTCGCTGCCGGTCTGCGCGATGCCGATGATCGGCCGGTCGCCCTGCAGCTCCTCGAGCGACAGCCCGTAGTTCAGGTAGCGCTCCACGTACAGCGCGGTCATGTCCGGATTCGCCGGATCGTCGAACCAGGCGCGCGACCGCAGTCGTGCGCGTTCCCCGCCATTGGTCATTCCGACGTTGCCCCTCGTCACTGAAACAGCTATAAAACCTATATATCAGATAAATCATTTCTTCGGTACGAGGGAATCACCATGTCGCATTGCACCCGACGTCAGTGGCTCGGCGGTTCGCTGGCGCTGGCCGGCACGTTGTCGGCGCCGCGTTTCGTGTCGGCCGCCGCCGGCACGATGAACGACCGTCTCGGCGGATATCTCGGCCAGCTGCACGATCCCGTCATCGCGCGCGAGGGCGACACGTACCACGTGTTCGGCTCCGGCGGCTGGAACAAGCGGCAGCAGCCGTCATGGCGCATCTCGACGGATCTCGAGAACTGGACCGACAACGGCGATCTCTTCGACGCCGTGCCCAGGTGGGCCTTCGACGCCGTGCCCGGCGCCACCAGCATGTGGGCGCCGGACATCTCGTTCGTCGACGGCCTCTACCGTCTCTACTACTCCGTCTCGACCGGCGGCAGCATGCGTTCGGTCACCGGCCTCGCGACGTCGCCGACGCTGGACAGGAAATCGAAGAAATACCGCTGGACCGATCGCGGCCTCGTCGTCGAGACGCACAAGGGCGGGACGTACAACTGCATCGACGCCAATTTCGTCGTCGACCTGCAGGGCAGACACTGGCTGGCATTCGGCAGCTACTGGTCCGGAATCAAGATGATCGCGCTGGATCCGCGCACCGGCCTGCGCGCGCAGGGTGACGACACGGTGCACGACATCGCCTACCGCCCCGCGCCCGAGGGCGGCGACAACGCGATCGAAGGCGCCTTCGTGTTCACGCACGGCGGCTGGCACTATCTATTCGCATCGTTCGACTACTGCTGCAAGAAACTGGCGAGCAACTACTACGTCGCCGTCGGCCGCTCGAAGGACGTGCTCGGCCCGTACCTGGACCGCCAGGGCAGATCGATGCTGGAGGGTTACGGCACGTCGGTCATCGTCGAACGCCCGTGGGGCTCGACGCGCTGGCGCGGCCCCGGCCATTGCGGCCTCATGCACGACGGCGCGCGCGACCTCGTCGTCTGGCACGCCTACGACGCGGAACACGACGCCGAACCGACGCTGCGCATCGGCGAGATGGGTTGGGATGCCGACGGCTGGCCGCAGGTCCGTGACCAGCCGGTGCGCGCGAACAACCAGCAATGACCCGGCCGTGAGGCGGAGCGGTTAGAGTGGCGGCCCATGGACGCCGCCGCCGCGCTGATCACCCGCCTCGCCCTGACACCGCACCCCGAGGGCGGCTGGTATCGCGAGGTACATCGTTCGTCCGAACTGATCAGCACGGCGCGCGGACCGCGCGCCGCCATCACGTCCATCTACTTCCTGCTCGAGGCGAAGCAGCGCAGCCGCTGGCACGTCGTGCTCTCCGACGAGCTCTGGCACCACGTCGGCGGCGCGCCGCTCGAGCTGGTCACCTATTCACCGCAGTCGAAGCAGATCCACCACGCGGTGCTGGGCTCGCCGAACGACGCGCGCGAACCCACCGGCGTGGCACGCGCCGGCCTGTGGCAGGCGGCGCGCAGCCTCGGCGCGTATTCGCTGCTGGCCTGCGACGTCGGGCCCGGTTTCGACTTCGAGGATTTCAACTTCGTCGCGGCGCTGCACGGGCACGCGCAGCACTTCGAAGGGCCGCTCGCCGACTACGTCGACCTGCTGTAGTCAGGCCGCGGCGTCGGTCATCCGTTCGCAGGTTTCGCCGGCGACGAGGATCAGCTCGGCCGGGGCATCGGGGTCGCGCGCGCCTTCCGACAAGCGCCGGCGGAATTCCTTGGCGCCCGGCAATCCCGAATAGAGACCGAGCATGTGGCGTGTGATCCAGGACAGCCGTTCGCCGCGCGCCATCTCGCGGCGCGCGTAGCGGGTCATGCGTTCGAGCATCGCGATGCGCGACGGCATTTCGCTCGCGCCGGAGACGTCCGCCAGCAGCATCGGCCGGTGGTATGCCTCGCGGCCCAGCATCACGCCGTCGGCCCACGCGAGCTCGCCCACCACCTGGTCCACCGTGCGCAGGCCGCCGTTCAGCACCACCGGCGTCGGCAGGATGCGCGCGCGCAGCTCACGCACCACGTCGTAACGCAGCGGCGGGATCTCGCGGTTGTCGCGCGGCGACCAGGCGCCGAGCACCGCCTTGCGCGCGTGCACGATCACCGCGTCGCAGCCGGCCGCCACGATGCCGCGCACGAAGTTCTCGAGCGCATCGCGTTCCGCGTCGCCGAACCGCGCCGAGGCGACCCGCGCCGATTCGCGCTTCGTCGCGCCCTCCTCGTCCAGCTCCTGCGCGTCGACCACGCCGATGCGCAGCTTCACGGTGACCGGCACGTCGACGGCGGATTTCATCGCCGCGACGCAGTCCGCGACCAGAGCCGGGCGCTGCATCAGGCAGGCGCCGAACGCGCCGGAGTGCACGCGATCGCTGGGGCAGCCGCAGTTGAGGTTGATCTCGTCGTAGCCCATCTGTGCGCCGATGCGCGCGGCCGCGGCCAGGTCGGCGGGCTCGCTGCCGCCGAGCTGCAGCGCCACCGGGTGTTCCTCCGCATCGAAACGCAGCAGCTTCTCGCGGTCGCCGCGCAGGATGGCGGCGCTGGTGATCATCTCCGTATATAGAAGAGTGTCCGGCGCGAAGCCGCGCAGGAAGTAGCGGCAGTGGCGGTCGGTCCAATCCATCATCGGCGCCACGCTGATGCGTCGGTCGAGCGGTTTCATGTCGGACGGCTTTTTATCATGTCGACCGCCTGCGGGTGTCGCGGCCACCGTAAACTGCGCGGCCCATGACCCGTCTGCCGTCCGCCGAGAATCCCGAAAACCCGCGCCTCTCCAAGCGCATGGGCGAGCTCGGCCTGTGCTCTCGGCGCGAAGCGGAGCGCTGGATCACCAGCGGCTGGGTGAAGGTGGACGGCGTCGTCGTCGATACGCTGGGCACGCGAATTCCGCCGGACGCGAAGATCGAGATCGACCCGGCCGCGCGCGAACACCAGAGCGGCCAGGTCACGATCCTGCTGCACAAGCCGGTGGGCTACGTCTCGGGCCAGGCCGAGGACGGCTACGAACCGGCGATCGTGCTGATCCGCCCGGAGAACCGGTGGTCATCGGATCCCTCGCCGGTCCAGTTCCAGCGCGAACACCTGCGCTCGCTCGTGCCCGCCGGCCGCCTCGACATCGACTCCACCGGATTGCTGGTGCTGACGCAGGATGGCCGCATCGCGAAGCAGCTGATCGGCGAGAACACGTCCGTCGAGAAGGAATATCTCGTGCGCGTCGAGGGCGATCTCTCGCCGGACGGCATGAGGAAGCTGCGGCACGGCCTGACGCTCGACGGCGTGAAGCTGAAGCCCGCGCAGGTGTCGTGGCAGAACGAACACCAGCTGCGGTTCGTCCTGCGCCAGGGTCGCAAGCGGCAGATCCGCCGCATGTGCGAGATGGTGGGCCTGTTCGTGACCGGCCTGAAACGCGTGCGCAGCGGCAACGTGCCGCTGGGTGCGCTGCCGCTGGGGAAGTGGCGATACCTGCGGCCGGACGAAAAGTTCTAACTAGTCTGCCGCCAGGCGCCACAGCGACGTGATCTCGGCCGCCCGCGCGGCGTGCAGCGGATCCGCGTCGTCGCTGGCGCGCGGATGGCGCGGCGGCACGTCGTGCCGGCCGGCCACACGCAGGCCCGCGGCGGCGAACTGCTCCAGCAATTCCGCGCGCGTGCGCAGGCCCAGGTGCTCCGCGAGATCCGACAACACCAGCCAGCCCTCTCCGCCCGGCTCGAGATGCGCCGGCAACGCGCGCAGGAATCCGCGCAGCATGCGGCTGTCCGGATCGTAGATGGCGTGTTCCAGCGGCGAGCTCGGCCGCGCCGGGATCCACGGCGGGTTGCACACCACGATTGCCGCGCGGCCATCGGGAAAGAGGTCGGCCGATACGACGTCGACACGCTCCGCCAGTCCGAGCTGTCGCACGTTGTCGCGGGCGCACTCGAGCGCGCGCGGATCGAGATCGGTCGCGATGACACGCTCGACACCGCGCCGCGCGAGCACCGCGGCCAGCACGCCGGTGCCCGTGCCGATGTCGAATGCGATGTTGCGCGACGCGCAGGCCGCCGGCAGCGGCGCGGCGGCGACCAGGTCCACGTACTCGCGGCGGATCGGCGCGAACACGCCGAAGTGCGGATGGATGCGGCCGCCGGCCTCGGGGACGTCGATGCCTTTCGTGCGCCACTCGTGCGCACCGATCGCGCCCAGCAAGGCGCGCAGCGGCGCGACCGACGGCGCGGAGGCGGCACCGAACGCTGCCGCGCTGGCGGCGCGGATGTCGGGTGCGCGTCGCAACGGGATCGTGTAGTCGGCGTCCAGCGGAATGAGCAAGGCATTCAGCACGCGCGCGCGTTGCGCGTTCGCCTGGCGGTATCGATTGAAGGCGTCGGCCGGCGAGCCGCTGACGTCGCTCGCACCGCGCGCGCGCGAACGCCGCTCGCGGCGATCCGCGCGGCGGCCGAGCGCGTTCAGCAACTGGCGCGCTTCCTGGAAGTCTCCGCGCCACAGCAGCGCGGTTCCCTGGCAGACGAGACCGTACGCGTCATCGGCCGTCAGTTTCCCATCGGCCACGACGACGCGCGCCGGCGGCGGCGCACCGCTGAGCGAACGCCACGTCGCCTCGTTTTCCTTCCCGTCTTCGACCCAGCGAAGCGGCACGGCATCGGAGCCGATCATGTCGTGGCCGGCTCCATCGCCCGATCCGCGTCGGCCAGGTGATCGTGCGTGCCCGCGGCACCGCGCTGCCAGTAGCCGGCGGCCTTGACCCAACCCGGATCGAACCCGCGGACGTCGACCAGATGCCGGCGAATGGCGCGCGCAACCTTCGATTCGTGCGCCACCCACGCGAAGCAACGCTCGGGCAGCTCGAGCCCGCGCAACACGTCGATCAGCACGCCGCCATCCGCCGGCCCGCGCGCCTTCGCGATCCACACGATGCGCAGCGAGGGATTGCCGGACGACAACGCCTGCTGCACGTCGCTTGCCGTCTCGAGCACGACCAGCGCGCGCGCCGTCGCCGGCAGCTCTTCGAGACGCCTTGCGATCGCCGGCAGCGCGGTTTCGTCGCCGACGAAGAGATGCAGGTCGATGCCCGCGGGCTCGACGATCGAGGAGCCCTTCGGTCCGCCGACGTCGAGCGACTGGCCGACGGTCGCGCCGGCAGCCCAGCGCGCCGCCGGGCCTTCGTCGTGCAGATGGAAGTCGATCCACAGTTCGTTCGCCGCGGCGTCGTGGCGTCGCGGCGTGAAGTCGCGACGCGCTTCGCCGCCGGCGCCGTCCGGGAAGAACAGCTTCACGTGATCGTCGAAGCCCAGGGAGGTGAAACCCGCGAGCTGCTCACCACCGAAGACCACGCGCAGCAGGCCGGCCGCCTGCGGGCGCACCTGCGTCACCGTCAACGTGCGCCGGCGCAGCTCGTGCCGTACGCGGCGCACGACCGGCGAATCAATCATCGGCGCGGCGCGAGATCTCTCCCGCGGCCTCCTCGATGATCTTGCGCACGCGCTCGGTCTCGCGCGCGTCCCAGCCGCCGCGGTGGAACATCAGCGCGGCCTTCAACGTATGCATGGCGTGGTGCAGCTCGTCGGGCGGCAATTCGCCGGACACCGCGCGCGCCGCCATCTCCATGCGCGCCATCGCACTCTTCAGCGCGGCGTCGTTCTCGCGCAGGAACTTGCGGCCCTCGGCCGTGATCTCGAACAGGCGCTTCGTGCCTTCCGGACTGCCGGCGCGCACGTGCTCGAGCTCCTCGAGCAGCGTCAGCGTCGGGTAGATCGAGCCGGGACTCGGCGCGTAACCGCCGCCGAATTTCTGCTCCAGCTCCTTGATCAGTTCGTAACCATGCCGCGGCTTTTCTTCGATCATCGCCAGCAGCACGAGCCGCAGGTCGCCGGGACCGAACACGCGGCCGCCGCCGCCACCGCCGGGCCCGCGCCGGCCGAACGGCCCGCGACCGAAGCCGCGCGGCCGCTCGCCGCGGCCCTCTTCCGGTCCGCCGCGCATGCCGCGGCGTCCACCGCCGTGGCGGTGCATGAAGTGGTGCAGGCGGCCGAAGCCGCCGAATCCTCTGCCAAACATGAGTGTCATCTCCTTTCTCAGGACGCGCGAACGATATATCGTTTGTATGCATCGGTCAATAGAGTCTTCGGAACCGCGGAACGACGGCGCGGTACTCAACGACACGCCATAATCGGCGCACATCGGACCGGGGGGACTTCATGACTTGCTTCGCGCGCGCCTGGCTGGCACTCGCCGCCTCGCTGTTTTCGTCGGCGTCGTTCGCGCAGACCGCCGTCCGGACCGGCGCCCCCGAGTCGTTGAGCGTCGAAGCCGCGCAACGTTTCGCCACGCTCACGCTCAAGTGCATCCACCTCGAATATCCGACGAAGATCGCGCATGCGCTCGAGAGCGACGCGGACGTCCTGCCGCCGCGCGATCTGTTTCCCGCGTTCCACGGCTGCTACGACTGGCACTCCGACGTGCACGCGCACTGGGTCATGACGCGCCTCGCGCGCCTCTACCCCGATGCGCCGTTCGCGCCGGCCGCACGCGCCGCGCTGGCGCAGAGCCTGACCGCGGAGAACATCGCCGGTGAGGTGCGCTATCTCGACCGCCCCGTCCGCGCCTCGTTCGCGCGACCCTACGGCCTCGCCTGGCTGCTGAAACTCGCGGCGGAGCTGCGCGCCTGGGACGATCCCCAGGCGAAGCAATGGTCGCGCAATCTCGAGCCGCTCGAATCGCTGGCCGCGACGCGCATCAAGAAGTGGTTGCCCGAGCTCACGTACGCCATCCGCATCGGCGAGCACGACCAGACGGCGTTCTCGTTCGGCCTCATCTGGGACTGGGCCGGCCGCTCGGGCGACACCGAGATGCGCACGCTGCTCGCCGTCACCTCCCGGCACTTCTATCTACCCGACCGCGACTGCCCGATGAACTACGAACCGTCGGGGCACGACTTCCTGTCGCCCTGCCTCGCCGAGGCCGACCTGATGCGCCGCCTGCTGCCGCCCGCCGAGTTCGGCCCGTGGCTGCGCGCGTTCCTGCCGAAGATCCCGAACAACGCGCGCAAGCGCTGGCTGGCGCCGGCCACCGTGACGAACCGCGCCGACCCGAAACTCGCGCATCTCGACGGTCTCAACCTGAGCCGCGCGTGGATGCTCGAGGGCATCGCCAACGGCCTGCCGCGCCACGATCCGCGCATCGCGGCGCTCGAGGCTGCCGCGCAACGGCACCGCGATGCCGCGCTCCCGGAGATCACCGGAGAATTCTACGAAGGCGGCCACTGGCTCGGCACCTTCGCCGTCTACCTCGCCACCAACGCGGGACTCGAATGACGCCACGCCTGATGGCCCTCGCGGCCGCCCTGCTGATTCCCCTGACGAACCACGCCGCGGACGCCGACTGGCCGATGTACGGCGGCGACGCCGCCAAGACGCGCCACTCCGCGCTGACGCAGATCGATCGCGGCAACGTCGGCAAACTGGTCGAGGCGTGGCGCTACGACACCGGCGAGAAAGGCGACACGCAGACGCAACCCATCGTCGTCGGCCGCACCTTGTTCGGCTACACGCCGACGCACAAGGCCTTCGCGCTCGACGCCGCCACCGGCAGGAGCCTGTGGACGTTCGATTCGGGCATCGCCGGCGTCGGCGCGAATCGCGGCCTGATGTACTGGGCCAGCGGCGCGGAACGGCGCGTGTTCGCGGCGGTCGACAATTACGTCTACGCGCTCGACCCGGCCACCGGCAAACCGGTCGAGACGTTCGGCAATCACGGCCGCATCGATCTCGCCGCGGATCTCGGCCGCGATCCCGGCAAACAATCCGTGCGCCTCACGAGCCCCGGCGTGATCTTCAAGGACCTGATGATCGTCGGCGGCCGCGTCGGCGAAGCGCTGCCCGCATCGCCCGGGCACGTGCGCGCCTACGACGTGCGCACCGGCGCGCTGCGCTGGACGTTCCACACGATTCCGCAACCCGGCGAGCCGGGCTACGAGACCTGGCCGAAGGATGCGTGGACCTATTCGGGCGGCGCCAACAGCTGGCCCGGCATGAGCCTCGATGAAAAGCTCGGCCTCGTGTTCGTGCCCACCGGTTCCGCGGCGTCGGATTTCTTCGGCGGCAACCGGCTCGGCGACAACCTGTATGCGAACTGCCTGCTGGCGCTCGATGCGGCCACGGGCAAGCTGCGCTGGTACTACCAGTTCGTCAAACACGACCTGCTCGACCGCGACCTGCCCACGGCGCCGACGCTGATCACGCTGCGCATCAAGGGCAAACGCATCGACGCGCTGGCGCAGACCACCAAGCAGGGCTTCCTGTTCGTGCTCGACCGCGCCACCGGAAAACCCGTGTTCCCGGTCGAGGAAGTGCCCGCGCCCGCCTCCGACATCCCCGGCGAAACGGCGCATCCCACCTACCTGCGGCCGACGCTGCCCGCGCCGTACGCGCGCCAGCGCCTGACGGCGGACGACCTGACCACGCGCACGCCCGAGGCGAACCGCTGGGCACGCGATCTCTTCGCGCAGATGCGCAGCGACGGACCGTTCAAGCCGCTGACCACCGGCCAGGACACGACTATCTACCCCGGCTTCGACGGCGGCGCCGAATGGGGCGGCCCGGCCTGGGATCCGGACTCGAACCTGCTGTACGTCAACGCCAACGAGATGTCGTGGCTCGGCTCGCTGGCGCCGAACGACACCGGGCGCAGCACCGGCAAGTCGGTCTACCTGCGCGACTGCGCCGCCTGTCACGCGGAGAACCGCCAGGGATCGCCGCCGCAGTTCCCGTCGCTGGTCGGCATCGAGACGCGGTTCGACGCCGCGCAGTTCGCCGAGCGCGTGCGCAAGGGCGGCGGCCGCATGCCCGGATTCCCGAACCTGCAGGACGACGCGATCCACGCGCTGCGCGAATACCTCGCCACCGGCGCCGACCTGCCGGCCGGCAAACCCGATTCTTCGCCCGCCAATCTCGCGTACCGCTTCACCGGCTATCGCCGCTGGCTCGACCCGCAGGGTTACCCGGCCGTCGGCGGCCCGTGGGGCACGCTGACCGCGATCGATCTAACTACCGGCAGGTTCGCGTGGCGCATTCCGTTCGGGCAATTCCCCGAGCTCGCGGCGCAGGGCCGGCCCGACACGGGCAGCGAGAACTACGGCGGACCGCTCGTCACCGCCGGCGGCGTGTTGTTCATCGGCGCCTCGATCCACGACCGCAAGTTCCGCGCCTTCGACAAGCGGGACGGCAAGCTGCTGTGGGAAACGGCGCTGCCCTTCTCCGCCGACGCGACGCCGGTCACGTACCAGATCGACGGCCGCCAGTACGTCGCGATCTTCGCGAGCGGCGGAAAAGAACGCGGCGGCTCGGGCGGCGGCGTGTATCTCGCGTATGCGCTGCCCTCGGAAACCCATCCGTGACGGGCCCGATACGCAATCGATGCGAGGAATATATTCTATATAGTATTTGACGCAAGACGCCACGCCATTGTCTGCTTCTCCCCGGGAAGGCCTTTCACATACGGGGAGCACCAATGCAGAAGAATCACCGCCGCCGCGCCTGGATCGCGGCTGCCGCGCTCGGTCCAGCGCTCGGGATATCCACCGCCGCCGTCGCGCAGACGGCGCCGGCCGGCGCCACCGAGATCGAAGAAGTCACCGTCACGGGCAGCCGCATCCGGCGCCCGAACATCGAGAGCGCGAGCCCGGTCACGGTCGTCGACGTGGCCGAGATCAAGTACCAGGGAACCACCAGCATCGAGACGGCGCTGAACCGCCTGCCGCAGTTCACCGCGGACTCCAACGAGAACGGCTCGAACGGTTCGGACGGCACCGCCCGGGTCAACCTGCGCGACCTCGGCTCGAACCGCGTGCTCGTGCTGGTCGACGGGCAGCGCATGCTGCCGGTCGAGACCGCCGACGTGAATTTCATCCCGAGCTCGCTGCTCGAACGCGTCGACGTCGTCACCGGCGGCGCATCCGCGGTGTACGGCTCGGACGCGGTCGCCGGTGTCGTCAACTTCGTGATGAAGAAGAACCTGCAGGGCCTGCGCGTCGACGCGCAATACGGCATCGCGAACCACAAGAACGACAACGGCTACGTGCGCTCCGTCATCGACGACTCCGGCTTCGAGCTGCCGAAGTCCTCGCTGTGGGACGGCAAGCGCACCGACATCAACGTCTCGCTGGGCATGAACACCGAGGACGGCCGCGGCAATGCCACGTTCTATCTCGGCTACCGCGAGCTGGATCCGGTCACGCAGAACACGCGCGACTACTCCGCCTGCGGCCTCAACCTCGGCGGCGACAGCAACGACGCGCTGGTCTGCGGCGGCTCGAGCAACAACCAGTGGGGCCGCTTCTCGATGCTCGGCGGACCGAACGCCGGCCTCAGCTACAACAACGTCAAGGACGGCCAGGCGAGCTGGGTCGAGGTCACCGGCGCCAACAGCGCGCAGTTCCTCTACAACTACGCGCCGACCAACTACATCCAGCGCCAGGACAAGCGCATCTCGGCGGGCGCATTCGCGCACTACGACTACAACGAGCACGCGCAGATCTACGGCAGCGTGATGTTCATGGACGACCACACGTATTCGCAGGCCGCGCCGAGCGCCTACTTCCTCGGCAACGTTTATCCCATCAACTGCGACAACCCGCTGCTGTCCACGCAACAGGCCGGCATCCTGTGCGGCAACGCGGCCGGCACGGCGACGAACGTCGACACGTTCATCGGCTACCGCTTCGGCGGCGAAGGCGGCCCGCGCCGCGACGACCTGCGTCATACCGACTACCGCCTGAATCTCGGCGGCCGCGGCGACATCGCCGAGGGCTGGACGTACGACGTGTCCGCGCTGTACTCGCAGATCGTGCTCGACGAGAGCTACAAGAACGATCTCGACCTCATCAAGGGCGCACGCGCCGTGCAGGTGGTGAACGTGAACGGCGTGCCGACCTGCCGCTCGGTGGTCGACGGCACGGATCCGAACTGCAAGCCGGCGAACGTCTTCCAGGCGTTCGGCATCTCGTCGGAAGCGTACGGCTACATCTACACGCCGACGTACACGCACGGCGTGCAGAAGGAGCAGGTCGTCAACGCGGTGGTCAACGGCGATCTCGACCGCTACGGCATCAAACTACCGACGGCGCGCGAGGCCGTCGCGCTGGCCGTCGGCGTCGAGCACCGCACCGAGGACCTGTCGTTCGAGGCGGACGCGGTCGCGCAGCAGAAGGGCACGGTCGAGAACGCCGGCAGCTTCAAGGTCGACGAGGCGTTCGTCGAGCTCGACGTGCCGCTGGTCGCGGAGAAGCCCGGCATCGAGAGCCTGTCGCTGAACGTCGGTTACCGCTACTCCGACTACAGCGTCGCGGGCGGCACCGGCTTCACGGCCGACACGTACAAGGGCGAGCTGCAGTATTCGCCGGTGAAGTCGCTGAAGTTCCGCGGCAGCTACAACCGCGCGGTGCGCGCGCCGAACATCTCCGAGTTGTTCGCGGCGCAGGGCCTGGGCAACGTGGCCGCGCAGGATCCGTGCGCGGGTGCGTCGCCGCTGGCCCCGCTCGCCGACTGCCAGCGCAGCGGCGTGACGCAGGCGCAATACACGCACATCCTCGAATGCCCGGCGGACACCTGCGTGACGCTGGGCGGCGGCAACCTCGAGCTCAAGCCCGAGGCCGCCGACACGACGACGTTCGGCTTCGTCGTGACGCCGGAGGCCCTGCCCGGCTTCTCGTTCTCGGCCGACTGGTTCGACATCAACGTCGACGGCTACATCGGCGCGGTCGATGCGACCACGGTCATCAACCAGTGCATCACGGGCGGGCTGCAGTTCTTCTGCGACCTGTTCCACCGCGACCCGACCACCGGCGTGTTGTTCGGCACGAACGGCTACATCGTGGCGACCAGCCAGAACACGGGCCACCTTTCGACGTCCGGCATCGACTTCACGGCGAACTACCGTGTCGCGCTCGGCTCGGCGGGAAATCTCGACATCGGCTTCCTCGGCACGAAGCTGGACAGCCGCGAGGTCGAGCAGCTGCCGGGACTCGGCAGCTACGACTGCAAGGGGCTATACGGTCTCGCCTGCGGCCAGCCGACGCCGGCGTGGCGCCACAACCTGCGCTTCACGTACTCCACGCCCTCGGGTGGCGGCAACGTGTCGCTGAACTGGCGCTACTTCGGCTCCACGAAACTCTCGGCGAACACGGACAATCCGTTCCTCGCCGGCGACCACGTGGAGATCAATGCCAACATCCCGACGTACAACTACTTCGACCTGTTCGGCTCGTGGAAGCTGACGGATTCGCTCGAGTTGCGCGGCGGCGTCAACAACCTGCTCGACAAGAGCCCGCCGGCCATCGCCGCCGGCCTGCTCGCGTCGTTCGGCAACGGCAACACGTACCCGGGCGTCTTCGACCCGATGGGACGCATGGTGTTTGCCGGCGTGACGCTGGAGTTCTGACCGGCCCGGGACGGCCGGGCGGCCAACGCCGCCCGGCCCTTCCGCACGACGAATGCACATCCGACTCCTAGCTATTGCCGCCCTGGCCGTGCTGGCCGCCCCGGTGACGCGCGCCGCGCCGCCGCGGGCCGCGCTGGATTTCCGCACGCCCACGTTCTCGGTGTCGCTGCGCGCCGATTCGCAGACCGTCGCGCGGCTCGCCCCGCTGGGCACGGCCGACTTCGATTTCGTTCCCGCGTCGCAGGGCCGTGCCGGCGACGGCTTCGCGCAGCTCGGCGACCTGACCCTGCGCTGGCGCTCTCCGGGCAGCGCGCATGCGGACTGGCGCGATGCCTCGACGTTCGCGCGGCGCGTGCCGGTGCGTGCGTTGCCCGCCGACGACGCGCTGGCCGCCGCCGACCTCACTGCGACGTTCGGCGCGGATTTTCCGTTGACCGTGCAGCGCCGTTGGCGCGCCGGCGGGCGCGCCCTCGCTCTGTCGTTCACCTTGACCAATACCTCCGCCGCGCCGGTCGAGATCGGCGCACTCGGCCTGCCGATGATCTTCGACGGCATCCTCACCGACCGCTCGCTCGACGAGGCGCATCGCCGCGCCAGCTTCGTCGATGCCAGCATCGCGAACGACGCCGGCTACGTGCAGGTCACGCGGCTGAACGGCGCCGGCCCCGCGCTGCTGGTGTTGCCGGATGGCGCGGCGCCGCTCGAAGCGTGGCGGCCGCTGCTCGAAGACCGGACGAAACGCGGCCACACGTTCGAAGGATTCTTCGAGTGGATGGTCGCGAGCCGCGCCTGGGCAGAGCAGGAATGGCGGGGCGCCGGCGAGCCGTGGAATCCGCCGACCTCGTTCACGCTGGCACCGGGCGAATCCCGCACGTTGGGCTGGCGTTTCGTGTCGTCGCCGTCGATCCGCGCGATCGAGAACGCGCTGATCGCGGAGCGCCGCCCCGTCGTCGTCGGCGTCCCCGGCTACGTCATCCCCACGGATCTCGACGCCACGCTGTTCGTGTCGGCGCCGGCCCGCGTCACGGCCATCGACGTACAGCCGGCGGGCGCGCTGACGCTGACACCCGGCGACGTCACGCAGGGCTGGCAGCGTCACGCGGTGCGCGGCCTCGGCTGGGGCCGCGCGCGCGTCACGCTGAGCTATGCCGACGGCACGCGCCAGACCGTCGCGTACTTCGTGACGAAGCCCGCGGCGCAGGTCGCGCGCGATCTCGGCGCGTTCATCACCGGCCGGCAGTTCTTCGACGACGCGCAGGATCCCTTCGGCCGCGCGCCGGCCATCCTCGGTTACGACCGCGACGCCGATCGCATTGTCACGCAGGAACCGCGCGTCTGGATCGCCGGCATGAGCGACGAGGCCGGCGCGGGTTCGTTCGTCGCCGCGCTGATGAAGCAGCTCGACAATCCGGAGGCCGCGGAGGTCGCGCGACTGGAACGCGTGGTGAACGAAACCGTCGCGGGCAAACTGCAGGTCATGGCCGGCGCCCATGCCGGCGGCGTGAAGAAGAGCCTCTTCTGGTACGACCCGCAACGCTTCCCGGCGGCGTACGACGCCACCACCGACTGGACCACGTGGACATCCTGGAAGAAGTCCGGCGCCGACAGCCTCGAACGTTCGTTCAACTATCCGCACGTCGCGGCCGCGTACTGGGTCATGTACCGCCTCGCGCGGTACCACACCGGACTCGTGCACGCGCACGACTGGCGCTGGTACCTCGAACGCGCCGCGCTGACCGCGCGCGCGATGCCGCGCGAGGCGCCTCACTACTCGCAGTTCGGGCAGATGGAAGGCGAGGTGTTCGTCGAGATCCTGCGGGACCTGCGGCGCGAACAGATGGACGAGCCGGCGCACGCGCTCGAGACCGCGATGCGCCGCCGCGTCGCCCATTGGTTGACGCTCGCCTACCCCTTCGGCAGCGAGATGCCCTGGGATTCCACCGGCCAGCCCGAGGTCCATGCGTGGTTGCGCTTCTTCGGCCACGAGCGCCAGGCCGCCGACACCCGCGAGGTCATCCTCGGCTACGACCCCGCGATGCCCGGCTGGGCCTCGAACGGCAATGCGCGGCGCTACTGGGATTTCCTCTACGCCGGCAAACGACCGCGCATCGAACGCATGGCCCACCACTACGGCTCGGCGCTGAACGCGGTGCCGCTGTTCGACGCCTACCGTGCGAACCCCGAGGATTTCCACCTGCTGCGCGTCGCGTATGGCGGGCTCATGGGCGCGCTCACCAACGTCGACGCCGAGGGCTTCGGCTCCGTCGCGTTCCATTCGTTTCCCGACGCGTTGCGCTTCGACGCCTACACCGGCGACTACGGCATGGGTTTCTTCGGCCACGCGACCGCAACCGCTAGCTATGTCGTGCAGCACCCGACATTCGGCTGGCTGGGCTTCGGCGCGAACCTGCGCGTCGAGCCGGCCAGCGTCCACATCGAACCGCGCGACAGCGCGCGCTCGCGCCTGTTCATCGCGCCGGCGAAGCTGTGGATCACGCTGGCCGCCGGCAGGATTTCCTCGGCCGACTATTCACCGGCCACCAAAGCGGTCACGCTGCGGCTCGCGCCCGCGGACGAACACACGCCCGAGGCGTGGATCGACGTGTCGACGAACGGCGCCCCGCCGCAGCGCCGGCACGTCGTGTTGGGCCCGCACGAAACTTCGCTCACGATTCCGGAGACCCCATGATTCCCCGACGACGTTTCCTGGCCGGCGCCGGTGGCGCGGCGCTCGCCGGCAGCCTCGGCCTCCCCCGCCTGGCCGCCGCCACGGGCGGCGCGTTGCCGGCGCGCGCGACCCCGCTGCCGCTCGCCGACGTGCGTCTCGCGCCCTCGCCGTTCCGGACTGCCGTCGACGCGAACCTGCGCTACCTGCTCTCGCTCGAGCCCGACCGCCTGCTCCATCACTTTCTGAAAGGTGCCGGCCTCGAGCCGCGCGCACCGGCGTACGGCGGCTGGGAGAGCGACACGATCGCCGGGCACACGCTCGGACACTATCTCTCCGCGCTGGCGCTGATCCACGCGCAGACCGGCGAAGACGAGCCGCGCGCGCGCACCGTCCACATCGTCGCCGAGCTGGCGCGCGCGCAGGCGAAGCGCGGCGACGGCTACGTCGGCGCGCTGCAACGCAAGCGCAAGGACAAGAGCATCGTCGACGGCCAGGAGATCTTCACCGAGATCATGCGCGGCGAGATCAATTCGGGTGGCTTCGACCTGAACGGCTCCTGGTCGCCGCTGTACACCGTGCACAAGCTGTTCGCCGGCCTGCTCGACGCCCACCAGCTCTGCGGCAACACGCAGGCGCTCGACGTCGCCGTGCAACTGGGCGGCTACTTCGAGAAGGTGTTCGCCGCGCTCGACGATTCGAACCTCCAGAAGGTGCTGGCCTGCGAATACGGCGGCCTCAACGAGAGCTTCGCCGAGCTGCATGCACGCACGAAAGAGCCGCGCTGGCTCGCGCTCGCCGAGCGCATCCACGACGACAAAGTGCTCGATCCGCTCGCGCGACGCGAAGACCAGCTTGCCAACATCCATTCGAACACCCAGGTGCCGAAGCTCGTCGGGCTCGCGCGCCTGCACGAGCTCACCGGCAAGCCGGAGCCCGCGACCGCCGCGCGATTCTTCTTCGAGCGCGTCACGCAGCACCACAGCTACGTGATCGGCGGCAACTCCGACCGCGAGTATTTCTTCGCACCGGACTCGATCTCGAAACACGTGACCGAGCAGACCTGCGAACACTGCAACAGCTACAACATGCTGCGCCTCGCGCGGCACCTGTTCTCGTGGCGGCCCGACGGCGCGGTGTTCGACTACTACGAACGCACGCACTTCAATCACATCCTCTCGCAGCAGAATCCCGCGACGGGCATGTTCACGTACATGACGCCGCTGATGTCCGGCGCGGCGCGCGAGTTCTCGACGCCGACGGAGTCGTTCTGGTGTTGCGTCGGTTCGGGCATCGAGAGCCACGCCAAACACGGCGAATCCATCTTCTGGGAAGGCGCGGACACGTTGTTCGTGAACCTCTACATCCCGGCCTCCGCGACCTGGCGCACGCGGCGCGCGCAGCTCGGCCTCGCGACGTCGTGGCCGCTGGCTGGCGATTCCACGCTGACCTTCGAGGCGTTGCCGAAGCCGGCGCGCTTCTCCGTCGCGCTGCGCATTCCCGCCTGGGCGACGTCGGCCGCGGTGACCGTGAACGGCAAGTCCGTCACGCCGCGCCGCGAATCGGGCTACGCCATCGTCACGCGCCGCTGGAGAGCCGGCGACACCGTCGGCCTCACGCTGCCCGTCTCGCTGCGCGTCGAACCGACCACCGACGATCCCGACACCGTCGCGATCCTGCGCGGGCCGCTGGTGCTGGCCGCGGATCTCGGCGCGGGCGCCAGCGATCTCACGATGCTGCCGCCGGCGCTGGTCGGCGCCGACGTGCTGGCAGGCTTCGAGGAAATCGCGGGCACGCCCGGCGCGTACGGCGTCGCCGCCGGCGCCGCCCGCCCCGACGCGCTGCGCATCGCGCCGTTCTACGGCCTGTACGAGCGGCGCACCGCCGTGTATTTCCGGCGCTTCACCGAAGCGGGCTGGACCGCGCAGCAGGCCACGTACGTCGCCGAGCAGACCCGCCAGCGCGACATCGCCGCGCGCTCCGTCGACGTGATGCATCTCGGCGAGATGCAGCCCGAGCGCGATCACAACCTCGCCTCGGAGTTGTCATATCCGGTGAGTTATCGCGGACTGAATGGCCGCGACGCGCGCTCGGGGGGATACTTCGAATTCGATCTGAAGGTGAAGCCGGGCGTCGTCTTGCAGGCCACGTACTGGGGCGACGAGCGGCGCCGCGAGTTCGACCTCTCGATCGACGGGCAGACCGTGGCACGGCAGACGCTGGACCAGGACAAGCCCGGTGAGTTCTTCGACGTCGTGTATGCGATTCCGGAGCCGCTGGTGCGCGGAAAGTCCACGGTCCGGGTGCGTTTCGCGCCGTTGCCGAAGAACACCGCCGGACCGGTGTTCGGCGTGCGCGTGTTCACAGACAAAGTTGCAGCGAAGGAGTGAGAGATGCAGGTCAATTGGAAGGGGGTTTATCCGGCGGTCACCACGCAGTTGCAGGCGAATCTCGCGATCGACATCGCGGGCACGCAGCGCGTGGTCGATGCGCTGATCCGGGATGGCGTCGACGGGCTGATCGCCCTCGGCACCGTGGGTGAGAACAATTCGCTGGAGCCCGCCGAGAAGGCGACGTTGCTGCAGGCCATCGTCGAGACGGTCGCCGGCCGCGTGCCGGTCATCGCCGGTGTCTCCGAGTACGACCAGCGGCGCGCGGCGCGTTTCGCGCAGCAGGCCGAGAAGCTGGGCGCGAACGGCCTGATGGTGCTGCCGCCGATGGTCTACGTGCCGACCACCGCCGAGCTCGCCGCGCACTTCACCGGCGTGGCGCGCGCGACCTCGCTGCCCATCATGCTGTACAACAACCCGCCGGCGTACCGCACGAACATCGACGTCGCGGTGCTGGGCGAGCTCGCGACGATCGACAACATCGTCGCGGTCAAGGAGTCGGCGCCGGATCCGCGGCGCTTCACCGACCTGCGCAATGCGTTCGGCGAGCGCTTCGTGCTGTTCGCGGGTCTCGACGACCTCGCGCTCGAGGCGCTGTACCTCGGCGCGCGCGGCTGGGTGTCGGGACTGACGAACGCGTTCCCGCGCGAGTCGGTCGGCATGGTCGCGGCGTTCGAACGCGGCGACCACGCGAAGGCGCGCGAGATCTACCGCTGGTTCATGCCGCTGCTGCATCTCGACGCCGAACACGACCTCGTGCAGTCGATCAAGCTGGCCGAGCAGATCATGGGCCGCGGTTCGGAGTTCGTGCTGCCGCCGCGCCTGCCGCTGGCCGGCGAGCGCCGCACGCAGGTCATCAAGATGGTGGAGAACGCGGCGGCGACGCGGCCGGAGCTGCCGCGCGCGAAGGCGGCCTGAGCCGCGTCGGACGGGGCCGTCCGACGGACGTCGGCGGCCCTATCCCTGGCGCAGGTAGAACTTCAGCGCCACCGAGTTCATGCAGTAGCGCAGCCCGGTCGGATCCGGGCCGTCGTCGAACACGTGGCCGAGGTGCGCATCGCAGCGTCGGCAGGACACCGCCGTCCGTTGCATCATCAGGCTGTTGTCGGCGAGCTCGTTCACGTTCGCGCTCGAGATCGGCTTCCAGAAGCTGGGCCAGCCGGTGCCGGATTCGAACTTGTTCTTCGAGTCGAACAGCGCGGTGTCGCAGCAGATGCAGCGATAGAGACCGTCGGCGTGGTTGTCGTTGTACTCGCCGGAGAACGGCCGCTCCGTGCCCTCGTGGCGCGCGACCTGGAACGACGCGGCATTCAGCTGCGCGCGCCACTCGGCGTCGGACTTCACGATCTTCGGCACCTTCGCCTTGCCGGTGCTCGCGCCCTTCGCGTCGAAGCTCTCGATGAGCACGTCGCCGGCGGCTGCCGGCTTGTCGGCTGACTTGTCGGCAGATTGGGCCGCACGCGCGCAGCCGGCCAGCGTTGCCGCCAGCGGCGCCGCCGCCACGCCCAACAGGAATCCGCGCCGGGTGTTCCAGGTTTTCATGAGCAACCTCAACCGAAGGTGAACGAATACGCCGCGACGTTCGCGTCGAGGAACTCGATCGCGAACTGGTGTTCGCCGACCGCGCCCTTCTGGCGGATGAGCTGGTACAGCCGCTGATCGCGGACGGTGCCGTTGCCCTGTTCGTCGATGTCCATGCCGTGGTCCGCGCCGGGCGCGTGGCCGTCGATCGTCACGCGGAAGCGCACCGGCTTGCCGTCCTTGCCGGGCCCGAGCACCAGGTGCAGATCGCGCGCGCGGAACTGGAACACGATGCGTCCGGGCGCGCCGGCCAGCGACGCCTGCTCGGCGCCGACTTTCCAGCGGCCTGCCAACGCCCACTGGTTCAGCGTCAGCGTCTTCGGCGCGTCGTAGGTCTTTTCGCTGTCCTTCGCGAACGAGCCGGGCGACGCGAAATTCTCCGCGCGCTCGAAGCCGACGTAGGTCTCCGGCGAACCGACGTTGGCGGCATCCGACGCCGCGGACACGCCCGCGCCGGCCGCATCGTCGAGCGGCTCGGGCAGGTTCTTCGCGCCGGCTTCCGTCAGCAGCTGGCGAATCGTGCGCTCGGAGCGAGCGTACTTGCCTTCACCGAAGTGGTGACCGCGGATCTTTCCGTTCGCATCGACGAAGTAGTGAGCCGGCCAGAACTTGTTGTTGAACGCCTTCCACAACGCGAAGTCGTTGTCCAACGCGACTGGATAGGCGACCTTGAACTGGTCGATCGCCTTCCGCACGTTCGCCGGATCCTTCTCGAAATCGAACTCCGGCGAATGCACGCCGATGATGACGAGCCCCGAGTCCTTGTAGTGCTGGTACCAGGCGTTGATGTACGGCATCGCGCGCAGGCAGTTGATGCACGAGTACGTCCAGAAATCGAGCACGACGACCTTGCCCTTCAGCGACGCCTTCGTCAGCGGCTTCGAGTTCAGCCAGCCGGTCGCGCCTTTCAACTCGGGCATGTCGCCTTCGACGACGGGCGCGCCGGCGCCGGCCCTGGCGGACATCATCGCCCCGCCCGCCTCGCTGCCCGATTCCTTCGCGGCCATCATCATCGCGCCGCCAGCCTCGTTGCCCGAACTGTTTGCAGCCATCATCGCGCCCGTTGGCGCGTTCGAATTCATCTCGCCCGCCGTCATCGACAGGTTCTTCGCGGCATCCGCGACCAGCACCGGCTTCGCGACGTACAACGTCGGAAACAGCTTCGCGAAATTCCGCACCTTGGGGATGTCGTTGTAGACGATGTACGGCTGGTCGGGATGATTCACCAGGTAGTCCTGGTGATAGTCCTCCGCCGCGTAGAAGCCGCGCAGCGGATCCACCTTGGTCGCGATCTTCGAGCGATACACCTTCGCCGCGTCGAGCTGCGCGATGTACGCCTGCGCGACCTGCTTCTGCGCGTCGTTCGCGTAGAAGATCGCCGAGCGGTACTGGGTGCCCGTGTCCGGGCCCTGCCGATTCAGCTGCGTCGGGTCGTGCGCGACGGAGAAGAACACCTGCAGGATCTCGCCGTAACTCACCTGCGCCGGGTCGTAGACGATCTCGACCGATTCCGCGTGGCCGGTGTCGCCGCCGCTGACCGTCTCGTATTCCGCGGTGCGCCGCTCGCCACCGGCGAAACCGGACACCACGTTCTTCACGCCCTTCAGATGCTGATAGACGCCCTGCACGCCCCAGAAGCAGCCGCCCGCGAGCACGGCCTTCTCGAGACCGGCGCCGCCGCGCGGATTCAGCGCGGGCGCGGGAACGGTCACCGCCGGTTCGGCACCGCAGGCGCCGAGCGTGAACAGGACGACCGACAACGTGGCGAGTTTTTTCAGCACGTGGAACTCCAGGAAGCGATACCGATGAGACCCGGCGGGCGGGCCGATTATTTCACCCGCCCGGCCGGCCGGCGCCAGGCACGAGGCGGCGAAAATTGTCGGAGAGAGTGCGCTACGTGATGGCGCCGCGCGTCCGTACAAGCCCCGGACGCGGGGAACCCGGCTCAGATCTCGATGTCGGTGGCCAGCACGACCACGCCACGCGCCGGCATGTTGAAGAACTCGGCCGCCTGCGCGCTGCGCCGCTGCAGGAACGCGAACGCGCGCGTCTTCAATCCCGCGATGCCCGGGATCGGCCGCGCCCGCACGAGGTGCCAGCCGAGGAAGAACGACGAGTCTTCGCTGAAGATCATCAATCCCTGCCGCCGCGCGCTGCGCAGGGCGTCACCGACGTCGGGCGTCTCCATGAAACCGAACTTCGCCCGCGTGTCGAAGACGCCGGGATGGATTTCCTCGACGGTCACGCGGCACAACGGATCCACTCGCGGGACACGCTGGATCTCGATGTGCAGGATCACGATCTTCTCGTGGTGAACCTTGTTGTGCTCGAGATTGCGCAGCAGCGCCGTCGGCACGAAACCCGAGTTGCTGATCAGGAACACCGCCGTGCCGGGCACGCGCGCCTTGCCCTCCAGCAGCTCCGGCAGCCTCTTCACGGACACCGCGCGGCGCTCGAGCTCGGCGCGCAGCTTCTGGCGCCCGTCGCGCCACGTGACGAACATCGCGAACATCACGGTGGCGAACGCCAGCGGCACCCAGCCGCCACTCGCGATCTTGGTCACGCTGCCGGCGAGGAACGCGCTGTCGACGACCAGGAACAGGCCGAACAGCGGCACGACGCGCCACCACGACCACTTCCACATCGAGCGCGCGACCAGCAGGCCGAGCAGCGTCGTCACGAACATCGTGCCCATCACCGCGACGCCGTAGGCCGACGCGAGATTCGCCGACGTGCGGAACGCCAGCACGAACAGGATCACGCAGACGAACAGGAACAGGTTCGCGGCCGGCACGAAGATCTGGCCGCGCGCGTCGGCCGAGGTCTGCTGCACGCGCACGCGCGGCAGCAGGTCGAGCTGCACGGCCTCGCGCGTCAGCGAGAACGCGCCGGAGATCACGGCCTGCGACGCGATGACCGTGGCCGCCGTCGACAGCAGCACCAGCAACGGCAGCAGCTTCTGCGGCACCATCGCGTAGAACGGATTCGCGATCTCGGTGCCCGCGTGGATCAGCAACGCGCCCTGCCCGAAGTAGTTGAGCACCAGCGCCGGCCAGACGAGGATCAGCCAGGCGAGCCGCACGGGCTGGCGGCCGAAGTGGCCCATGTCCGCGTACAGCGCCTCGCAGCCCGTGACCGCGAGGATCACGGCGCCGAGGATCGCGAGCCCGATGCCCGGATGCGCGAACAACAGCTCGAGCCCGTACAGCGGATTGATCGCCAGCAACACGTCCGGCGCGCGCGCGATCGACACGATGCCCATCACCGCCAGCGACACGAACCACAGCACCATGACGGGACCGAACAACTTGCCCATCTTGTCGGTGCCGCGCCGCTGGATCGCGAACAGGATGACGATGACGATGATCGTCACGGGCAACACCGCGCCCTTCATCGCGGGATCGAGGATGGCGAGACCTTCGACCGCCGACAGCACAGACACCGCCGGCGTGATCAGCGCGTCGCAGTAGAACAGCGCCGTACCGAGCACGCCCAGCGCGACCGCGTTGCGCACCCACGGCGTCGCGGTGCCGAAATGTTTCTGCACCAGCGCGACGAGCGACAGGACACCGCCCTCGCCGGCGTTGTCGGCGCGCATGATCACGCCGACGTACTTGACCGTGACGACGATCGCGAGACTCCAGAAGATCAGCGACAGCAGGCCTAACACCTTGTGCGCTTCGCCGGGGATGTATTGCGCGGCGCCGAGCGAGCTGCCGAGCGCGTACAGCGGACTCGTGCCGATGTCGCCGAAGACCACGCCGATCGCGCCGATGACGGCGGGTCCCAGAGCTTGCTGAGCCTTCATATGAGGGCGCGGATTGTACGGAACGCTGACGCGCAAATCGCGATTTTTCGGTTACCCTCGCTCGTATGCCCGCGGATTTGCACGAAACTTCCCTCATCGCCCTGCTGGCGATCGGCTTCGTGCTGGCACTGCTTTTCGGCCTGGTGGCCAACCTGCTGCGGGTCTCCCCCATCGTCGGCTACCTGGTGGCCGGCATCGCGGTGGGGCCGTTCACGCCGGGGTTCGTCGGCGATTCCGGCCTGGCCAACCAGCTCTCCGAGATCGGCGTGATCCTGCTGATGTTCGGCGTCGGCCTGCACTTCTCGATCAAGGACCTGATGTCGGTGCGCGCGATCGCGTTGCCCGGCGCCGTCGCCCAGATCGCGACGGCCACCGCCATCGGCGCGGGCATGGCCTGGCTGATGGGCTGGAGCCTGGGCGTCGGCCTCGTGTTCGGGCTGTCGCTGTCGGTGGCCAGCACGGTGGTCCTGCTGCGCGCGCTCGAGGAACGCAATGCGTTGCAGTCGTCGGAGGGCAAGATCGCCGTCGGCTGGCTCATCGTCGAGGACCTGGCGATGGTGCTGGCGCTGGTGATGCTGCCCGCGCTCGCCGAGGTGCTCGGCGGCGACGCCAGCGCGTTCCACGCGCCGGGCGCGAGTTCGAACACCTGGCTCACGCTGCTGATCACGCTGGGCAAGGTCGCGTTGTTCGTCGCGCTGGCGCTGGTCGTTGGCACGCGTTTCGTGCCGTGGCTGCTGTCGCAGGTCACGCGCACCGGTTCGCGCGAGTTGTTCACGCTCAGCGTGCTGGCGATCGCGCTCGGCATCGCCTATGGCTCGTCCGCGGCGTTCGGCGTGTCGTTCGCGCTGGGCGCGTTCTTCGCCGGCGTCATCCTCTCGGAGTCCGAGCTGAGTCACCAGGCCGGCAACGATTCGCTGCCGCTGAAGGATGCGTTCGCGGTGCTGTTCTTCGTGTCCGTCGGCATGTTGTTCGATCCGCTGGTGCTGGTGCGCGAGCCGCTGGCCGTGCTCGCGGTGCTGGCCATCATCATGGTCGGCAAATCGCTGGCGGCGTTCGTCATCGTGCTGGTGTTCCGGCACCCGATGCGCACGGCGCTGGTGGTGTCGGCGAGCCTGGCGCAGATCGGCGAGTTCTCGTTCATCCTCGCCAGTCTCGGCGCCGCGCTGGGGTTGATGCCCGCGGAAGGCCGCGATCTCATCCTCGCGGGCGCCATCCTCTCGATCGCGCTGAACCCGATCGCGTTCGCCGGCGTCGCGCCGCTGACGCGGTTCTTCGAGGCGCGCCCCAGACTACTCGCGTTGCTGGAGCGCGCCGGCGCGGAGAAACATCGCCGGCCGGTGTCGAGCACGGCGCAGCTGCGCGAGCACGCCATCGTCGTCGGCTACGGCCGCGTCGGCGGCGCCATCGGCCCGGTGCTGCGCGAGCAGGGCCTGCCGTTCGTCGTCATCGAACGCGATCACCTGATGTTGTCGAGCGCGCAGGCAGCCGGCGTGCCGACGGTCGTCGGCGACGCGTCGCTGGCGGCGGTGCTGTCGGCCGCCGGTGTCGAACGCGCGCGGCTGCTGGCCGTCGCCACGCCGGACAGCTTCCAGGCGCGGCGCATCGTCGAAGTGGCGCGCGAGCTGAACCCGTCGATCGACATCGTCGCGCGCACGCACAACGCGGCCGAGGTCGGCGCGCTGGAAGCGCTCGGCGCCGCGCGGGTCGTCGTCGGCGAACGCGAGCTGGCGCGCGCGATGACGGAGCACGCGTTGCGCGGGCTGGGCGTGCCGCCGGAACGCGCGCGTGCCGCGGTCGGCGGCGAGGCGCGAGTCAACCCCGAAGGAACGTAGTCAGGCCTCGTCGGGCCGCAGTCGATACCCGAGCCCGGCCTCGGTGACGATGTACGTCGGCCGTGCCGGATCCGGCTCGAGCTTGCCGCGCAGGTTGCGGATGCAGACGCGCAGGCTGCGCGAGTCGCCGACCTGCCCCGGCCCCCACACTTCGCGGATCAGCGCATCCTGCTTGACGATGCTGCCCGGATGGCGCGCCAGGTTCTCGAGCACACGGAACTCCAGCGGCGTCAGGTGCACGGGCGGATCGCCGCTCACCTCGCGGCGCGCGAGGTCGAGAACCCGCGCGCCGAGCTGCAACGTCGCCGAGCGCGATTCCCCCGTGGCGCCGCGGCGCAGCGCCGCGCGCACGCGCGCCAGCAGTTCCGGCGCGCCGAACGGCTTGGTGACGTAGTCGTCGGCGCCGGCATCGAGCGCCGCGATCTTCTGCTCCTCCGCCGTGCGCGCCGACAGCACGATGATCGGCACGGACGACCAGCCGCGGATGCGGCGGATCAGCTCCACGCCGTCGCGATCCGGCAGGCCGAGATCCACCAACAGGACGTCCGGCTTGTGCGCCCGCGCCTCGATCTCGCCGCGCGCGGCGGTGTCCGCCTCGACGACGCGGTAGTTGGCCGCCGTCAGCAGCACGCGCAACACGTCGCGGATGCCGGGTTCGTCCTCGACGATCACCACCTGGTGCATGGCGTTCGTCATGGCGCCGCCGTCGGCAACGTGAACTCGAAGCGCGCGCCGCCGGAGTCGCTGGCGCCCGCCTGGATCTCGCCGCCATGCGCCTGGACGATGGCGCGGCAGATCGCGAGTCCCAGGCCGACGCCGGCGATCGCGCCCTCGTCCCGCCCGCGCTGGAATTTCCCGAACAACGCGCGCGGATCGCCGGGCGGCAGGCCCGGGCCGTCGTCGTCGACGCGCACGCGCAGAAAATCGCCGTCACGCACCGCGCCGACGCGCACCGTGGTTCCGGCCGGCGTGTACTTCGCGACGTTGTCGAACAGGTTCGCGAACACCTGCACGACCAGGTTGGCGTCGACGAAGATCTCGGGCAGCTCGGCGCCCAGCGCCAGCTCGACCGGGTGCGCGGCGAGCGTCGACTCGAGCCGGCGCAGCGCCACGGCGACCAGGTCGTCGACGCTCTCCCAATCGCGCCGCAGCGCCGGCGCACCGGATTCGAAGCGCGTGAGATCGAGCACGTTGGAGACGAGCTCCGACATCTCCTGCGCGCGGCGCTCGATCGAGCCCGCCAGCGACCGGCGCGTCGGTTCGTCGAGCGTCGCGCCGTGCGCCGCCAGCGTGCTGGCCGCGCCGGCCATCACCGCGAGCGGCGTGCGCAGGTCGTGCGAGATCGAGGCGAGCAGCGTGTTGCGCAGGTTCTCGCCTTCGGCCGCGACGCGCGCCGATTCGGCCTGCGCCGCCAGCGACGCGCGTTCGAGCGCGAGGCCGACCTGTCCCGCGAAGGTCTCCAGCAGGTGCAACTGCTCCGGCAACGTCACGCGGCGCGCGTTCTTCGGCAGCACGGCGAGCACGCCGAGCCGGCGGCGCTCGTCCCCGAGCGGTAGATAGAGCGCCGGCGCCGCCGGCAACGTGTCCGAGCCGAACCCCGCGCGCTGGCCGTGATCGTGGACCCACTGCGCGACGGCCAGGTCGGCGCCGCGGAACGAACCCGGATCCGGTGCGCCGGCCGGCGCGCGCAGCCGGCCGTTCGCGTCCGGCAGCAACACCACGGCCTCGCACCGGAACACGTCGGCGACGTGCCGCACGGCGATGCGCGCCATCGCGGCGACTTCGCGCGATGCCGCGAGCTCGCGGCTCATCGCGTACAACATCGCCGTGCGCCGCTCGCGCGCGCCGGCGACGCGCGTCTGCTGGCGCACGTTGGCCATCAGCGTCGCGATGGTCAGCGCGATCGTCAGCATGACGCCGAACGTGACCAGGTATTGCGCATCGCCGACGGCGAACGTGAACTTCGGCGGCACGAAGAAGAAATCGAAGGCCGCGACGTTGAGGATGGCGGCGAGCACCGACGGGCCGCGGCCGAAGCGCAGGCCGGTCGCCACCACGCCGAGCAGGTAGATCATCACGAGGTTCGTCGGTTCGAACCGCGTGTTCATGACGGCGGCCAGCGCCGTGCAGGCGGCACAGACCGCGACCGCCGCCGCGTACCGCGTCCATGGGATCGGCCGCGGCGCCGGTTCGCGCGCCGGCGTGGAACGCGCGGCCGGCGCCGCGTCATCGGCAGCGATGCCCATGCCGATGACGACGACGTCGAAGCCGTCCGCGCGGCGCGCGAGCTCCGTGGCCGTCGACGGCCGCAGCCACGCGCGCAGCCCGTGCCGCTTCGGCGCACCGACGACGACGCGGGTCGCCCGGCGCGTGGCCGCGTAGTCGAGCAGCGCCTCGGCCGCCGACGGACCGTCGAGCGTCACGGTCTCCGCGCCGAGCGACTCGCCGAGCTTCAGCAAGGCGACGCGGCGGTCGCGCTCTCTCGCGGACAGGCGGCGCAACGCCGGCGTCTCCACATAGACCACGGTCCAGTCCGCATCCAGCGCATCGGCCAGGCGCTTGCCGGCGCGGATCAATTGCTCCGACTGACGATCCGGTCCCGTGGCGACGAGCACGCGATCCCGCGCCAGCCAGCCGCGCGTCCCGTCGCCAACCCGCGCGGCATGCGCCGCCGCTTCGACGCGGCCGGTCATGCGGCGCAGTGCGAGCTCGCGCAGCGCCAGCAGGTTGCCGCGGCGGAAGAACCGGTCGGCCGCACTGCGGGCGTCCTCGGCGAGGTAGATCTTCCCGGCTTCGAGGCGCGCGAGCAGATCGTCCGGCGGCAGATCGATGAGCTCGACCTCATCCGCCTCCTGGAAGATCCGATCCGGCAGCGTTTCACGCTGACGCACGCCCGTGATCTGCGCCACCACGTCGTTCAGGCTTTCCAGGTGCTGGACGTTGACCGTGGTCCAGACGTCGATGCCCGCGACCAGCAGCTCTTCGATGTCCTGCCAGCGTTTCGGATGGCGCGGCGGGGGATCTCCGCCCGAGAGGTTCGAATGCGCGAGCTCGTCGACGACCAGGATCGCCGGCCGGCGCCGCAAGGCGCCGTCGAGGTCGAACTCCTGCCGGGTGGCCGCGCCGATCCGGACCGGCAGCGTCGGCAACCGCTCGAGGCCGTCCATCAGCCGCTCGGTCTCGACGCGGCCGTGCAACTCGACGTAGCCGAGCACCACGTCCGTGCCGGCAGCACGCGCGGCCCGCGCGGCTTCGAGCATGGCGAAGGTCTTGCCGACACCTGCCGCGGCGCCGAAGAAGATGCGCAGCCGGCCGCGCCGCGCCCGGGCCTCCACGGCCCTGACGTGCTCCAGTAGTTCGTCCGGATCCGGCCGCGATTCGACCATCGGCTACGCGTTCACTGTCGTTCCTGCGCATCAAGCGCGAGATTCAATTGCAGCACATTCACGCGCGGCTCGCCGAGGAGGCCGAACGTCCGGCCCTGCGTGGCCGCGGCGACCAGCGCGCGCACCCGGGCCGGTGCCATCTGCCGGGCACGCGCGACACGCGACACCTGGTACTCCGCCGCGGCCGGCGAGATCTGCGGATCGAGTCCGCTGCCCGACGCTTCCACGAGATCCGCGGGCACGGGACGCAGATTCGCCGGATCCGCTGCCCCCAGCGCCGCGAGGCGCTCGCGCACCGCCGTCTCGAGGGCCGGGTTCGTCGCACCCTGGTTGGAGCCCGACGACACGGCACCGTTGTTCGGATTCGGCGCCGTGGCGGACGGCCTTCCCCAGAAATAGCGCGGCGAGGTGAACGACTGGCCGAGCAACGCCGACCCGACGGCCTTGCCGTCACGCTCGATCACGCTGCCCTGCACCTCGTGCGGGAAGGCCAGCTGGCCGATGCCGGTCACGACACCGGGATACACGACGCCGGTCAGCACGGTCAGCAGCGCGAACACGAGCAGCGCAGGTTTGAGTTCCTGGATCATGATTCCTCCTCAGGCGAAACCCAGCGACACCAGCGCCAGGTCGATGATCTTGATGCCGACGAATGGCACGACCAGCCCGCCGAGCCCGTAGACCGCCAGGTTCCGGCGCAGCAACACCGCGGCCGACGCGGCCCGCGTCTTCACGCCGCGCAGCGCCAGCGGCACCAGGAACACGATGATCAGCGCGTTGAAGATCACGGCGGACAGGATCGCGCTCTCCGGGCTCGCCAGCCGCATCACGTTCAGCGCGTCCAGTGCGGGGTAGGTAGTCGCGAACGCCGCGGGGATGATCGCGAAATACTTGGCGACGTCGTTCGCGATCGAGAACGTCGTCAATGCGCCGCGCGTGACCAGCATCTGCTTGCCGACGTCGACGACCTCGATGAGCTTGGTCGGATTCGAGTCGAGGTCGACCATGTTTCCGGCCTCCTTCGCCGCCTGCGTGCCGGTGTTCATGGCCACGGCCACGTCGGCCTGCGCCAGCGCCGGCGCATCGTTCGTGCCGTCGCCGCACATCGCGACGAGGTGGCCGTCCTCCTGGTGGCGGCGGATGAGATCGAGCTTGGCCTCGGGCGTGGCCTCGGCGAGGAACTCGTCGACGCCGGCCTCGGCCGCGATCGCGGCCGCCGTCAGTCGGTTGTCGCCGGTGACCATCACCGTCTTGATACCCATCTGCCGCAGCTCCGCGAACCGTTCGCGGATCCCGCCCTTCACGATGTCGCGCAGCTCGACGACGCCGAGCACGCGTTTGCCTTCGGCGAACACGAGCGGCGTCGCGCCGCGTCGCGCGACGCTGTCGACCGTCTCGCCCACTGACGCGGGCCACGCACCGCCGGCGTCGGCGACGAAGGCGCGGATCGCGTCGGCCGCGCCCTTGCGGATCCGGCGGCCGTCGAGATCGACGCCGCTCATGCGCGTCTGTGCCGAGAACTTGTGGAACACGTGAGCGGTGCCCGCGAGGTCGCGGCCGCGCAGCTGGAACTGCTGCTTGGCGAGCACGACGATCGAGCGGCCCTCCGGAGTTTCGTCGGCCAGCGAGGCGAGTTGCGCGGCGTCGGCGAGCTGGTGCGGCTCGATGCCCGGCGCCGCGTGCAACGCCGTCGCGCTGCGGTCGCCGAGCGTGATCGTGCCCGTCTTGTCGAGCAGCAGCACGTCGACGTCGCCGGCCGCCTCGACCGCGCGGCCCGACGTCGCGATGACGTTGGCGCGCACCATGCGGTCCATGCCGGCGATACCGATCGCGGACAACAGACCGCCGATCGTCGTCGGGATCAGGCACACCAGCAGCGCGACGAGCACCGTGATCGTGACGACGGCACCGGCGCCGGCGGAGGTGACGGCGTACTGCGAGAACGGTGCGAGCGTCGCCGTGGCCAGCAGGAACACGAGCGTCATCATCGCCAGCAGGATCGCCAGCGCGATCTCGTTCGGCGTCCGCGCGCGCGTCGCGCCCTCGACCATCGCGATCATGCGATCGAGGAACCCTTCGCCTTCGCGGCGCGTGACGCGCACCACGAGCCAGTCCGACAACACGCGCGTGCCGCCGGTGACCGCGGAGAAGTCGCCGCCCGCCTCGCGCAGCACCGGCGCCGATTCGCCGGTCACCGCGCTCTCGTTGACGGACGCGACGCCTTCGACGACCTCCCCGTCGGCCGGGATCACGTCGTTGGTCTCGACGAGGACGAGGTCGCCGCGCTGCAGTTGCCCCGCTTCGACGACGTCGAATCGATCGCGCGCCGTGCCGCGCAATCGCTTCGCCGACACGTGCCGGCGCATCGACCGCAGCGTCGCAGCCTGGGCCTTGCCGCGACCTTCCGCGACCGCCTCCGCGAAGTTCGCGAACAGCACGGTCAGCCACAACCAGGCGCTGATCGCGAACACGAACGCGGGACGGCCCGCGTCTCCGGCCGCGCCGGACGCCGCGGCGATGCCGATCGCCGTCGTCAGCAGGCTGCCGACGTAGACGACGAACATCACCGGATTGCGGAACTGCACGCGCGGATCGAGCTTGCGGAACGAGTCCGCGATGGCGGCGCCGATCAGCGGCGCCGTCAGGAACGTGGCGCGGACCCGCGAGTCCGTGGCGATGGCAGTCATGGCTCAACCTCTTCCGATCATCTGCAGGTGTTCGACGACGGGACCGAGCGCGAGCGCGGGCACGAACGTCAACGCGCCGACCAGCAACACGACCCCGACCAACAACGTGATGAACAGCGCCGTGTGCGTCGGCATCGTGCCGGCGGTGACCGCAGTCGCGCGTTTCGCGGCCAAGCTGCCGGCGATCGCGAGCACGGGGATCATCAGCCAGAATCGCGAGCCCCACATCGCGACGCCGAGCATCGTGTTGTAGAACGGCGTGTTCGCGGACAGGCTCGCAAACGCGCTGCCGTTGTTGTTGCCGGCCGACGAGAACGCATAGAGGATCTCGGAGAAGCCATGGGCGCCGGGATTCCCGGCGCTCGCCGTGCCCGCGGGCAGCACGCTGGCGATGGCGGTGCCGACGAGCACCAGCGCCGGCGGCATCAGCAACACGAGCGACGCCATCTTCACTTCGAAGCTCTCGATCTTCTTGCCGAGGTACTCGGGCGTCCGGCCGACCATCAGGCCGCCGATGAACACCGCGACGATCGCGAACATCAGCATGCCGTAGAGACCGGAGCCGGCGCCGCCGAACACGACCTCACCGAGTTGCATCAGCCACATCGGCACCAGTCCGCCGAGCGGCGTGTACGACCCGTGCATCGAATTGACCGAACCGTTCGACGCGGCGGTGGTCGCCGAGGCCCACAAGGTGGAGTTCGTAATCCCGAAGCGCGTTTCCTTGCCTTCCATGTTGCCGCCGGCCTGGAAGTCGCTCGCCGCCGCGTCGATGCCCAACGCGTCGAGCCGTGGATTGCCCGCCTGTTCGGCGCCGGTCACCGCGAAGGTCAGCGGGATGAAGATCACGAACATCGCGATCAACACGGCCCAGCCCTGGCGTGTGTCGCGCACCAGGCGACCGAATGTGTAGCAGAGAGCCGCCGGGATCAGCAGGATCGACAGCAGTTCCAGGAAATTGCTGAACGGCGTCGGGTTCTCGAGCGGGTGCGCGGAGTTGGCGTTGAAGAAGCCGCCGCCGTTCGTGCCGAGCTGCTTGATCGCGATCTGGCTCGCGGCCGGGCCGAGCGGCACCGTCTGCGTCGTGACGGGCGACGGCACGGTCGCGATCGTCTGCGGCTCGAGCAAAGTGACCTCGCGATACGCGGAGAAACTCTGCACGACACCCTGCGACATCAGCAGGATCGACAACACGACCGACAGCGGCAGCAGGATGTACAACGTGCTGCGCGTCAGATCCACCCAGAAGTTGCCGATCTCGCCAGCCTGCTGGCGCACGAAGCCGCGGATCAGCGCAACCAGCACCGCCATGCCGGTCGCCGCCGAGACGAAGTTCTGCACGGCCAGTCCCAGCATCTGCGTGAGGTAGCTCATCGTCGATTCGCCGACGTAGCCCTGCCAGTTCGTGTTCGAGACGAAGCTGACCGCGGTGTTGAACGACGAGTCCGGACTGATGGCACCGAACGCCTGCGGATCGAGCGGCAGCAGGCCCTGCAGCCGCTGCAGTAGATAGACGAAGACGAAACCGGCCAGGTTGAACAGCAGCAGGCCGAGCAGATACCGCTGCCAGCCCGACTCGCGCCGCGCGTCGACGCCGGCGACGCGGTAGATCAGCCGCTCCACCGGTCCGAGCACGGCGGTCAGGAACGTGCGTTCGCCTTCATAGACTTTCGCCATGAACGCGCCCAGCGGTTTCACCAGCAGGACGAGCGCCACCATGAACAGCGACAGCTGGAGCAGCGAATTGGCGGTCACTGGAATTTCTCCGGGAACAGCAGCGCGACGACCAGGTAGACGCCGATACCGGCCGACAGGACGAGCCCGATCCAGTCCATGACACTCATGATTTTCGCTCCAGCGACGCCACCAGCCGGTACAGCAGCCAGGTCAGCCCCGCCAGCACCACGCTCAGTCCCACCATCAGGATTTCCATGGCGTCGATTGTCGGCGCCGGCCCGCCGCGCCGGCAGACCAGGGCGTGTGAGTTTTTCTGGGACCCGGCGTCAATCTGTAAGATGGCGCGGATGCTCTCCGCCGCCGAAACCGACGCCCTCCTCCTCAGCCTGTCGATCGCGGCGCGCAGCGTGTGTTTCAACCTGCCGTTCGCGATCGCGGTCGCCTGGCTGCTGACGCGCACGCGGTTCGCCGGCCGCACCCTGTTCGATGCCTTCGTGCACCTGCCGCTGGTGCTGCCGCCGGTGGTCGTCGGCTATCTACTGCTGGTGCTGTTCGGCATTCGCGGCCCGATCGGCGGCTGGCTGTACGACAGTTTCGGCATCCGGCTGGCGTTCACGAGCACGGGCGCGGCGCTGGCGACGGCGGTCATGTCGTTCCCGCTGGTGGTCCGCTCGATCCGTATCTCGATCGATTCGCTGGATCGCGGGCTCGAGGACGCGGCGCGCACGCTGGGCGCGGGGCCGATGGACCGCTTCTTCTCGATCACGCTGCCGCTGATCGCGCCCGGCATCCTGGCGGGCGCGGTGACGGCGTTCGCGGCCGGGCTCGGCGAGTTCGGCGCGGTCATCACGTTCGCGTCGAACATCCCGGGCGAGACGCGCACGCTGCCGCTGGCGCTGTACACCGCGCTGCAGACGCCGGACGGCGATGCGATCGCGGCGCGACTCGCGCTGATCTCCTTCTCGCTGGGCCTCGCCGGCCTGCTGATCTCCGAAATCCTGGCGCGCGGACTGCGCCGGCGGCTGGGTCGCTGATGCTGTCGGTGCAGTTGCAGAAGCGTCGCGGCACGTTCTTGCTGGACGTCGCCTTCGCCGCGCCGACGCCGGGCATCACGGCGTTGTTCGGCCGCTCGGGTTGCGGCAAGTCCACGGCCATCGCGCTGCTCGCCGGGCTGCTGGAGCCGGACGCGGGACGCGTGTCGATCGACGACCTGGTGCTGGTCGACACCGGGCGCGGGCTGGCCGTGCCGGCCCATGAGCGTCGAGTCGGCGTGGTGTTCCAGGATGCGCGCCTGTTTCCGCACCTGTCGGTGCGCGGCAACCTCGACTACGGCGCGAAACGCACGCGCGCGAAGGCGGGGCCGGGTGAATCCGGCCCGGCACGGTTCGACGACATCGTCGGGTTGCTGGGCCTGGACGCCCTGCTCGACCGGCGGCCGCACCAGTTGTCCGGCGGCGAGAAGCAGCGCGTTGCGCTGGGCCGCGCACTGCTCTCGCAACCGCGCCTGCTGTTGCTCGACGAGCCGCTGGCGTCGCTCGATGCGGCGCGGCGCGAAGACGTGATGCCGTATCTCGAGAAATTGCGCGACGCGTTCGCGCTGCCCATCGTCTACGTGAGCCACCAGTTCGACGAGGTCCTGCGCCTCGCGACGCGCGTGGTGCTGCTGGACGACGGCCGCGTGGCCGCCGACGGCGATATTGCGACGGTGAGCCGCCACGCGGCGCTGCGCGCCATCGTCGGGCCGGACGCGGTCGGCGCCGTCGTGTCGGGGGTGGTCGAGAGCGTCGACGGTGGATTGATGCAGCTGCGCGTCGGCGACGCGTTGCTGAGCGCCGAGGCCGACGGCGTCGCCGTGGGTCAGCGGATCCAGATCCAGGTGCTGGCGCGCGACGTCATCGTCGCCACCGAACCGCCGCGCTCGCTGTCGGTGCGCAACGTGGTGCCGGCGCGCGTCGTGTCCATCACGCCCGACGTCGGCCGCGCCGTGCTGGTCGAGCTCGACGTCGGCCGGGCCGTGACGTTACTGGCGCGCATCACCGAGCGCGCATCGCAGGAGCTCGCGCTCGCGAGGGATATGCAGGCCTGGGTGCTCATGAAGGCGGTCTCCCTGCGCGGGCACGTGTTCAGCGCGCCAGCGCCAGCGCGCTGACCAGCGGTTCGTATTCGATCGTGAAGCCGACGCCGGCGACGATGCCGAGCGCCGCGAGCGCGAAGCCGAGATTGCGGAAAGTGCGGAAGGTCATGTCGTTCTCCTCGAGTGCCACTGGGGAAGGCATTCTCGGGATCGCGACGCTGACTAACAAACGCCGGTATTGAAGCCGGCATCACCAAAACTTAACCCGCTTCGCGAACTTTCTTCTTCTCGAACAGGCTGTGCGGCTTGGGGAAATTCTTCGCACATTCGAAGATCCAGTCGCGGAATCTCTTGACTTTGGGCATCACGAGATAAGGTTCGGGACAGACGAAGTAGTAAGAGAAGCGGAACGGCAGCAACGCGTCTCCCGCCAGCACCACGCGGCCCTGTTCGAGCGAGCGCTGCACCAGCGACCAGCGCGCCAGCGCGAAACCCACGCCTTCTTCCGCGGCCGCGATGACACCCGCGGAGTCGTCGATGATCGGCGCGCGCGCCAGCCACTGGCCTTCCTGGCCCTTCTCTATCCATGCCTGCCACGGCTCGTCGAAGCTGCCGAGCAGCGGGAAATTCTGCAGATCCTCGCCGCGCGGGACGGGGCCGAACTTCGCCAGCAGCGCCGGCGACGAGATCGGGATCACCCATTCGTCGAGCAGCTTCTCGACGTGCAGGCCGGGCCACTTGCCGAGACCCATGCGGATGGCGACGTGCATCTCCGAACGCGAGAAATCCACCGGGTCGCGGCCCGTGTGGAAACGCAGCTCGACGCCGGTTTCGAGGTTGTTGAAGCCGGCGATGCGCGGCAGCAACCAGCGCTGCAGGAACGACGACAGCAGCGTCACCTGCAGCGGACCCTCGGCGCGATGTTGTTTGAGGTGCTGCATCGACGCTTCGAGCTCGTCGAGACCGCGGCGCACCCCGGGCAGGAGCTGCTGGCCTTCGGCGGTCAGTTCGATACGGCGGCCCGCGCGTTTGAACAACTGTACCTGCAGGTAGTCCTCCAGCGACTTGATTTGCTGGCTGACGGCCGCCGGCGTCACGTGCAGGGCCTCGGCGGCGTCCGCGAACGACAGCCGCGACGCCACCGCTTCGAAGACTCGCAGCGCATTCAGCGGCAGGCGCGCATAGGCGGTGGTCACGTCAGTTTTCCTAAAGAGCGCATCAGAAGGCGCGTTTGTTCGTGACGGCATGCTAGCGCACATTGCACACCACGCAACTGACCCCTTCGAGAGACCCTTCAGGAGCAAGACATGAGCCGTACCAACCACATCCCTTCGGTCGTCGACGCCAACCTGGGCGCGCGCCTGGCGCCGTTCAGCGGCACTCCCCGCGCCGCCCTCGAAGACCTCGACGTCGAGAATTCCCGTGCCGTCTCGCCGCGCCGCGAGCGCCAGGGCCAGGAGCGCCACGGAAAGCGCGGCACCTTCATCTCCGACCTCAAACTACTGTTCGCCGCGCTGGGCGCGGGTGGGAGCGTCGTGCCGCTCGGTGACAACGGCCGCACGACGCGTCTCCTTTCGGCCTACGCCGCGAGCCTGCGCGACCACTGACCCGACCGCACATCCCTCGCGATCGCGCTACCCCGTACGATCGCGCTCCTCGACCCGCGAAGTCCGCGAAGACTCCGCGGGTCTTTTCTTATAACCAGACGAACTTGGCCGTGACCGCGCCGTTACCGGCCCTCGACTGACGCCATAACCCCGGCCTTCCTACGCTCTCCCCGCCTGATCCATTACTAGGAGAACGTCAGTGAACATTCGTCGCGCAGCGGCGCCGGCCGCCCTGGCCGTGCTGCTGCCCTTTGCGGGCAGCGCCATCGCGCAGACCGCGCCCGCATCCGATACATCGCCGTCCGGCAATGCGGATCTGCGGCAGGAAATCGAACAACAGAAGCAGCGACTCGCGATCCTCGAGCGCAAGCTCGAGCTGCAGGACGAGGCTGCGAAGGCGGCCGCCGCCAGCGCACCCAAGGTCACGGCGTCTGCCACGCGTTTCCAGATCGCGTCGAACGACGGCGCCAACTTCATCCGCCTGCGCGGCACGCTGTTCGCGGACAACCGCGCGTACGCCGGCGACTCCGCTCCCGAAACGGCCGACACCTTCCTGCTGCGCAGCGTGCGTCCGACGGTCGAAGGCACGTTCGGCGGCATCTACGACTTCCGCATCACGCCCGACTTCGGCAGCGGCCGCAGCACGGTCGTCGACGCGTACGTCGCGGCGCGCTTCAAGCCGGGCTTCGTACTCACCGCCGGCAAGTTCAAGCCGTCCGTGGGCCTCGAACGACTGGCCTCCGAGCCGGATCTCAAGTTCATGGAACGCGGCCTGCCGACCCTGCTCGTGCCGAACCGCGATCTCGGCGTGCAGCTGTCCGGCGAGTTCGGCGGCGGCACGTTCGCGTACCAGGTCGGCTACTTCAACGGCGTGACCGACGGCCAGAGCAGCGACAACCTCGCCTCGCCCGACGTCGAGAGCGACACCGGCGGCGACTACGCGGCGCGCGTGTTCTTCCAGCCGTTCATCAACTCCGACAACTTCAGCCTGCGCGGCCTGGGCTTCGGCGTCGGCACCACGTGGCAGGACCTCGATGGCGCGTCGACCAATCCGTACCTGCCCGGCTACCGCTCGCAGGGCCAGCTGAGCGTGTTCAGCTACCGCGCGAACACGGCGACCGGCACGGTGCCCAACAACGCGACGTTCGCCGATGGCGAGCGCCTGCGTCTCGCGCCGCAGGTCTACTACTACCGCGGCAGCTTCGGCTTCCTCGGCGAATACACGCAGGTGAAGCAGGACGTCTCGCGCACCGTCGCCAACGCGACGCGCTCGGACACGCTGACGAACACCGCCTGGCAGGCCCAGTTCTCGTACTTCCTGACGGGCGAGGAAGAAGCCTTCCGCGGCTATACACCGGGCAGCACGTTCCAGCCGGGCAAGGACGGCACGGGCGGCTGGGAACTCGTCGCCCGCATCCAGGAGCTCGACATCGACGACGACGCCTTCATCGGCGGCGCGACGTCGTTCGCGAACCCGCTGACGGCGGTCTCGAAGGTCAAGGCCTACGGCGTCGGCGTGAACTGGTACCCCTTCAACACCGTGAAGCTCTCGCTGAACTACGACCTGTCGCAGTTCGACGGCGGCGCCGCCACCGGCGATCGCCCCGACGAGAAGGCGATCTTCAGCCGCTTCGCCATCAACTACTGATTTCGAGGAACGACCATGACTGACTTCAACTGGAAACGCAGATTGCTGGTGGCGCTCGGCTCCGCCGTGTTCATCGGCGGCGTGGCGCCGGTCGCCAATGCCGCCGAGGTCACGCTGCTCAACGTCTCGTACGATCCGACGCGCGAGCTGTACGTCGACTTCAACAAGGCGTTCGCCGACTACTGGAAACAGAAGACCGGCGACGTCGTCACGATCAAGCAATCGCACGGCGGCTCCGGCCGCCAGGCGCGCTCGGTGATCGACGGCCTCTCGGCCGACGTCGTCACGCTGGCGCTGGCCGCCGACGTCGACGCGATCGCGACGCAGGGCAAACTACTGCCGGTCAACTGGGAGGAGCGCCTGCCGGATCATTCGGCGCCGTACACGTCGACCATTGTTTTTCTGGTCCGCAAGGGCAACCCGAAGGGCATCAAGGACTGGGGTGACCTGGTGAAGCCAGGCATCGGCGTGATCACGCCGAACCCGAAGACGTCGGGCGGCGCGCGCTGGAACTACCTCGCGGCCTGGGCCTGGGCTAAGAAGCAGCCCGGCGGCAGCGACGCCACGGCGAAGGAGTTCGTGAAGAAGCTGTTCAAGAACGTGCCGGTCCTCGACACGGGCGCGCGCGGCTCGACCACGACGTTCGTGCAGCGTGGCATCGGCGACGTCGCGATCTCGTGGGAAAACGAGGCGTGGCTCGCGATCAAGGAGCTGGGCCCGGACAAGGTCGAGATCGTGATCCCGACCGTCAGCATCCTCGCGGAGCCGTCGGTGGCGGTCGTCGACAAGGTGGTGCTGCGCCGGGGCACGCGCTCGGTGGCCGAGGCGTACCTGAAGTACCTCTACACGCCGGAAGGCCAGGAGATCGCCGCGCGCAACTACTACCGCCCGCGCGATCCGGCCGTGGCCGCGAAGCACCAGGAGCTGTTCCCGAAGATCGACCTCGTGACGATCAAGGACTTCGGCGGCTGGACCAAGGCGCAGAAGGAGCACTTCGGCGACGGTGGCGTGTTCGACCAGATCTACCAGCAATGAACCGCTCCATGCCCGACGGGCATGTGCCGCACGTAAATAGTTAGTTCTCCGCGCGGTTCGCGCCGCGTACTGTCCTCATCCGGGCCGCGGGAGATGTGAGTCGAGCTGAAAGCGTTGCCCCCTCGACGGGATTCACGCTCACATCTTCCGATGGCCCACCAGGAATCATGAAACTCATCCAGTTGCGCTACCTGGTCGCGGTCGCCGAGAACGACCTGAACATCACCCAGGCCGCGCGCACGCTGCACGCGGCGCAACCCGGCGTCAGCAAGCAACTCAAGCAGCTCGAGGACGAGCTCGGCTTCCGCCTGTTCGAACGCAAGGGCCGCACGCTGCTGCGCCCGACGCACGCCGGCGCGAAGGTCATCGACCGCGCGTCGCAGATCGTCAAGCAGGCACGCAGCATCAAGGCGCTGGCCTCCGAGCTGCGCAAGGACGACGCCGGCTCGTTGTCGATCGCCACCACGCACACGCAGGCGCGCTACGTGCTGCCGCACGTGCTCAAGCAGTTCCGCGACAAGTACCCGAAGGTCCGGCTGCACCTGCACCAGGGCAACTCGGAGCAGATCGCCGAGCTCGCCGCCACCGACCGCATCGACCTCGCGATCGCCACCGGCGCGAATGCGATCTTCTCCGGCCTCATCCGCCTGCCCTGCTATCGATGGCATCGCGCGATCGTCGTGCCCGATGGCCACCCGCTGGGCGAGATCTCGAAGCCGTCGATGGCCGAGCTCGCGCAATACCCGCTCGTCACCTATTCATTCAGCTTCTCCGGGCCAGCTTCGTTGATCGAACTGTTCGCGCAGGAGGGCCTGACGCCGAACGTCGCGCTGACCGCGTGGGATTCGGACGTCATCAAGAAATACGTGCGCGAGGGGCTGGGCGTCGGCATCGTGGCGAACGTCGCGATCGACGGCGTCGAAGACGCGGACCTCAAGGTGCGCGACGCGTCGCACCTGTTTCCCGTGCACACCACCTGGGCGGGATTCCGTCGCGGCGTGCTGCTGCGCGGCTACATCTACGATTTCCTGCAGATGCTCGCGCCACACCTGACGCAGCGGCTCGTGCAGACCGCCGAGAACGCGGAGACGCAGGAAGGCGTCGACCGCGAGTTCGCGGGCGTGAAGATCCCGTTCCTCAGGTAGTCAGGCGGCGGTCCGCTCGACTTCCACGGTGACGTGCGCGAGTTCCTCGTGCACGCACAACGCGCGACGGAAATACTCGCCGTTCCGATCCGAGGGCGTGTCGACCGTCAGGACCACCGCGTACTTGTCGCGGCCGACCCGCCAGACGTGCAGGTCCCGGATGCGGGCGGGCACCTCGCCCTTCTCGATCACCTCGCGCACCTCGGCGACGACGGGCGCGTCCATCTCCGCATCGAGCAGGATCCTGCCCGTGCTGCGCACCAGGCCCCAGGCCCAGACGGCGACCAGCACCGCGCCGACCAGCCCCATCACGGGATCGAGCCACGACCAGCCGAACCACAGGCCGCCCAGCAAGGCGACGATCGCGAGAACGGACGTGGCCGCGTCGGTGAGCACGTGCACGTACGCGGAACGCACGTTCAGGTCGGCGTGCGTGTCGTCGTGCGAGTGGGCGGCGGCGTCGTGACCCGGGGCATGAGAGTGACCGTGGTCATGGCCGTGATCGTGTCCATGGTCGCGGCCGCGCAGCCACCACGCGCACAGCAGGTTCACCGCGAGGCCGACCACGGCGATCGCGATCGCATCGACGTACTGGATCGGTTGCGGCGCGAGCAGCCGCTCGACGGACTGGAACAGCATCAACCCGGCGATGCCGATCAGCAGCAACGCGCTCGTGTAGCCGCCGAGCACCTCTATCTTCCAGGTGCCGAACGCGTAGCGACGGTCGGCCGCGTGGCGCCGCGCGTACGAATACGCGTACGCCGACAGGCCGAGCGCCAGCGCGTGCGAGCTCATGTGCCAGCCGTCGGCCAGCAACGCCATGGAGTTCGACCACCAGCCGCCGACGATCTCGACGACCATCATCGCCAGCGTCAGCCACATCGCGCGGCGCACGCCGGCTTCCGCCAGCGGGTTGCCCGCGTCGAATCGTCCGGATTCGCAGTGCCTCATACCCCGGGAGGGTATATGATCCGGCGCCATGGCGCACGTGACACAGCACCGGAAGAAACTCCTCGCGCGCGTCCGCCGCATCGGCGGACAGGTGTCGGGGCTCGAAAAATCGCTGCAGGCCGACATCGACTGCGCCGCGGTGCTGACGCAGATCGCCGCGGTGCGCGGCGCGGTGCAGGGATTGATGATGGAAGTGCTCGAGGATCATCTCCGCGAGCACGTGGTCGGCGAAGCCGACCGCGCGCGACGTCAGCGCGAGTTGTCGGCGGTGACGTCGCTGATGCGCACGTTCGTCAAATAGCCGGCGGCCATTCCCGGCGGCCCCGGCCCACTCTTATATATGTCGCCGGGGCGACGCCCCGCCGCGCCCGGCCCTTACGGGCCCGCCGCCGCCACCGCGGATCGCAGCTCCGCATAGTCGCGCACCGTTCCGTGCAACGGCGCCACGCGACTCACGTCCAGCTTCAGCCGCTCGACGTTGTCGGCCAGGTTCCGCCACAGCGGGTTCACCGGGTTCGGCGGCGGCGCGCCGCCCGCCGCGGGCGTCCAGGCATCGGCCTCGACCAGCAGCCTGGCGGACGGTAGATAGGCCATCAGGAACGCGTCGTTGTGGCCGCTGCCGACGATGCGATGCAGCTCCACCGGGTTCGTCGCATCGGCCAGCACGTGGCGGTCCGAGACCGTGACGAACCGCGGAGCACGAGGCGACTGCGCGAGCCGGTCCGGATTCAGTGAGTGCGGCGCCTTCCAGACGCGGGCGTAATACTTCGCGTTGCGCTCGTGCGTGACCACCGGCACGCCCGCGGCGACGAACGTGCGCAGACCACCGGCATGGTCGAAATGCGCATGTGTGTTCACGACGGCGAGGATCTTCCGGCCCGGATACCGCTCGGCGAGCTTCGCGAGGATCGCCGTCGAGCGCTCCTCGTTGAGCGGCGCCTCGATCACGACGAGCCCCGCCTGCTGCTCGACGACCACGGTGTTGTGCGTGGTGCCGCCGAACAGCGCGATGCCCGGCGCGAGCTCCGTCACCTCGACGGCGCTCACCGACGGCGCGGGATTCGCGACGATCTCGGGCGGCACCGCGAAATCCGTCGCCACGTTCACTCGCACGCGGCTCACGGCGAGGTCGTACCACGGAAAGCCGCCGACGAACCTCTGGATGCGCGCGGGGAACCGCACGCCGTCGAAATCGCGGTAGTCGGAATACCGGAACTCGATCGGCGTATCGCCGAGCACGTTCGAATCCAGGAACGAGCGCACGGACAGCAAATCGCCGTTGGCCGCGAGCTCGCCTGAGTAACGCGTGGCGCCGATCGAAAACGTCACGCGCGTGCCGGTGCCGTGTTTCGAGCGCTTTGCCGCGTGTTCGCGCGCGGCTCGTTCGAAGCCCGGCGGCGAGGCCCACAGCTCGGCATTCCGTTCGGCGAGGTTCGTGGGGATGGCGCTGGGCGCGGGCAGCAGGTTCCACGCCATGCCGTCCTTGGAGAACTGGTCCATCGTCGCCTGCGCCGGCGGCCGCGCGCGACCCGGCTCCTGCACCTGAGTGCGGTGATACTTCGCGTGCACCTGGCCGCGCGCGTAGTCGAGCGTCGCCACGTAGGCCTGCACGTCGAACGGCGGCCAGGGTTCATCGGGCGCCGGCGCCTGCGTGAACTGCCAGTAACGCCCGGACGCTTCGTATTCGAGACTGTCGATCCGGTCGGCCGCCTGCGCCAGCGTCACGACCATGGTCATCGTCGTCGCGGCGAACACGCTCGCGATCGTCATCCCCCTTCCCATGACTCCCCCGTCTACTGGTGCTTCATCGTCGGACCTTCCGACACGCGGATGACGAGCTTGCCACGGGTGTGACCCTCGCGGCTCTTTTCCCACGCGCGGCCGGCGTCCGTCATCGGATACGTCTCCTCGACGTACACCTTGAACCTGCCGGCATCGGCCAGCTCGGCGACCTTCTCCAGCAGCTGCGACGACGGCACTCCCGTCTCGCGATCCGGCCGCGCGCAGCGGATCTTCGCCGCCGCGCAGGCCGCGGCATCAGGCGCGCCGACGATGGACACCAGCACGCCGCCCGGCCTGACGATGCCGATCGAGCGTGCGTTGGTGTCCGCATCCGCGGTGTTGAGCACCAGGTCGACGTCCTTCACGACGGACTCGAAGCGTTGGCTGCGGTAATCGATGACCTGGTCGACGCCCAGCGACCGGAGGAAGTCGAGGTTGTTAGCCGAGGCCGTGCCGATGACGCGCGCGCCCGCGGCCTTGGCGATCTGCACCGCCGCCGACCCGACGCCGCCGGCCGCGCCGTGGATCAGCACGGTCTGGCCGCGCGCGATCTGCCCGGCCTCGTGCAGCGCGCGGTACGCGGTCTCGCCGGCGATCGGCACGCCGGCCGCCTGCTCGAACGTCAGCGACTTCGGCTTGCGGCCGAGACCGCTCGCGGGGATGACGGCGTATTCGGCGTAACTGCCGCTGTGGCGCGCGAATCCCAGCACCGGTTCGCCCAGCTTGTAGCCGCTCACGCCCTCGCCCAGCGCTTCGACCGTGCCGGCCACGTCCGTGCCCGGCACCATCCCCAGGCGCCGCACGGCCGACTTCCAGTCGACCGGGTTCACGCCGGCCGCGCGCACGCGCACCAGCACCTCGCCCGCGCCGGGCTGCGGCACGGGTCGAGTCTGCACCGAGAGATTTCCGCCCGGCCCCACCTCGACCGCCTGCATCTTGTCGGGCGCCGCCTGCGCGAGCGGCACCAGCGCGAACGCGAGTAACAGGGGGAGGAACTTCGCAGGCATGGGAAACACTCCGGAATTGAGGGCCAACGACTCTGTGACTGCGAACGCGTCTCTGCGTTCACGCCGGGTTACCGGTTTGATACCGGCGCGCAATCGACCTCGTCACCGACGCCTGCGGATACTGCCAGCCATGCAGGTCATCAGCACCCGGTCGCAAGGATGGACGGCCCCCGCGAACCCGGCGCGGCGCATCGCGATCGTCGGCGGCGGATTCTCCGGCACGGTGGTTGCGATCCGGTTGCTGCGCGCCCCGTGGCGCGCGCCGGTGGAGATCGTGCTCGTCGAGCCGCGCGCCGAGGTCGGCGCCGGCGTCGCCTACGCGGCGCGCGACTACCCGTACCCGCTCAACGTCGCGGCGGGACAGATGTCGCTCGACGGCAGCCAGCCGCGCGATTTCCTCGAGTACCTGCGCGACACGGGCATCCATGCCGGACCCGGCGACTATCTACCGCGCCAGGTGTACGGCGAATACGTGCGCGCGCGGTTCGAGTCCGCGCGCGCCGCCGCCGCGCCGCACGTCGTCGTGACGCACCGGCGGGCCCGCGCGTTGCGCCTGCAGCGCCAGCCGGAGGGATTCGAACTGTGGCTCGACGACGGCAGCGCGCTGCACGCCGCGGAGGTGGTGCTCGCGCTCGGCAACCCGCCGCCCGCGACGCCGCCGGGCTGCGAACGCCTCGCCGCGAACCCGCGTTATCACGCCGATCCCTCGCATCTCGACGACCTGGCCCGCGCCGAGCCCGGCAGCGTGCTGCTCGTCGGCAGCGGCCTCACGATGATCGACGCCGCGCTGCGGCTCGCCGCGATCCGGCCGCGCGTCAAGCACATCCACGTGTTGTCGCGGCACGGCCGGCTGCCCCAGGCGCAGACCGCGCTGCCGCTGCCCGCGGTCAAACCCGATGTCGCCGGCGCGCTCGAGAGCGGCGGTGATTCCGCGCGAAAGTTGTTCCGCGCCTTCCGCCGCACGATGGAGCAGGCGCTCGACGCCGGCGGCGACTGGCGCGAAGTGCTCGCGCTCGCGCGCCCCGGCCTGCCGGCGTTGTGGCGCGGACTGCCGCCGCCCGAACGCGCCCGATTCCTGCGCCACGCCCGCGCGGTCTGGGACCCGATCCGCCATCGCGTCCCGGCCGGACCGCTCGCGGCCGTGCGCACGTTGCAGCGGCTCGGCGTGCTCGACGTGCACGCAGGCCGGCTGGTCGAGCTCGCACCGGCCGAGGACGGCATCGAGGTGGCGTGGCGCCCGCGCGGCAGCGCGAAGACACGCGCGTGGCTGGTCGATCACGTCGTGAACTGTACGGGACCGGAGACGCGCGCCGACCGCGTGCCGGACCCGCTGCTGCAGTCGCTGCTGTCGAGCGGACTGCTGCGCCGGGACGCGCTCGGGCTCGGCATCGACGCGGCGGCGGATGGCCGCGTGATCTCGGCGCTCGGCGCGCCGGTGGACGGGCTCAGTTATCTCGGTCCGTGGCTGCGCGCGCGTGACTGGGAAGCGACCGCGGTGCCGGAGCTGCGCGAGCTGGCGACGCAGCTCGCTTCACGCCTGCACGCGGCGTTGGACGTCGGACTCGTAGTCGCCTGAAAGATTCGCCTGACTACTGGCCGGCGGCCGATCTGGCGGTCGTCACCTGGTCGAAGATGCCGCCGCTCGCGAAGTGTTCCTTCTGCGCGACCTTCCAGCCGCCGAAATGACCGATGTCGACCAGCTCGACCTGCGCGAACTGCTCGCGGTATTTCTCCAGCACCGCCGCATCGCGCGGCCGATAGAAATGCTTCGCGGCGATCTCCTGGCCCTCGGGCGTGTACAGGAATTCGAGGTAGGCCTGCGCGATCTCGCGCGTCCCGCGCCGCAGCGCCACCTTGTCCACCACCGCGACCGACGGCTCGGCGAGCACGCTGACCGACGGCACGACGATCTCGAATTTGCCGCCGCCGTCTTCGTGCAGCGCAAGGTGCGCCTCGTTCTCCCACGAGATCGCCACGTCACCGATGTTCCGCTGCGCGAACGTGGTCAGCGAGCCGCGCGCGCCGGTGTCGAGCACGGGCACGTGTGAATACAGCTTGCGCACGAATTCCTTCGCGCTGTCCTCGCTGCCGCCCGGCTGCCGCTCGGCCCAGGCCCAGGCGGCGAGATAGTTCCAGCGAGCGCCGCCCGACGTCTTCGGATTCGGCGTGATCACCTGGACGCCGTCGCGCACCAGGTCGCCCCAGTCGTGGATCGCCTTCGGGTTGCCCTTGCGGACGAGAAAAACGATGGTCGAGACGTACGGCGCGCTGTTGTCCGGCAGCCGCTGCTCCCAGTTCAACGGCAGCAGCTTGCCCTGCTCCGCGATCGAATCGATGTCACCGGCCAGCGCCAGCGTGACGACGTCGGCCTGCAGGCCGTCGATGACCGCGCGCGCCTGTTTGCCCGAGCCGCCGTGCGACTGGTTGATCTTCAACCGCTGGTGATGCGTCTCCTCCCAGCGCTTCGCGAACACCACGTTGATGTCCTCGTACAGCTCGCGCGTCGGGTCGTACGAAACGTTCAGCAGGCTCACGCTGCCGCCGGCGGTGTCCGCGGACTTGCCGCAGCCGACGAGCACCAGCGCCAGCGCGGCCGCGGTCAGTAGTTTGTTCACGTTCACTCCACCACCAGTTTGTAGCCGGACGGCGCCGCGGTCTGCAGCAGCTGCGGCACGGCCGGGTTCGATTCGATCTTGTGACGCAGCCGGTGCACGAGCTGCTTGAGCAACTGGCGGTCGCCGGATCCGCGATGGCCCCAGACCTGCACCAGCAGGCGGTCGGAGTTCACCGCGCGACCCGCCTGCGCCAACAGCATCTGCAGCAGCCGCAGCTCGAGCTTGGTCAGCGCGATCGGCTGCCCGTCGCCGATGCGCACCGAATATCCCTCGAGGTCCAGCGTCACGCGGCCGGCCGCCAGCGGCGCATGCGCGCGATCGGCGGTCGAGCGCCGCAGCAGCGCCTTCACGCGCGCCAGCAGCGTCTTCGGGCTGAACGGCTTCGTCAGGTAGTCGTCCGCGCCGAGATCCAACGCCTTCACCAGGTCCTGCTCCTCGCCGCGCGCCGTCAGCATCATCACGGGCACGTCGCCGCGCGCGCGGATCGCCGTGCACACCTCGAAGCCGGACGTGCCCGGCATGTTGATGTCGAGGATCACCAGGTCCGGCGACTCGGCGTCGAACATGCTCAGCGCGCCGGGACCGTCGCTGGCCTTGACCACGAGATACCCCGCCTGGGACAGCGAATAGGCGACGAGGCCCAGCAGGTCGAGATCGTCGTCGGCGACGAGAATTTTCATGCGGTCTCCCCGGCGGGCAGCGTGAACGTGAATCGCGTGTGCCCCTCGGGCGTCCGCGTGGCGGTGATCTCGCCGCCGTGCCGCTCGACGATCGAGCGCGAGATCCACAGTCCGAGGCCGAGGCCGCCCGGCTCCGGTTCCTGCGCGCCGCCGCGCTGGAAGCGTTCGAAGATGTCGGCGCTCTCGGGCAGGCCGGGACCGGAATCCTCGACCCAGGCATGGATGGAATCGCCGTCGCGGCGCGCGCCGACGCGCACCGGCGTGCCTTCGGGCGCGAACTTGCTGGCGTTGGCGATCAGGTTCACGAACACCTGCGTGAGTCGCGTGGCATCACCCTGCAGCTCCAGCGCATCGGCCACGTCGATCTCCAGCGCCTGGTGGCGCTGGCGCAGCAGCGCCTCGACGAGACCCCGGGCGTCCTCGATGACATCGCCGAGCTCGATCGACTGGCGGCGCATGTCGAGCTGTCCGGATTCGATGCGCACGCTCTCGAGCAGGTTGTCGATCAGCCGCGTCAGGCGCAGCGTGCCGCGTTCGAGCGACAGCACCAGCTCCTCCAGCTTCTCGGGCGGGCTGTCCTTCAGCCCGTCGCGCAGCAGCTCGATCGATGCCAGCTGTGCCGCGAGCGGCGTGCGGAATTCGTGGCTGACGTTGGCGAGCACCGTGTCGCGCGCGCGGCGCACGCCTTCGAGCTCGGTTTCGTCGCGCAACACCTGCACCTGCAGTCCGTTGACGATGCGCGAGCTCGTGATCACCGTCTGGCGCGTGCCCGACGACGTCTGCAATTGTTCGACGGACTGGGCGCCGCCCGCCTGGCGCGCGCGCAGGATCGGGCACGCCGTGGTGCCGCAGGGACGCGGGCCGCGCGACGAGCCGTCGAGCCCGCAGGGTTTCAGCACGTCGCCGCAGAACTTGCCGATGGCATCCTGCGCCTCGATGCCCAGCAGGCGCGCGGCCTGGGGATTCAGGTAGCGGATGTTGCGTTCCTGGTCGACGGCATACACGCCCTCGACCACCGCTTCGAGCACCACCTGCGCCTCGGCCTCGCGATGGCGCAGCTCGGAGTTCAGGTCGACGAGATTGCGGCGCATGTCGTCCATCGTGCGCGCGAGCTGGCCGATCTCGGCCGGTCCCGCGGTCGGGATCGACGTGGCAAAGTCGCCCTGGCCGAGCCGCACGGCGGCCTGCGTCAGTGCCTCGGTGGGCCGCGTCACGCGCCAGCCCAGCAACACGCCGGCGATCGTCGCGAGGATGCCGAAGACGACGGCCGTCAGGATCAGCCGGCTCACCAGCGAGCTGACGGAACGGTCCGTCTCCGTCGACGACGCCCGCGTCTCGATCAGCGCGATGCCCTCGCCCGTCGACGAGAACACCGGGTAGCTGGACGCGTACAGGCCGAGCTTGCCGATGCGCTGCACGGCGAAGCGGCCGTCGCTGAGCGCCTGCGAGTGCAGCGACGTGAACGGATCCACCGGCGAGGCGTTGAAGGTGCGGTAGTTGATCAGCCGCACCGGCAGGCCCGAGTGTTCGGACAGCAGCCGCGCCAGCGCTTCGTCGAGCACGTGCGCGACCACGACGCTGTACGAACCGTACTGCGCGGGTAGTTTGGCCTCCGCGCCGATCACCGAATACTGCGTGCCGGTGGGCACCGCCATGAAGCGCTCGCCCTGCTCCTGCGCGATCGTGTACAGCTGCGGCCACGGCAGCTCGACGCCGACCGCCGCCACGGGCTGCGCGCCGTCGAACACCGCGCAACCATCGAGCTCGGAGGTCTCGCAGAATCGGCGCAGGAACTGCGTCAGGCCTTCGCGGCCGGACTCGGCGACCAGGCGGCGCAGCGGCGGCCGCTCCGCGAGCACGCGCGCGTACGTCAGAGTGTCCTCGGCCATGCGCGTGATCTCGGCGCGCGCATTCGCGCCGGCCAGCTGCACGCGCACCTTCTGCTGGCTGTCGGCGAGGCCGCGCAGCATGTCGATCGCGAAATAGGAGATGCCGGCCGCGACCAGCAGCACGATGAGCACGTTGCTCGCCGCCAGCCACCAGCCGAGGCTGTTGCGTTTCATCGGCGGCGATACCCGGAGCGTTCGACGAGCGTCTTGATGATCAGCGTCACCACCGCGAGCATCGACAGCATCGACGCGACCGCGAACGCGCCGACGAAGTTGTACTCGTTGTAGAGGATCTCGATGTGCAGCGGCATGGTGGTCGTGAGCCCGCGGATGTTGCCCGAGACCACGGACACCGCGCCGAACTCGCCCATCGCGCGCGCGTTGCAGAGGATGACGCCGTAGACGAGACCCCAGCGGATCTTCGGCAGCGTCACGCGGAAGAACGTGAACCAGCCGCCGGCGCCGAGCGTGATGGCCGCTTCTTCCTCGTCGTTGCCGAGCTGCTGCATCAGCGGGATCAGCTCGCGCGCGACGTACGGGAACGTCACGAACATGGTCGCGAGGATGATGCCCGGCAGCGCGTACACGATGCTGATCTCGTGCTCCTGCAGCCACGCACCGAACCAGCCGTTGAGGCCGAACAGCAGCACGTAGATGAGGCCCGAGACCACCGGCGACACGGCCAGCGGCAGGTCGATCAGCGTGATCAGGAAACTCTTGCCGCGGAATTCGAACTTGGCGATGCACCACGCGGCCGTGATGCCGAAGATCGTGTTCAGCGGCACGACCACCGCAGCGGTGGTCAGCGTCAGCCGGATCGCGGCCTGCGTATCCGGATCGACGAAGGCCTGGAAGTACGCCTCCCAGCCCTTCTCGATGGCGGTGGCGAACACCGCGAACAGCGGCGCCGCCAGCAGCGCACCGAGGAACGTCAGCGAGATGCCGATCAGCAGCCAGCGCACGAGCGTCGAGCCCAGCGTCTGGTGTCCCGGGCGCGAGGCGAGCTCGGCCGCGAGTTCCGCCGATGAGGACGGGCCGGCCACCTAACGACTCACCATCATGCGTTGCCGGCCCCAGACCTGCAGCAGGTTGATGGCCAGCAGCATCACGAACGAGATCGCGAGCATCACGCAGCCCAGCGCCGCGGCGCCGGCGTAGTCGAACTCCTCGAGACGGATGACGATCAGCAGCGGCGTGATCTCGGTCTTCATCGGCATGTTGCCGGCGATGAAGATCACCGAGCCGTATTCGCCGACAGCGCGCGCGAACGCCAGCGTGAAGCCTGTCAGCAGCGCCGGCAGCACGGTCGGCACGATGATGCGGCGGAACACGTAGAAGCGGCTGGCGCCGAGCGTCTCGGCGGCGTCTTCGAGATCGCGCTGCACTTCGGCGAGCGCCGGCTGCACCGTGCGTACCACGAACGGCATGCCGATCAGCGTCAGCGCCACGGTGATGCCGATCCACGTGTACGCCACCTTGATGCCGAGCGGCTCGAGGTACTGGCCGATCCAGCCGTTGCCGGCGAAGACGGTGGTCAACGCGATGCCGGACACCGCGGTGGGCAGCGCGAACGGCATGTCGATCAGCGCGTCGATGATCTTGCGGCCCGGGAAGTCGTAGCGCACCAGCGTCCACGCGATGGCGAAGCCGAACACCATGTTGACGCCGGCCGCGAGCAGCGACGCGCCGAACGTCAGGCGATACGACGCGACGGCGCGCGGGCTCGTGATCACGTCGATGAACCGCGAGAGATCCATGCCGCCGGCCTTGAGCACCAGCGCCGACAGCGGCAGCAGCACGATGGCGCACAGGAAGAACGTGGTGAACCCCAGCGTGATGCCGAAGCCCGGCAACACGTTGGGCTCGCGGTGGCCCGCGCTCATGCCACGGCCTCGGTGCGCGTCGTGATGTCGGACGGCGGCCGGTAGACGATGAGCACCGGCCAGCCGGGTTGCGCGGCGAGCAGCGAGCGATACGCGGTGCCCGCCTGCGTGATGTCGGTGATGCCGAGCACCAGCATCTGCGCGTTGCCGCTCGACAGGTTGCGCGTCAGCTCGGCGACGGTTTCGCCGATCGCCAGCTCCGTGCGCATCTCGAGACCGTGGTCGTGTTGCGCCTCGGAGCGCGCGTCGAGCAGCTTGCGCATCGGCGCGACTCGCGCGGCGCCGGCCCGGCCGGCCGGCTCGATGCCGAGATACACCGCCTCCGCCGACACGTGGCGCAGCAGGCTGGCGGACACGGCGAGCGTCGCGCGGCGCGCGGCTTCGTCGGTCCAGTGGATGAACACGCGCGTGGGGCTGGGCGCGTTGCGCGGCAGGACCAGCACTTCGTTGGCGCCGTTGCGCAGCAGCCATTCGACGGTCGCCGCGGCATCGCTGCCGCCGGCGATCGCCGCAACGCCCGAGAACGGCGCGGTCGGCGCGATCGGCTCGCCCGCGGCCTTCGCCGCCGGCGCGAGCGCGCGCAGGCCGACGCGCGTCTTCATGTTCGTCGACAGGCGCTCGAGCAGCGGCTCGCGCGCCAGCACGGCGGCTTCGGCTTCGGTCGGCGCGCAGGCGAGGAAGCTCGACAGCGGCGTCGGCAATACGTGCAGGCGGCGCGCGCCGAGCGCGATCTCGGCGCCCGGCCGCAGCGGGAGGTCGCGGCGTTCGGGCTGCGTGCGGGTGATCTCGAGCCGCGCGTCGCCGGCGCCCGCGGGGCCGAGCAGCTGCGCCGCGCAGGGTTCGTCGAGCAGCTTCACGCGCAGCCGCTCGAGCGCGCCGGTGAACACGATCTCCTCGACCGCGCCCTTCGCGATGTAGTTCGAGGTCAGCTGCTCGCGCGACGAGGCGAGCTCGACCTCTTCAGGCCGCAGCACCGCGACCACTTCGTGCTCGCGGCCGCCGGGCGACGGGCCCGAACCCGGGGCGTTCACCGGCGTCGCGCCGAAGCGGATGCCGTCGGCCGTCTGCCGCGCCAGCAGCAGGTTCGCGGCGCCGAGGAACGTGGCGACGAAGCGCGTCGCGGGTTGCGCATAGAGGTCGTGCGGCGTCCCGACTTCGAGCAGCCGGCCGTGATTCATGACGCCGATGGTGTCGGCCAGCGCGAAGGCCTCTTCCTGGTCGTGCGTCACGAGCACGGTGGTGATGCCGAGCTCGCGCTGGACGGCGCGGATCGTGCGGCGCAGCTCCTCGCGGATCTTCGCGTCGAGCGCGCCGAAGGGTTCGTCGAGCAGCAGCACCTGCGGCTTGTGCGCCAGCGCGCGTGCCACCGCGACGCGCTGCTGCTGGCCGCCGGACAGCTGCCCCGGCAGGCGTTCGTCCATGCCCTCGAGCGCGACGAGCTGCAGCAGTTCCTTGCGCCGCGCGCGGCGGTCGGCCGCTTTCATGCCGCGCACGCGCAACGCGAATTCGATGTTGTCGGCGATGGTCATGTGCCGGAACAACGCGTAGTTCTGGAACACGAGGCCGACGCCGCGGTCGCGCGCGCGCTCGTGCGTGACGTCGCGGCCGTGCAGCGAGATGCGGCCGTGATCGATGCCGGTCAGTCCCGCGATGGCGCGCAGCAGGGTACTCTTGCCCGACCCGGACGGACCCAGGAGCACGAAGAATTCGCCCTCGCCGACTTCGATCGAAACGTCGTTGACGACGGGCTGGTCCTGATACCGTTTGGTGACTTGGTCTAGGGCGATGGACATGGGCGGCGAAAGGGATGAAACCGGCGGTGATGCTACCAGCCCGTCCGTATCGAACCCGGTAGTGCGCTGGTTACAATCCGGTCTCAGGCCGGGCGGAACTAAACCACAGGCCCCGACGACTAACGAGTACGCTTTTTCATAGGCTCATAACCGCGCGATTCCCCGGAGCACGCTGACGCATGGCCACCGAGAACAATCCCTCTTATTCCGTCGAGAAGACCACCGCCGAGAAGCGCAGCGAGCGCCCGCACTGGGTGCTGGACGATGCGGTGTACAGCATCAGCGCGCTGCTGCTGTCGGTCATCCTGATCCACAGCTTCTGGACGCTGATCATCCGGCCGCGGGCCGAGGCGGTGCTGTCCCAGCGCGTCACGGTGACCAACTCCTCGAACGTCAAGGCGCAGGTGCTGCAGCTGCGGTCCGTGTACGTGATCCTCAAGGACCACGAGCAGGAGATCTGCGTGATCCTGTGCCTCTGGTCTCTGTTCCTGCTCGGCCGGCAGGCCCAGACCACGGCGAAGAGCCGGAAACAGCTCGACAAGGAATACGTCAAGATCGCCGACAGCCAGGTCGTGCTGCCCGAGGACGCGCGCGTCTATTCCCGGCCGCTCGAGGCCCTGCCCCGCGAGGAGCAGGACGGCTTCCTGCCGCGCCTGCTCATGGTCGCGTTCAACCGTTTCGGCGCCACGCGCAGCGTGCAGGACGCCGCGGAGGCGGTGCGCGACGAATGCGATTTCGAAACCGCGAGCATGGACACCAAGCTGTCGATGGTCCGGTTCACCGCCTGGGCCATCCCGGCGGTCGGCTTCGTCGGCACGGTGCGCGGCATCGGCGCGGCGCTGCAGGAGGCGCAGGGCGCGATGGGCGGCGACATCTCCGGCGTCACCATGGGCCTCGGCATCACGTTCAACGCCACGTTGACGGCATTGTGCTCGTGCATCGTGGTGATGTTCTGGATGCACCAGCTGCAGCAGTACCAGGACCGCCTGGTGCTCGACGCGCGCACGTACGTCGATCGCCAGCTGCTGCGCAAGCTCCGCGTCGTATCGAAGTAAGTCGCCGACGCTGCCGTTTGCGCACCATCGTCTGGTACCGCGGCAAGGATCTGCGGGTCGCGGACCATGAGCCGCTGCGCGCCGCCGCGGCGGCCGGCGACGTCATCCCGCTGTTCGTGCTCGACGACCATTTCTTCGCGCCGGCAGCGGCGCGGCGGACGCCGTTCCGCATCCAGTTCCTGCTCGACTCGCTGAAGTCGCTCGCGGCAAACCTCGAACACCTCGGATCGAAACTCGTCGTCGTCGACGGCCGCAGCGTCGAGCAGGTGCCGCGGTTGGCAAAGCTCTGGAAGGCGGACCGCGTCGTGGCGCAGAGCTGGGTGGCGCCCGTGGGCCGGGCGCGCGATCGCGCGGTGGCGAAGGCGCTGCCCGTCCCGCTCGAGCTGTTCGATACGGAGACGTTGACGCGCCCCGGCTCGTTGCGCACCGGCGCCGGCGATCCGTTCTCCGTGTTCACCGCGTTCGCGCGCGCGTTCGCCCGCGACGTGAAGGTGCCCGCACCGCTGGCCGCGCCGAAGAAGTTGCCGCCGTTGCCGGACGACGTGCGCACCCGCAGCCTCGCGATTCCCGACCCGGAAGCGCTCGGCCTCGTCCGCAATCCGCGCGTGCAGGAGGGCGGCGAACGCGCGGCACGCGCGCGCCTCAAGGGCTGGCTCGCCGGCGATGCGAAGGACTACGACGAGCTGCGCAACCGCATGGACCTGCCGGGCACGAGCCGGCTGTCCGCGGACCTCAAGTTCGGCACGTTGTCCGCGCGTACGGTGTGGCACGCCGTCCAGCAGCGGCTCGCCGACCTCTCGCCGGACGCGCTGCGCGTCTATCACAACGAGCTCCTGTGGCGCGAGTTCGCGCACTCGACGCTGTTCGACCGGCCCAAACTACTCGACGAGACCTTCCGTCCCGAGTGGCGCGGCTTCCCGTGGCGCGACGACGAAGCCGGCTGGCGCGCGTGGGTCGATGGCAAGACCGGCTACCCAGTGGTCGACGCCGCGGCGCGCGAGCTGCTGGCCACGGGATTCGTGCACAACCGCGCGCGCATGATCGCGGCGAGTTTCCTCGCCAAGCACCTGTTGATCGACTTCCGTCGCGGCGAACGCCACTACTTCGACCTGCTGACCGACGGCGACTGGGCGAACAACGACGCCGGCTGGCAATGGTCGGCCGGTTGCGGCTGCGACGCGCAGCCCTGGTTCCGCATCTTCAACCCGGTGACCCAGGGCGAGAAGTTCGATCCGGACGGCACGTATGTGCGCACCTGGGTGCCGGAGCTCGCGAAGCTCGACACGAAATACCTCCATGCACCGTGGACCGCGCCGCCGGCGTTGCTGGCCGCGGCCGGCCTTCGGCTGGGCGCGGATTACCCTCGTCCGGTCGTGGAACACGACGTCGCGCGGCGGCGCTTCCTCGAGGTTGCGAAGCAGCACCTCGACGGCGCGCGGTCGAAGCCCTGACGACGGCGCCGAAGATTCCGCGGACCGCCCAGAAGACGACCAACCGTCACGAAAGCTGGCGTAAGATCCGGACCGTGACGCCGCCGACCCTCCGTTTGCGCCTGCTCCTGCTGCCGCTGCTGCTCGGCGCGCCGTCGACGCAATCCTTCTTCGCGGGCGACGATTCGCCCTCGATCGCCACGCTGGCCGCCGCCGCCTGCCCGAACACGCGCCGTCCGCCGCCGGCGGCAGCACCGGCGACCACGCCGGCCCGCGCGCCGCGCGAGCCGCGTTTGCCGAGCTGCGCGCAGTGTCGCGCGCCGCTGCTCAACGCTCCGCTGGCCTGAGTTCCATGCTCCGTGGTTTCGTCGCGCGCGTCGCGACCGCCGTCCTTTTCGCGGCCCTGGTCGCTGACGTCACCGCCGGTGACATCAAAGCCGCCAGTGTCAAACCCGCGGACACCCGCGTCGGCGCCATCACGGTCCACGACGCGTGGACGCGGCCCACGGCCGCCGGCATGCCGATGGGCGTCGCCTACTTCACGCTGGTCAACCACGGCAACGTCGCCGACGCGGTCGTCGCCGCGAGCACGCCGCTGGCGGCCAGCGTCGAGATGCATCAGACCACCGTCGTCGACGGCATGATGCGCATGCGGCCGCTGCCGGAGATCGCGTTGCCCGCGCGGGGCACGGTCGCCGTCGCGCCCAACGGCATCCACCTGATGCTGGTCGATCTGAAGGCGCCGCTCGCGGCCGGTACGCAGGTGCCCCTGGTGCTGCAATTCCGCCACGCCGGTCGCGTGGAGATCCGCCTCGCGGTGCAGGCACGGACCGAGTGATCCGCGTGTAGGACGCCCGGCCGCGGACTAACTACCGACGGCCGCCGCGATGTAGGACCCCGCGCAGGCCGGCCGCGTTCCCGGCAAATTTTCCCGGCGCGCAAGCAATCTTTGCGACCGCATCCGCTGACGCTGCGTCATGCCGGCCACCCGCGCCGCCGGCGGACACAGCGACGCTGGCGCGTTACTTGCAACTCCCGACTAACTACACAGGGAGATGCCATGTCCAAGGTCCTGCTCCGGAGCCTCTGCGCAGCGCTGCTGCCGCTCGCCGCGCTGGCCGCGCCGCGTCCGGTGATCATCGAGAACACCGGGTCGTTCGCGACGCCGGACCCCGCCTACACCGACTTCGCGCGCAGCGTCGCCGTGGACGGCGACTTCGCGCTGGTGCTCGCGACGCGGCAGATCGAGGACCCGGGCAACAGCTCGTCGCCGTATCGCGGACAGACCGCGTTCCTCTACCAGCGCAGCGGCACCGGCTGGACGGTGCTGCGCAAGCTCGACGAATACCTCGATTTGCCGGACACGCAGTACCCGCTGGGCGTCGCGATGAAGAACGGCATCGCCGCCGCGCAGATCGGCCGCATCGACGTCTGGGAGAACGGCAGCGCCGGCTGGACGCGCACCGCTTCGCTGCCGCCGCACGACAATCCGGGCAAATCGATCGTCATCGATGGCAACCGCGTCTTCAACGGCCAGGGCTCGTGCGCCTGGAATGGCCAGATGTACGAGAAGAGCTCGACCGGCGCCTGGGACATCACGCGCACGTTCGCGGGCTTTCCGCGCGGTGACGGCTGCGACGACGAGTTCGCCGGCGGCCCGGTGGCGCTCGATGCCACCTGGGCGGCGGTGTACCAGCCGAACGCGGAGGATCGGCAGTTCCCGTCGGTGCTGCTGTACCACGACTACGGCAGCGGACAGTGGAGCAGCTACGGCGAGGCGCGGCCCGAAGAGGACGTGACGGCGCTCGGCCCGGCGCTCGACATGATCGGCACGGACTTCATCCTCGGCGGCTCGAACGTGACCGGCACGCTGGTCTATCGCGAGGTTCCCGCGCACGGCTTCCACGTCGCGGAGCGGCTGCGTCCGCTCGACTCCTTCATGGGCGCCGGCAGGGCCGGCGCGCTGGTGCACGATGGTGACCTGCTGCTGATGAGCGCATACAACGTGGACCGCGATACCGGCGTCGTGCACGTGTTCCGGCGCGACTCCGGCGGCAAGTACGCGCTGATCGCGACACTGGTCGGCCGCAACGGCCAGTCGCTGGGCGCCGCGGTGGCCGTCAGCGGCCGGCGCGTGCTGGTCGGCGGCAGCGGCGACGGGCTGGTCCACTACTTCGACCTGCCCGCGTCGTTCACGGCGCCGGTGCCGCGCCAGGACACGTTCTCGACGGGCAACGGCACGGGCTGGACGCCGAGCGCCGGCAGCGCGTTCGCGACCACCGGCGCCGGGGCCTCGCGCGTGTATCGCCAGACACAGACCGGCGTGCTGGCGCGCGCCGTCTACGCATCCGCCGACTGGACCAGAGAGGCGATCGAGACGGACCTGCGTTTCCGCCAGTTCGCGGCCAGCGGCGCGGGCGCCGGCGTCGCGACGCGCTGGCAGGGCGAGTCGAACTACTTCGAGGCGATCGTGCGCAACTCCGGGCGCGTCGAGCTGCGGCGCATGGCCAGCGGCACGCTGCGCACGCTGGCGTCGGCGGCGTTCACGCCGACCGTGAACCGCACGTACCGGCTGCGGCTGGAATCGATCGGCACGCAGCACCGCGTGTACGTCGACGGCGCGCTCCTGATCGATGCGGACGCCGGTGGTCCGACGCACGGCCGTGCGGCCCTCGTCACCGATCGCGCCGAGGTCGACTTCGACAACGTCGTGCTGACGCCGTCGCCGCTGACCACGATCTATGCCACGAAGTTCGAGGAGGACGAGGTCGGCCCGTGGACGAAGAGCGGACTCGGCTTCTGGAATCTCTGGACGGGTTCGTCGCGAGTCTGGAACCAGAGCTCCGTTGCCGGCGATGCGCGCGCCAGCATCGGCGTGGCCACCGACGACCAAGTCGTGCGCGTGCGCGCGCGGCTCGACACGTTCGCCACGGCGAGCGGCTCGCAGGACCGCTGGTTCGGCGTGATGGCGCGCGCCACCGATGCGTCGAACTACTACTACCTGACGCTGCGCAGCTCGAACACGCTGTCGCTGCGCAAGTTGGTCGGCGGCACCGGCACCGTGCTCGCGAGCACCTCGTTCACCGTGAACCCGGCGACCTGGTACGACCTGCGGCTCGAAGCCGTCGGCAACCAGATCCGCGCCTACGTGAACGGCACGTTGCGACTCGAGGCCACGGATTCGACGCACGCGCAGGGGACGGCCGGACCGGTCATGTACAAGGCCGCGGCCGACTACGACGACTTCACCGTCTATCAACCCTGACCGCCGGACCGATCGCCACCCCGACGCGGACCCACATCAGCCGAGGCCCCGATGCGCAAACTACTCCTCTCCGCCCTGCTGATCTCCATGCTGGCGTTCGTCGGCAGCACGCTCGCCCAGGCGAGCCCGGTGTTCATCGGGGAAAGCGCCAGCTTCAAGGCGCCCGATACGCGGTTCGAGTACTTCGCGCGCCACGTCGCGGTCGACGGCGACAACGCGATCGTGCTCGGCGAACACTTCGATCGCAGCGGCGACCTCATCACCGCGCGGCGGCGCGCCGCGTTGTGGTACCAGAAATCCGGCAACACGTGGGTCTACAAGCGCACGCTCGCGGACGTCACGACGGCGGACGAATCGGTATCGCCGGCGGTCGCGCTGCGCGGCGGCGTCGCCGCGTTCATCGGCGACAAGCTGCGGGTGTTCGAATACAACGGCACGGACTTCGTCGCCTCGCCGGTGACGGGCACGGTCAACGGCCCGAACCTCGAGATCGATGCCGGCCGGATCCTCGGCAACGACACGTCGGCCTGCGAATGGGATGGCAGCATCTTCACGAAGGTCGCGGGGACCTGGACGGTGACGACGCATCTCGAAGGTCCCTACTTCGGCTGCAACGACAGCATGCCCGGCAGCGGCGTCGCCCTGAAAGGCAACCTGCAGGTCCTGATGTGGCCCTACAGCGATGAGCTGGAACGTCCGGCGGTGGAGGTCTACTACGACGGCAGGCCCTTCCAGAATCTGGGCTCACGCTTCGGTGGCACCGATCCGGAATTCGGTCCGGACGTCGCGACCGACGGCGGCGCGGCGTTCGTCGCCAGCAGCAACCGCGAAGGCATCGAACTGTTCGCGACCGGCGCGGAAGACTGGACCTACAACGGCCACTTCCGCCCGCTCGACGCGTACATGAGCACCGCGACGCGCACGATCCGCGTCGCGCCCGAGTACGTCTTCCAGAACACCTGGAGTTACGAGCGTGGCGCGTGGGTCGTCAACGTCTTTCCGTACCAGTGGCTGAAGTCGGGCATGGAGCCCGTCGCGGTGCTGGTGGGCAGGAACGGCGCCTCGCTCGGCACGCGCTTCGACGTCAGCGGCCGGCGCGTCCTCGTCTCGGGCAACAACGGCTTCACCGGCGACAACACCGCGCACGTGTTCGACCTGCCGGCACCCGGCGCGATTCCCGCGACGCCCGCCACGATCCAGGAGAATTTCCAGACGGGCAACGGCGCCAACTGGACGGTGCTGCCGGGCAGCCAGTTCGCCGTCGTGCAGGATGCACGCACGCTGCGCTGGCGGCAGTCGAGCGTGGCGGGCTACGCCGGCGCGGTGCTCGGTGGTTCGGACCGCACGGTCCAGGGCGTGCAGGCGGAAGTCATCCGCCGCTCGACCGACGGCACCGACCGCTGGCTCGCCGTGATGACCCGCTACACCGACGGCGCCAACTACTACTACGCCAGCCTGCGCGACACCAATCGCGTCGAGCTGCGCAAGATCGTCGACGGCGTGTTCACGCTGATCGCGGGCGCGCCGTTCACCGTGCGCGCCGGCCAGCCGTACCGCCTGCAGCTCGTCTCGAACGGCAACCTTCACCAGGTGTTCGTCGACGGCCGGAAGGTGCTGCAGGGTTTCGATTCCAGCCATTCGCACGGCCTCGCGGGCCTGCGCACGTACAAGACCGCGGCGGATTTCGACAACGTCGTGGTGACCGGCCGTGCGCACACGACCATCTACCGTACCGACTTCTCGAACGGCTGGATCGACGAGCTGTGGAATTCCCCCGCCGCGACGTCGTCACCGTGGGAGCTCGGCACGGTGCGCGCCGGCCAGTTGTCGCAACGGTCGTTCGGTGCGCTGGTGGTCACCTATCCGGGGCCCGAGACCACGGACCAGGTGGTGCAGGCGCGCATCGTTCCGGACGCCTTCGGCACGCCGCCGTCGGGACAGACCGCCTGGTTCGGGTTGTGGTCGAAGACCTACTACCTCGCGGTGCAGTCGGGGGATCGCATGCAGCTGCTGAAGAAATTCTCGTGGGGCTACCAGGTGCTCGGCACGATCACCTTCACCACGCCGACGACGCAGCGCGAGTACCGGCTCGAAGTGATCGGCGACAAGGTGCGCGCGTTCGTCGACGGCCGGCCGATGATCGAGGCGACGGATGCGGCGGCGGCCACGGCCGTCGGCGGGCGCGGCCTGGCGACGAACTACACGCAGGCGAGCTACGACGACCTCGTGACCTATCAACCCTGAATGGGGAGTGGCCCCAAAGGGCGGAAAAGTGCCGGACCTCAGTCCGGCATGCGCTCGTCGCGCGTCTCGATGACCCAGCGCAGCAGCAACAGGCCGACGATCGGCACGAAGCCGATCACGAACAGGGTCTTCAGGATGACGCCGGGATCACCCTTCGCACCCTGCGCGATCGCGCCGACCGCGAACACGCCGCCCGCCGTGATCACGCGGCCGATGTTGTAGCAGAAGCCGCTGCCGGTCGAGCGCAGCCGCGTCGGGTACAGCTCCGGTAGATAGAACGGGAAGCTGCCGAAGACACCGAACACGGTGAGGCCGACGAAGAACCACAGGTACAGGCGCGTCTCCGAGGGCAGGTCGAGGCCGCAGACCGTCAGCAGCGCGAGCGCCGACCCGGAGAAATAGATCATGAACAGCCGGCGGCGGCCGAAGAACTTCGCCACCGGGATGGTCAGCAACGTGCCGATGAGGCCGCCCCAGTTGAAGCAGTTCGTGCCGAGCTTGATCCACGACTGCTTCAGCGCGGCGGTCGCCGCGGGGTCGAGACCGCGCGCGGCCGCTTCCACGCCCGCCAGCGAGTTGGCCAGTGCCTGGAGGAATGCGTTGCACGTCCACCAGGTGATCAGCGCGACGAGCGTCACGATCAGCGCGCTGACGGTCCGCGCCCGTACGCCGGGTGCGAAGATCTCGCGCACCTTGGCGGGCATCGCGATCTCGACGGTCGATGCCCAGCGCTCCGGCTCGCGGACGAAGGCGCGCACGACGAACGCAACCGCCGCCGGCATCAACGCGAACAGCAGCACGTAGCGCCAGGACATGGCCGGGTCGTGCGCGAACCAGTGGCCGGCCACCTGCGAATTCACGAAAGTCGCGAGGAACAGGCCGAGCGGCGCGGACGTGTACAGCAGCGCGCCGGCTTCGACACGCTGATCCTCGGGCACGACCTCGGCGACCATGGCCGAGCCCGCGGCCCACTCGCCACCGATTCCCAGGCTAGCGACGATGCGGCACAGGACCAGTTGCCACATGTCCGTGACGAATGCGCACGAAGCGGTGCCGACGGCATACAGCAGCATCGTGATCATCAGCACGCGCTTGCGGCCGAAGCGGTCGGAAATGGGTCCGAAGATGACGCCGCCGACGGCCCAGCCGATCAGGAGCAGCGAGTTCAGGATGCCGGTCCAGTACGGCAGCGCGGCCTTCGCGGCATCACCGCCGATCGGCAGGCCTAACAACGTGGGGATCGCGTTCGGCGCGACGAAGTTGAAGAGCAGGCCGTCGAAGATGTCGAAGCCCCAGCCCAGCCAGGCGGCGGCGAAGACGGTCCACTGGTAGCGCGTCAGTCGGATCATGGCGCGCGAGTGTAATGGGGATTGGCCCCAAACGCCTGTTTGGTGCCGAACCTCTGCCGGCATGCCAACCGGGTGAGCGCGAATCGGTGCGAAGCCATCAAATTCCGGATGCCGCGATCACTCGGCCCGGACCTAACCTTCAGACATGCCCCGCTTGCCTCGCGCCATCGTCGCCGACTACTGCTACCACATACTGAATCGCGCGAATCGCCGTGCCACCGTTTTCCACGATCGGCCGACTATGCGGCCTTCATCGCGCTGATGAACAAGGCGCAGGAGCACGAACCGCTGCCGATCCTCGCCGCCTGCCTGATGCCCAACCACTTCCACCTGGTCGTCCGGCCCACCCATGCCGCCAACATTTCGCGTTGGGTCCACTGGTTGTGCACGACCCATATGAGTCACTACCACGCCAAGTACAAGACGTCGGGCCGTGTATGGCAGGGCCCGTACAAGGCGTGCCTGATCCAGACCGATCACTACCTGCTCGCGGCCATGCGATACGTGGAGCGGAATGCGTTGACCGCGCGCCTCGTTCAGCGCGCGGAGGATTGGACCTGGAGCAGCCTTCGCTGGCGCAATCACCCGACGCCGATCGTCGGACTGACTCAGGCGCCGATCGAGCTGCCGGGATACTGGACGGAGTTCGTCAACCAGCCGCAAACCGCCGCCGAGCTCAAGGCACTGCGGGACTGCGTCAACGGACAGAAGCCTTTCGGCGATCCGCTGTGGGTCGAACAGATGTTGAAGCGTCGCTGAGGCTCGGCACCAAATCGCCCTTTGGGGCCAATCCCCAAACTCACGCGTGCTTGAACATGATCGGCACGCCGGACGGCGTCGTCATCAGCGGCGCGCTGCTGCCCTTCGTGAACGGGCGCTCGCGCCCTTCCGGCGCCTGCTCCGCCACCGCGGCGAGCACGTCGTCGAGCGGCCCCGGCCGGCCGAGCGCGAAGCCCTGGCCGAACTGGATGCCCAGCGCCGCCAACCGGTCGCGCACGCCGTTCGTCTCCACGTATTCCGCCACCGTCGTGATGCCCATCGCATCCGCCAGCTGCACGATCGCGCGCACCAGCGCCTGCGAGCGCGTGTTGGTCAGCACGTCGCGCACGTACGAGCCATCCAGCTTGATCGTCGAGATCTCGAGGTTCTTCAGGTACGCCAGCGACGATACACCCGTCCCGAAATCATCCAGCGCGAACCGCACGCCGTGCGACGTCAGCCGGCGGATGAACTGCTGCACCTGGGCGAGATTCGCGGCGGCCGCGGCCTCGGTGATCTCGAACACGATGCTCGTGCCGTCGATGCCGTACTTCGCCATCGCCGACAACAGCCACTCGAGGAACGCCGGGTCCGACAGCGTCGGCCCCGACAGATTGATCGACACCCGCACCGCCCCCGGCTTCAACGGCGAACGCGACAGCTGCTCGAACGCACGCTCGCAGACGGCGCGGTCGATCTCCGGCAGGATCTGGTAACGCGTCGCCGCGGACATGAAGTCCGCCGCTTCGACCAGGTTGCCTTTCGCATCGACGATGCGCACCAGCAACTCGTACGTGGTCGGCAGGTTGTGATTGATCAGCGGCGTGATCGGCTGCGCGAACACGACGATGCGCTGCTGTTCGAGCGCCTCGCGCACGCTGCCGATCAACCCGATCTCGTCGTGGCGACGAATCATGCTCTGGTCGGTGTCCTGGTAGACCTCGACGCGGCCACGGCCGCGGTCCTTCGCCGTCTTGCAGGCGATCTCCGCCTCGGCGATGCGATGGTCGAGATGCAGGTCGGCCGCGTTCGTCGACACCGCGCCCCACGACATCGACACCGGATGCTTCGGCTCCGCCTTCGCGGCGGCGCCACTGCTCACTTCACGGCAGATGCTCTCCGCCAGCTGGCGCGTCTGCGACAGGTTCATGTGCGGCAGGAACACGGTGAAACGGTCGCCCGACAGGCGGCACGCGAAACTCTCGGCGCCGACCAGCGCCTTCCGGATCGCGACGCCGCAGCGCGCGATCACCTTGTCGCCGTCGGAGAAGCCGGCGAGATCGTTGATCAGGTGCAGGCGATCGATGTCGCCGTACAACATCGAGACCATCGCGCCCGGGGGCGCGTTGCGCTGCCAGGCATCGACGCGCTGCTTGAATCCGTCCCACGACAGCAGGCCGGTCAATGCATCGAGATCCTGCGTCGCGTTGCGCGCCAGCAGGCGCGCGAAGCGGCCGAGTCGGCGCACGGTGAATTCGTCGAAGCTCGGTTCGTCCGGGCGATTGAAGATGATCAGCGCACCGGCCGGGCCACCGCGCGCGATCAGCGGCACGGCGACGAGCTTGCAGGCGACGGGCGCGCCGCTGGTGTGCTTGAGCTTGTTGGTGGCGATCGGCTTGCGCGTCTCGATCGCGCGTCGCGCGAGCTCGTCGCCCGCGATGGTCAGCTGCTCGCGCGCGAACGCGAGATCGGCATCCGAGCGGCCCCAGACTGCGCGCGAATCCTCGCGCGGGAACACCGCCGTCGCGGCCGTACATCCGAGACGCAGACACACGGCGCGCAACACGCTCTCCGTGCTGCGTTCCTGCTCGTTCCCCGCATCGACCGCTCTCGTTTCTGCCGACTTCACCGACTGCTCCCGGACTGTTTGTTGTTTCTCTCGCCGTCCTAGCGAGGCGTGAGAGTAGACGAGCGCCGTAAGGGGAAAGCGCAGCCAGTTCGCACTGTTCCGGCGATCCGGGCGGCCGGATTGGCCGCGGAGGGATTATGAGAAGCGCTACCACGGCTTATGTCGCATGGGCCCGCGGTCGCTTGCGGAGCGCTTTCGCGCCCGCGGTTTTTCAGCCGACCTGGTCGCCCACGCTGCGGAAACGGCCAGTCGCCGAGTACTCCACCGGGCTGTCGAGATTGCCGGCCAGCAACTCGCGGCGCCGCGTGACGGCAGCGGCAAACAACTCGTCGATCGGCATCGGCTTGCCGAACGAATACCCCTGCCCCGTCTTGCAGCCCAGCGACATCAGCGTGTCGCGCTGCTCTTCGACCTCGATGCCCTCGGCGACCGTGTCGAGCCCGAGCGCATCGGCCATCGACAGGATCGCGCGCGCCAGCGCGATCGCATCGACGCCTTCGACCGCGCTGGCGCGCGCCAGCCGCTCGACGAACGACCGGTCGATCTTCAGGATGTCGATCGGGAAGCGGTGCAGATAGGCCAGCGACGAGTAGCCGGTGCCGAAGTCGTCGAGCGCCAGGTGCACGCCGATCATCTTGAGCTCGGTGAAGATGCGCGCCAGCCGCGCCGAGTTCTCGATCAGCAGGCTCTCGGTGACTTCGAGGATCAGGCAATCCGGCGCGAGGCCGTGCGTCTCGAGCGCCGCGCGCACTTCCGCCGCGACGTCACCGTGGTTCAGGTAGCGGCTCGACACGTTGACCGACACGCGGATGCCGGCGCCGTGCTCGAGCTCGCGTTGCAGCCGCACGCCGTCCGCGCAGGCGCGGTTCAGCATCCACTGCGTCATCTGCACGATCTGGCCGGTCTCCTCGGCCAGCGGGATGAAGTCCGCCGGTGACACGAGGCCGCGCGTCGGGTGCCGCCAGCGCATCAGCGCCTCGACGCCGATCAGGTGCCGCGACGCGAGGTCGACGATGGGCTGGTAGTGCGCCTCGAACTGTTGTTCCTCGATCGCGGTCGCCAGTTCGTTCTCGATGCGGATGCGCCGCCGTGCGGCGCGCAGCATCTCCGGCTCGAACACCTCGGCGTGGCCCTTGCCGCGCGACTTCGCCGAATACATCGCCGCATCGGCGTTGCGCATCAGCCGCTCCACCGTGCTGACGCGATCCGACAACGCGACGCCGACGCTGCAACCGACGCGCAGCTGCAGGCCGTCGATGTCGAACGGCTGCTTGCACGCTTCGAGCACGTGCGTCGCGACGACCATCGCCGCGTCCACGTCCGGCACGTGGTCGATGAGGATCGCGAATTCGTCGCCGCCGAGCCGCGCCACGGTGTCGCCGGCACGCGTGTTCTGCACGAGGCGGTGCGCGAAGCTGCGCAGCAGCGTGTCGCCGGCGCTGTGGCCGAGGCTGTCGTTGACGGTCTTGAAGTTGTCGAGGTCGATGAACAGCACCGCGGGCGTCATGCCGTCGGCGATGTGCTTGATCGCGTCGTGCACGCGGTCGGAGAACAACGCGCGGTTCGCGAGCAGCGTCAGCGGATCGTGGAACGCGAGCGCGCGCAGCTGGTCGTTGAGCCGCGCCGCGTCGGACACGTCGCGGATGTTCAGCGTGACACCCGCGATCGATTCGACGTGGCACAGGTTCGCGATCACCATCTTGAACGAGCGCACGTCGCCGGATTCGTTCTCGATCGCGAACGACGTCACCTGCTCCGAGTGCGGCGTGCGCGCGACCGCATCGAACACGATGCGCACGTGCTGGCCTTCGCGGCCCAGGACGGTTTCGAGCGACGCCCCCGCGATCTCGGCCGGCGGCACGCCGAGCAGCGCTTCCGACGACGGGCTGGCATAGCGGATGACGCCCGTGACGTCGCAGATCGCGATCATGTCGCTCGAGCGGCGCACCAGCTCGGTCAGGCGCTCGTCGAAACGGCGCGTCGCGACCTCGCGGTTCAGGCCGACGACTTCGCGCGTCGCGAACGCCTGGCTCGCGACCACCAGCAGCGTCGCGACGACGCCGACCAGGATCAGCACCGGCGACTGCACGTTCGCGAGCTCGGCCATCAGCGCGACGATGGGCAGCGAGCCACGCAGCGCGCCGGGCAATCCGCGCGTCACGATCGCGACCGACGTGCCGCCGGGCTGCAGCAGCTGCGTGCGCACCGCGGTCAGCAGCGCCAGGTAGTAGATGAAGTAGATGACGTCGCTGGCGCTGCCGAGCTGGTAGTTGTTGCGCAGCTCGGCGTTGATCCACAGCAGGTCGGCGATCAGCGTCACGACGGTCGACACCAGCAGCCAGACGATCGGCCGTTCCGCGCGCCAGTCGGTGATCTGCATCGCCAGCAGCGCGCCGGTCACCAGCGCGATCACGTTGCCGATGCCGTAGCCGACCACCGACCAGTGCTGGAGCAGCTGCGCGAACGTCATGTCCGCGAACGGCGCCAGCGCCGTGAACCACAGCAGCGAGCCGAAGCCGATCGCCACCGTGGTGAAGTCGATGATCGCGCGCGCCGAGTTCAGCCGGCCACCGAGCTCGCGGAAGAACAGGATGCAGCTCGCGGCCGCGCAGGGGTAATAGAAGATGTACAACGCGTCGGGCCACGAGCCGAAGGTCACGTTGTCGTTGAGCGCGCGATACGCCCACGCGACGCTCGCGACGAGATCGAGCACGACGCCGACGAATGCGAAGCGCCACGCCAGGCGGCGGCGCGCCGGCAGCGTGCGGTCGAAGATCACCGGCCACATGAGCAACGCGATCGCGACGCTGACCGGGAACGAGCCCCACGCGGCGATGACGTCGCGCACGGCATCGCCGCCCCAGCCGAACACCATGGCCGAGGCGCACGAGACGCTCCAGATCGCCGAGACGATCAGCGTCGGACGCGCGGCGCGCGCCATCCAGTTGGCAAATTTCGCGTTCATTTCCCGGGGGAAATGATGTCAAACGCGACCCCGCCAAACGCGAATCGCAGTCACATCGTGCGGCTTGCCAGCCCTGGAATGAGAAGTCAGACTGCCCGCGCCCGGGAAGGTGAGGAAGGGAAACCCTGATCGTGATGCCCCGCTTCTGCACGTTGGCCCTGCTCGCGCTCGCGGGCGCGACGGCACACGCCGACGTGGTCGTCACGGGCAGTCTCGGCGGCACGTCCGATTTCGTCTTCCGCGGCCTGTCGCTGACGCGCGGCAAACCTGCCGCCCAGGCCTCGCTCGACGTCGAGTTCCCGCGCGAGTTCTACGTCGGCGCGTTCACCGCGAACGCGAATCCGAATGCCGGACCCAGCCCTTCCTACGAGCTCGACGCCTGGGCCGGCCGCTACTGGCGCGTCTCCGAGAACTTCTCGGCGGACCTGCGCCTGTCCGAATACGCATACCCGGACGATCCGCGGCGCGTGAGCTACGACCGCACCGAGCTCACGGGCACGCTCGGGTTCCGCAACCAGCTGTTCGTCGCGGCTATCTACTCGCCGAACACGCGTGCCGTCGGCTCGTCGCCGGGTTACCAGGACGGCGGCGCCTGGGCGCTCGAAGTGTCCGGCCGCCAGCCGCTGGGGCCGCGCTGGTCCGTGTCGGCCGGCATCGGGCACTTCAACCTCGAGAACGTCTACGGCATGTCTTACTACTACTGGAACGCCACGCTGACCGCGACGCTGGCGCCGTTCGAGATCCAGCTCGCGTACCTGGGCAGCGACGACATGGCGGCGCGCCACTTCGACTCCCGCAGCACCGGCGACCGGGTGGCGCTGACCGCGCTGTGGCGGTTCTCCTCGGCGCCCTGAATCGCGGCGCGGGTCCGGGAACCGATGCGCCCCGGCCCGGTACTCATGTGCAAACGAACCCGCACGGACACCGGTCGTGGCACTAAAAAGCGTTGAAAATCAGGGACCCCTTCCGATCGCGGCCCGGGCGCCGAACGACGCCTCCGAACGCGAGCTGCTCGAACGGATCGCCCGGTCGAAGGACCAGGCGGCCTTCCGCACGCTGTACAGCCATTACTACCAGCGACTGACGCGCCTGCTGGCCCGCATGTCGGTGCGGCGCGAGGACATCGAAGAGGTCATCAACGACACCTTCTGGGTGGTCTGGAACAAGGCCGGCGAGTTCCGCGGCGCCTCGCAGCTGTCCACCTGGATCATCGGCATCGCCTACCGCCGCGCGTTGAATACGCTTCGCCGCGCGAAGCTGCGGCCCGTGTCCGACCACGAGTTCGACGAGGACTCCGTCAGCGTCGGATCGAGCGAGGAGGAAGAGACGAACCTGCAGTGGCTGTCGCTGGGGTTCGAACGCCTGCCCGTCGAGCAGCGCATGGCGCTGGAGCTGACCTACACGCTGGGCCATTCCTGCGAGGAAGTCGCCGCGATCCTCGACTGCCCGGTGAACACCGTGAAGACACGCCTGTTCCGCGCGCGCGAGACCCTCAAACAAGTGTTGCCCGCCCTCGCGGGCATGACCGGAGACAAAGCATGAGCCGCATTCCCGACACGCACGCCGAAGCCTGGGACCTGATCCCCTGGCTCGCGAACGGCCGCCTCGCGGCCGGCGACCGCGAGTGGGTCGAAGCCCACGTCGCCGGTTGCGCGGAATGCCGCGCCGAGCTCGCCGCGCAGCGCACGGTCGTGGCGTCGATGAGCGCCGACGACGCAGCGGGCGGCTCGGGCCATGACGAGCAGAAGTCGTTCAACAAGCTGTGGGCGCGCATCGAGGCGGCGGAGTCGGCAACCTCGCCCCAAACACTCGGCGTAACGTCGGGCGCGGCGCAGGGCGCGGCCGGCAACGGCGCCGGCGGTTCGCGCACGAGCCGCACGGTGCGCTGGCTCGCGGCAGCCGTCGTCGTGCAGGCGATCGGCCTCGGCGTGCTCGGCTTCAGCGCGGCGCGCGGGGATTCGATGCGGGCCAACGCGGCGCGGCCAGGCGAGTTCGTCACCGTGGCCGATGCGCAGCCGCGGCTCGATGCGCCGGCGGTGCGCCTGGTGTTCGCGCCGCAGGCGTCGATCGAGACCATCAACACGCTGCTGACGCACCAGGGTCTGTCCCTCGTGTCCGGGCCGGGAGCGCAGGGCAACTACACGGCGATCCTCTCGCCGGATGCGGTAGCCTCGGGCGCGTCGGCGGAAACCGTCGCGCAGGTGATCTCGAAGGATCCGAATGTCAGCTTCGCCCAGCCGGTCGCGCGTTAGGACGATGCCTCGCCGGTGGCGCGCCGTCGCGGCGCTGCTGCTCGCGGCCGGCACGCTCGCCGGCGCTTCGTTCGCGTTCGCCGCGGATCCGGTCCTGACGCCGCCGGAAGTCCGCGCGGCGCCCAATCAGTTCATCGTGGTCGCCGTTGCGAACCCGGTCACGGGCCGGCCGGCCGCGGTCGGCGGCACGGCGCACGGCTACGGCACGACCACCAACTACCGGATCAGCGCCTCGGCGGCGTCCATGATCCGCGACCTGGGCCGCCAGTACTCGCTGACGCTCGTGTCCGAATGGCCGATCGAGCAGCTGCAGATGCACTGCGTGTTGTTCCGCATCCCGCCCGGCACGACGCGTGAGGCCGTCATCGAGCGGCTGCGCGGCGACAAGCGCGTGCTGATCGTGCAGCCGCTCAACGAATTCGAATCCGCGACGACGCCCGAGTTCGACGATCCGTATGCGCGGCTGCAGTCGAACGTGCGCGCGCTCGACGTGCAGGAGGCGCACCGGGTCAGCCGCGGTCTGGGGATCCGCGTCGCGGTGATCGATACGGGGGTCGACACGCAGCATCCGGACCTGGTCGGCCGCACGCTCCTGACGCGGAACTTCGTCGACGCTGACGCCGCCGCGTTCCGCGGCGACCGGCACGGCACGCAGGTCGCGGGGCTGATCGCCGCGTCGGCGAACAACGGCGTCGGCATCGTCGGCGTGGCGCCGGACGTGAAGCTGATGGCGTACAAGGCCTGCTGGCAACCGAGCGCCAGCGCCGCCGGACGTTGCAATTCGTTCACGCTGGCGCAGGCACTGGCCGACGCGCTGACCGCGAAGGCGCAGGTGATCAATCTCAGCCTGGTCGGGCCGGTCGATCCGCTGCTGGCGGCGCTGATCGACAAGGCCACGACGGCCGGCGTGATCGTCGTCGGCGCCGTGGCGAACGATCCGCGCCTCGGCTTCCCGGCCAAACTACCGCGCGTGCTGGCGGTCGCCGAGGCGGAGAGCTCGGCCGCCGGCGCGGATTTCCTGCTGGCACCGGCCCGCGACATCGTCACGCTGGTGCCAAACGGTCACTACGATTTCGCCAGCGGCAGCTCGCTGGCGACGGCGCAGGTCACGGGCGTCGTCGCCCTGCTCCTCGCCAAGGATCAACGGCTCGGCATCGACCGCGTGCGCCGCCTGCTGGCGCAATCGACCGAACGCCACGACACGACGCGTGGTCCGTTCCTGTCCGTGAATGCCTGCGCGGCGCTGGCGTTGGTCGTCCGCAGCGCGAGCTGCGCGAAGTAGGTCGACGTCGACGGGGGCATTACGCCCGCTGCGCGGCCTGCGTCGGGAACTTCAGCAACACCGGCGGCGCGCTCGTCGTCTTCACGAGCCACCCGACGACCGCTGACAACGCCTCGCTGTCCGTCGCGCCCTGCGTGCGCGCGGTCTGATAGACGTCCATCTGCTGATGCGCGCTCGTGCCGCGCTTCAGCAGCGCCCGCGCGTGTTCGGTCTCGGCCAGGCAATCGAGCGCGATCGCATCCTCGCGCGTGATCGCCAGCAATTCCTCCAGCAGCTCCGCGAACGGCACCAGCTCGCCGCGCGCGAGATCGAGCAGGCTCGCATCCGAGCCGAAGCGCATCGCGCGCCAGCGGTTCTCGGCGATCAGCATGCGCGGGTAGCGCCGCCACATCTTGTTGTCGCGGCGCAGGCGATACAGCATGCGCACCAGCGAGAGATTCAGCGCCGCGAGGCACACGGCGTCGTCGAGATGCGTGCAGCAGTCGAACACGCGCGTCTCGAGGGTCGGATACCGCGAGCTCGGGCGGATGTCCCACCAGATCTTCGTGGTGTCCTCGATCAATCCATTGCGCACCAGCGCGTCGAGATGGCGGCGGAACTCGCCGTAGCTCTCGAAATGTTCGGGCAACCCGGTGCGCGGCAGCGACGACAGCAACATCAGCCGGAACGACTGCATGCCCATGTCGTCGCCTTCCCAGAACGGCGACGAGCACGACAACGCCAGCAGGTGCGGCACGAAATACGACAGCTGATTCATCGCGTCGGTGCGCAGCTCGTCGTCCTCGAGGCCGACGTGCACGTGCATGCCGCAGATGACCATGCGCCGCGCGCCGGCCTGCACTTCGCGGGCGATGGCGGCGTAGCGCTCGCCGTCGGAGTGCAGCGGTCGCTTCGGCATCGCAAACGGGTGCGTGGACGCAGCGATCGGCGCGATGCCGTATTCGCCGGCGATCTCGCAGACCTTGAGCCGCAGCGCCGCCAGCTCGCGGCGCATCGAGCTCACCGAACCGCACACCGAGGTCTTCACCTCGAGCTGCGAGCGCAGGAATTCCGGACTGACGCGACCGTCGGTCTCGGTGATGCAGCGTTGAAGCAATTCCGACGGCGGGTCGGCGACCAGGTCGCGCGTGGCGAGGTCGACCAGCAGGTACTCTTCTTCTATACCCAGCGTAAACGCGGGTTCAACGTGTGTCCCGGGCGTCGGCATGCCGCGATTCTAAGCCGAACACCTCGTCGATTGCGCAAGGCTCTGCGAGGTGGAAGCCCTGGATGTAGTCGACGCCGATCTGCTTGAGCACCTGGAGCACCTCGGCGGTCTCGACCTTTTCGGCGATCGTCGCGACCTGCATGGCCCGGCCGATCTTGGTGATGGCCTCGACCATGCTGCGGTCGACGGCGTCGTCGGCCACGTGGGCGGCGAAGTGCCCGTCGATCTTGAGGAAATCCACTGGCAGCGTCTTGAGATACACGAACGACGACACGCCGCTACCGAAGTCGTCCAGCGAGAACCGCGCGCCGCGCGCCTTCAACTCGGTCATGAAAAACGTGGCCTTGGTCAGGCTGGCGACCGCCGCGGTCTCGGTGATCTCGAAGCAGATCGAGCGCGCCACCTTCTCGTTCGACAGCCGCGACAGCACGAATTCGAGGAAATCCTCGTCGTTGATCGACGTGCCCGACAGGTTCACGGCCACCAGTGGCATCCGCTGACCGGTCTTCGCGCAACCGGCCAGCAGGTCGATGGCGCGGCTGACGACCCAGCGGTCGACCATCACCATGACGTTGTAGCGCTCGGCGGCGGGGATGAATTCGTTGGGCGGCACCAGCGTGCCGTCCTCGTCGCGCAGCCGGACCATCAGCTCGAAGAACGGCTGGTCGTCGGCCATGGGCGCAATGGGAACGATTCTCTGGGCGAACAGCTCCAGCCGCCCCTCTTCGACCGCGCGGGCGATGCGCCCGACCCATTGCATCTCGCGATGCCGGTTCGTGCCGTGGTCGCGTTCGTAGATCTGCACGCGGTTGCGGCCGCCATCCTTCGCCGTGTAGCAGGCGATGTCGGCGGCGGAGAGCACGGACGCGGAGCTGGTGGTGTCGCGCGCGATGCGCACGACACCGATGCTGGCGCCGACCGACAGGCTGCTCGCGCCCCACAGGAAGCGGTAGTTGTGGATGGCCTGGCGGATGCTGTCGGCCACGCGTTCGGCCTGTTCGAGCGAACAGCGCTCGAGCAGGATGCCGAACTCGTCGCCGCCGAGGCGCGCGATGGTGTCCGAGGCGCGCACGCGGGTTTGCAGCAGGCTCGTGATGTCGCGCAACAGCCGGTCGCCGGCGCTGTGGCCGCAGGTGTCGTTGACCACCTTGAACTGGTCGAGGTCGACGTACAGCAGCACGTATTCGCACTCGCCGCGCTGCGCGGCAGTGACCGCGCTCTCGAGCCGCGCGTCGAACTCGCGGCGGTTGATGAGGCCGGTCAGCGCGTCGTGGCTGGCCTGGTACGAGAGCGCGCGTTTCAGGCGCCGCTCCTTCGTCACGTCGCCGAACACGATCACCGCGCCGACGACGTCGCCGTCGCGATTGCGGATCGGCGTCGCGGTCTCCTGAATCGCGAGCTCCTCGCCGCGCCGGTTCACGAGCACGTTGTGGTCCGACGGCGGCGATGCCTCACCGGCGCTCAGCGTGCGCTCCAGCGAATACGCCACGGGCCGGCGCGTCGATTCGTCGATCAGCTGCAGCACGTCGCCGATGCCGCGGCCGCGCGCGTCGTCGATGGTCCAGCCCGTGAGCCGCTCGGCGACGGGATTCAGATAGTCGATGCGCGCCCCGGCATCGGTGGAGATCACGGCGTCGCCGATCGACTGCAACGTGACCAGCGCGCGGTCCTTCTCGGCGAACATCGCCTGCTCGGCGCGCTTGCGTTCGGTGATGTCGGAGACGGTGCCCTCGTAGCCGACGATGCGGCCGCTGCCGTCGCGCACGCCGCGCGAATTCTCCAGCGCCACGACGCCGCTGCCGTCGCGCCGGCGCAGCACGACCTCCATCGAGCGCACCTCGCCGTCCTCGTCGACCTTGCGCACGAACTCGGCGCGGTCGGGCGCGCTCCAATACAACATCACGGAGCTCGGCAGCGCGTACATCTCCTCCGCCGAACCGTAACCCAGCATCTTCACGAAGGCGCTGTTCACGGACACGAGCCGGCCGTCGCGCGTGCTCTGGTACACGCCCTCGATGACGCCTTCGAACAGACCGCGGAACTTGGCCTCGCTGGTGCGCAGCGCTTCCTCCGCGAGGTTGCGTTCGATGGCCAGCGCCGCGAGCCGGGTCGCGTGGGACTGCAGCACCTGTTCGCGCGAATCGGGCAAACCGGGCTCGGGGCGGTAGATGGCCACCGAGCCGAGCAGCTTGCCGCTGGCGCCCTTGATCGGCATCGACCACACGGCGCGGAAACCGGAATCGAGCACGACCTGCCGGCGGTCGGCCCAGTGTGCGTCGTTGGCGACGTCGGAGACGTAGACGTCGCAGGCCGAGTACACGGCGGCGGCACACGAACCGCGCCGCGGTTCGATCGGCGTGCGCTCGAGCACGGCCGCGAGCATCGGCGGCAACTGGCGCGCGATCGTCAGCGCGAAGCAGCTGGCGTCGGGCGCGAGCACGGAGATCGTGCAGCGCGCGCGGGGATACACGGCCTGGACGAGCGCGGAGATCACGTCGAGCACGGCCGGCAGGCTGGCATTGGACGCCAGCAGCGCGAAGAACGCGCGCTCGTTCTCCATGATGATCTCGGCGCGCTTGCGCTCGGAGATGTCGGTGATGCTGGCGCGCACCAGCGCGGCGGCGCCGCCCGCGAGCCGCACGAGGCGCACCTCGCAGGGAATGTCCCGGCCGTTCGCGTCGCGATGGGTCCACTCGAACACCTGCGACTCGCCGGCAGCGGCGAGCTTCAGCGCCTGCCGGTGCGGCGACGAGGATGATTGTCCGTCCGCCTGCACGTCGGCGCTGACCGCGGGCAACGTGCTGCCGAGCAGCTGCTCGCGCGTCATCTTGAAGAGGCGCAGCGCCGGCTCGTTCGCCTCGACGAACCGCATGGTGTCGGCGTCGATGACGGTGATCGCCTCGGGCGCATTGTCGACCAGCGAGCGATAGCGGGATTCGCTGTCGCGCAGCGCCTCCTGCGCCATGTGGCGCTCGGCGATGTCGCGCAGGCAGATGATGAACACCTCGCTGCGCCCGGAGCGCGCGCGGCTGATCGCGATCTCGGCCGGGAAGACGCTGCCGTCATTGCGGCGCGCGAGCACTTCGGGGCTCGCGGTCAGGCCGCGGAAGGTGTCGCTGGTGCCGGCCAGCCTCTCGAGACCGGCGACCACCGAGCCGTCCTCGGCGATGCCGGGCACCAGCGTCTCGATGCCCACGCCTAACAACTCGGCCGGTGGATAGCCGAACACGCGTTCGGTCATCGGGTTCGCGCGGTCTATGACGCCGGCCGCGTTCGCGGTGATCACGACGTCCTTGATGTGGTCGAGGATAACCTGCAGCTGCGCCGCGCCCTGCTCCGCGATCTCGACACCGAGCGAGCGCGCCTCGTCGGACATCAGCTGCATCGAGCGGACCATCGCGCGACGCTCGTCGTCGACGCTGTCGTAGTAGCGGCTGAGCATCTCCAGCAGCTCGTGCGCGCTCACGCGCCCGCCGGTGACGCGCGCGCGCAATTCCCGCAGCTGCGTCTGCAGCAACGGATGCAATCTGCGCATCGAGAATTCGCTGACGTCCAGCCGGGCGCCGGGAGACGGCGTGCCGCTCCCTGCGGCGCTCGTGCCGGGCTCAGATCCCTCGATTCGCGGTGGATCCTCGGCCGGTTTTGACATAACGAAGCAAGCGTCGACTTCCGCGCATCATATGTCCGGGTCGTGACGGACCCCGTGACCCGCCTCGCGTTTTACCGCGCCGCTGCCAGCGTGCGTCAGCCGCTCGCGGGATTCGTCGTCGGCGCGGGCGTGGCGGCCGCCGGCGCGGCGCCGGCCGGACCGACGATGACCGGGATCGAGAAGATGCGCGACACCGTGCCGTCGATCGTGCCGGTATCGACGATGGCCGTGACCATGAAAACGCCCTCCTTGCCCGGCAACAACACCAGCTGGTGCTTGACGACCTTCTCCGCCGACGCGTCGGCCTGCGGATCGATGGCATTGCCGGTGGCGAGCGCGAGGCCGTCGCGTGCCTCGAAATGCGCGTGCAGCGAAGTCAGGGCCTGGTGCGGGACGATGGCGATGTCCACCGGCAGCGCCTTGTTCACTTCGGGCGAGCCGTTCAACGCGAAGTGCACGCTGACGACCTTCGTGTTCGCTTCCGAGGAGACGGCCGCGACCATCTCGCTGGCGAGGGCCGGCGCGACCTTCGTCGTGGGCGACGCGACCTGGTTAGACGGCGGCGCACTTTCCGGCGAATCGTCGCAGGCGGCCAGCAACAACCCGGCGGCGCAGGCGGCGACCAGTCGTGTCCGGCTCGAACCTCTTTGCGTCATCGCATCCCTCCGTTTCGCAAGTCTAGCGGCAATTTTCCCGGCTAACGGGACAGAATCGGCGGATCGTCCATCGCGGCGAGCTGCTCGAACAGGTCCGACAAGTGGCGCTCCCAGAAGCGCGCCTCGCCGAACCACGGGAAGGCGCGCGGAAACGCGGGGTCGTGCCAGCGGCTGGCGATCCACGCGGCGTAGTGCAGGATGCGCAGCGAGCGCAGCGCTTCGACCAGCGTGAGCTCCGCGTAGTCGAACTCGCCAAACAACTCGTAACCTTCCATCAACGCGGCCCAGCTCGATTGCTGGGCGGCCGCGTCGCCCGCGAGGAACATCCACAAGTCCTGGATGCGCGGGCCGGACATGCAGTCGTCGAGGTCGACGAACAACGGACCGTTCTCGCGCCACAGGATGTTGCCGCCGTGGCAGTCACCGTGGATGCGCAATCGCGGCAGCGGGCCGAATCCCTCGAAAGACTGTCGGACCCGTCCGATGATCTGTTCGCTGACGCGCGCGTACTGTTCCTCGAGCGCCGCCGGCACGAAGCCGCTGTCGAGCACCGCGGCGCGCGCGCGCACGCCGAGGCGGTCGAGCTCGAGCGCCGGCCGGTGCTGGAACGGGCGCCGCCCGCCGACCGCGTGCATGCGCGACAACGTGCGGCCGACCAGCGTCAGGGTCGCGGCGTCGCCGAGCTCCGGCGCCCGGCCCGCGAGATACGGAAAGGCCGCGAATCGCAGGCCGTCGTGAACAAACAAACTGTCGCCGTCGACGCGGTGCGGCGCGGCCACGGGCAGCTCCGCCTCGGCCATCTCGAACGTGAAATCGTGTTCCTCGAAGATCTGCGCGTCGGTCCAGCGGGCCGGGCGGTAGAACTTGAGCACCCAGAGGGTGCCGTCCTCCTCGCCCAGTTGATAGACGCGGTTCTCGTAGCTGTTGAGCGCGAACAGCCGCCCGGACGGCTCGAGGCCGATGCTCTCGGCGGCATCGGCGACCACGATGGGAGTCAGCGATTCGAAGGGCGCAGGTGCAGAATGGGTCACAGCCACCGCGGGACATTAATGTAAAATCCCGCGCTCCAAAACCCCGGGAAGCCATTCCAGATATGAGCCAAGGATCCACTGTTCTCGTGACCGGCGGCGCCGGCTACATCGGCAGCCACACCGTGTTGCAGCTCGTCGCGCGCGGCGAGCGCGTCGTGGTTCTCGACGATCTATCCACCGGCTTCCGCCAGGCGGTGCGCGACGTGCCGCTGGTCGTCGGCAACGTCGGCGACCGCAAGATCACCGACGCGCTGCTGGCCGAGCACAAGGTCGACACGATCATCCACTTTGCCGCGCACACGATCGTGCCGGAGTCGGTGTCGAACCCGCTCAAGTACTACGGCAACAACACCTGCTCGACGCGCTCGCTGCTCGAGGCCGCGTCGAACGCCGGCGTGAAGCACTTCGTGTTCTCGTCGACGGCCGCGGTGTACGGCATCCCGGCGACCGGCCTCGCCTCCGAGGATTCGCCGAACGCGCCGATCAACGCGTACGGCACGTCGAAGCTGATGTCCGAATGGATGTTGCGCGACCTGTCCGCCGCCACGTCGCTGCGCCACGTCGTGCTGCGTTATTTCAACGTCGCCGGTTCGGATCCGCAGGGCCGCATCGGCCAGTCGACGCGCGCCGCGACGCTGCTGGTGAAGGTCGCCTGCGAAGCCGCGGTCGGCAAACGCTCCCATCTCTCGGTGTTCGGCAGCGACTACCCGACGCCCGACGGCACCGGCGTGCGCGATTACATCCACGTCGAGGACCTGGCGCGCGCGCACCTCAGCGCGCTCGACTACCTGCGCGCGGGCGGCCAGTCGTTGACCGCCAACTGCGGCTACGGCCACGGCTACAGCGTGCGCGAAGTCCTGCAGAGCGTGGAACGCGTCGCCGGCGTCAAACTCACGATCAAGGAAGAACCGCGCCGCGCCGGCGACCCGCCGTCGCTGGTCGCGAAGACCGACAAGGTGCGCACCGTGCTCGGCTGGACGCCGAAGCTCGACGACATCGACACCATCGTGCGCACGTCGCTCGACTGGGAACGCAAACTGCAGAAGGAACCCTGGTAGCCCACGACCGGAACGGGAATGCGCCTGCCGCGACCGAAATCGCTGAGTAGCCTCATGCTGCTGGGCCTCGCGCTGATCGCGGGCCCGCTGCTCGTGGCCGTCATCGACGCGGCGATCCAGATCCGCAGCCTGTCGAAGGCCAGCGAGGACCTGGTGCGCGAGGGCGTGCAGACGGCGCGCCTGTCGCAGAGCTTGTTTGCCGACCTCAATTCGCTGGAGCGCACGGTGCGGCTGTACCAGGTGCTCGGCGACGTGAAGCTCCTGAAGGCCTATCGCGACACGGACCAGAGCCTCGCCAACACGCGCGCGCAGCTGGCGCGGCTGCTGGACGCCGAACCGACGCGCCGCGGGCTCGAGGATTTCGCGGCCATGCACGACGAGATCGCGCGCGCCGTGATCGCGACGCCGCCCGGCAGCACCTCGTTCGCCACCATCCTCGCGCGCATCGACCGCCTGAACGACCTCGCCAACTCGATCGCGGCGTCCGGCAACCGGCAGATCGACGCGCGGCTCGACGGCCTGCGCCAGCAGACCGCGAGCACCCAGCGCCGCCTGTTCTGGCAATCCGCCCTGCTCGCCCCGCTGACGCTGATCGCGATCCTCGCCCTCACCCTGATGATCGGCCGGCCTCTGCGCGGCATCGACCGGGCGATCAGCGAGCTCGGCCGCGGCACCTTCTCGCGCGCCATCGAAGTCTCCGGACCACGCGACCTCGAGCGCCTCGGCGCCCAGCTCGAATGGCTGCGACTGCGCCTGCTCGATCTCGCCCAGGAGCGCAACCGCTTCCTGCGGCACATGTCCCACGAGCTGAAGACACCGCTGGCGAACATCCGCGAAGGCGCGGAACTGCTCATGGACGGCGCGGTCGGACCCATGGACGCCGCCCAGCGCGAAGTCGTCGCCATCCTGCGTGACAACGGCATCAAACTGCACCGTCTCATCGAAAACCTGCTGTCGTTCAGCGCCTGGCAGAAGGAGAGCGTCGGGCTGGACCTGTCCGAGTTCCGCCTCCGGCCGCTCGTCAAACAGGTTCTCGAAAGCCAGCAATTGACGGTAGTCTCCCAACGCGTCCGGCTCGAGGTGAAGGTGGACGACCTGGTATTGCGCGCCGACCGCGGCAAGGTTCGCCTCATCATCGAGAATCTGTTGTCGAATGCGATCAAATATTCACCCAAGGGCGGAACGGTCTATCTACACGCGGCCAAACAGGACACGCAGCTCGTGATCGACGTCGCCGACGTGGGGGCCGGCATCCCGCAGGAAGAACGCACGCGCGTGTTCGAGGCCTTCTACACGGGCCGGCCGCCGGCCGGCGTGCAGGTCAAGGGCACGGGCATCGGGCTGTCGGTGGTGCTGGAGTTCGTGAACGCGCATGGCGGCACCATCGAGATCGTCGACGGCGAGTACCCGGGCGCGCACTTCCGCATCCGCATGCCGGTGCTGTCGGTGAACAAGCCCCAAGGCAACCAGGGGAACCAGGCGCATGCGGCATAAGCTCCTCGGCGCGGTGACGATGCTGGCCGCCGGCCTCGCGGCCTGCGGCGGCGGCCTGGCCGTCAAGCGCGATTCGCCGTCGGCGCCGTCCATCGACCGCAACTCGACCGAGACCACGGTCATCGCCGCGTACCTCGATACCTGCATGCGCCTCGCGCGCGGCACGCCGGCCGAGCAGGCCGAGATCCTGACGACGGCAAACAACGATTACAGCGCCGCACCCACGCCTAGCAGGGTGCTGCGTTATGCCATGGTGCTCTCGACCCCCGGCCACGCGGGCTACGACCCTGTCGTCGCGCAGCGACTTTTGCGCGAAGTGCTCGCCAGCCCGGAAACTCTGCTCCCAGCGGAACGTGCTCTCGCGTTCCTGCAACTGCAGCAGGTCGAACGCCAGCAATCCTTGCAAACGGATGTCCGGCGTCTGCAGTCGGGCAACGAAAGGACCGCGAACGATCGTATCGCGCAATTGACGCGACGCCTGACCACCGAGAGCGAGGAAAATGCCCGTCTCAAGAAGGCACTCGCCGATGCGCAGGCCAAGCTGGATGCCATCGCGAACATCGAGGGTTCGTCGAACAATCGCCGACCCACAACGCCGGAGGGACGGAAGCCGTAGAGGTTTCTGATGCTAGCCGCCATGCAACTCGCCACCCCGCATTCCACCAAGCGCAAGGCGCGCATCCTGGTCGTCGACGACGATCCGGGCCTGCTGCGCCTGCTCACGATCCGCCTGCGCGCGGAGAACTACGAAGTCGAGGCCGTCGAAAGCGCCGCCCTCGCGCTGGCCGCCACCAGCCGCTTCCGTCCGGAGCTGGTCATCACCGACCTGCGCATGGACCAGATGGACGGCATCGGCCTGCTGAAGGAGCTGCAGTCGCGCTACCCGGGCCTCAAGGTCATCATCCTGACGGCCCACGGCACCATCCCCGACGCCGTGCATGCCACGCAGCTAGGCGCGTTCGGCTTCCTGACGAAACCGGTCGACAAGCAGGAACTGCTCGACCAGGTGCAGAAGGCGCTCAAGATCTCGGGCTTCGTGGATTCGGACGAAGACTGGCGCTCGGAGATCATCACGCGCTCGTCGCTGGTCGAGGAAAAGCTCTCGCAGGCGCACATGGTCGCCGGCACCGATGCGCGCGTGCTGATCACGGGTGAATCGGGCACGGGCAAGGAGCTGCTGGCGCGCGCCATCCACAACGCCAGCCCGCGGCGCCTGAAGCCGTTCGTCGCCATCAACTGTTCGGCGATGGCCGAGAACCTGCTCGAGAGCGAGCTGTTCGGTCACATCAAGGGTTCGTTCACCGGCGCCGTGCGCGATCATGCCGGCCTGTTCCAGGCCGCGGATGGCGGCACGCTGCTGCTCGACGAGATCGGCGACATGCCGATGCGCCTGCAGGTGAAGCTGCTGCGCGTCCTGCAGGAGAACAACATCCGCCCGATCGGCGCGACGGACGCGATCCCGGTGAACGTGCGAGTCATCTCCGCCACGCACCGCGACCTGCAGCAGCTGATGATGTCGGGCCAGTTCCGCGAGGACCTGTACTACCGCCTGAACGTCGTGCACATCGAGATGCCGCCGCTGAACCGCCGCCGCGAGGACATCCCGCTGCTCGTCTCGCACTTCCTCGCGCAGATCAGCAACGAATCCGGCGTGCGCAAGATCTACGCGCCGGAAGCGGTCGAGCTGCTGGCGACCGCCGACTGGCCGGGCAACATCCGCCAGTTGGCGAACGTGGTCCGCCAGAACGTGGCGCTTTCCCAGACGCCGATCATCCCGGTGGAGCTGGTGCAGCAGTCGCTGGGCGGCACGCAGAGCAAGCTGCCGTCGTTCGACGAGGCACGCGACGAGTTCACCCGCTCCTATCTATCGCAGATCCTGCAGATCACCGGCGGCAACGTGAGCCAGGCCGCGCGCCTCGCGAAGCGCAACCGCACGGACTTCTACAAGCTGCTCTCCCGCCACCAGCTGACGCCCGAAGATTTCAAGGGCCGCTAGGGACATTCCTCGTTTCCCCGCGCTCCGCGCGGCAAAAAGGGACAGTCCGCCATCTTCGATGGACAAAAGGACTGTCCCTTTTTGCTAGGAAACGAGGAATGTCCCTATTGGAACCGCGACGCGGAAAGAACGATCCGAATCCGCCTGGGTTGCGCCGCCGTTTGTAACCAGTTGTTGCCGGGTCTGAACTCGGCTGCAAGTCCGCGGTCCGAGTGGGATGTCGCGTTGGGGAGCGTCGTCATCTAACTTTCGGGCCCGAAGCACGGCCGTCGCCCTCGTGGTTGGCGGACACATCGCCTTGCTGGCGATGCTGTCGTGGCGCGACGATGGCGAACGAAGCCGGCCGGCGGACGAGCGCATGACGCTGGTCTTTATCGAACTACCCGACCCGATCGAGCCCACCTCACCAACTTCGAGTCCGCCGGTTCGCGCGGCGAGACCGGCCCAGGTCTCCGTGGTGGCGCCGGTAGCACCGCCTGCCTCTGAAGAATCCGCCACGATAGCGCCCGGCATCGACTGGCATGCACAAGGTAGTCAGGCCGCGGCCCGCGCCACCGCAGCCCCCACCACCCGCAACTTCGACTTCCCGAAGCACGAACCGGCACCGCGCGAGAAGAAACCCTTTGGTTGGGACAAGACGCACACGGAGCGCGTGTCGAGCATCCCGGGCGGCGGCATCCTCCTGCGCCTCTCGGACAACTGCGCGATCGGCCTGGCCCCGCTGCCGTTCGGCGGCTGCGCGCTCGGGAAGCGCAAGGCGCGCGGCGACCTCTTCGATGAAATGCAGGCGCCGCCGCAGATGGGCGACTGGAAAGACAAGTGACGTTGCGTGTGAGCGGGCGGGCAAAACAGCCACACCCGAAGGTGACAGTCCCCTTTTGCTAGCAAACGGGGACTGTCCCCTTTACCGCGCGCCTTTCCTCAGCAGGATGACCTCGGCCGTCTGCACGAGGATCATCAGGTCGAACAGCAGCGAGTGGTTCTTCACGTAGTAGAGATCGAACTGCAGTTTCTCGACCGCATCGCGCTCGGACGCGCCGTACGGATAACACAGCTGCGCCCAGCCGGTGATACCCGGCTTCACCCAGTGCCGCTCGTGGTAGTAGGGAATCGTCTCCGCGAGCTGCGACACGAACTCCGGCCGCTCGGGACGCGGGCCGACGAACGCCATGTCGCCCTTGAACACGTTCAGGATCTGCGGCAGCTCGTCGATGCGCACCTTGCGGATGAAATCGCCGACGCGCGTGACGCGCGTGTCCTTCGACTTCGCCCACACCGCGCCGTTCTTCTCGGCGTCGGTGCGCATGCTGCGGAACTTGATGACGTCGAACACCTTGCCGCTGTAACCGACACGCTTCTGCTTGTAGAAGATGGGCGCGCGGAAACCATCCTCGAGCTTGATGGCCAGCATCGTCAGCAACATGATCGGCGCGGTGATGATCAGCAGCGCGCTGCTCGAGATCACGTCGAACACGCGCTCCTCGTAGCGGCGGATCACGTCGCGGCGGAAGCCATCCGCGAAGATCAGCCAGCTCGGGTTCAGCACGTCGAGATGCACCTTGCCGGTCTCGCGCTCGAGGAAGGTCACGATGTCCGTGATGTTGATGCCCGCGAGGCGGCACTCGAGCAGGTCGGCCACCGGGAAATTGCGGCGGCGGTCGTCCATCGCGATGACGATCTCGTCGACCTCGTGCTTGCGCACGTAGTCCATCAGCGAGCCTTCGATCGGCAGCACGCGGTCCTGCCCCACTTCGACCGGCTCGTCGGCGAGCTGCACGAAGCCCAGCAGCCGGAAGCCGCGCTGATCGGCGCGCCGGCGCAGCAGCGAGATGTTCTTGGCGCGCACGCCGCTGCCGTACACCACGACGCGACGGCGGAACACGTCTTCGTTGATCAGCTTGCCGACGATCGCCAGCACCGCGGCCGCCAGCAGCGCACCGACCACCGTGGCCAGGAAGATCGTGCGGCCGCCCAGCGCGCCGAACTCGGTCATGCGCGACAGCAGATAGGCGACGAGGCCGGCGATGAGCGCGCCGCCCAGCGTGCGCAGCGCGAGACCCGTGACGCCGGCGCGCTGGCGCCGGCTGAAGAGTCCGAGGCCGGACATGACCAGCAGGCCGAGCAGCGCGAAGATCGCGGCGAACTCGCCGGTGCGGGCCGGGAGGATGTAGGGACCCCACAACACGCTGACCACGAGGTACGGCGCGGCGGCCAGGGGGAACGCGACGCACAGCGCGAGCGCGAGCAGCGGCGTGTGCCAGACGACTCCGAGGAAGCGCACGGACATCAGGCGCTGCGTCGGGTTTCGACGGCGCCCGGACGCGCGGGCTCGCGCATCATCGGACCACCGACGGGGAGACCCTCGAGCACCTCTTCCATGGATGCGAACGAGAACTCATCGAGCAACTGGCGCAAGCGTTCCTCGCAGCGCCCCAGGTTCGTGTAGTGTCGCAGGCGCGACTTCAGGCCCGCGTTTTCGATGCGCGGCTGACCCGGGTCGATCTCCCACGGATGTAGATAGAACACGAACGGCCGGCCATCCTGTTCGTTGATGCGCCGCAGTCCGCCGGTCGTTAGCCAGTACGGCAGGATGCGGAAATAGCCGCCGCCCGAGACCGGCAACGACATCGGGCCGTACTTGGCCACGGACATCGGGAATTCGACGATGGTGCGGCCCGACGGCGCGGAGATCAGGTAGGGCGCGAGGGACGCGCCGGGCACGCCATAGTTGTCGTGCAGGATCGGGAACACGCTCGAGTCGTACTCGAAGCCCAGGTCGATCAGCGTGTCGAGCGCCCACATCGAGCGCGTGATGATCGAGAAGCTCGCGGCGCGATAACCACGCACCTTCTTCCCGACGAGATCTTCGAGCAGCGACTTCGAGCGCGCGGTCTCCTCGCGGAATTCCTCGGGCGTCTGCTTGTAGATGAGCTTGTGCGACCAGCCATGGCAGGCGATCTCGTGGCCGGCGGCGGCGATGTCGCGCACCAGCTGCGGCGAGCGGTCGGCGACCCAGCCGAGCACGAAGAACGTGCCGCGGACCTTCTTGTCGTCCAGCATCTTCAGCAGCTGTCCGACATTACGTTCACAACGGTATTCGCGGGTGGCCCAGCTGTCGCGGTCGACGACCTTGGAGAACGCCTCGACCTGGAAGTAGTCCTCCACGTCGATGGAGAAGGCGTTGACGATGGGCTTTGACGTCACGGGAACGGGTCCTCAGGGGTTGCTGGTGGTGGCTTGGGGGACCACGCGGGTATGTTCCGCATCGAACTTGGCCGAGTCGATCCCATGGCGGTCGAGAAGATCGTAAAGAGTCGGACGCGTCACACCCAGGAGATCCGCCGCCCGGGTCAGGTTGCCCCGTGCAACAGCCAGCGCCTGCCGTAAAGCCTGCGCCTCGGCGCGCTGGCGGGCCGCCCGCAGGTTGAGGCTGCCGAGGGTTTCCTCGCCCTCGCCCGGGTCGCGCAGGCCGAGGTCGGCGGCGGTGACGACCGCGGTCTCCGCCATGATCACCGCGCCCTTGATGCGGTTCTCGAGCTCGCGCACGTTGCCCGGCCAGCGATGCGCCTGCAGCGCGCGGATGGCGTCCGCGGACAGCGAACGCGTCGGCCGCGAATAACGCTCGGCCGCCTGCTGGAGCAGGAACTGCGCGAGCAGCAGGCAGTCGCCCTGGCGTTCGCGCAGCGGCGGCACGCGCAGCGTGACTTCCGAGATGCGATAGAACAGGTCCTCGCGGAAGATGCCGTTCGCGATCTGCTCGTCGAGGTTGCGGTTGGTCGCGCAGACGATCCGCAGGTCGAGGGGCACGAGCTCGCGGCCGCCGACGCGTTCGACCGCGCGTTCCTGCAGCACGCGCAGCAGCTTCGACTGCAGCGACGCCGGCATCTCGCCGATCTCGTCGAGGAAGATGGTGCCGCCGTCGGCACATTCGAGCTTGCCGGGCGTGCGCTTCATCGCGCCCGTGAACGCGCCCTTCTCGTAACCGAACAACTCGCTCTCGAGCAGGTTGTCGGGGATCGCGGCGCAGTTGATCGCCACGAAGGGTTTATCGGCGCGGCGCGACAGCGCGTGGACCGCGCGCGCGAACAGTTCCTTGCCGGTGCCGCTCTCGCCGAGCAGTAGCACGGTGGCGCCCGTCGGCGCGACCTTGCGGATCGAGTGGCAGCAGCTGCGCATGACGTCGCTGACGCCGATGATGCCGTCGAGCGCCATCGGGCCGGTCTGCTCGCGCAGCCGCCAGTTCTCTTCCTCGAGCTCGCGGATGCGGAACGCGCGGCGCACGACGATCGACAGCACCGCCGCGTTGATCGGCTTGTAGTAGAAATCGGTGGCGCCCATGCCGACCGCGCGCACGGCGAGATCGCGCGCGTCGTCCTCGGTCATCGCGATGATCTTGGTGTCCGGCGCGTTGTGCAGGATCTCCTGCACGAGGCCGAGCGAACGCTGCTGCCCTTCCGGACCGTGGTGCGTATCGAGACTCAGCAGCACCACCTCGGGCTCGGCGCGGCGCACGATGCTCAGCGTGTGTTCGCCGCCGTCGCCGAACACGACGTCGAGATCCGCGAACATGACCGCGAGCTCCTTGCAGAGCGTCGGATCGCTTTCGAGGATCAGGAGTTTGCGCCGTTCCGGTTGCTGGCCCACTAACTATCCTTCCTTGTGCCGGGTCGCTACGGATACCCGGAATCCGCGCCGGGTGCCGTAACCTGCGTCACGACCCCGCGCGCTCACCGCGCGGTTCCCGCGGGACTCGTGAACGTCGGCTGACTGTTGGTCCCGCGCGCGCGGTCGAGGATGCGCGTCGGGTCGGTGGGATCGTTGCGCGTGCGCGAGCTGGGCGCGTAGCTGATCAGCAGCATCACGCGGTTCTCGGTGTAGTCGTCGACGTCGCCGGAGCGGTCGAAGCGCTCGAACCGGCCCGAGACCTGGATCGACGTCGACAGGAACTTGGTGGCGCCGAGACCGAGCTGGATGTCGGTGTGGTCGAAGCTCGGATCGAAGTACGTCGATTTCTCGCCCGACGCGTACGCATCGAAGCGCCACGTGCCGCCCAGCGAATAGGACAGGTCGGTGCGCAGGCCGCCGCGCGAGCGGTCGAACGCGTCGTTGTCGAGGTAGTCCTCGTCGACCCAGTACGGCATCACGCTCCACGCGCCGCGCGCGCGCGTCGAGACGAACGACAGGTCGACGCGCGATTCGCGGTACGGGCTGGCGCGCGGCGTCACGTTGTGGTCGATCAGCAGCGGGTCCGTGGAGCCGCCCTGCTCGAAGCGGAACGTGTCGGCGGAATCGGCGATGCCGCGGCGGCCGTACACCTGGATCGCGCTGCTCGCCGAGACCTGGTGGCCGTACGTGAGGCCGAACAACGTGCCCTTGCTCTTGTTGAGGCCGTCGTCGACCTCGGTGATGCCGAGATCGAATTGATAGACGCTGCGGCGCGGCGTGCTGCGCAACGAGAAGAACGCGCTGCGCAGGTCGTAATCGCGGAACAGCTCGTCGTGGTCGAACTTCGTGGTCTGCTGGAACAGGTTCGCGGAGATCGTGCGGATGTCCGTCCACGGGTGCACCAGCGAGATCGTGCCCGAGGTGCGGTTGTTGTTCAGCGTGTCCGTGCCTTCGTACGACACGTCCGAGTAGCGGCCCTGCAGATCGAGCCGGCTGCGGCCGAGCGGGATCGTGAAGTTGGGGCCGGTGCTCAGGTAGTTGGTGTTTTGCCGGTCGGTGGGTTCGATCGCGCCGAACGAGTCGGTGGCGATCTGGCCGTAGTTGTCCTGCAGCTCCCACGTGACGTAGCGCGGCACCAGCGTGACGCCGGCGAGCAGCGAGCCCGAGCCGAGCGTGCGGGCATCGTAGGTGTTCTCCAGGAACTCCGCGTACGAGCCCAGCGCCGACACGTTCATGTGCCAGCGCGCGGATTCGTGCAGGTAGCGGAAGCCGGCCGACGCGGTCACCACGGTGTCCGAGCCATACGACGCGGCCTGGCGGTTGATGTTGTCCGAGTAGACGGTCGACAACGCCGCGCGCGGCAGGAACTCGTCCGCGTGCGTGGCGGGAGTCGCCAGCGCGATGACGAGACCCGTGGCGACGCCGGACAGGGAACGCAGCTGCATCGCGATCACTTCGCCTTCGGGGCGAAGGTGTCCTCGTAATAACCGCCCGCCTCGTACGACTTGCTCAGCAGACCGCTCGGCGTCCAGTTGTTCAGCACCACGCCGATCGGCTTGCCCGTGCCGAGACGCTTCACGGTCTCCGCGACCGCGTCCTGGCTCGTGACGCCGGCGCGGACCACCAGCACCTGCTTGTCGACGATCTGCGCCAGCGTCTGCGCCTCGCTCGTCAGCAGCAGCGGTGCGCTGTCGAAGATCACGGTGCAGCGCGAATCGGCCTCGGCGAGCTCGCGCGCCACTTGGCGCATGCGATCGCTGGCCAGCAGCTCGGTCGCCATCTCGTCGGCGCGGCCGACGGGCAGGAACCACAGCTGCGGGATCGACGTCGGGATCAGCAGCGACTGCACGCTCAGCGACGGATCGCGCAGCAGGTCGAGCAGGCCCGGCTGATCGTCGCAACCCAGCAGCCGGCTCATGTCGCGCTTCGGGATGTCGGCGTCGACGAGGATGACCTGGCGGTCGAGTTCCATCGCGAGGCTGCGCGACAGGTGGAAGCTGGTGAACGTCTTGCCCTCACCGGCCAGCGCGCTCGTGACCATGACCAGGCGCGACAGGCCGCTCGTGGTCTTGAGGTCGATGAGGTTGCGCTTGATGACGCGGTGTTCGTGCGTGTGGCGGCGGCGCTTGTCAGCCGGCGCGAACAGGCCGTTGGCTTCGAGCATCTCCGCGTCGAGGTTCAGCACCGGGCGCTTCGCGTTCTCGCGCGACAGGACGTTCGTGAGCGGCGCGGCGGCGGGCGACGCCGGCGTCGCGACGCGCGGCGCGGAGACCGGCGCGGCGGCCGGGGCGGCCGGCGCCTGCTGGCGCTGCGCTTCCTGGTGACGCTGGAGGGCTCGTTCAATGATGCTCATCGATCACTCCATTCCCAGGCTGCTGCGCAGGAGACGCGAACCGGCGTGGCTGACGGCAGCCAGGCCGACGAAGGTGACTAACAACAGGCCGAAGGTGCCGGCCAGCGCCAGGCGGCGGCGGCGCTGAACCAGCGCCTCGGCGGCGCCGGCGAACGTGCTGACGACGCCCAGCACCGGTAGTTTGAGGACGTCGGTGATCGAGCGCGGCGCGACGAACACCGGGTTCGCGAGGTTGAGGCCCAGCGCGACGGCCACGCCGACGATGGCGCCGAAGAACAGGATGGCGACCATCAGCACGCCGCGCATCGGCGCGGACGGCTGCACCGGCACGCGCGGCGGCTCGATCATGCGGAAGCGCACGTCTTCGCTCTGGTCGGCGCGATCGGAGATCCGGGCGCTCTCGAAGCGCTGCAGCAGCGCGTCGTACGTGCCCTTGATCACCGCGTAGTCGCGGTTGAGGCTGGCCAGCTGCGCTTCGACCTCGGGACCCGTGGTCAGCGCGCGGCGCAGCTCGCCGACGCGCGCATTCGACTGGCCGACCTCGGCCTGCAGCGCGGCGACCTGCACGTCGGCGTTGTTCAGCTGGATCTGCAGGCTCTGCATCACGGCGTCGACGCCGGAGTTCGCGCCGCTGCCGCCGGCCACCGTCGTGGCACGCACGCCGCCGAGCTCGGTGCGACGCCGCGCTTCGAGGCGCGTGATCGTGTCGCGCAGCGCGATGACGTCGGGGTGTTTGTCCGTGAAGCGCAGCAGCAGCGCCTCGAGCTGGCGCTTGCTGTCCTGGATCTGCGTGTCGAGCTGCGTCGCGGCCTGGATCTGGGAATCGCTCGGCATGTTCGGCACGGCGCCGTCCGAGCTGATGCCGGTGATCTTGCGGCGCAGCTCGTCGCGCTGGCGCGAGGCCACGGCCAGGCTGGTCTGCAGCGTGTTGTTGCTGGTCAGCTCGGCCTGCAGGCGGTTGAAGTAGTCGCCGCGCTGGTCGGGCATCAGGCCGATGTGTTCCTTCTTGAAGTCCGCGAGCTTCGACTCGGACTCCGACAGGCGCTGTTCGTACTCGGCGACCTGCTGCTTGAGGAATTCCTGCGCGTTGCGCGTGTCCGTGCGGCTCACGCCCAGCGAGTCGTGCACGAAGGTGTCGAGCAGCGAGGCGACGACCGACTGCGCCATCTTCGGGTTACGGTCGGCGTAGACGATCGTGTAGACGTTCGACTTGTTGTCGCCGTTGATCGTCAGGTCCTGCTCGAGCTTCAGCAGCAGGTGCTCCTGCTCGTCGGCGTTGTTGCCGGCGCGCTGGATCAGGCCGGTGGTGTCGGCCACCTTCTCCAGCGTCGGGCGCGCCAGCAGCGCGCGGCGCACGAGGTCCGCGGCGTTCTCGGTGTTGGGCGACACGGCGATGTTCTGCAGCAGCGGCTTCAGGATCGAGCTCGTGTCCACGTAGATCTGCGCGCGCGTCTCGTAGCGGTCCGGCAGCGTGAAGATCACGAACCAGCCGATGAGGCACACCACCCAGGCGACGATCAGCGCGTGCCACTTGTAACGCAGCGCGCCCTGGAGGTCGGCGAGGATCTTGTCGAGTTGTTCTTTCATGGATGGCTCAGAAACGGGATTCGGGGATGACGATGACGTCGCCGCGCTCGATCGGCAGGTTCTGGCTCATGTCGCCGTCCTCGAGCAGGTCCTTCAGCTTGAGCTTCGTCTTGTGCTCCTTGCCGCTCTCGGTGCGGATCAGCGTCGCGCGGTTGCCCGCGGCGTACTGCGACAGGCCGCCGACCTCGATGACGACGTCGAGCACGGTCATGCCGGCCCGGAACGGCAGCGAGCGCGGGTTCACCGCCTGGCCGACGACGCGGACCTGGCCGTTGCCGCCCTGCGCGCTGGTGACGATGACGCTGACCGTGGGCGACCGCACGAACTCGCCGAGCACGACTTCGATGTCGTGCGCGAGCTGCGAGGCGGTCTTGCCGACGGCCTGCATGTCGTTGACCAGCGGCGTGGAGATCTTTCCGTCCGGGCGCACCGGCACTTCGGCCGTGAGCTCGGGGCTGCGCAGCACGAACACGCGCAGCGTGTCGCGCTGGCCGATGATGTAGTCGGGACCGACGGCGCTGGTGCCGGCGGCGGCGAGAGCGACGGCATCGGATTTTTCGTCGGCGGCGACCGCAGTGCCCGCGAGACCCAAACCGAACAGCAACGCGAACGCTGCGCAGACCTTCCGATGGAGAGCGGCTCTCATATCCCTCTTCAAGACCTCGTTGACTGGTGCAAGCGCGACCGGGCTCAGGACCCGGCCGCCATGAATTGATCCAACAGGGCGCGGGCGGAATCGCAGCTCGGGCTGCACTCGGACTCCACCGCGTGAATTGTCATAAACCGCGTGCCGAGCGGTGCTTTCAAAGCAAGCGCCGCTTTTGCGACCGCGGACCCCGAATACGAACGACCGGCGACATCAAACCAGAATCGCCTGACCTTTTTCAGGCCGCCCGACTCGAGCATCTCCTGTTCCGAGAACCGGATCACACGGCTGTCCGGGCCGCGGATTTCGCCTTTCTGCCCGTGGGTTATGTAGGTCCGCGGCTGCCCGGGACTGAGCGCCCCGTTGAGCAGCTCGAGGCTCTCCGGACGCACCGGGACCGCAGACTCGATCCAGCCGCGGCGCACGGATCCCGCGGGCGAGCGCAGCTCCTGGAAGGTGGGCGTCCCGACCGCGGGGCCCGCGGCGCACGCGCCGGGGGTCCAGCCCGCCGGGACCGGCTCGGCAGCGAGCGATGTCGCCGGCGCCGGCGCCAGCCAGAACGCGGCGGCCAAGGCCGGACCCACGAGTCCGGCGGCCAGCCAGGCCAGCCGGCGCGGCCCCATCGGCGCGACCGCCGCGGACGCGGTCTCGAGGCCGGTCTCGTCGGCCGGCTCGCCGTAGCGGCGTGCGACCAGCACCAGCGGCACCAGCGCGACGGCGAACACGATCCAGCCGAAGGTGGCGTGGTCGCGCATCATGTCGCTGCGCATCTGCGTCGCCTGCCCCACCGCGATCAGCGTACCGACGCGGAACCAGTTGGCCAGCAGCGCCATCGTCACCGCCAGCCCGCCCAGCAGGACCTTGTGCCGCAGGCGGAAGCGCTGCAGGTACAGCAACACCGCCACGAAGGCCAGCAGGCTGATCAGGTACTTCACGCCCGAGCAGCCCTCCTCGACGATGAACGTGCCGGCCTGGATCGTGATGCGGTTGCCGCTAACTACCGACGGCAGGCCGAGCAGCGCCATCACCGGCGGCACCACCTTCACGACCAGCGCCTGCAGCGGCGTGGCCGCGTATTCCCAGATCTCCGACGCGAAGACCAGCCAGCCGATGGCCGGCACGAGCCGGCGCGCGCCGCCGGACCCATACAGCGCGCAGACGGCGAGCACGCCCCAGGCGATCACCAGCACCTGCTGGACCGCGGCGATGCCGGCCAGCCACGCGAACAGCCAGGCGATGGAAACGGCCGCCAGCGGCGGCACCCAGCGCGCGTCCGGCCGTGGTACCCGCGCGTGGCCGCGCAGCAGCGCCCACAGCGTCAACGCCGCCAGCACGAGCGCGAAGTCATAGGACGGACTGGTCCACCAGACGTGCGTCCACTGCAACCACGTCGGCGCGAATGCAAGCGCCCAGACGGTTATAAAAGCCGGAATCGCGGTGCGGGAACTTATGCTCATCTGCCTCCCCGAGGACGGCCGCGAGAATACGTCGCACCCTCCGGAGTGTCAGGTTCGATTCCGTCACGGAGTGCGCGTTTCGTGAGGTGGCGACAGTGTTCCCTCCCGGACCGGGCCTTTAAGATCCGCGTCGCGGTCGAATTCGCACCGAACAAAACAGGACGTTGATCCCCACCGTGACCGCCCTTCGCAAGCTCGGCACCCATTTCCTGCACTTCTTCAGCGGCACGTTCGCGTCGCTGCTGATCGGCCTCATCAGCTTTCCGATCCTGACCCGCATCCTCTCGACCGAGGACTACGGCACGATGGCGTTGATCACGGTCTTCTCGTCGATCGCCGTGGCGGTCGCGAAGGGCGGACTGTCCGACAGCATCATCCGTTTCTACCGGGAATACGAAGCGGCCCACAACCTGCCGGTGTTCACGTCGACGGTGGTGTTCCGCGGGCTGGTCCTGGTCGCCCTGGTCACGGCGCTGTACGTCGCGCTGTCGGCCGACCTGCACGACATCCTCGGCATCCCGCACGCGGCGACCAGCGCATTCCTGATCATGGCCGGCTTCCTGTTCGTGCGGCCGCTCAGCGTGATCGTGCTGAACTTCCTGCGCGCCACGGGCCGCACCGTGTTCTACAACCTGATGATGGTCGGGCTGAAGCTGACGTCGGTGGTCTTCGCCGTCGCGCTGCTGCTGATCTTCAACCGCCAGCTGTCGGCGTATTTCTCCGGCATCGTCATCGCCGAAGTGCTGATCGCGATCGTGCTGTGGCGCTGGTTCTTCAAGACGTACTCGGTCTCGCCGAAACACGTCTCCGGCAGTCTCGCGTGGACGCTGATGGGCTTCGGCCTGCCGTTGCTCGCGACCGAGCTCGGCTACCTGCTGCTGATCTACTCCGATCGCTACATCCTCGCGATGTTCCACGGCCCGGCGACGCTCGGTGTCTACTCGGTGGGCTACAGCCTGCCGCAGTACATCAACGACCTCGTGCTGTTCTCGGTGTCGTACTCCATCGTGCCCATCTACACGGAGCTGTACGCGAAGAAGGGCCGCGAGGAGACGCAGGAATTCCTCGGCAGCGCGCTCAAGTACTACGTCATGGGCATCCTGCCGCTGATCGCCGGCTACGCGGCGGTCTGCAGGGACGCGCTGGTGTTCCTGGCCTCGGACAAGTACGCGGGCGCGGCGGAGTTCTCGCCGATCATCGTGTGCGGCCTGGCGTTCCTCGGCATGAATTACATCCTGTACGCCGGCCTGTACCTGGAGAAGCGCTCCAAGCTGATCCTGCTGAACATGGCGATCGCCGTGGTCGTGAACATCGCGATGAGCCTGGTGCTGGTGCCCGGGCACGGCAGCTGGGGCGCGTCGATGGCGATGCTGATCGCCTGCGCCACCTCGAGCGTCATGACGGCGATCCTCTCGTTCCGCCACCTGCCCATCAAACTACCCTACCTGGCGCTGCTCAAGTACGGCCTCGCCTCGGCGGCGATGTTCTGGCTGCTGGGCCTCATCGAGACCGGCTCGCCGCTCGGCAACCTCGCGCTGAAGGTGCCGGCCGGCGGCGTGTTCATGGCCGCGGTGATGTTCCTCTTCGACCGGCCGCTGATGAAGGACGCGATCCAGCTGGTGAAGAAGCGCGGCCATTGATGCGGCCGGTCGCGGCGACGTGCCGCGGCAGCCCGGGACTCAGGCGGCTTTCGACTTCGCCTTGTCCTTCGACGGGCTCGACTCGTCCGCCTTGCGCGGACCGATCTTCGTATAGAACTGGCGGAAGTGTTCGATCATCCCCGGGATGGTCATCCGCGTGGACACGTTCTCGTACGCGCGCGCCGTGACGCGCTCCTGCAGCGCCTTGTCGCCGATCATGCGTTCGACGTTCGCCGCCATGGCGGCCGGATTGTCGAGCTCGAACAGCAGTCCCGTGACCTCGTGTTCCACCAGGTCCGGATTGCCGCCGCTGTCGGCGATGACGCAGGGCAGCCGCGCCGTCATGTATTCCATGATCGCGTTCGAGATGCCCTCGCCCTGCGAACAGTTCACACCGATGTCGGCGGCCGCGAGGAACTTCTGCACGTCGCCCTTGGCGTGCGCGTAGAAGATCCTGCTCTCGATGCCGAGCTCGGCCGCGCGCTGCTTCACCGCGGTCTTCAGCGGTTCGCCCGGCGTGTAGTCGCCGCCGACCAGCAGGAAGCTCACGTCCGGCAGACGCTTGTTGATCAGCGCCACGGCCTCGACCAGCGTCTGGTGCCGCTTCATCGGCCGGTAATTGCCGACCAGCACGCAGACCGTGTCGCCGGCCGGGATGCCGAGCTCGCGGCGCATCTCGTCGCGCACCGGCGGGATCTTCATGCCCGACAGATCGATGCCGTTGAAGATGACCTCGATGCGGTCGGCGGGATAACTCTCCACACGCTCGGTCAGCTTCTTGACCTGCGTCGAATTCGTGACGATCCAGTCCGCCGCGCGGTTCGCGATCTTGGTCGCGGTGAGGTAACGGGGGCTCATCCATTCGCCGAAATCCCGGCGACTGGCAACGATGGCGGGAACGCCGGCGAGTTTCGCCGCCAGCACTCCGACGATGTTCGACACCGGGAAGAACGTGTGCACGACGTCCGGCGCCGACTGCTTCAGGTGCGCGCGCAGGCGCCACAGGTTCTTGTAGGCCAGCGGGCGCTTGAAGTCGCGGATTTCGAAGTGGCGGACCTTGAACCCGATGCGTTTGCCCTGCGTCTCGAGCCAGTCGCCTTCGTAGCGGAAGCAGATGACCTCGACCTCGAAGTGGTCGACGAGGCCCGGGAACATCTTGAACAACTGGTTCTCGGTCCCGGCGAGGGCGAGATTCAGGTGATCGACGATGAAGGTCAGCTTCGGCTTGCTCACAGCAGCTTCATCCCCCGGCGGCGGAATTCGCGCGCTTCTTCCTTCGTGGGGAAAGTGTAATGGGTCGCCTGCGCCGAGTCGTTGGGCTGGTCGCGCAACGTGCCGGCGAACGCGCCTTCCACGGCGTCGATCATGAGGCTGGCGCCCTGGCGCTTGGTCGTGCAGATGCGCTCGTGCAGCGAGTGGCGCGGATCGGCCGCGGCCTCGCGCTGCAGCAGGATCGCGCCGTCATCGAGCTTGCCGTTGATGCGGTGGATCGTGCAGCCGATCTGCTTCTCGCCGTTGAACATCTGCCAGAAGTTCGGGAGCATGCCGCGGTACTTGGGCAGCTTCGAATTGTGGATGTTGATGCAGCCCAGCGGCGGCAGGTTGATCAGGCCGTCGCGGAAGATCTGCGGCGCGGCCACGGAGGCGACCAGCTGCGGATCGAGCTTCTTCAGCTCGGCGAGGAATTCCGGCGCGTTGACCGAGTGCGTCACGACCACCGGCACGCCGTAGGCGCGGCACACCTGCTTGATGGAGTAGAACTTCTTCGCATTGCGCGAGCGCGGCAGCTTCTGCGCGAGCTTGTAGAACACGTAGCGGAAACCCATGCGCACGAAGTCGACGGGGCCGTAGAAATCGTACATCTGCTTCGCCAGCGCGCCGATCGACTTCTTGCCCATCGACGGCGCGATGACCACGGCGGCCACGCGCTCGCGCTGCGCGTACTTCGCGAAGAATTCCTCGAAGAAGATGCGGACGTAGAACGGATCTTCCTGCGTGATGAAAACGAAACGGTTGCTCATCGTCGAACGGTCTCCCAGGTCACGGCGCGCACGCCCTTCATCACGCGCCACATGGCGGTGAGCATCGCGAGGTTCACGGTCACCACGAACAGCGGCACGCTCATCGGCAGCAGCTTGAAATTCCAGCGCGCGGTCACGAAGCCGAGCCCGGCCAGCAGGAAGAACGCGGCCTGCAGCGCGAACGTCACCTGGTAGAAGCGGTTGTCGAGCAGGAACGCGTTGGCGGCAAAGGCGATCAGCACGAACACCGGCACCAGCCAGCGCATCACCTTGTGGCCGAACAGCTGATAGCTGACGAAGCCGAAGCGGAACGGGTTGAACAGCTTCTTCATGAACAGCAGGCCGCGCATGCCGCGCACGGCGACGCGCACGCGCATGTTGAATTCCTCGGAGGTCTTCTCCGTGGTCTCCTCGTAGGCGATGGCCTCGGGCTCGAACACGATGCGATAACCCTGCGACAGCACCGCCAGCGGCTCGCACAGGTCGCTGATGATGTCGGCCGGCAACGGTTGATAGGCCGCCTTGCGCACCGAATAGATGCAGCCGCAGCAGCCGGTGATCGTGTAGATGCGCGTCTGCGTGCGCTTGATGAAGTTCTCGTACTTCCAGAAGTACACGCTGCCCACGCCGATGGCCGCGCCGGTCGGGTTGAAATATTCGTAGCGGCCGCTGACCGCGCCGACTTCCGGATCGTTGTAGTTGCGCACGATCTTGCGCAGCGCCTGCGATTCGTACTGCGTGGTGGCGTCCGAGAAGATGATGATCTCGTGGCGCGCCTGGCGCACCGCCTGGTTCTGCGTCTCGGTCTTGCCGACGCGGCCCTCGACGCGCACCAGGCGCACGTTGCGGTCGGCGTACGAGCGCGCGATCTCGTCGGTGCGGTCGGTCGAGCCGTCGGACGCGACGATGATCTCCAGCTTGTCCTTCGGGTAGTCGAGCGCCAGCGTGCCCTCGATCTTCGCGGCGAGGTTCTTCTCCTCGTTGTACGCCGTGATCAGGAACGTGATCGTCGGCGTGATGTCGGCGCGGTTCAGCTTCCGGCGCGCGAACAGGCCGATCACGATGATCGACAGCGAATACCCGACGTAGGCGAAGGCCACGCAGCCGATCGCGATCCAGAAAATCATCTCAGCCATGAGCCGCTACTCCTTGAACTTGTCCCTTGTCGTCCGCCTTCAGCCTGCGGAACCGCGCCAGCGAATGGCGCGCGACGCGCGCCGCCGAATCGAGCTCGCGGTGCAGCCGGCCATTGAGGGTCGGCGCGTAGATCGTCCAGTCGTGCAGGGGCCGCGCGGCCTTGGTCCACGTCGCCTTGAACGGCTCGTTGCCCTGCAGGAAGTTGTATTCGCGACAGCCGATCTCGAACGTCTCGCGGATGGTCTGCGACAGCAGCACCAGGCCCGGCGAGGAATCCGACCACTTCGGGTCGTAACCCAGCTGGAAATAGAACAGGCGGTTCGCGACCACGAAGCCGTAGAACATCGCGAAGATCTCGCCGTCCTTGCGCAGGCAGCGGAACACGACCCGCTCGCGCGGGAAGATGCGCAGCAGCTCGGCGTGGAAGTCCTGCACGGCATCCGTGTCGAACGTGCTCTCGATGCCCTTCTGCTCCGAACGCTTGGCGTGCAGCGTGCGCAGCAGCTGCAGCGCCTGCACCGGCGCGAGGTCCGGCACCGGGCCGTACTCGGCGCCCTTCCCCGTCAGCAGCTTCTTGCTGCGGCTGCGGATCTTGTAGCGCTCGTTGCTGGACAACGTGCCGAGGAATTCCTCGAACGTGCCGGCGATGGGTAGATAGGGTGCCAGCGACACGGCGCGCGACGCCGTGCGGAACGCGCGCAGCGCGCCGAGCGCCGCCTGCGTCGGCGAGTCTTCGGCGACCATCGGCAGGCTGAGCGTCGACGGCAAACCGTTCTCGCGGAACACCGCGCGGAGCGCGAGCTCGAGGAACGCGGGCAGCTCGGCCGGATCGCAGACCGGTTCGAGCTGGTCGGGATACGCGAGGTCCACGCCGCAGTAACGCAGCGTGCGCGGCGCCACGAAGCCGAGCCCGCCGCGGCGCGCATCGGCCAGCGGCAGGATGCCGCGCAACCGGTCGCCGGATTCGAGCAGCACGAACCGCGCGTCGATGCCCTTGCCGAGCGTCGCCAGCCAGGCGGCGGTCCATTCCCAGCTGTTGAACGGCGTCGCGGCCGGCAGCTCCAGCCACAACGCGGTCCACGGACCGCGCAGCGACTCGAGTGCGTCGCGGCCCAGGATGCGCACGCGCAGGGAGGGATTCGTCGCGCTCATGCGGCCCGCGCGCGGATCAGCAGGTTCACGAGATTGCGCGGCCCGCCCACCAGGCCGGCGCGGAACGTCGGCAACGCGTCGTAACGGCCGATGCCGAAACGCGGGATGCGGAAGTCGTCGGTACCCGGGCGCCACACCTGGTGCACGGTGCTCACCGCGGACCGGTAGCCGCAGGCCTTCACGTCGGCGACGACCGCGTCGTCGAGGTCGCCCGACGGATACGCGAAGTGATCCACCGGCTGGCCGGTCCACTCGCGCAGCAACGCGCGATTGGTCTCGAGACTGTGACGGCGCGCCTCGGGCGACAGCTTCGTCTGCAGCGTGTGGCAGTGCGAGTGGCCGCCGATGACGATGTGCGGCGACCGCGCCACGGCGCGCACGTCGGCGATGGTCATCGGCAGCAGGCGCGGGCCGCGCCGCGGCGTGTGGTTGGCGGTCTGCGTCTCGATCGACGCGACGATGTCGTCGTAGGTCGCGGGCGGCAGCTGCTTGATGCCGGACAGCAGTCGGTCGTATTCGAGCCAGTTGTCGCCGCCGCGCACGCGGTTGAACGTGTACGTGTGCAGGCCGGCGAACGACCGCAGGTCGACGATGAACTCGGACTCGACCTGCAGCGCGTTGATCAGCCGGTCGAACCAGTACGGCTGCTGCGTCTCGATGTGGCCGGTGGCGACGTAGATCGTGATCGGTAGTTTGACGGTCTCGACCAGCGGCAGCAGCGTGGTCGCGTTGCCCTTGCCGCCGTCGTCGAACGTGACGACCGCGGCCGGGCGGCGCGCGCCGCCGGGCTTGCGCTGCCGGGCCAGCGCGTCGTCCATCGAGACGATGTCGTAATGGCGGTCGAGGTAATCGAGCTGGCGCTTGAGATCGCCGACCTTGATCGCGGTCCACGATTCGATGTCGGCCGAATCCTCGACCACCTCGTGGTACATCAGCACGACGGCGTGATCGTTCGACAGGCGCTTGCGCGCGACGTCGACGGCGAGGCCGTTGGCCAGCGCCCCCATGATCATCCGCCGGGCGAAGCGCGCGGCCATCAGCGGCTCGCGACGCGCGCGCAGGCGGCGTCGGCCTCGAGACCACACACGGTGTCGAGCAGCGTGCGATCGAGCACGGCGTACGCGGCGGCGTTGAGATGGCTGCCGTCGCCGCTGGTGTATTCGTCCTTCAGGTTTGTGCCCGCGGCACCGGCGCGCAGCGCGGCGTCGAGATCGAGCACGGGCAGGTTCTTCTGCGCGGCGTACTCGCGCACCCAGGCGTTGAACTCGCTGAGCGCCTGCTGTTTGCCGGCGTCCTTCAGCGAACGCGCGACGGTGACCGGCACGACCGTCGCGAGCACGACTTTCGCGCCCGTGGCGCTGGTCTTCTCTTCCCAGGCACGGAACGCGGCGCGCTGCGCCTGCGCATCACCGGGGAAATACGACGAGCATTCCTTCAGGATCACGACGTCGGCCTTCGGCGGCGGCGGCGAGAACAGCGCCTTCACGCCGGAACGAGTCAGGCGGAACTTGCGCTTCGGGCGCATCAGCAGTTCATCGAGCGCGTCGGTCTTGTCGAACTGCCAGGCGGCGATCGATTCGGCGGACAGGTCCGACGCGTGGACACGCGCCGGCCAGCCGGCGAGCTGCCAGTCCTGGCCGATCGACGCGCCGACCAGCGCGACATGCAGCGAACCCGGCGCCCGATCCGGCGCGCGCGTGCTCACGACCCACACCGCGGCGAGAGCCGCGAGCGTGGCGAGCGCGCCGCCGACGACGATCTTGTTGCGCATACCCTTCCCAGATCCATTGTTCTTCAATGAGCCTCGTCATCCCCGCGGGGACGCGCCCGCGCGGGCGCCGACGCAGCTCAGCCCAGTTGGTCCTTGAACAGCGTGCGCAGGTGCTGACGCAACTTCGCGCGGTTCGCGGAGAAATTCTTGGTGGTCCACCACGTGGCGCCCGGCTCGACCTCGACGTCCGGCGGACGCTGCTGCGCCCAGCGCTCGAGACACTTCTCGCGGTACTTCTCGAGCGAGCCGAACGGCCGCGCCGGGTTGCCCATGACGATGGAGTTCGGCGGCACGTCGGCGATGACCACGGAGCCGGCACCGACCACGGAGTTGCGGCCGATCGTGATGTTCGGGAACAGCACGGCGTTCTGGCCGAGGATGCAGTTGTCCTCGATGACGATCGGGCCGAACACCTGGCAGTCCGGCACGGTGTCGCGGAACACCCAGGTGGCACCGTCGTGCGTGACGAACTGGACGCCGCCGGCGACCGCGACGTGGTTGCCGATCTTCACGAGATACGGCTCGGCGCCGAGATCGGTCGGGATGATGTAGCAGCCCTCGCCGACCTGCGCGCCGGACTTCCGCAGGTACTCGGCACGGGTGTTCGGGTTGTACTTCCGCTTTTCGAGCGACGTCGCAACCCTGCGATACAGCTCGCGAATTATGCCAATGACAGCCATTCAGCCTAGTCTAGCGGTCGACCGCCATCGGCGAGGACGCCGACCCGGGGGGTGATTTGGCGGTACGTGCGCTGGTTCTCAAACATCCTTGTCCGCCGGCGTCACATACCAGTGCCGGGGTTGCGGGACGCGATCGGTCGCGGTCCACATGACCGCCTGGGAATCGGCGCGCCAGTGATAGCCGCCGCCGGAGAACGGCACCGCCAACGTGCTGTGGCCCGCCGCCGGATCGCCGGCCTGTTCGACATATCGGATCTGGATGGAATCGGCCCACCGCCCCGCCCGCGCGGCGCTCGCGAAGGCACGGCCCAGCAGCTGCGCGGCCTCGAGGTCCGCCGCCAGGAAGTCGTCGACGTACACGAGACCCGGTTCGGCGTGATGCACGACATAGCCCGCGAGCTCGGCGCCGCGCGTCAGCTCGAAGAGCCGGTAGCGGCCGCCGGGCTTCGCGGCGAACCGCCAGCCCAGCCAGGTGGAATCGCGCACCGCGAGCGCGGTGTCCGCCTTCGGCAGGCGCGCCCACAGCGCGTCGTAACGCGCATCGAACGCGGTCGGCTCGGCGGTGCCGAACCGGTCCGGCAACTGTCCGTCGGCGAGATGGCCGGCGGTGCGCCACAGGCCGTCGATCAGCGCGCCGGCGAGGCCGCCGACCGGACCGAGTTTCTGCGTGAGCCGGCCACGCAGGCCGAGCACGCGGATCGCGCGGCGGATCGCCCCGACGTGTTCGAAGCCGGTGCGCGTCAGCGCGCCGGTGAGCTCCGCGTTCGGCAACACGAAGCAGGCATCGAGTCCGCGCGCGAACGCGTCGTCGCGCAGCTGCGCCAGCAGCCGGGCGGCGAGCCCCTTGCCGCGCATCGACGCGGACACGGACACGTCGCCGATCATGCCGGCCTTGACCGGCACTTCCGCGACCAGGAAGTCGTGGGGGATCAGCGAGGCCGCGGCCACGGCCGTGCCGCCTGCGTCGAAGCCGAGCGTCACGTACGCCGGCAGTCCACTGGGACGGCGAGAATAACGCCAGTCGAAGTAGCCCGCATCACGCTGCGCCTCGCGCTGCGAATTGCGAAACGCCGCGACGACGTCCGCACACTGCGCGAACGGCAGCGTGCGGAAAACGACCTCGCTCACTGGCAGGGTCTCGCGTCCGCCTCGAGCGCCTTCGTGTTGCCGCAGTAGCGGTTGTTCGCGAGCTTCACGTCTTTCATGCTCGCGCCGTTCTCCGCGCCGACCGCCGGATAACCCTCGACGGTCTCGAAGCGGTTGCCCGACGCGACGATGCTCAGCGTGCCGCCGCGCTGGCCGTTGGCGCTGATCGCCTGCGCGCGGATGCCGAAGAACTGGTTGTCGAGGATCAGCACCTTGCCGCGGTACACCGCGACGCCGGAGAAATCGGCGCCGAGGTTGCGCAGGATGTTGCGCTCGATGACGACCGTGGACGCGTCGTCGACCTCGACCACGCTGATGCCGCGCATGTCGGTGTTGAGCTTCGCTTCCAGCAGGTTGTCGTGGATGTGGATGTTCTCGTACAGCTTGGCCTTGCCGTCCTGGTGGATCTGGATGGTGTGGCCGACGTGGAGATTCACGAGCTGGTTGTACGCGACCTCGACGTTGTCCGCGCCGCCCTGGATGTAGATGGCGTGGTTGTTCTTGATGACCGCGCGGTTCGGCGGATCGTGGAACGTGTTGCCGAGGATCTTCCAGCCGTCGCCCTGTGTCGCGAACATGCCGGTCATCGTGTTGTTGGTGGCATCGGTGATCGTGCACACCGTGTTCACGATGCGGATGTTGGTCGCGCCGGTTTCGTCGGGGCCACCATAACCGTCGGTGGTGTCACCGCCGCCGAAGATGCAGTCGCCGGTGCCGGTGATCGCGAGGTTCGCGAACACGAGGTTCGACGCGCGGCGCTGGTGCGAATTCGCATCGCCGAGCGCGATGACCGAATGCCGTGAGTCCGGCAGCGGCAGGAACTGGGCTTTTTCACCGGGATAACCGACCAGCGCGATGGGTTGCGTCGGCCGGCCTTGTTTGTAGGTCTCGAGCGTGGAGTCCTGGTACCAGTCCCCCTCGCCGTACTGAGATTGATAGTTGCCGCCGCGCAGGTAGATGACGTCGCCGGCGCGCGCGCCGTCCCATACGCCGCGCAGGTTCGACGGCTTCGCCTCGAGCACGCGGCCCGCGTGCACTTCGATCTGGCCCGCGGCCTTGCCGCCGACCTTCAGATCGCCGCCCGTCCCCGACACTTCGAAGATGACGCAGGTCGGCGAGTACAGCAGCGCGGTCTGCGCCGTGCCGCCGAGCGTGACGTCGCCCGAGGCGCCGAAGCCGGAGCCGTACACGGTGACCCACGCGCCGACCGGCGCGACGACGAGGTCCGTGTAGATAGCGCCGCGCGCCGCCGGCGGCGACGGAAACGCGCAGGCTGCGGGTTTCGGCGCGCTGTCCTTCTCCTTCGGCGCGGCGAGCGCCGGGCCCGCCGGACCGCACAGGACCAGCACCGCCAACGCGGCGCGGGACAACCTCCAATTCAGACGTGACGGCATACGCATTCCCGTTCGTTTACGGCCGCTTCGATGCCCGGGACGATTTGCATCCTGTATCGTCCGCGCATGCTCACGGCCTTCAAAGACATGCTCCACGGCATCATGCCGTGGGTGATGTATCTCGCGATCTTCTTCACGATCGGGGCCGCGGCATTCAAGCGTGCGCCCTGGGGGCTGCTGCTGCTCATCCTGCTCATTCCCCAACCGAACATCTGGTACAAGATCCACGCCCTGCCGCTCGGCACCTCGACGATGGACCTGCTGCTGCTCGCGACCATCGCCGGCATCTTCATCAACAACGGCGGCTGGGACGCTGCCCCGCGCACGCTGCTGATCACGATGTTCCTGCTGATGCTGTACGCGGCCCTGTGGAACACCACGCTGCGTTTCAACTTCCCGATCCCGCTGACGACCGCCAACCGGTTCGTCCCGGATTTCAAAAATTATGTCGAGATGATCATTCTCTATTTCCTGGCGTACAACTCCATGAAAACGGAGGAAGACCAAAAACGTGCGGTAGCGCTCATGGCGTTCGTGCTGTTCTTCATCTGCCTGCGCGAAATCCGCAATTTCTCGGCCGGCGCCGCGTTCTCCTATGACAAGCGCGCGGCCGGCCCGTTCTGGATGGTCGGGCTCGGCGCCAACCACTTCGGTTCGTACATCGCTTATGTCGGGTCCTTCATCCTCGGCGTGTTCATGTTCGACAAGGAGAAGAAGTGGCGGCGCCTGCTGTATGCCGCGGCGCTGTACTGCTGCGTATACCCGTTGTTCATGACGTATTCGCGTGGCGCCTACGCGGCCGTGATCATCGCGCTGCTGGTCTTCGGCGTGTTCCACAAACGCATGATCCTGGTCGGCATCGCGATCCTCGGCTTCACCTGGACCACCGTCCTGCCGTCGACCGTGGTCGAGCGCATCACGATGACGGAGACGGCCGAAGGCCAGATCGAGGAATCCGCGGCGATCCGGCTCGTGTTGTGGGAGAAGGCGGAGGAGCTGTTCCAGCGCAACCCGGTGTTCGGCATCGGCTACCAGGCGTTCAGCGTGTCCGTACGCATCGGCGGCCTGAACAACGTGCACAACTTCTACATGCAGACCGCCGCCGAGCAGGGCGTGATCGGTCTGATCTTCCTCGCACTGCTCATCCTCTACTCGGGCTTCACCGGGCTGAGATTGTTCCGGTCCGGTGTCACGCCGTTCCAGAAAGGCATGGGCCTCGGATTCATGGGCGCCGTCGCGGCGATCATGATCAGCAACGTGTTCGGCGATCGATGGTCGTACTTCGCGCTGGGCTCGATGTACTGGATCATGTGGGGCCTGGTCGATCGCGCGTTGTACAACGCGCGGAATCCTCCACCGGTGCCCGAGCCCGTGGTCGCGCCGCCTGACGGCGCGCTGCCTGACAGCGCGCCGCCCGATCCCGCGCTGCCCGCGCCCGCACCCTCGTACCGCTGATGCGAGTCCTGCACCTGCTTTCCAGCACCGGGTATCACGGTGCCGAGACGATGGCGGCCGAGCTCGTGCGCCACACGATCTCGTTCGGGGTCGAGTCGCACATCGGTATCTTCGACAACGGCGGCCGCGGCAACCGGCAGATCCTCGACGCGACGCGCGACTTCGCGCGCGGCACCGTCATCCCCTGCGCCGGCCAGTACGACGGCGCCGCGGTGCGCGCGATCACGGAGTACGTGCGCGCGCACGACATCGACGTCGTGCACAGCCACAAGTACAAGACCACGTTCCATGCGCTGCTGGCGCGGCGCAAGCGATCCTTTCCGCTGCTCGCCACGTACCACAACTGGCTCGAGGACAGCTTCCTGCTCAAGGTGTACGCGTTCATCGACAAGCGCCTGGCGCGTTTCGTCGATGCGAACGTCGGCGTGTCGACGGTGGTCGCGGCCGAGCTCGCGCGCTGGGCGCCGGCGCAGCGCGTGCACTACATCGGCAATGGCATCGACACCGCGCGCTTCGCACCGGCCGCGTCCGCGGAAGACAAGGCCGCGGCGCGCGCGCGCATCGGGCTGCAGGACGGACCGGTCATCGGCTTCGTGGGGCGGCTCACGCCGCAGAAGGGCGTGGAGGTGCTGATCGCCGCGTTCCACGCGCTGGACGATCCGCGCGCGCAGCTGCTGATCGTCGGCGATGGCGAGAGCCGTGCCGCGCTGGAAGCCACGGCGCGCGCCGGCCGCAACGCCGCGCGCATCACGTTCCTCGGCACGCGCAGCGACACGCCGGAGCTGTTCCGCGCGATGGACGTGTTCGCGCTGCCGTCGTTCGTCGAAGCGTTCCCGATGGTGCTGCTCGAGGCGATGGCGAGCGAGGTGCCGGTCATCGGCACGCCGGTGGGAGACGTGCCGAAGATCGTGACGGTCGGAACGACCGGGCAGATCGTGCCGCTCGGTGACGCCGCGAAACTGTCGTCGACGCTGGCGGCGATGCTGGCCGACGAGCCCGCGCGCCTCGCGATGGGCAAGGCGGCCCGCGAGGACGTGGTCGCCAACCACTCGGCGCAGGCGTTCGCGCGGAACTACGTGAACCTCTACGAAAAGATCATCGCGGCAAAGCGCGGCTGACGAATCGCGCATCCCAACGCGTCATCGTGCGCGCGGCGAGGATGATCGCGTCACCGGGCAGCGGCGCGAAGAGATAGCTCCTCCGCCCGCCCCACGACACGGTGAAACCCGCGAGCTCGGCCGTGCGCAGCAGCCCCGCGAGCTGTCCCCGCTCGCCGCGAAAGGCTGCGCCGCCCATCGCGAACCCCGTCGCCGTGGGACTGAGGCCGAAAATCAGCGGGCCGCTCACCAGGTCGGTCGGCCCGGACTCGCCCGCCGGATATTCGCGGATGGCCACGAAGTTGCCGACAGCGCTGCGTGCGACGAGCCGGTCATTCAAGCGCGCGTATTGATCGCGCGCGAACTCCTCGTCGATCAGCGGCAACCACAGCGAATCCCACGCCTGCAATACGCCCCGCGCGGTACCGGCGGCCTCGCCGGCCTTCGACACGTGATAACGCATCATTCCGCTGTCGGGATCGAGTAGTTTGGCGCGCGTGACGGCCAGCCAGCGGGAGACCAGGTCCGCGTAGCGGTCCCCGAACGCGAGATCGTGCATCCGCAGCGACGCGATGACGACCACGTTGTCGGCGGTGTAGATCCAGCCCGGAAAGGACTCGGCGTGCAGCGAGTTCGATGCCTCGAGTCGTCGCGCCAGCGTCGCCGAGACCCGTTCGAACAGCGCGCCCATCTCCGGATCGTCGCCGCCCAGCAGGAAGTAGCAACCGAGCGTCAGGTTTAGGTGGCCGAGATAGCCGACGTGGCCGTTCGGACCGTCGAGCGTGTCGAGCGCGTCCTCACCCCACCACAACACGTCGTATCGCCGGATCTCGTCCGACAACAGGCGATCCAGCATGATCCGCACCGCATCGCGCGAGCGTTCGCGCTGCGCCGGATCGCGAAACGCGACATTCGTCATCGCGACCGACGTCGCGGACAGCGTCGCGATCGCCAGCTCCTGCCGGTAGGGACTGTTGACGAAGGACGGCATGTCGAGCACGCCGAACGATCCGGTCGCGACGCGCGCCAATAGATAGTCGCGCCGCGCCGCGATGTCGGCGCGATCCGCCTCGATGTCGTTGCCGTCCGCCGCCGGCGCCGCCCAGGCGAACCAGGCAGACTTGACGATCGCCAACGCCGCGACGACCCACAACGGAACCCGCAGCACCCGCTTCAGCTTGCGAATGCGCGTCATGGCGGTCAGTGCCCGATATACCGCTCGTGCCACTGCATGAACATGAGCAGCGCCCAGATGCGCGAGTGATGGTTCTCCTTCGCGCTCGTGTGCTCGTCGACGATCCGTTGCACGTACTGCCAGTTGAACAGCCCGAGCTTCTCGATGCGTGACCGCGACAGCGACTCACGCACCATCGGTTGCAGCTCGTTGCGGAACCAGACCGTCAGCGGCACGGTGAACCCGCGCTTCGAGCGATACAGGATTTCGTGCGGCAGCGTGCCCTCGAAGGCCTTCTTCAGCAGGTACTTCTTGTTCGAGTTGCCCTTGAGCTTCAGTTCCGGCGGCACGCGGCCCATGAACTCGACCAGCTCGTGATCGACGAACGGCGCGCGGCCCTCGACCGAGGCCAGCATGCTCATGCGGTCGGTCAGCGTCAGCAGGTCGCCGGTCAGGTAGGTCAACGTGTCCGTGTGCAGCGCCTTGTTCAGCACGTCGCCCGCGGCCGGGTCGTTGAAGCGGTCGGTGATGAACGCCGATGCATCCCAGCCCGCGAGCTGCCGCGCCGCGGCGGGCGCCCACAGTTCCGCGCGGCGCGCGGCGTCGAACGCGGACACGTAGCCGAGGTACGCATTCGCGTCGTCGAGCGTGCCGTTGCGCACGAAACGCTTGATGCGTTCGACGATGCGGTTGCCGGATTTCGGATCCGGCAATCGGCTCGCGAGCGGGCCGATGACGCCGCCACGCAGCCACTTCGGCAGCGCGCGCCACTGTTGCAGCATGCGCAGGCCGGCGTAGCGCTCGTAGCCCGCCGCGACCTCGTCGCCACCGAGGCCCGACAGCACCACCTTCACGTGCTTCTTCGTTTCCTGGAACACGTAGTAGTTGGCGATGGCCGAGGAGTCGGCGAACGGCTGGTCGAACGCGTCGACCAGCTTCGGGATCACGTCGAGCACGTTCGGCGTGACGACGAACTCGGCGTGATCCGTGCCGAACTTCTGCGCCACCATCGCCGCGTACTTGCGTTCGTCGTAATAGGAGCCGCCCGAGTCGTAGCCGATGCAGAACGTCTTCACGCGGCCGCCCATCGCGGCCATTTCGGCGACGATGGCGGATGAATCCACACCGCCCGACAGCAGCGCGCCCAGCGGCACGTCCGACACGAGGCGGCTGCGCACGCTGCGGCGGAACTGCGCGCGGAAGCGCTCGATCCACTCGCCCTCGGACGCACCCTGCTCCACCGCGAACGTCGGCGACCAGTACTTCTCGATGCGCGTGCCCGACGCGTTGCGCACCAGGATGCTCGCCGGCGGCAGTTCCTGGATGTCGGCGAAGATCGTCTGCGGCGATGGTGAGTACAGGAACGCGAGGTACCCATCGAGCGCGCGCAGGTTGATGTCGCGCGACGGCACGTCCGTCTTCAGCAGGCACTTGATCTCGGAGCCGAACGCGAACCGGCCGTTCTTCTCCGCCCAGTAGATCTGTTTCTCGCCGAGCCGGTCGCGCGCGAGGATGAGCTGCTTCTTGCGCTCGTCCCACAGCGCGATGCCGTACATGCCGTTCAGGTGGTCGACGAACTTCTCGCCATACTCGTCGTAGAGATGGACGATCGTCTCGGTGTCCGAGTGCGTGTAGAACTTGTGGCCCTTCGCCTCGAGCGACTTGCGGATCTCGCCGTAGTTGTAGATCTCGCCGTTCAGCACGACCCAGGCGGTCTTCGACTCGTTGTGGATCGGCTGGTGACCGCCCGCGAGGTCGATGATCGACAGGCGCCGCATGCCGAACGCGACGTTGTCGCGCACGTAGGTGCCCTCGTCGTCCGGCCCGCGATGGATGATCGCGTCCAGCATGGGCTTGAGCGCCGCGCCGTCTGCGCGCTGCGACTCGGGAACCATCAATCCGGCGATACCACACATGTCGTCGTCAGTTCCTTGCGATGGCGCGGGCGTAGACCTCTTCGTGCCGCCGCGCGATGGAGGGCCAGTCGTAATGGGAACACACGCGCGCCCGACCGGCGGCGCCCAGGGAGCGGGCAAGTTCCGGATTCGAGAGCACGTTCACGACCGCATCCGCGAACGCCTGCGGTTCGTCCGCAACCTGCAGGTGTTCGCCGGGGTTCACGTTCAGACCCTCGCAACCCACCGCCGTCGACACGAGCGCACTGCTCATGGACAACGCGTCGAGGATCTTGAGGCGCGTGCCGCCGCCGATGCGCAGCGGCACGACGTACGCCGAGGCCTCGTCGATGTACGGGCGCACGTCGTCGACCGTGCCGGTGAGACGCACGTTGGGCAGGTGCTTGAATTCCGCCGCGATCGCCTCGCTCGGCAGCTTGCCGACGACGGTCAGCGACACCTCGGGCACGCGCTTCTGGATCCGCGGCAGGATCTCGGCCGTGAAGTAGCGGATCGCGTCGAGGTTCGGAAACCAGTTGAGGCCGCCGACGTAGACCAGCGCGCCGGGCTTCTTCGCGATGCGCTTCGTTTCGAAGTAGTTGGAGTCGACGCCGTTCGGCACCGCCGTGTACGAGCCGCCCGGCGCGAGCTTGCGCAGCTGTTCGGAGTCGAGGTCCGACACCGTCACCACCTCGTCGACCGACTCGCAGATGCGCTTCTCGTATGTCTCGAGCTTGCGGTGCTGGTACTTCAGGTACGCCCGCGCCAGCGCATTCTTCGTCGTCTCGATGCGCCGCTGGATGATGACCGCCTCGACGTTGTGCTGGACGAGCACCACCGGCGTCCGGCCGGCGAGCGGCACGTATTCCCCGAGATGCAGCATGTCGAGATGCAGCACGTCGATGTTCTTCGTGCGCAGCCACTCGGCGATCTTCGCGCGCATCGCGGCGCGCCGGTATTTCGATGCGAGGATGGGCGCGGCATCGACGACGTCGGCCGCGAGGTCGACGAGCAGCTCGCGCCGCGGACTGTCGAGGTACAGCGGTTCGCCGTACACCTCGGCGCAGAACTTCCGCATCTCGTGCAGGCCGTCGACTTCCTCCTGCGCCTGCAGGAACGTCGCGAGGTGCACTTCGTGGTTGCGCGCGATCTCGCGCAGGATGTTGTACGTGCGCAGCGCACGCCCCTCGTGCAGCGGCCAGGGGCTGCGCGTGGTCACGGCGAGGATCTTCATGGCGCGGCGACTTGCGGTCCCTTGACCCCGTACCAGAGGTTCACGAGACGGTCGTAGTTCTTCTTGCCGAGGAACTTCGACAGGCGCCGCTTGATGGCGGCGTTGCGCAGCATGCCGGCGAGCTTGCCGGTGTCGCGGCGCGCGATCGCGCGGAACGTCTCGGGTGTCATCGTGTTCGTCATCGCGAAACGGCGCAGCTCGAATGCGCCGGTCTTCGCGCCGTTGAAGCCGAGCTGCGACGTGCAGGCGGTGAGGTATCCGAGATCGCGCGCGGTCTGCGCGACGTGCGGATTGCTGTCGCCGTACGGCAGCGAGACGTGCCGCACCTTGTTGCCGAGATGCGCTTCGATGCTGCGCTTCGAGTCGAGCAGCTCTTTCCTGGTCTGGGATTTGTCGATCGACGAGAACAGCGGATGGTTCGCGGTATGGGACTCGACCGACATGCCGGCGGCAAACAACTTGCGCAGCTGATCCCAGCTCATCATCCAGTCGGTGCCGACACGCTCCGTGACGACGAAGAACGTCGCGACGAAACGATGTTTGTTGAGAATATGTAACGCATGTCGCTCGTTTCCGACGAAGCCATCGTCGAACGTGATCACCACCGGATTTGGTGGCAGCGACCCGCCGGACTGCCACGACAGCAGCTGATCCAGGTTGATAGGCGTGCAGCCCTCGTCGCGCAATATGTTCATCTGCGCTTCGAACTCGTCGATTGTTAGGACGTAGTTACTTTGAGTAATGCGCCCTAAGGCCTGCATTTCCTCGGGTTTCGCCACTTCGTGATACATCAGCACCGGCACTTCGATGCGCGCCGCGCTGGAATTTCTCTCTGCAACGTTCACGGGACTGTCTGGCTCGCGATGGGGGCCGAAGGATAAGCTCCGGCCCTAGAGAAAATCCGGGACCGACGTCGCGTGACGTTTTTTATCACCGGGCTTTCCCCGTCGTCTGCGAATGGCGACCTCGCTGACTCAATGTAATCAATCACCTACACCTCCTCGAAGTCCCGATGTCTGGTAGGGGCGACAAATTCCGACCACCCCGCACCGACACGAAAACCTAACCGCTTGATCTAACAAAGAATAAGGAACGCCCGATCGGCTGGTACACATATTGCTAATGCCTGTGTGCTTGCTCACCACCGTTCGGGGAATCGATCGAATGCACTCCTTTACTGTCCGCGCCTTTGGCGCCGCGTTGCTCGTCGCTCCGCTCCTCTTGTTGTCCGCCTGCGGTTCCGAATCGCAGTCGAGCGAGAGTGAAGCGCCGCCGGCCGTCGTGGTGCCCACCGTCACCATCTCGGCGAATCCCACCTCGGTCACGCCGGGCGGTTCGTCGATGATCACCTGGTCCTCCACGAACGCCGCGACCTGCACGGCGTCGGGCGGCTGGACCGGCTCGAAGGCGGCGAATGGCTCGGGCACCAGCGGCGCGCTCAGCGCCGAGACGCTCTTCTCTCTCACCTGCACCGGCGAGAACGGCCAGACCGGATACGGCGCCGTCACCGTCGGCGTCTCCGACACCGCGCCGATGCCGATCGTCACGCTGACCGCGAACCCGACCTCCGTCACCGCGGGCGGCAGCTCGACGCTGACGTGGTCGTCGCAGAACTCGACGAGCTGCACGGCCTCGGGCGGCTGGACCGGCACGAAGAACACCTCGGGCACCGCGTCGACCGGCACGCTAAACGCGACCACGACGTTCACCCTGATGTGCACGGGCGCCGGCGGCAACCGCACCGTGAACACGACGGTCACCGTGGGCGCCGCGGGCAACGCGCGTCCGACGGCGAACGCCGGCACCGACCAGACGGTCTCGTCCGCGCAGACCGGCGTGCGCCTCAGCGGCACCGGCACGGACACCGACGGCACGATCGCCAGCTACGCGTGGACGCAGACGGCAGGCACCGCGGTCACGCTGAGCAGCATGACCGTGCGCAACCCGACGTTCACCGCGCCGACCGTCACGACCGACACCACGCTCACGTTCAGCCTCACCGTGAAGGACAATGCGGGCAGCACCAGCGCCGCGGACACGGTGAACGTCACGGTGCAGGGTCCGGCGTCGCAGCCCACGCCCTCGCAGCCGCTCGGCTACTACACCGACATGGCCAGCGCGCCGGTCGGCGCCTGGGTGACGGCGTACGGCACGGGCTTCGGCACGTCCGGCACGGTCACGCTCGGCGGCACCACGCAGACGATCCGCACGTACTCCGACACGAAGGTGGTCTTCACCGTGTCCGGCAGCGGCGGCGCGCTGATGGTCGGCGGCAAGTCGCTCGGCAACTTCGCGGTCCATACGGGCCGGCTGCTCGAAGCGACCGCGTCGAACTTCGGCACGATCTGGAACAGCGTGATGCCGGGCGACGTCATCTACATGCGCGCCGGCACGTACAACACGACCTACGGCGAAGGCACCTGGTACCAGGACT